>Ga0169931_10000398_pt1 | contig 70947 bp, 59 predicted proteins | sample Kivu_15m_20L_FD_129675 | JGI IMG/M metagenome (GOLD analysis project Ga0169931, IMG submission 129675) | Freshwater microbial communities from Lake Kivu, Western Province, Rwanda to study Microbial Dark Matter (Phase II) - Kivu_15m_20L... | ecosystem: Environmental > Aquatic > Freshwater > Lake... | reverse complement strand
CCGCGCCGGCGTCGAGGTCCGCGAACCCGCCACCCCGGCGATGCCGGCAGGCTTGGTCGAGGGCGTGGAGTCCGTGACGGAAGAAGGCGAGCGGGTTCAGCGGCCGCTGGTAGCCGTCCTCCGGGATCCCCGGACGGAACGGCCCGCGCAGGTAGAGGCCCTGACCCTGACCGAAGGCGCCGGCGAGCTGGCGGTCGATGAACTGGGCGAGGCCGAGTTCGGTGCCGGCGGGCGTGAGGTCATCGGCCGGACACATCACGTCGACCAACCGCTCGACGATGAAGGCCTCGTCCGGCCCGAGGCAGAGGTAGGCGACGGGCCCCTCGGAGGCCGCCGGCGGCGGAGCTGACGCGGCGGCGACGGGAGAAGCCGCGGCCAGCGGCGGGACGACGGCCCCTGCCGCCAGCGAGGACAACCGGAGGAAATCCCTCCGGTTCAGGTCGGAGTTCACGGCTGAGCGAGCCATGGGGGACCGGATACCGTGAAAGTCTCGCGCCGTCGAGCCCGTCCCCCATGCGAACGGGCCGGCCCGCAGGCCGGCCCGATGCCTTGAGTCCGATCTGCGACCGACGTCAGAACTTGTAGATCGCGTGCAGCGTCAGGCTCCGCCCGATGTTGGTCTCAACCAGCGTGGCCGAGTTGATCGCCAGCGGGGAGAGGCCGTCGGTCAGGTTGTCGAGCTCAGCCTTGAACGACCAGTTGCGGTTCAGCGTGTAGTTCGCGAAGAGCTTGATGATGGGTTCCGGCTTGTTGCGGATGAAGGCCGGCTTGCCCGCGTAGGTGAGGGCTGCGGTGCTGGTGACGCGGCCCGAGATCCGGTAGCCGCCGGCGCCGATCTGGAGACCCTTGGCCGAGCCGGTGCGGAAGGAGTACTTGCCGACCACGCCGAGGCTCGACTCGTACGAGTCGTCGAGCGGGTTGCCGAGCTGGTCCTTGACCGTGCCGTTGTAGAAGTTGGTCACCAGTTCGAAGCCCTCCGAAAGGCCAATGCTGACATTGCCGTCGAAGCCCTTGGCGCGGGTGCGGCCGGCCGGGATGTTGTAGGAGCGGCCGTCAGGCAGAACGCCGCCGAACACCAACAGGCCGGTCGTCTCGAGATCGAAGATCGAGAGCGTCGCGTTCAGCCGCTCGTCGAGGAGGCTGACCTTCACGCCGGCCTCCTTGCCGGAGCCCTCCGCCGCCGGCGGGACGCTGCCGTCCTGCAGGATCGCGGTGGGGCTGCGCGGGAGCTGGGTGTTGGCCTGCATCGCGTAGAGCGCCAGCTTCTTGTCGAAGAACTGGGCGACGAAGCCCACCCGGTGCAGCATGGAGCTGACCTTCACGACGGTGGCGGCCGTCGACGTGATGTTCGTGATGTTCGAGGTCTCATCCTTGAAGCGGGAGAGGCCGCCGACGAGGATGAGCCGGTCCTTGATGATCTCCACGTTCTGCTGGAAGTAGAAGTTGGTGAATTCGCTGCGGACGCGGCTGCCGGGATTCGCCGGAGCGACGTACTTGCCCTCCGCCAGGACCGGAAGCGTGTTGACGTTGGGATTGTCGATCGGCCGGACGTTGAACCGGTTCCCCGTGCCGCCGAAGTCGAAGTTCGTCCAGAGCTTGTTGACCGCCTTCTGCGACGTGGCGGTGAAGCCGAACGTGCTCTGGTTCTCGATTCCGCCCAGCGTGTAGCGGCCGTTGGTGTCCAGGGAAATCGAGGCGTTCTCCGGATTCAGGTCATTGCGGCGGTTGAAGAAGCTGATCGTCCGCGCATCCCAGTTCACGCCACCGGTCGGGAGGACGACGCTGCCCAGACGGCGCGCCTTGTTCCAGTCGAGGCCGAGACGGCTTTCCCAGGAACCGGAGAACTGATGCACCACGTTCGCCCGCACGCCATTGTGGGTGTGGGTCTCAGAGGCGCCCGGGGGAAGGAAGAGGCTGTTCTCCCGCCCACCGCCCGTGAAGATGACGCCATTGGGCTGGAGCACGCCGGTCGGGTTCGAGGGACGGGTGATCCGCTGGTAGTCGTACGCCACCATCACGCTGGTGTCCTTGAAGTCGAGCTGCACCGACGGGTGGAAGAGGGTACGGTCTTCCTTGGTATTCTTGAAGTAAGTCTCCCCGCGGGAGCCGCCGCCGACGATGCGGTAGTTGAGCTGGCCCTCGCCCACCTTGCCGACCGCGCCGGTGGTGTCTCCCACCACGCGCAGCAGGCCGTAGTCCGTGATGCTGGTCTTGAGCGAGCTCATCGAGCGCGCCTGCGGACGCAGGGTCGTCTTGTTGATCACGCCCGTGAGCTGCGCATTGGGATAGAGCAGCGCGGCGGGTCCGCGGATGATCTCGATGGAGTCGATGTAGACGTTGTCCATGTAGATCGTGCGGCTCGTGAGGCCGTCGACGACCGGGACGGTGAGGGAGGTGTTGCTGCCGCGCAGCTGGAAGGTCTCGCCGCCGAACTTCGGCACGCCGCCGACGTAGGTCAGCAGCTTGCCAAGGTCGAACTCACCGATGTCGTCGATGAGGTCGCGGGTGACCACGGTGATGGACTGCGGGATGTCCACCATCGCCTGCCGCGTCTTGAACGGCGTGGCGTTGCTGGCGCCGTAGCCTTGATCCTGGGTGGAGACGACGCGGTAGACGGACATCTTGACCGCCTCCTCCTCGCCGGATTTCGGGGCGGAGGAGGAAGGGGCCTGCTGGGCAGGCAGATTGGGCAGGGCGAGTGCAAGCCAAGCGCCGAGGAGCACGAGCGGATTTCTGGATTTCATGGTGGTGGTTTCTGGACTGGGGGAAGGGGAGCTGGCGGAGAGTTCCGCCTCATTGCGGGTCCGGGGAGCTGCGGGCGGTGCGCGGTTGATGATCAAGGCGCCGGTCTTTTCATCCTCCACGACGATCAACGCGGTGCGATCAAGCAAACGCTGCAGCACCTCCCGGACCGTGTACTCGCCACGGACCGGATTCGTGCGCACGCCGCGCACCTTGGGGACCACGTAGATGACCTGCTCGCCCGATTGGTGGACGAACTGGCGCAAGGTCTGCACCGCATCGCCGGCCTCGATGTCGTAAACCCGTTTGCCCGGAGCCGCCCGCCCGGAAGAGACGAGGGTGGCGATCACCGTCAAGATGACGAATCGGCGCAGGGCATGAACCCATTGGCACATGCGAAGGAGGAATTGGGTGGTGCTCGCCGTCATTCACGACGGACTCGGGAAACGGCGGGGGCGCTTCCCGGGGCCTTCAGAGAATCAGACGAACCGGATTGGGCGATAGGCTACGGGATCATGGAGTTTCGCCATCTTTAGGGCTGCGGATTGGACCGCCCCGCCCCCCGCCGCAGGACCACCCGGTTGGGCGCCGGGCGCTCCGCCACCACCTCGCCCCCCGCCGTCAGCAAACGGACGAACGCATCGACGTTCTCCGCCCGGAAGCTGCCCCCAATGGGCAACACCCCCAGCTCCGCGTCCGCCAACTCCAGCTGGACCGGGTTCCGACGGTTGAACTGCTGGAGGGCATCCGCGAGGGGCGTGTCCACGAACACCAGCCGCGGCCCCTGCCACGCGAGGTACTCCCTCACCCCGTCCACCGAAACCCGCTCGATCCGCGGCACCGGGGCGGGTGAGCCCTCGGGCGCCGCCACCGCCACCGGGACAACCAAGCGGTCGTGCATCGTGAGTTCAGCCGCCAGCACCGGCGGGGCCGACGCCGGCTCCAGGGGGGTCGCCGCCTCCTCGCGCACCGGCCCTCCCGCCACCGCCACCCGCCCCTCCGTCACCAAAACTTCGATATCCCGCGCCCCGAGCCGCACGTTGAAGGCCGTGCCCACCGCCCGCACCGCCAGCGCGCCGGCGTCGACGACGAAGGGGCGGGCGCGGTCCTTCATCACCGTGAAATGAGCCTCACCCTGAACCAGCCGGACGCGGCGGGTCTCCGGCGTGAACTGCACCTCCACCCGGCTCGACGCGTTGAGCTCCACACTTGAACCGTCCGGAAGAGCCACCCGCTGGTAGCCGTCCCGTGTCGTCGCATAGACCTGATCCGGCTCCCCGGCGACCGGCTCACGCGGCAACGTGAGGCCCGCGAACACCGCCAACGCCAGCGCCGCCACGCCCGCGATCGCGGTCGGCCAAACCCAGGAGCGCGACCACCCACTCGATCGCGCGGGAGTCAGCAGATCGCGATCCGGATGGCGCACCGCTTCCGGACGGAAGTCGCGCAGGCCCGCCAGAGCCGACCACGTGGCCTCCAGCCGGACCACCGCCGCCTCGTGCCGTGGGTCGGCCGCCCGCCAGCGGGCGAACTCCGCCGCGTCCGCCGCCGACAAACCATCGTCCCGCTGCGCAATCCACGCCGCGGCCCGCGCCTCGATCGCCTCCGGAAACGGCGGCCGATCACCGAATTTCCTTCCCGATGAGCTCATGGCAACCCCCTCGCGGCGAGGTACTCCGCACACCGCCGCATCCCCTTTGCGAGTTGCGCCTTCACCGTCTGATCCGAAATTCGCAGCTGCGCCGCGATCTCCTTGTGCGGCAAGCCGTACAGCATCCTCAGCGTCATCACTTGGCGGCACCGTGCCGGCAACTGGCGGACCGCCTCGGCCAGCAGCGCGAGTTCCTGCTGCCGGTTGACCGCTTCCCCGGCATCCGGCGCATCCTCCAGCACCCCAAGCTGGGACACGTCGTCCACCCCTTCAATCGAAACCACCCGCCGCCGCCGGAAGAAGTCCAGCGCCGCATTGCGCGCCGTCGTGAACAGGAACGCCTTCGCATAGCTGACCTGCCCATTCTCCCGCGCCCGGATCAACCGCGCGTACGACTCCTGAACCAGATCATCCACATCCGGAAAACCCGGGAACACACTCCGGAGGTAGGCCTTCAGGGATCGCTCATGCGGCTTGACCTCATCCGCAAACCAGCGCGCCAAGTTCGGGGACGGCACCCCGGCGGTGTTTGTTTCGGAAGGCGTCACGGGACGCATCCTTAAACAGGGTCCGAACCACACGGTGTCGAGCCTGTTTCAAGAGGTCACAAAATATTGCCAGTCGGCATAGCCCACCGCCCTTCGGCGCTCGTCTTAACTCTGTTTCCCACGTCGGCGCGTCCCCACGGACGTTCCCGTGCCGCGCTGCGGCGCACCCCCAAACCATGGGGAGCAACACTCTGCACCGCGGGGACTTTTCAATCCGCATTGACCACACGCCCGGCCGTACGGTCCGGCCTGCCCCGCACGCCCCCCGCACGGCCCGCGCCCCTCCGACACCTCCCGACAACTCCGGGCCCTGCCGGCCTGCCCGGCCTGCCCGGCAGGGTTGCCTTGCCGACCGCCGCGCTTCCCGCTGGACTGGAGCAATGCCGACCGCCTCGACCCGCACCGCCGAGCCTCCCGCGCCGGGGGGGCCGTTGTTCTCCTGGCTGCAGGAGCGCGGCGCCGGCGTGCTGCTCCACCCGACGTGCCTCCCGGGAACGCAGGGCATCGGCACGCTGGACGGGGCCTGCGAGCGGTTCCTCGACTTCCTGACGGCTGCCGGGCTGCGGCACTGGCAGATCTGCCCGCTCGGGCCCACCGGTTTCGGCGATTCTCCGTACCAGTGTTTCTCCGCCTTCGCCGGCAACCCCTACCTCATCGATCTTGAGGCCTTGGTCCGCGCCGGGTTGCTCGACGCGGCCGACATCCGCCCTCTGCGCGCCCTGCCCGAGGACCGGGTCGATTTCGGCGCGCTCTACCACCTGAAGTGGCCGCTGCTTCACGCCGCCCACGCCCGCCTGCGCGAGGGCCGGGGCCGCGAGCCCTACGGCTCCTTCGCCGCCTTCCAGCGTCTCCACGCCGCGTGGCTGGAACCCTACGCGCTCTTCCGCGCCCTCAAGGACCACCATCAAGGCCGACCGTGGTGGGAGTGGCCCGCCGGCCTGCGCACCCACGCGGACGCCGCCGGCTCGAAACTGGCGCGCACGCTCGCGCCCGCAGTCGAGTCCCACGCCTTCACCCAATACCTCTTCCTCGGCCAGTGGGACGAGGTGCGCGCCGCCGCGGCACGCCGGCGGATTTCGATCATCGGCGATCTCCCCATCTTCGTCGCGCGCGACAGCGCCGACGTCTGGGCGGACCCGGCCCGGTTCGAGTTGGATCCCCGCACCGCCCAGCCCCTCGCCGTCGCCGGCGTGCCCCCCGACTACTTTTCAACCGAGGGGCAGCTATGGGGCAATCCCCTCTACCGGTGGGAAAACCACGCGGCCGACGGCTTCGCTTGGTGGCTGCGCCGACTGCGGACCGCGTTCGAGCTGCACGACATCGTCCGGATCGATCATTTTCGCGCGTTCGACGAGTACTGGCGGATCCCGTTCCCCGCCGCGACGGCCCGGGAGGGAACGTGGGAGCCAGGCCCGGGACGACGATTCTTTGAGAAGGTGCGCGCTGCCTTCCCGGACGCCCGCATCATCGCCGAGGATCTGGGCGAACTCACGCCGTCGGTCATCCGCCTGCGCGAGGAGACCGGCCTGCCGGGCATGGCGATCCTGCAGTTCGCCTTCGGCGGAGGATCCGACAACAGCTACCTGCCCCACCAACTCTCCCGCAATTCCGTACTCTACCCGGGCACCCACGACAACGACACCACGCTCGGCTGGTACGGCTCCGCACCGGAGGCCGCACGGGATCACGCCCGTCGCTACCTCGGGGTGGACGGGGCGGAGATCGGCTGGGACTTCGTCCGCGCCGCCTACCGCGGCGTCAGCCGCCTGGCCATCCTGCCACTGCAGGACCTCCTCAGCCTCGACAGCCGCGCGCGCCTGAACACGCCGGGGCGGCCCGAGGGCAACTGGCAGTGGCGGTACCGCGCCAGCCAACTCGCCGCCCTCGGGGGCGAGACGACCGCCTATCTTCGCCGCCTCGGCGAACTCTACGGTCGATGAAACGTCCGCCTGAGGCAGCGTCCCGGCGCCGCACCAAGATCCTGCTTCTCGGCCTCAGCGGCTGCGTCTTCGTCGCCGTCGTGCTCTTCGCCGGCGGTCCCCTCGCCGGCGGTCTCACGCGGCTCCTGCTCCCCCGCGTCATCAGCGAGGCGCGCGCCGGCGGGTGGGTTGTCCGGACGGTGACGTTCCGCGACGCCGACCTGCGGCCATGGGCGACCCTGCGCTGGTCCGATGTCGAGGCCGAAATCCTCCCGCCTCCGCCCCGTCGGAGCGCCTCCCCGCACGGCCCGCCGATCCGCGTCCGCGCCACGGGCATCGAGGCGGGACTCGCCGGCCTCTTCCCGCCCCGCGTCGATCTGAGCGTCCAGGGCATCCGCATCAACTCCGCCATCCGCGTGGCCGGGCCGGAGGACACGCCGTTCACCAGCGCGGACCTTGATGTGCCGGTGGAGCGGGTCGACCGGGGTTCGTTCGAGCTTCCCGACGTACCGCTTGGTTTCCGGCCCCGCACGACCGTGCGCCGCGAGGTCGAAGCGATGCACGCCCTGCTCGTCGAGGGCTCGGTCGCGCGGCCGGTCACCTTCGGCGCCCGCCTCCACTTCCATCTGCGCGGATCCGCCCATGAGCTTCGGCTTCAGTCCGAATGGTCCGAGGGCCGCACGTGGCTGCGCATCCACCGCGGGGACCTTGATACGCTCTCCGCACGCTACTACCGGCCGCTCACCCCCACCGAACGCGATTTGCTCGCCCGCCACCCGGTCCGCGCCCCCGTGCTGCTGCGGATCAAGGACTACGCCGAGCGCGCCGCCCGGCGACTGGCGGCGTCGGATCCGGTCTACGTGGAGGACTCGACCCGCCATGTGCTCTGGAGCTACTGGCTCGCCCGCACCTTCGACGCCGACTTCGCCCGCGAGGTGGGCGAAGCCCATGAGATCGGCTCCGACAATTCCGCCGAGGAGTCCGCGCGCGATCGCGCCAATAATGCACTGGGGCGCGACTTCGCGGCCGACGGCAAGACCGAAGGCCAGGTGGTCCACCTGATCCGCAAGGATCCACGGCTGGTCCGCGCCGCCCAGCCTTCCTCGCTCCGCGCACCGCTGCCCTCCGGCCCGCCCCGCCGCTAGCGTCGCGCCGCCTGCAGGACGTCCCGGGCACCGCGGTGCGACGGATCCAGCGCGAGGGCCCGCTCCGCCGCCGCCGCCGCCGCCGCGCGGTCACCTTGCCGCAGCCACACCGTCGCCAGGGCATACGGATAATCCGGCTCCCGCGGCGCCAGACGCTCCGCCTCCGCCAGCGCCGCCGCCGCCTCCGGGAGGCGCGGCGCCTGCGCCAGCAGGAGTCCCAGATTGTACCACGCCCGGTGCAGCGCCGGATCCTGCGCCACCGCAAAACGCAGCGAGGTCTCCGCCTCCGCCGCGCGCCCGGCCTCCGCATACGCCAGCGCCGCCCGCAGCGCCGCCGTGCCGTCACCCGGCCGCTGCTGCGCCACACGGTAGAACTTCGCCGCCGCTTCCAGCGGCCGACCCATCGCGCTCAGAACAAAGGCGTGCGCTTCATGCAGGCCGGCCGAATAGGGGTCCCACTCCGCCGCGCGCCGCATTTCCCGCTCCGCTTCGTCGAGACGACCGCGATTCGCCAAATCCTGACCGAGCCGGAGGCGGCCCGAGGGCTGCTCAAGCGAGAGGCGCAGGTAGGCATCCAACTCCGCCCGCGCCGCCGACTCCGTCGGCAACTCCGCCGACAAGGCCCACGCCGCATCGAGCCGGACGAGGCGAGTCGGATCAGCCAACAGCGGTCGCACCCGACTCCGGGTTTCGTCCATCGCCCCAAGAACTTGCACGGCGGCCGAACGCTCAAGGGGATCTTTCGCCGTCAGCGCCGCTTCCGCCGCCGCCACGATCCGCGCCCCGTCCGCACCCGACGCAAGGGGAGCCAGCAACTGCAGGCAGGTCGCCCGCCACGCCGGGACGTCCTCGACCGCAAGGATGTCGAGTAGCCGCCCCGCTGCCTCCGGTCGCCCCGCCTGCGCCGCCGCGACGGCCCGCGCCCGGGCGCGTTGGCGCGATTCCATCTTCGGTCCATACCACGCGTCCGTCTGCTCGATCGCCCAGTCCACCGATTGGTCCGTATGGCATCCGTTGCACGCATTGGGAATGCCGAGCTCCTTCGTCAGGAGGGGGTCCGGCTTCAGCCAGCCATGGTCATGCCGCGGCGAGCGCTGCATGTAGGTCGTGGTGGGCATGTGACAACTCACGCACTGGTTGCCGACGCTGCCCGCAGCGTGGCGCGAATGCGCGGTCGGGTCGATCGGCACCGCCCGCGTCCCGTTCGGCTGCACCCGGCTGGGCGGGGCATGGCACTGGAGGCACAGCGCATTGTTCTCCACGGGCAGGATCGGTCGGTTGGTGTGCGGGTCGTGACAGTCCAGACACGTCACGCCGGCATGGCCCATGCGGCTCAGCAGCACCGAGGTCCAGTTGAAGTCTTCGTCGCGTTGCTGACCGTCGGGATGAAAGATTCCCGGCTCGACCGGCAGGGTCACGCGGAAGTGGTCGTGGTAGGAATCACCGGGCTGAAAGTCGGCCGTCAGGGGTTCGTTCCGCGCGTGGCAGGGCGCACAGGTCTGCATCATCCGACTCCGGTCGCCGTGGAAGGGCGGATGCGTCGCCGCACCCGTTCCCGCCGCCGTCGCGCGCCCGTGGTCCGACCCGGTCGGTCCGTGGCACTGGATGCAACCCACGCCGTGCTCCACCCACGTCGAGTGAAAGGTGTCGGTCGCCGCATCGTACCCCTTCGTGAAGCCGGTCATGTGGCAGTGCGCACACATGGAGTTCCAATTCATGCCCCGACCCGTCCAGTTTCCCCACTCACCTTCCTGGCGCCGTTCGTCGCCGAAGATGCTGAACCAGTCCTTCCGCACCGGATCGTACGCGAGTTCATGCGGTTGCCAGCGCCCGCCCGGACGCGGGACGAGGGGCTGCCAGGCGGGGAGATGACCGAGGATCAGGTCCACCGTCGCCGGGGCCGCACCCGCATCCGCCGGGAAGGTCGCGAGGGCCGCCTCCGCCTCCGGCACCGCCGCCCGCGGACGGTTCGCCAGCGCGTGGGCCGAGTCGGCCCAGCCGGCATGAATCCCCGGGTGACACTCGCGGCAACTGGCCGAGGTCTGGTTCTTCGCCGTCGCAACGCGCTGGGCCCGGGGTTCCGCCGCCGCAGCCGGGACGGCCAACCGCGTCGGCGCCGGAGCGGCGGCCCCCGGCGATTCCGGGGAGGACGCGGGGTCCCGGGGCGCGCAACCGAGGAGCGCACCCAACGCGATTGCCATCCCGACGCCACGAATCACGCGGAGCGACGCTCCACGGATCCAACGGAGGTCACGAGCGCACCGGGTCAGGCGGGCGGGCGGGCCATGCGGTAACTCGTCAAGCGTCGGCACCGTCCGCCAAGCAAACGACGCGCCGGCGCCAAGTCGACGCGGAATCCAACCCGGCGCGCCTCCATGACAGATCACGTTCAACCCCGGCGCGATCCGAGCGCGATCGCGCCGAAGCCGAGCCGCCCGACCGAGCCCTGACACGCGGCGGCAGGCCGAGCCTGCCGCGGGAACGCCGTGCTTGTCGGCGACAATCCCGCTCCGCCGCGCCCGCCGGGAGGACCCTTCGGCAGGGCGGCGGGCGGCTCAATGGACGTACTCGTCGAGCAACGCGAAGAGTTCGGCCTCCTGAATCCGCCGCTGCTGCATCGAGTCGCGTTCGCGCAGGGTGAAGGACCCGTCCTTCTCCACCGTGTCGAAGTCGATCGTGACGCACCACGGCGTGCCGATTTCGTCCTGACGGCGATACCGCCGGCCGATCGCGCCGCCGTCGTCGTAGAACACCGCGTAGCGGCGTTGCAGGCGCTGGTAGAGCTCGCGGGCGCGGGCGACGAGGTGCTCCTTGTTCTTGAGCAGCGGCAGCACCGCCACCTTCACCGGCGCGATGCGCGGGCTGAGGCGCAACACGGTGCGCTTCTCCACCGCACCCTTGTCGTCGGTCACGTCCTCCTCCGCATACGCCGCGCAGAGGACGGCGAGGAAGATGCGGTCGACGCCCACGGCGGGCTCGATGACGTGCGGGACGAACTTCTTCTTCGTCGCTTCGTCAAAAATTTCCTGCGGCTTGCCCGAGGCCTGCGCGTGCTGCCCGAGGTCGTAGTTGCCGCGGGCCGCGATGCCCCAGAGTTCCTGCACGCCGAAGGGGTAGCGGAACATGATGTCCACCGTGCCCTTGGAATAAAACGCGAGCTTCTCCTTGGGGTGGGCGTAGAGGGACAGGTGCGCCTCGGGCAGGCCGATCGACATCAGCCAGCGGCGGCACCATTCGATCCACTCCTGGTGGCACTTCGCCCAGTCGGCATCCTCGTGGATGAAGTACTCCATCTCCATCTGCTCGAACTCGCGGGACCGGAAGATGAAGTTGCGCGGAGTGATCTCGTTGCGGAACGACTTGCCGATCTGCGCGATGCCGAAGGGCAGCTTCACGCGGCCGGTATCCACCACGTTCTTGAAGTCCACGAACATCCCTTGCGCCGTCTCCGGGCGGAGATAGCTCACCGACGACGCGTCGCGCAGCGCGCCGACGTACGTCTCGAACATCATGTTGAATGCGCGAGGCGGCGTCAGGCTGCCGGGCTCACCCGTCGCCGGCGACGGGATCCGGGCGATTTCATCCGGCTGCGCTTCCGTCATGTCGCGCGGCTGCACCGGCGCGAGCGGGCCCTGCAGCGCCTTCTTGCGCTTGTAGGTCTCCGCCGCGGCCTGGAGCTGCGCCGCCGTGTCCTCGCTCTCCAACGCCGAGACGTAGGCGACGGTCTGGCCGTCGATCACCACCGGGGAGAAAAAGAGCTGGTCGGCGCGGTAACGCTGCTTGGAGACCTTGCAGTCGACGAGCGGGTCGGTGAACCCGTCCACGTGGCCCGAGGCCTGCCAGACCTTCGGGTGCATGATGATCGAGGTCTCGATGCCCACGACGTCGTCGCGCCGCTGCACCATGTCCCGCCACCAGGCGTCCCGGATGTTCTTCTTCAGCTCCACGCCGAGCGGGCCATAATCGAAGAACCCGTTCAGGCCGCCGTAGATTTCCGAGGACGGGAAAACGAAGCCCCGCCGCTTGGCGAGCGAAACGATGGCCTCCATCAGGTTGTCGGGAGTGGCGTTCGACGTGGACATAAGATGACGAGGCTGGGCCACCGACGTCGTGGGGTCAACTGCAGGGATGCCCGAGGCGGACGGACCGACTCCGCCCTTCCTCGCCGAACCGGCGCGACGCGACCGGCGGGATCGAGCAGGGCAGGGCAAGGCAGCCTAGGCCAAGCCGCGACACGGCCGGGCCGATTCTGAGGCCGGGCTCGTGGCGCAGGCGCGGGCGGGGAACGGCCGCAGGAGCGCCGAATCCGATGAAATCCGTGCGGCGCGAAAGCCGCTGGCTAGCGGGAGGCGCGGCGGACGCGTTCTTTCTCGTCCTCGCGCTCTTCTTCGAGCCGCGCGCGCTCGGCGACGATCTGGGCGCGGATTTTCTCGACGTCGTCCGGCTTGCCCTCGGTCAACGCCGTCTCGAGTTGCTGCTTGAGGAAGATCTCCCGCTCCGCGATCCGGCCCTTGTACACGGTGTCGATCTCGGCCAGCCGGGCCTTCTTCTCCGCCGAGAGCGGCGCGCCCGCCGAGGGGTCAGACTTGGCCAGGCGCTCCATCGCGAGTTCGTAGGCGCTTTTCATGATGCCGCCAGCATCAGCCCGCCGGGCCGCGGATGACCAGCCAGATCAGCACCACCGCCGCGAAGCCGAACGGGGGCCAGAATCCGCCGCGCCTCGCGTCCCAGCCATGGTGGAACCCCACGAGAAGGGACGCGAGCACCACCCCGAGCGCAAGGAACCCGAGCCGCGCGTCGCCGAAGGAGGCGGGACGGTGCATCCCGGGCCATCCTTCGGCGAGGACAAGGAGGCGCTCCATCACCGCCAGCACCAGCGCGGCGCCGTGGTTGAAGAGCACGCTGGCGCTTTCCAATCCCATCAACCCGCTCACCATCGACGCAAATCCCGCCAGCAGCGCGAGCGACGCCAGGGGCACCACGACGAGGTTCGCGGCCACCGCTCCCAGGGTGAGCAGGCGAAAGTAGACCACGCCCGCCAGCAGGCTCACCGGCGCCGTGGCCACGCCGATCGCCAGCGAAGCCGCAAGGCCCCGCGCCGCCGCCACCGCCGCCCGCTGCAGCCACGTCCACGTCTCCGGCGGCACCAAGGCCCACGGGCGAATCCGCTCCTGCCACGCCTCCCCAAGCGGAAGTCCAAGCATCAGGAGCGACGCCACAATGCCGTAGCTCATCTGAAAACTCGCGCCGAAGAGTTGCTGCGGCGCCGCGAGCAGCACCACCAGCGCCGACGCCACCAGTGCCGGCACCGCCGCCCGGGGCCGCCGCCACACCCACGCGGCCTGCACCAGCGCCACCATCGCGAACGCACGCACCGCCGAGGGCGCCCGCCCCGTCACGTCCACGTAAAGCCAGAGCAACGCCGTCGATCCCATGAACGTGCCCCACGCGCCGAGGCGCAGGAGTCCCAGCACGCCGGCGATCGCCACCGCGATCACGCCGATGTGCAATCCGCTGATCGAGAAAACGTGCAGCGTGCCCGTCCGCATGAACGTTTCCTTCTGCCGCGGGGTCAGCGCCTCCTGCTCGCCCAACAGCATCGCCCGCAGGATCGCCGCCTCCGCCGGTCTCTCTTCCAAGCCAAGGGCAAGAACGACGCGCAGGCGCTCCGCCACGCGCTGACAGAAGGTCGCATACGCTCCGGGGGCCCGGCGCTCTTCTCCGACCACCCCCGGTGACAGCGAGAAGTTGATTCCCTGCCCGGCCAGGTACCCCGCAAAGCTGTCCGGGGCCGGATTGCGCTCCACCCGCGTGAGCCGTCCTTCCACCCGCACCACCGCCGCCACCGGCGGTCGACGGCCGCGCCACTCCGGTCCCATCCGCACCGAGAGGTGAATGCGCTGCCCAATCAGGTCCCGCAGGTGCCGCGGGGCATCCACCACCTCACCCCATCCCGAAACCACCCGGGCGTCCCGCCCCACCCCGAACCGCCGCTCCCATCGCACGTCAAACCCCACTTCCCGCGGCGGCAAGGTTTCCCATTCATCCAAGCGATCCCGCGCCACTCCGTAGGCCACCATCCCCGCGCAGGTCAGGCCGCCAACCACGGCCGCCGCCCATCGCCAGCCACCCAACGGCGCCTGCCGGATCGCGACGACCCCCAGGGCCGCCGCCACGCCAAGCAGCGTCGCCTCTCCCATCCGCGTCAGGTCGGTCATCCGGCCCGCGATCAGCCCGACGATCCACGGCAGCAGCAGCCAGAGGAGCGGCGCTCGCTGCCCCAAGACGCGGGTCCTTTGCATGCCCGCCGACTTCGCCGCCGCTCCGCCGTCGCGCAAGGCCGCCGCGATCCCTTCTTGGGTCGCTCCTCGCGAAACGCTTTGCCTCCCCCGTCCGCTTCCCGCCTGCTGGACCCAGACCCGCGCATGGCCGCCGCCGATCAACCCGATCTGTTCGCCACCCCCGAGGACCCGCCGTCCCCCGCCGAGCCGGGGCGCACCTTCGCGCACCAGCCGCTCGCCGCCCGGATGCGCCCCACATCCCTCGCGGACATCGCCGGGCAGGAGCACCTCACGGCTCCAGGGAGCCTGCTTCCCCGTCTCGTCGCCAGCAATCGGTTCGGTTCGCTCCTCTTCTACGGGCCGCCCGGCTGCGGGAAGACGAGCTTCGCCGAGGTGATCGCCCGCGAGACCGGAAGCCGCTTCGTCCGCCTCAACGCCGTGATGTCGAACGTCGCCGAACTGCGCGAGATCCTCGCCACCGCGCGCCGGCGCCCCGGGGACCGCACGCTGCTGTTCATCGACGAGCTGCACCGGTTCAACAAGTCGCAGCAGGACTTGCTGCTGCCGGACGTCGAGGAGGGCACGGTGCGGCTCATCGGGGCCACCACCCACAACCCGGGCTTCTACGTCAATCCGCCGCTGCTGTCCCGCAGCCACCTGTTCCGGCTCGAGCCCTTGCCCACGGCCGCCGTCGCCCGGGTCCTGCGCCGCGCCCTCACCGATCCCGTCCGGGGGCTGGGCGCCACCGGGGTCAGCGCCGACGAAGCCTTGCTCGAGGATCTGGCCGTGCTCTGCGGAGGCGATCTGCGCCGCGCGCTCAACGCCCTCGAGGTGCTCGTCCTCGGGCTCGAATCCCGCCAGGCGCTCGAGCCTTCCGACCTCACCGTCTTCGCCCGCGAGCGGCGCATCCGCTACGATGCCGACGAGGATGAGCACTACGACACGATCTCCGCCTTCATCAAGAGTTGCCGCGGGAGCGACCCGGACGCCGCGATGTACTGGCTGGCCAAGATGCTCGCCGGGGGCGAGGACCCGCGGTTCATCGCCCGCCGGTTGGTCATCCTCGCCAGCGAGGACGTCGGGCTCGCCGATCCCCAAGCCCTGCCGCTGACGGTGGCCGCGCACCACGCGTGTGACTTCATCGGGCTGCCCGAGGCCGAGCTGACGCTGGCGCACGCCACGCTCTACATCGCCTCCGCTCCCAAGAGCAACTCGGCCACCCTCGCCCTCGCCGCCGCGCATCAGGCCCTCAAGGACGCGCCGGTGCAAAGCGTCCCGCTGCCGCTGCGGGACAAGAGCGGAGAGGCCAGCAAGCGCGCCGGGCATGGCGTCGGGTACCGCTATTCGCACGACTACCCCGAGGCCATCTCCGGACAGGACTACCTCGAACGCCCCCTCACACTCTACGAACCAAAGTCCGCCGGCTGGGAGGTCCGCATCGCCGAGCGGCTCGCCCGCTGGCGAACGCTGAAGGACGAGTTGCAGGGCCGCCCGCCGACCGGCGGGTGAACCGCGCCGCCGGGCAAATTCCCGCAGAACGATGGACGCTTCATCGCGCGCTCACCGCTGGTCCGCGCCGACGCTCTCGTCCGGCGCCACGGAGTCGATGGACTCCGCAGGAGGCCCGGCAACGTAACGCACCCGCTCCGCCGTCCAGCCATCGAGGTCCCTCTCACTGACATCCGGAGGCAGCGATGCCTTCGCCTCCTTTGCTTTTTACACCCGGCCCGCCGCGCGCAAGGCTCCTCGCCGCTCAACATACCCCGCCGCCCATCATGTCCCCGCTTCGACTCGGCGTCCTGCTCGCCCTTCCTCTCCTGTCCGCCGCATCCGCGTCTGCGGCGGAGAACGCCGGGGCCGCGTCCCTGATCGCCATCCCGAAGGTCCCGCCCACCCCCTACCCGCTGATTCCTGGCCCCATCCGGCTCTGGGAGGGCGACGCGCCCGGAGCCAAGGGTCAACGCGTGCAGGATACCCCGACGCTCACGCCGTTCCCCGCCGACCCGGCAAAGCGCACCGGAGCTTCCATCCTGATCTTCCCCGGCGGCGGCTACGGCAGCCTCGCCGAACACGAGGGCACCGGCTACGCCGAATGGTTCGCAGCGCACGGCATCACCGCCTACGTGCTCAAGTATCGGCTGGGCTCCAACGGCTACCGCCACCCCATCATGCTGCAGGACGCCGCCCGCGCGCTGCGGATGGTCCGCGCCTTCGCCCGCCGCGACGGACTCGATCCGAACCGCATCGGCGTCATCGGCTCCTCCGCCGGCGGCCACTTGGCGTCCACGTTGAGCACGCACTTTGACGCGGGTGACCTCAACGCCGCCGACCTCGTCGAACGCGAACCTTCCCGGCCCGATCTGGCCGTGTTGTGCTACGCCGTGATTTCGTTGGGCGAATTCGCGCACGCGGGCTCCCGCCGCAATCTCCTCGGCGACAACCCCGGTCCCGAATGGATCCGAACGCTGTCGAACGAGCTGCAAGTCAGTCAGGCCACTCCCCCCACCTTCCTTTGGCATACGATGGAGGACAAATCCGTGCCGGTCGAAAACTCGATGCTGTATGCGGCCGCACTGCGGCGAGCCGGCGTCCCGTTCTCCCTTCACATCTACGAGACGGGAGCGCATGGCCTCGGCCTCGGCCGCCCCGGAAAACCCGCCCCGCCCTGGGGGGACCAACTGCTTTATTGGTTCAAGGAGCGCGGGTTCACCCCCGGCCCGTGAGGCGCCCCACCGCGGGATCCGGGCCGGAACTTTACCCGTTGTTCGCGCAATCACTCTCGTCCGCCGCCTCGGAGCCGATAGCCTTTTCCTGATGAAGCTGGGCGCGACCGTCCTAAAGACACTGCTCCTCGCCTCCGCCATGGGCGCGTTGCTGGCTCTGACTGCGAACGCCGCCTCCTCCGCCTCGGGCATCCCGTCTCCGGGCGCTCCCCGCCGGAGCGCCGCCGCTCCCGCCGCCGTCAACCGCCCTGAGGCCTCGAACGCCCGGTCCGGCGGAAAGGCGACCGCCGCCAAGCCGTCCACCGACGCGTCCACGGCGACCCCGGACGCGAAGCCCGCGGCCCCGGCGGCCGAGCGTCGTCCGGCCGAGGAGATTCCGCTCCCGGGCGTCAGCATTCCCTACGAAGGCGGCTGGATGAGCTTGGCCGTGGAAAGCGGCGTGTTTCACCTCCGCTTCTACGATGCCAAACGCGAGCTTCTACGCGTTCCCGCCATCCGTGCCACCGCCCGGTGGAACCCGCCGCTCAAGACGGGTTTCAGCCGATCCGTTCTGCTTCCCGCCAACGAAGGCCGCGCCTTGGTCGGAAACACGTTCGTCCGACCTCCGCTGCGGTTCCGCGTCTTCCTCACCCTCATCGGAGCCGATGATCAGGTGATGGGCAGCTACTCGATCGACTTCGAGTCCTAGGCACCGGGCGCCGCTGCGGCAGCGCAAAGGCAACCGGCCCACGCCGTCCGCCAGCGGACTCCGCACGGCATTGTTTTGACTTGGCCGGACGCAAAGCGCAGGGTGGGAGAACCCATTTTCCCCAATTCCATCATGGTCAGCCCCAACTCCGCTGCAACCCCGGGCCCGCAGGGCAACGCCGGGGAGGTCCGCACCCTCAACGACGTCATCATCCGTCTCGCCGGCAACTCCCAGGACGGCATCCAGACGATCGGCGGCTTCCTCGCCCGCCTCGCCGGCCGGAGCGACCAGGAGGTCATGACGTACATGACCATCCCGTCCACGATCTCGGGCGGGCCGTCGATCTTCCAGGTCCGCATGGGCAACGGCGACATCCTGTCGTCCGGCGACCAAGCCGACTTCCTCGTCGCCTTCTACCAGCACAGCTACGAGAGCCACCTGTCCTCCCTGCGCAACGGGGGCGTGCTCATCTACGACACCGACCACGTCAAACCCAACCTCGACGACAAGCGGTTCACCGCCATCGGCGTGCCGATCACCGGCGCCACCGTCGAGGCCGTCGGCGGCTCCTCCAAGGACAAGGGCAAGAACCTCTTTGTCCTCGGCCTGATCGCCCGCGTGTTCAACCTCGATGTCGAGAAGCTCGCCGCACTCGTGAAGGAACGCTTCGGCGGCAAGACCGAGGACATCGTCCGCAACGCCATGCTGGCGTTCGACGCGGGCTACGCCTGGCCGGCCGACAACATCCGCGACTGCTTCTACCGCTTCGACAAGGCCACCGCCTCCGCCTCCGCCTCGGGTCGCCCGCAGGTGACGATGGACGGCAACACCGCCCTGACGTACGGGCTGATCACCGCCGGCGTCCGCTACGGCTCCGGCTACCCGATCACGCCGTGGTCCACCATCATGGAGATGCTCCGCGCGGAGCTGCCCAAGTACGGCGGTCTCTTCGTCCAGGCCGAGGATGAGCTCGGCGCCATCTCCTACGCGATCGGGTTCTCGTACTCCGGCCACCTCGCCATCACCGGCAGCTCCGGCCCCGGCCTGTCGCTGAAGATGGAGGCCCTCGGCTGGGCCGTCATGGCCGAGATGCCGCTCATCATCATCAACGTCCAACGCGGCGGTCCCAGCACCGGCATGCCGACCAACGTCGAGCAGAGCGACCTCATGCAGGCGCTCTATGGCAGCCACGGCGACGCCCCGCGCGTCGTCCTCGCCCCGCGCAACGTCGAGGACTGCTTCTACATCGCGATCGAGGCCGCCCGCCTCGCCCGCGAGTACAGCACGCCGGTCATCATCCTCACGGACATGGCCCTCGCCTCCCGCATCGAGGCGTTCGACGAGCCCGATCTGGCCAAGATCATGATGCCGCCGTCGCTCGACCTCTCGCCGCGGCCCGCCGACTTCAAGCCGTACCCGCTCGACCGCATCACCCGCCACGCTCCCCCGGGCTCCCGCATCGGCTCCGGCGTCTACCCGACCGTCACCGGTCTCGAGCACGACGAGATGGGCCACCCGACCGGCAGCCCGGCGCTGCACACGAAGATGACCGCCAAGCGGCGCGAGAAGTTCAAGGCGCTCGCCGCCACGCTGCCGGTCCCCGAGGTGTTCGGCGACGAGTCCGGCGACGTGCTGCTCGTCGGCTGGGGTTCCACCTTCGGCCCGGTCCGCGAGGCACTCGGCCGTCTCCGCCAGAACGGCACCCGCGCCGCCCAACTCCACCTGCGCCATCTCAATCCGCTGCCGCAGGGTCTCGAGGACGTCTTCAAGCGCTACCGCGATGTCATCGTCGTCGAAATGAACGACGAGGGGCTCTACGGCTACGGCCAGATGGCGTCCCTGCTCCGCGCCCGCTACGCCAATCCGTCCATCCGCAGTCTCACCAAGACCGACGGCCTGACCTTCCGCGTCAGCGAAATCGTCTCCGGCGTCACCCAGCGCCTCACCGCCGCCACGGCCTGAGCACCTGCCGCGCCCTCCCTCCACCCTCCTTTTCACCCCTCGTCCCGCCCCCCTCCCATGTCCGCCCCCAGCACGCTCTCGCCCGCCGCCCCTGCGACCGATCGCGCCCCGCTCACCAAGAAGTCCCTGACCGCCGACCACCCGACGTGGTGCCCCGGCTGCGGCGACTTCGCCGTCCTCGCCTGCTACTACCGCGCCCTCGAAAAGCTCAATTACCCGCACGAGAAGATCGTCACGATGGCGGGCATCGGCTGCTCCTCGCGCTTCCCGTACTTCGTCAACAGCCACGGCGGCCACTACATCCACGGCCGCTCGCTGCCGTTCTCCGCCGGCATCAGCCTCGGACGCGATGACCTGCATGTCTTCGTCTTCGGTGGCGACGGCGACGGTTTCTCCATCGGCGGCAACCACCTCGATCATGTCGCCCGCAAGAACGTGCGGCTCACGTACGTGATCATGGACAATTTCGTCTACGGCCTGACCAAGAAGCAGACGTCCCCGACGTCGCCGATCGGCTTCAAGACGAAGACCGATCCGACCGGCTCCTTCGACCAGCCGATCAATCCGATGCGCAAGCTGGTGGACAGCGGCGCGACGTTCATCGCCCGCAGCCACGCCACGCAGGTCAATCACATGACCGAGATGATCATGCGCGCGGCGCAGCACGACGGCTTCTCCGTCGTCGAAATCCTCTCCGAGTGCGTCGAATTCTACCCGGGCGCCTTCGACGCCGCCAACCCGCGCAAGGGTGGCGCGTTCCCGCTCATCGACGAGAAGAAGCACGACGGCTCGCCGGAGGATGCGAACCGCCACGACACCAGCGACGACCTCGCCGCTTTCCGGCTCGCCTCGGAGCTGTGGCCCGGCCGGTTCGGCGTCTTCTACGAGAAGAAGCGTCCGACCAAGAACCAGCTCGAAGCCGACCTGATCGCCCGCGCCCGCGAGAAGACCAAGGGTGCGAGCGACCTGCAGTTGCTGCAGAACACGTTCGCGCGGATGCGCTGAGCGCTCCCGCGGTCGTTTTCCATCCCGCAGGCTCCGCTCCGACCGGCGCTTGCACCCGGGTTGACAGGTGCCGGAGCGTTCGCGACGTTCTGTCGATGAGCCCCGGCTCCACTCCCTCCCCCTTCGACCGCGTTGAGGATGTCATCCAGGACGTCAGCGAGGGAAAGCTCGTGATCGTGGCCGACGACGAGGACCGCGAGAACGAGGGCGACCTGATCATGGCCGCCTCCAAGGCGACCCCGGAGGCGGTCAACACGATGATCCGCTACGGCAGCGGCATCGTCTGCGTCCCGATGCTCGAGCACCAGCTTCGCCGCTTCGGGCTGGGGCCGATGGTGGCGCGCAACCGCGAATCCCAGCGCACGGACTTCACGGTCAGCGTCGACGCCGCCGAGGGCATTTCCACGGGCATCAGCGCCTACGACCGGACGCGCACGATCCGTATCCTCGCCGATGATACGTCGCGGCCGGAGCAACTGGTCCAGCCGGGCCACGTCTTCCCCCTCCGCGCCCGCAACGGGGGCGTGCTGGAGCGCGCGGGCCACACCGAGGCCGCGGTGGATCTCACCATCCTCGCCGGGCTGCCGCCCGCCGGGGTGATCTGCGAGCTGGTCAACGACGACGGCACGGTGCAGCGCCTGCCGCAGTTGCTGGAGTTCAAGCGCCGGTTCGGACTGAAGATGATCTCGATCGCGCAACTGATCGAATACCGCGTCCGCCGCGACCAACTGGTCGAGCGGGTCGCGACCCAGCCGTTCGCCTCCCACTACGGCAACTTCACGCTGCACGTCTTCCGGAGTCGGGTCGACGGGCTCCACCACCTCGCGTTCGTGATGGGCCAGCCCGGACCCGAACCCACGCTCGTCCGGGTGCACCGCGAAAACCTGCTCAGCGACGTCTTCCGGGCCACCGGCAGCGGCAGCCGGCGGATGCTCAATGCCTGCCTCGAGCGCATCGCGCAGGAGGGCCGGGGCGTCGTGGTCTACATGGAGGCCCCCAACGGCGGCGAAGCCCTCGCCCGCCAACTGCAAAACGGGGCCGCCGCGCCGACGCCAGCGATGAGCTTCCGCGACTACGGCATGGGCGCGCAGATCCTCGCCGCACTGGGGCTCGGCCGCATTCGGCTGCTCAGCAACAACCCCCGCAAGGTGGTCGGCCTCGACGGCTACGGTCTCGAGGTCGTGGAACAGGTCCCGCTCTAGCCGCCTCAGTCGCCGGGTCGCCGGGTGGGCGTCGACGTTCCGGTAACTCCGAGCGGCTTCCGGCGACTCCCGCCGAAGCCCTGAACCCGCGGCAAGGCCGGCCCCACGCGGTCTTCCCTTTCGCCGTTTTCTTTCGTACCGTTCCTGCTTCCATGAGTCTCGACGCCCCCGCACCGACCGCCGTCCGCGGTGACCGCCTCGCCTTCGCGATCGTCGCCGCGCGTTTCAACGGGGAACTCGTCGAGGCCCTGCTCTCCCGCGTGCAGGCGGGCCTCCTCGCCGCCGGGGTCCGCCCCGCCCGCATCCGGGTCGTCCGCGTGCCGGGCTCCCACGAGGTGCCCTACGCCATCGACGCCCTGCTGCGGAAGGGTCGCGCCGACTGCGCCATCGCCCTCGGCGTCCTGATCGGCGGCGACACCAATCACCACGAGATGGTGGGCAACAGCGTCTCCCACGCCCTGCAATCCGTCTCGCTCGCCCGCCGCACCCCGGTGATCAACGGCGTGATCGTCGCCAACAACCGGCGCCAGGCCGAGGACCGCTGCCGCGGCAAGATCGACCGCGGCGCCGAGTTCGCCCACGCCGCACTCACCATGGCCGCCCTCCGCCGCGAACTGCGGGCCTGACATTTGCGGCTCGCGGGTCGATTGCCAGCCCGACGAGACACCTTCTTTCCCTGCCTCTTCGTCCCTCTTTCTGATGAGCAAAGCTTTGTTCGCCCAACGCCGCGACGGCCGCGTCGCCGCCCTCCAATTCCTCTTCGCCTGGAGCCTGAATCCTCCGGCGAACCTGATGGAGGATCTCCGCGTGTTCTTCGAGAACCAGGCGCATCCCCGCGATCACTACGCCTTCGGCGAGGAATTGATCCACGGGGCCATCGCCCACATGGCCGAAATCGACGGCCACATCCGCACGCTGGCCCAGAACTGGGACTTCGACCGGATCGCCAAGATCGACCTTGCCATCCTGCGGCTCGCCATCTTCGAGATGAAGTACCGGAACGACATCCCCCCCGTCGTCTCCATCAACGAGGCCATCGACCTCTCGAAGCAGTTCTCCAACGCCGACGCCAAGCGGTTCATCAACGGCATCCTCGACCGCTTCAAGGACCAGGTCGGCCGCGATGCCCGCAAGGCCGAGTCCGCCTGAGGCCGCCACGCCATGTTTGGACTGTTCCGCAAGTTCAAGGAGGGCCTCGCCAAGACCGTCGGGGCCATCGCGGCCAAGACGCGGGGGCTGTTCTCCGGCCGCGCCATCGACGCTTCCTCCCTCGAATCCCTCGAGGAGGCGCTCTACACCGCCGACTTCGGCGTCGCCACCGCTGAGGAAATCCTTGCCGAGATCAAGGACGCCGCCAAGCGCGACAAGGAACTGCGGGGCCAGCAGGCCGCCGCGATCGGTGCCGCCGTTCTCAGCCGCGTCCTCGCCGGGAGCGAGGGCACCCTGACCCGCGCCGCCAAGCCGCCGACCACCATCGTGATGATCGGGGTCAACGGCTCCGGCAAGACCACCACCACCGCCAAGCTGGCGTGGATGCTCAAGCAGCAGGGTCACTCGGTCACCGTCGCCGCCTGCGACACCTTCCGCGCCGCCGCCGTCGAACAACTGCGCGCGTGGGCCCAGAAGCTCGACCTCGAACTGATCGCCAGCCACGCCGGCGCCGACGCCGCCGCCGTCGCCTTCGACGCCTGGCAGGCCGCCAGCGCCCGGGGCCGCGACTTTCTCCTGATCGATACGGCCGGGCGTCTCCACACGAAGAGCAACCTGATGGAGGAGCTCGCGAAGATCCGCCGGGTGCTGCAGAAGCACGACCCGTCCGCCCCGCACCACCGCTGGCTCGTCGTCGACGGTTCGCTCGGCACCAACTCCATCGAGCAGGCCCGGGTCTTCCACCAGAGCTTCGGGCTCACCGGCCTCATCGTCACCAAGCTCGACGGCACCAGCCGCGGCGGCGCCCTCGTGGGCATCTGGCGCGAACTGAAGCTGCCCATCTATTTCCTCGGTCTCGGCGAACAGGCCGAGGATCTCCAGCCGTTCCGCGTGGACCTGTACTCGCGCGCCGTCTTCGGCCTCGACGAAAAGTCCGGCAACGGCGGCTGAGGGCCACCTCGGTCCATCCGCCACCGCCGGCCCGCGTGGCGGCGCCCCGGACTGCCGCCGGGCACCGCGCCGCCGCCACGCGGAGCGTCCGCACCCGAGGGCACGGACGCCGCGCGCGTGACTCAGAACGCGAGCCGCACCCCCGCCGTCCACGAGCGTCCCACCCGCGGCGCCACGTCCTTCAGGAACGAGCTGTGCATACGCGCTTCCTCGTCCGCGAGGTTCCGCCCGCTCACGAAGAAGTCGAGGGTCGTGGTACCCACGGCCGCACGGTACATCGCATAGGCTTCGATCCAGGTGTAACCCGCCGTGGGCGTTTCCTGATCGGTGACCCGTCCTTGCCGGGCGACGCGCTGCACGCTCGCACCGGCCGCCAGGCCACCCGCCGACCAGTCGAGACCGGCCAGCGCCTTCGCCGCCGGGATCCGGGGCAGCGGTGCCCCGCCGCGCCCTTCCGCACGGGTGAGGTCACCCGCAAGCCGGAGATCCAGACGGTGCGTACGGCCTTCATGCAGGTGGAAGATCGCCTCCAGCTCCGCGCCACGGAACTCCGCCTTCGACTGCGTGAACCGGTACACCGGCAGTTCGTCCTTCTCCTCGCCCGTGGCAACTTCGTCGATGTAGCCGTTGAAACGATTGAGGTAAACGCTGGCCACGCCGGTCACGAAGCCTTCGCGACGGCGAAGGCTGAGTTCGATTCCGTTCGAGGTCTCCGCGTCAAGGTTCGGATCGCCGATCTCGTAGGTCTGCGTGCCGACGTGCGCGCCGTCCGCAAAGAGTTCCTGCGCGTTCGGAGCCCGCTCCGTGCGCGAGAGCGAGAGCGCCAGCGAGTTCTCCGGCGACCATGGCCAGATCAGGCCCACACTCCCGCTCAACGCGTCGTCCTTGCGCTTCCGCTTCGTGTCTTCGTTTCGGACGCGTTGGTTCTCCACGCGCACGCCCGCCTGCGCCGTGACGGCGCCGGCCCTGTACTCCTCGAAGAGGAAGAGGGCTCGCTGCTCCGTGACCGTCGGGGGCAGGAATGCCTCCGCCCCTTCCGCCGTGAAATCGCTCCGCGAGGCCTGCGCACCCCACGCGCCTTCAAATCCGGCGAGGGGCGCATGCAGCGCCTCAAGCCGGAACTCGTGGGCTTCGTTGCGGAACGTCGTGCCAACTTCATCCCCTTCCAATTCCACGTGGCGGTAGTCCGCCTGACCCCATTTGAAGCGGAGGCCGGTGATCAGGCCTTTGCCACCCGACCAGTCGCCCTGCAGGTCCCAGCGGCGCTGGCGCAGGTCGATGCGCACGTCCTCCTCACCGTGCTCCTCCTCGGCGTGCTCTTCCTCTTCGTGCTCTTCATCGTGTTCTTCATGTCCATGATGAGCATGCGCACCTGCAGGAATGCCATAGAACGTGTCAAACCCACTCCGCACCAGTCCGACGCGCAGGGTCGGCGAAACCCACGAGAGTCCCGCCGCTCCGCCCTTCGCTTCCACCGCCGTGTTGGGAATGACTCCCGCAATCTCCTCCGGGGGCGCCACGCCGGCTTCTTTTGCCTCCTCTGCTTCTTCCGCGCGCAGGGCCTCACTCTCCGCGAAGCCCGGGATTTCAAGGTCGCCCGCCGTCCGACGAAAGGCGTCCAAGTGCAGGATCAACGCGCGGTCCGCCGTCCGCGTGAGCGCCACGTCCACCCAGCCGCCCGTCTCCCGCTCATTCGCGCCGCTGCCAAGGCGAAACTCGCTCGTGCCCGACACGCGGCTCTCCGGCACTTCACGTTCGATGCGGTGCGAGATCACATTCACCACGCCGCCCACCGCCGAACTGCCGCACAGGAGCGAGGCTGGCCCGCGCACGATTTCCACGCGGTCCACCAGGAAGGGCTCCACGCTCACGGCATGGTCCGGGCTCACCACCGAGGCGTCCATCGTGCCGACGCCGTTCTCCAGCAGGCGAATGCGGTCGCCGCCAAGGCCGCGAATGATCGGCCGGCCCGCACCGGGTCCAAAGGCGGTCGACGACATGCCGAGCTCGCCCGACAGGGTCTCACCGAGCGTACCCTGACGGCGCAGCGTCAACTGCCGGCCACCGAGGACCGCCGTCGCCGCGGCGATGTCAGTCTGGCTGCGTTGCAAGGGCAGCGCCGTAACCACGACGTGCTCGAGATTCACGGTCTCGTGGTCCGACGCCTTCGCTCCGGACGGAGAGGCGATAACCAATGGCGGCGCCACCAGAGCGAGAAGAGCTCCGAGCCGCAGCCCGGAGGAATGAGAAAAAAGGAAAAGGATAGATTTCATGAACACATACCCGATGAAGCGCCCCGACACCCGGTGGCCGGGGACGCAGGCCCGGGCGGGCCTGATGATGGAATGGCTGCCTGCGACGGGCCTCAGCCTCGCCGCGCTTAAGCGGTCAGGATGACCGACACGGAAAACGCTCCGAAAGGTGAAAGCGGACACATCGGAGAACCAGCCGGCGAGCCTCGCTCACCCGGTCTCGCTCACATGCCGCACCCGCGCGGGCGCGAAGTCAGGCCGTCGGCGGGCCGCGTTCCGGCCGCCGCAGATAACGCGTCGGCGCCAAGGCCAGCGCCTCGGGCGCGCGCGGCGTCTCCGCCACGACGCACTCGGGCGCCCGCACACTGACCAGCGGAGCCAGACCGGAGTCGACTCCCTGGGCAAAGAGTTGCACCACGCATCCGGCATCGGACTCCGCCAGCGGATCACGCTCCGGGTGCGAGGAATGCTCGGCGTCATGCGCATGGCCACCCATCGGACCGTGCGCAGAGTGCGCGCCAGCGCCAAGGACATGACCGACACCGTGCGCGTGACCACAGGCCGCCACGCCCGTACCCGTGCCGTGCGCATGGCCGTGCAGCCACGCGTGCAGTTCCGGCGTCACCGCCAACAGCCCGAGCACCAGCGTCAGCAACGCCAAGCCGCCCGCAATCACGCGGTGGCCGAGGGCCGGACGGCAGGGGCGACGGGATTGACGCATGGCGGTCACCATGGCAACGAGCATCGCTTCGTCAACGCTTGCTGAACGGTTGCAGCCCAGGCGGTCATGGGCGCAGGTGGAAGAAATCGAGGTCGGGGAAAGTGGTGAAATCGGAGTCGAAAGACACGACGCGCGCACCGGCAGACGAGGCGAGGGCGGCGATCCAGGCGTCGGTCCAACGGTGGGAGGGAAAACCGGGGACACGGCTCCAGAGTTCGAAGCGCTTTTCGGCGGCGAGGGAATCCTCGACGAAACAGACCTCGGGCAACCCCGCGAAGGCGCGGTAAGCATCCCACGCCTCGGCGGAGGTGAACGGCGCTCCGTGCATGACGCGGGGGTGGGTGAGCAGGCGAAGCAGACCCAGCATGGTCACGCGGCAAAAGGCGATCTCGGCGGCGGCCTCGTGTTCCCAGTAGCGGCGGGCGCGGGAGTGGTGCGCGTGGTCTGGGTCGATGAGGGCGAGCCAGAGGTTGAGGTCGGGGACGTCAATTGCCGCCATGGGTATCCTCGGCGACGAGCAGGGCTTCGATTTCGCGGTTGGAAAGGGCGGGGCGGGCGACGCCGCTGGCCTTGCGAATCACAGGCAGCGGACTGCGCGGGCGGGCTTCGGCCTGGGCGGCGGCGGTTTGGGCTAGGCCGGTTTGGGCTAGGCCGGTTTGGAGGATTTCGGCGACGAAGTCCTTGAGCGGTACACCGCGCAGGGCGGACCGGGCCTTGAGTTCGCGAAAGAGCGGATCGGGCAAATCGAGGGTGGTTCGCATAAAAGCATTTTTATGCGAAAATGCGTGCTGGGTCAATCATGGCGAAACCCAGGCCAGCCAACCGAGGGCGACCTACAAAAACCTTTGATAAGCAGGTGCTTAAGCGAGACAGGCCTTGAAGGCCTCGGTCAAAGCGGTGCGGTCCAAGTTGCGGCCGATGAAGACCAGCGTGTTGGTCCGCGGATCCCGGCCCCACTCGCGGTCGAACTTGGCGTCGAAGAGCATGTGCACGCCTTGGAAGACGAGGCGCTTGTTCGCTCCCTTCACGCTGAGCACACCCTTCATGCGGTAGATGTCGCCCCCCTTCGTCTTGAGGAGTTCGCTGATCCAGGTGTTCAGGCGGTTGCCGTCGAGGTCGCCGGGCTGGCTGATGCCGACGCTCGACACTTCGTCGTCGTGCGAGTGGTTCGCGTGATAATCCTGCTGCCAGCCGGGCCGCGCGTTCTGGCCACAGACCTTGATGTGCAAGGGCATCTCACCGTGCTGCTCGAACACGGCATAGCTGCCGGGCTCGTCGATCTGGAGGCGGAAGCGGCCTTCGCCGTCGGTCAACTGCAGCCGGTACAGCCGCGACCCGGGCACCAGGGTCTCTCCGGCCGACCGTCGCGCCTCCCAATCCGAGAAAATCACCACGGCTGACTCCCGCGCCGCCGCGATGTCCTTCTCGTCGAACGAGCGCACCGGCAGCACCACGAGGTCGAGTTCGTTCTCGTCGCCGTGGTGGTGATGGTGATGGCCGTCCTCGCCGTGGGCATGGTCATGCCCGTGGTCGGGTCCGTGATCGTGATCATGCCCACAGTGCCCGACCTCCAGCTCCCACACCCCCTTCGGCAGCGCGTACACGCCGGCCCATTCAAAGGGATACTCCGGATCGAGGAACTTGGGATCCAGCTCCGTCGCCCGGGAAAGATTGAAACCACCCACTTTGAGCACGGCAGACAGGGGAACGTCGGCATTGCGGGCGCGGTGGACGCGCGCCGGGCTGTTCATCCGCCGGATCCGCTGCTCGAGGGCATCGAGGTCCGCGGCCGAAACGAGGTCGTTCTTGTTGAGGATGAGGACGTCCGCGAAGGCGATCTGCTTTTTTACCTCTGGCGAGGTATCAATGTGCTGCAGAACGTGGTGCGCATCGACCACCGTGACGATCGCATCGAGGCGGAACCGCGCCCGCATTTCATCGTCGGTGAAGAAGGTCTGCGCCACCGGGGCCGGATCCGCGAGGCCCGTCGTCTCGATCAGGATGCCATCGAGGCGGTCCTTGCGCTTCATCAGGCGCCCAAGGATGCGGATGAGGTCGCCGCGCACGCTGCAACAGATGCAGCCGTTGTTCATCTCGAAGATCTCCTCGTCGCTCTGGATGACGAGTTGGTTGTCGACGCCGACTTCCCCGAACTCGTTCTCGATCACGGCAAGCTTGCGGCCGTGCTGCTCGGACAGGATGCGGTTCAGCAGCGTGGTCTTGCCGGCGCCGAGGAAGCCGGTGAGGACGGTGACGGGAATGGGGGCGGGCGCAGCGGTGGACATGACGAAGAATCACCACAGTCCACCACCGGCGGCGAGTCGTCAAGCGGACGCCCTTCCGGCGCCGCGGCGACCTCCGCCGCGAGCCGGCCGCGCTCCGGCCACAAACGCTCCACCGCCTCCTCGATGGTCCGGCACCCCGCACTCCGCGGGAATCCGCCGGCCGTCGGTCCTCCGACGCTTTCCGCAACACTCCGCCGGACAGCCGACTTCCGCGAGCCACGTCATCGACCCGCGATGTCTCCGCCGGTTGTCCAGCGGACGCCGCGTGACTCCGGCGCGGGGGCCGACCGGCCCGTCCGGTCGGCGGCACATCAGCCGCCAAGGTAGCTCATTTCCGCCTTCGGCCGCACTTCGCCGCGCGAGATCAGCTCCGCGCGCTCGTCACTGTAGCGGTCCATTCGCCCCGACCAGATGCGCGACAGGAAGGCCTCCAAGGCGGGCCCCCGCACCCCCGCGCGCACCGCGCCCAGCACGTCCCAGCCAAGCGCGGCAAAGAGGCAGGTGAAGAAGCGTCCATCCGCCGACAGCCGCGCGCGGTGGCAGTCGCGGCAGAAGGGCTCCGTCACCGAGGAGATGAGGCCGATCTCGCCGCGTCCGTCCGCATACCGGTACCGCGCCGCGACCTCGCCGCGGTAGGCCGGGCCAATCGGCTCCAGCGGCCAGCGCGCGTGGATGCGTTCGACGATCTCGCGCGCCGGCAGGACCTGCGCGCGGTCCCAGTGGTTCGTGTTGCCGACGTCCATGAACTCGATGAAACGCAGGGGATGGCCGCGCTCGCGGAAATACTCCGCCAGCGCGAGGATCTCGTGATCGTTCACGCCGCGCTGCATCACGGTGTTGATCTTGATCGCGAGCCCGGCCTGCTCCGCCGCCGCGATGCCCGCGAGCACGCGGTCCACCGAAAAACCCAGGCCGTTCATCCGGCCCGCCGTCACCGGATCCAGCGAATCCAGCGACACGCTGACGCGGTCCAGTCCCGCCTCCCGCAGCGCCGCCGCCCGCTGCGCCAGCAGCCAGCCGTTCGTCGTCAGCGCCACATCCCGCACACGCAGCTCCGTCTTCAACACGCGCACCAACTCCGGAAGATCGGCGCGCAGCAGCGGCTCACCGCCGGTCAGGCGCACTTTCTCCACCCCCAGCGCCACGAACGCCCGCGCGATCTCCGCCACTTCGTCGAAGGACATCAGTTGCGGGTCGCGCAGGAACGCATAGCCCGGGCCGAAGACTTCCTTCGGCATGCAGTACGGACAGCGGAAGTTACATCGGTCCGTCACCGAGATCCGGAGATCGCGGAGGGGGCGCTGATGACGGTCGACGGGGCCGGCGGACATGCTCAGGAAAGGGAAACGGCGAAGCGAAGCACTTGAACCAGCTTGCGCCGCGAAGCCACTCGAATCGCTCTCGGCCGCGACGGCCGAAGGCCCCTCCGCCGGGCCAAAGGCGACGCGGCTTTCCTCAGGCCACCTCACGCGATCCCCGGTTGCGTCGTCACCCTCGACCGCCATCATGAAAGCCGTCGTGTCCGCCTCCCCTTTTTCTCCGGCCCTGCTCCTGCCCGCCGACGCCGCGCGTCTGGTCCGGGAGGCGTGCACGCCGTTTCCAACGGAGGACTGCCCGATCGCCTCCGCCCACGGCCGCGTGCTGCGGCAAGACGTGATCGCGGATCGCCCGCTGCCGCCCTTCGATCGTGTCACCCTCGATGGCTACGCGCTGCGCGCGGGCGATGTCCGGGGGACGAGCGCGGCAACCGCCATCCGCCAGCCAGCACGATTCACGGTGTCGGGCACACCGCAGGCGGCGGGCATGATCGCCCGATCGCTGCCCGCGAGTCCGGGCGCGTGCATCGAGGTCATGACCGGCGCCGTGCTGCCGCGCGGGGCAGACTGCGTCGTGCCTTACGAGGACACCGACCGCGACGGCGCCACCGTCACGCTCGCCGCGGACGCAGCGGCGGGCCTGCAGCCGGGCGCTGCCATTCACCGCGAGGGCAGCGACCACGCCGCCGGCGATCGCATCGTCACCGTCGGCACACGGTTGTCCGGTCGCGAAATCGCCGTCGCCGCCGCCTGCGGCTGCACCACCTTGCGGGTCGCCGCCCTGCCGCGGATCGCCCTGATTTCCACCGGCGACGAACTCGTCGAGGTCGGCGCTCCCGTCGCTCCGCACCTCGTGCGACGGAGCAATGATCTCGCGCTGCGCGCGGCCCTCGTCCACGCGGGCTACCCGCTGGTGCAGCGGTTCCACTACCGCGATGTCCCGCAGGAGATCGAGACCGGGCTCCACGGGCTGCTCGCGGAGTTCGACGTGGTCATCGCCACCGGCGGCGTCTCCAAGGGCCGGCATGATCATCTGCCCGCCACCCTCACCGCATTGGGCGTGATCAAGGTCTTCCACGGGGTCGCCCAGCGGCCGGGCAAGCCGATGTGGTTCGGGGTCAGCCGGCGGCGGACTCCGGTGTTCGCCCTGCCCGGCAATCCCGTCTCCTGCTTCGTGTGCCTGCACCGCTACGTGCTCCCGGCCTTCGCCCACGCCAGCGGCCTCGCCGCCGCGCCGGAGACGTGGGTCAGCCTCGCGTCACCGGTCGAGGGTCTCGCGCGGATGACTCGCTTCCTGCCGGTGCGGCTGCAGTCGCACCCCGATGGTCGCCTCACCGCCGCACCGGAGGCCAGCAACACGTCCGGGGACTTCGCGGGTCTCATCGGCACCGATGGGTTCGTGGAACTCCCGCCGCAGGCCACACGCTTCCCCGCCGGCCACGTCGCCCGCTTCTTTCCCTGGGCCTGACGCTCTCACCTGCTTCCCTTCCCGCCGTGTTCTCCCATCTCGATTCCCAAGGTCGGCCCGCCATGGTCAACGTCGGCGCCAAGCCGGAAACCGCCCGCCTCGCCCGCGCCGCCGCCCGGGTCCGCCTGCCCGCCACCGTCGCGGCCCACCTGCGCGACGGCGATCTGTCCACGCGCAAGGGGTCGGTGCTGCAGACCGCCATCCTCGCGGGAATCACCGGCGCCAAGCAGACGAGCGCGCTCATCCCGCTCTGCCACCCACTGCCGCTCACGGACTGCGCGGTGACGATCGAGCTGCACCCGCCCGCCGCCGATGGGTCCGTCATCGCCGCGATCGAATGCCGCGCCGAAACCGTCGGCCGCACCGGCGTCGAGATGGAGGCCATGACCGGCGCCAGCATCGCGGCGCTCACGCTCTACGACATGGCCAAGGGTCTCTCCCACGAGATCGTCATCGAGTCCGTCCGACTGCTGGAGAAGACCGGCGGCAAACACGTCTTCGGCTCCGCCGAGGCCCGCCCATGACCACCGTCACGCTCCACTACTTCGCCCTGCTGCGCGAGCAGCGCGGGCGGTCGTCCGAGTCCCTCACCACGGGCGCCGCCACGGCCGGTGAGCTCTACGACGAGCTCGCCCGGCGGCACGGTTTCACGCTGCCGGTGACGCACGTGCGGGTCGCGATCAACGGCGAATTCGCCGCCTGGGACACCACGCTGCGGACCGGCGACGAGTTGGTCTTCATCCCTCCGGTCGCCGGGGGCTAGTCGTCCCACGGAACGCTTTTCGCCGACGCCATGACGTTCAGGATTTCCCCGGACCCGCTCGATCCCGCCGCCCTCGCCGGCCAGTTGCTCGACTTGCGCGCGGGCGCGTACGTCGAATTCCAGGGCCGCGTGCGCAACCACAACGAGGGCCGCGCCGTGAATGCGCTCGAGTATGAGGCGTACGCCGCGCTCGCCGAAAAGGAGGGCGCGCGCATCGTCGCGGAGGCCGCCGCCCGGTTCCCCATCCTCGGCGCCGCCTGCGTGCACCGCGTGGGTCGACTCGAACTCGGCGAGCTCGCCGTCTGGGTCGGGGTCACCTCCGCCCACCGCGCCGCCGCCTTCGAGGCCTGCCGCGCCATCATCGACGAAACCAAGGCGCGCGTGCCGATCTGGAAGAAGGAACACTACGCCGATGGCGCCAGCGGCTGGATCAATTGCGCCACCGCCGGCCCCGCTGCCGCCGCCACCGCGACCCCGCCCGCCGCGCACTGAGCCGGTACTCGGGACGCGCGGTTCCGGGCTCACGCCCGCAGGCGGTACTGGGGCTCACCCGTCGGCACAAACAGCTCCGCTGGCGACCCGCGCCGGGTCACCCGACCCGCCGCCAGCACTACGACGTCGTCGCTGAGCGACACGACCTCGTCCGCCGCGTGCGTGACCTGGATCATCGGCACGCCGAACGTCTCCCGCACGCGGCGGAGGTACGCTCCCAGCCGGTCCCGCAAGGCGTCGTCCAGGCCCGCCAGCGGTTCGTCGAGGAGGAGCAGGCGCGGGGCCGCCAGCAGCGCCCGGCCAAGGGCGACCCGCCGACGCTCACCACCGGAGAGTTCCCGGACCGATCGGCCCAGCAGGGAGCCGATCTCCAACGCCGCGACGACCTCCGCCCACGCCGGGCCACCGGCTCGGAATCCGTAACGTAGATTATCCTCCACCGTGCGATGCGGGAAGAGCGCCCCGTCCTGCGGCACGTATCCGATCTGTCGATACTCCGGCCGGACAAATTTCCTGCCTCCGTCCGCGTCGGTCAGGACCTCGCCGTCAAGGGCGACCACGCCCGCCGCCGGCCGCCGCAGGCCGGCGATCACCTCCAGGAGGGTGGTCTTCCCCGCCCCCGAGGGCCCGAAGAAGGTCGTGACCGGGCGGTCCAGGAGGAGGTCCACTTCAAGGGTGAACTCCGCCAGCGGCACGCGCACGCCCCGCAGTTCGAGTCGCAGGCTCATCGTCTCGCCCTCCGCACGATGACTTCCCCGAGCGCCACCGCCGCGAACGCGAGCAGAAGCGAGAGGCCCGCGAGACCCAGCGCTGCCGCATCGCGGCCGAGTTGGACCTGTTGGTAGATCGAAAGCGCCAGGGTTGCGGTCTCGCCGGGGATGTACCCCGCCACCATGATCGTCGCTCCAAATTCACCCAACGCCCGGGCGAAGGCCAGCACCGCCGCCGCGGCCAGTCCCGGCGCCGCGAGCGGGAGGGTGATCGTCCACGCGACGCGCGCGCGGCCGGCCCCCAGCGTGCTGGCGACCTGCTCAAGCCGCGGGTCAACGCCGGCAAACGCCACCCGCGCCGTGCGCACGAGCAGCGGGAACGCCATGACTGCCGATGCGAGCACGACCGCCTTCCCGGTGAAGAGGACGTCGCCCGCGCCGAGCATCGAGACGAGCCCGCCGAGCGGTCCGCGCGCACCCAGCAGGTAGAGGAGAAACAGTCCCGTCGCGACCGGGGGCAGGACCAGCGGAAGCACCACGAGGCTCTCCACCAGCGTCTTGCCGCGCCACTGCTTCCGCGCGAGGAGCCATGCGAGCGCGTACCCGGGAGGGATGATCAGCGCCGTCGCCAGCGCCGCCACTCCCAGTGAAAAACCGAGCACGCGCAGCGTCTCGGGACTCACCACGTTTCCTCCTGCGGCGGACCAAAGCCGCGTTCCGCGAAGCGCCGCTGCGCGACCGCGGAGAGAAGCGCCGCGATCAGCTCCGCCGCCCACTCCGGCTCCGGCGCCGCGCGCAGCACCGCCGCGGGATAGCGGATCGCCGGACCGCGGTTGGCCGGCACCACCCACGCGAGCCGGACATCGGGGGAGACCGCGACATCGGAGCGATAGACCACGCCGGCATCGGCGTGGCCCGCCGCCACCCGCGCCAGCGCCGCACGCACGCTGTCGGCCATCACCACCCGCGCCGACACCTTCGGCCACACGCCTTCCTGCTCCAGCCACGCGCGCGCATACCGGCCCGCCGGCACCGTCTCGGTCTCCGCCAGCGCGAGGCGGCGGATCGCCGGACCCGCGAGGTCCGCCGGTTCGCGCAGAACCGCCGCCGACTCCCGCGGGACCACGACCGCGAGCTGATTCGTCAGGACCACCCGCCGGGATCCACCCCGGATCTCCCCCGCATGTTCCAGTTCCGTCATCGTCTGCTCGTCCGCCGAAATGAAGACGTCCCCGCGCGCCCCGGCCCGAATCTGCCGCGCCAGGGTACTCGTCGCACCGAACACGGCGCGCACCCGGATCTCCCCGCGCGCCTCAATCTCCCGCGTCACGTCCGACAGCGCCTCCAGCAGACTCGCCGGGGCAAAAACGGTCACCTCAACCGCTCCCCGCCCCGCCCCGAGGAGCAGGAGCAGGCACGCGAGGAGCCGAGCAAGGAATCGGGGCCGCAAATCCATGGGCGAGGAACACCAGCGGTGCCCGAAATCACCGCCGGCCTCAACCTCTTCCGCGTGAGCCCCCGTCAGCGGCGGGACCGCCTGCGGTTTGACTTCTCCCGGCGACCCAACCCCGCCAAGCTCGATCCTGCCGCACCTGCACCCCCGTTACCCCGATGCGACTCCGCACCCCTGCCGCACCTCCGCGCCCGTCCCGGTCCCGCGGGCCTCGCCCGTCCCGCGCCGCGAGCGGCCTGCTCGCCGCGATCGGCGTCGCGCTTCTCGCCCTCGCCCCCGTCGACGCGGCGGCGCAGGCCACCGGTGTCGCTCCGCTGCCGTTCCGGCGCGAGGTGATCGACGCGTCCATTCGCATCGGCTACGGTCTGGCCATCGCCGACGTGGATGGCGACGGCCGCGACGACCTGCTCCTCGCCGACGCACGCGAGATCGCGTGGTACCGCAGTCCCAACTGGCGGAAGTCGGTCATCGCGCGGGAGCTCACCGCCAAGGACCATGTCTGCATCGCCGCACAGGACCTCGACGGCGACGGGCGCGCCGAGATCGCCGTCGGGGCCGGCTGGAATCCGGGCGACACGGTGGGCAGCGGCGCGATCTTCCTGCTCGAGCGACCGGCCGATCCGACCCAGCCATGGACGCCCCACGTGCTCCCGCACGAACCCACCACGCACCGCATGCACTGGATCGATGACGGCCGGGGCGCACCGCTGCTCGCCGTCCTGCCTCTCCACGGGCGCGGCAACCGCGACGGCGCGGGCGCGGGCGTGCGGTTTCTCGGCTACCGGTGGTCACCCCCGGGCCCCGCAGCCATCGCGGCGGAGGAGATCGACGCAACGCTGCACCTGACCCACAACTTCGAACCACCCGTCCGCGGTTCCGGCACCCCCGAACTCCTCGTGGCCGCCAAGGAAGGCGTCCACGCGCTCCGACCCAGCGGCAACGGTTGGTCGCGCCAGCGTCTCACTTCCCAACCCGCCGGCGAGGTGCGCCGCGGCCGCGCCGCCGACGGCTCCGCCTTCATCACCACGATCGAGCCGATGCACGGCCATGAGGTCGTGGTCTATTCCGGCAGCCGGGAGGAGGCTCGAGTCGTGCTCGACGCGTCCCTCGTGCAGGGTCACGGCCTCGCCACCGGCGACCTCCTCGGCCGCGGGTCCGACCAAGTCATCGCGGGTTGGCGCGGCAACCCCGTGGGTCCCGCCACCGTCGTGGGAATCCGACTCTACGCGGCCACCGATCCCGCCGGCACGCGTTGGGAGCAGGTCGGCGTTCTCGACGACAACGCTGTCGCGTGCGAGGACCTTCGGGTGGCCGATCTTGACCGCGATGGAGATCTCGACGTCGTCGCCGCCGGCCGCACCACCCGCAACGTCGTCATCTACTGGAACGAACGCACGCCGCCCCGCCGGGGCCGTCGCCGGCACGGCCGATCCTCGCGCGCGGCGTTGCCCTCCGCGAAGATTCCAGCCCACAGTACCGGAGCGCCCTTTCCGGCCTCGCCTTCGACCCCTCGCCGTCCTTCATGCATCCCGACCACGCTCCTCGCCTCCTGACCAAGCCCCCCGTGGCGCCCGGCTCGCTCACCTTCGCCGCGGTGCAGCTGGATCACCCGCACATCTACGACCAGTGCCGGGGCCTGATCTCCGCGGGCGCGGAGTTGGCCTGGGTCTATGATCCCCAGCCGGAGCGGGTCGAGGCGTTCCGCAAGGTCTTCCCGCAGGCGCGCGTCGCGCGGAGCCTCGATGAGGTGCTCGCCGATCCGCGCGTGGCGCTCATCACCGCCGCGGCCGTTCCGTGCGATCGGGGTCCATTGGGCTGCCGCGTGATGCAGGCGGGCAAGGATTACCTCACCGACAAGCCGCCCTTCAGCACGCTCGACCAACTCGCCGAGGCGCGTCGCGTGTCGGCCGCAACCGGACGCAAGTACATGGTGTTCTTCGGCGGGCGTCTGGGCGTCGAATGCGCCGTCCACGCCGAACGGCTCATCCGCGAGGGCGCGGTCGGCCGCGTGCTGCAGGTGATCGGGCTCGGGCCCCATCGCATCAAGAAGCCGCAGCGCCCGGCATGGTTCTTCGAGCGCGCGCGCTACGGCGGCATTCTCTGCGACCTCGGCAGCCACCAGTGCGACTTGTTCCTCGCGTACAGCGGCTCGACCGATGCCGAGGTGCTGCATGCCGCCGTGGGCAACTTCGGCAATCCGGACACGCCGGAGCTTGAGGACTTCGGCGAGGCCAGTCTGCTCGGTTCCTCCGGCGCCACCAACCACCACCGGGTCGACTGGTTCACGCCGGCCGGCCAGAGCACGTGGGGCGATGGCCGCATATTCGTCCTCGGCACGCGCGGCACCATCGAGCTGCGCAGCTTCTGCGACGTCGCCCAGAGCCCGCAGGGCGATCTGCTCATCCTCGTCGATGAGCAGGGCGAACATCGGATGTCCTGCGGCGGCAAGGTCGGGCTGCCGTTCTACGGCGACTTCGTGCGCGACTGCCTCGCGCGCACGGAAACCGCGATGCCGCAGGCGCAGGCGTTCAAGGCGTCGGAGCTCTGCCTGCGCACGCAGGCCGCCGCACGCCGCGTCGACCGCCTGCCAGCGTCGTCCTAGCCGCGGAGTCTCACGCGGTTTTCCACTCCTAGCGCGAGCCCGGCTTCGCCGGCACCGCGGTCTTGACGCGCTTCTGCCAGCGGGGAAATTCGCGCTCGAGGAGGGATTTCGCGCTGTCGTTGTACCACGCGTACCCGATGCGGCGCTCGTGCTCGATCTCCGCCACGGCGTAGTGGATCACCCGGTCGCGCCCGATGAAGATCGGTCGGTTCGTCCCGATTTCATAGAAGCGCGCCCACAGGGGTCCCGCCGCGGGATCGCGCCGGAACACGCGGTCCCGCCCCTTCGGCAGATCCGGCGCATCCACCGTCTCCCACGCCGCCCCGTCGATGCGCACGGCGCGCAGCCACGCCACCGCGGCGTTCACCGCCGCGACGATCTCCGGTGTGGGATGCTCGTCGCGCAGGAGGAAGCGGACGATGCCGACGCTCTCCGCCGACGCGAGCGACACGGGCTCGAAGGTCCGCGCCGCCGCCGGCGCGAAGGTGACTTCGTCGTGCTGCGCGCCCCACGCCGTCCGCACGCCATCCGTCACGATCTGGCAACGCAGGATGCAGGCCACCCCGCGTCGCACCGCGTCGGCCGCACGCGCCCGGAGCGCCGGATCGGTCCAGCCAAAGGGACTCCTCCCGGCCGCCACGTCGTCGAGGACTTCAAGGGTCCGGACCATGGCCTGGTCATTGAAGGTGATCCGGCGGTAGTAGCCCGAGCGCAGCGGAAAGTACTGCGGCCACCCGCCGTTCGGGTACTGCGCGGCCAGCAGGTAGGCGATGCCCTTCCCCGCCGCCGCACGGAAGCGGGGCTCGCCGGTGGCGAGATGGATCGCGGCGAGCGCGCGGATTTCCCCCGTGGTCGCCCCGTTGTCGATCGTGGCCTCGGCGTCCGTCCGCTGCGCCAATTGCGTCTTCTCCGCAGCGGACAGCCGGCGCGCCATGTCCGTGTTCTTCGGCCATCCGCCGGAGGGCAGCTGATACAGGAGAAGGTTCTCCGCCAACGCCCGCGCTTCCGCCGAAGCCGTCCACGCCGGATCCTTCGGCACACTTCCTTTCCAGACAAAAGGAGCCGCGCCGGCCGGCGCACCCGCCGCCAGCAGCAGGACCATCCCGAGCCTACGCAGCACCACAGCCAACCCGCCGCCCGCCCGGCGTCGGACTGCCGAAACCGTGCCCACCGCTGCCACGCCGGGAGTCGGTCCACCGGATGCCAACAACTGATTCATGCGAACACCGTGACGGCGACGGCCCCGCGCGACAATCCCGCCGCAGATCGTGGCCCGGGCGTTCGGCTGAACGTTGAACGGCGTTCGGTTCACGCCCCTTTCCCCGACGATGTCCTCCACGTCATCGCGCCCGCCGCAGTGCGGCGCTACGGACGGAAGATCGGCGTTCGCTCCAGTTCCAGCAGGGCCCGGACGCGCGCGAGCCGGGCTTCGGCACCCACCGCTTCGAGGAACGTCCATGCCGCCAGCACGCGGCGCCAGCGGAGGACGCGGAGGGCCGCTTCGCGGAGCGGCGGCTCGCCAAACTCCGCCCCCGCCGGAGCCAGAGTCTCCTGCGCGCGCCGCCACGAGCGCACCGCATCTCGCACGCGTGCGTTCGCTGCTCCCGCCGCCCAGTCGAGGATCACACGTTCGCGTCGCGCTTCCCAGCGCGCCAGCGAGCGCACGCGCGAGGCCTCAGCGGTCGGATCCGCCGCGCCCGATTGCCAGTAAAGTTCCTCCTGCACCGCTTCACGGTCGCCGGGAAAGAAGAGGGGCTCGCGCGCGCTCTCCTCCCATGCGATCAGGTGCCGCTCGAACGCCGCCTCCGCTTCGCCGACGCCCTTGACCGCGCGGGACTCCAGGGCCCGGCGCCACGCCGGCCGGATGACGTCGACCCACGCGCGCCGCAGCTCACGCTCCGCCCGCTTTTCCTCCCGGCCGGGCTTCGGCGCCGGCGCCGGCGGCGCACCGATTTGCTCCAGGTCGGCGAAGCGTCCGCGTTGCAGCGTCTCCCCGATCTCCGGAAACTCCGCCGCCAGGATTTGCGTCCAACGACGGTACAGCGCCTCGCGACGACGCAGCTCGGCGTCATCCGACCCGACGCGCCCGCCGTCCGCCACCTCGAGGAAGCGTTCCCGCGCCGCCGCCGCGCGGGGCGTGAGTTCCCGCGCCGCCAGCGTCGTCTCGATCATCCGCGCCTGCAGCTCAAGCAAGGCTTCGGCGGTGCCGTGCGGCTGGTCGATCGTGACGTTCACCTCCATCGCGGCCGCGAAGGCCTCCGCGAGCGTGTCCCGGGGCAGTTCAAGCCGCGCCCCGGTGACGAGATCAATCCCGAGCAGGGCCTCGGGCAGGAAGCGCTCGGACCCTTCCCAGGTGTGCGCATCCGGGTACGCGATGCAGCCCGCCGCCGGATCCGCCGCCGTCGTCGCGGTGAACCCCGCGATCCGCGGCGGCGGCCTTTCCGCGACGAGCGCGAGCGGCGCGGGTCCCGACCGCAGCCACGCCGGATCCGGGTGCGCCTTCTCCTCCTCGCCGAGGAAGTGAAATCCACCGGAGTGACAGCACGTGATGCAGAACACCACGCGTCCCCGGCCGAGGCCGTTCGCGAGCACGTCGCGCAGTTCACGCACCCCGAGCACCTGCGCGGGATTGGTCAGCCACCCGCGCGGCGTGAGCGGCGCAGGTTCCAGCTGCCAGAGCACGATCTGACTCTCGCGGGGCTCGCGCTCCGAGAGTTCGCCGTGGTCGCCGACGAAGAGGAAGAGCGTCCCCCCGTCCGCCACCCGCGGCAGAATTTCCCGGCGCAGGGCGCCCAGCACCTCCGCGCGCGTCGCCGGCCGGTTGCCGTCCAATTCACCGGGGAGCCACGACTCCAGCAGCACGCCGTCCTCTTCGACCTGCCGCCGCGTATCAGCCAGCCGCGCCGGCTTCCCCGACACGTTGCCCGCACCAAAGAAAGTCCAGACCGCGTCAGCGGGCACCTGCTGCCGCAGCCAGCGGTTCAAGGCCCTCGCCTGCAGGTACTGGGAGTAATTGTTCGTCGTCGGCGTGCCGCCCCCCGACAGCACCACCCAAGCATCCCGCGGCGCGGCCGTGGACCCAGCCACGCCGAGAACGCACGCCACCAGGAGTCCCCGGCACACCCGCCGTGCCGCGTCACCGAGACCAGAGCTGCGCCGAAGCCCCGTACGCTGAAACCCGGCAAGGATCCGCCAAGCGCGGCCAAACAGCGGATCAGCCTCTCTTTCCGAACGTCCACGGGGGCCATCCTCCAATGCCTCGAGCCGGGCCAACGCCGGGCCTTCCGCGGGGCCGGCAGCGGGCGCACGCGCCGCAGGAGAATCAGGGGCTGGGCAGACCATCACCGCCGAGCCTGCCCTTCCTCTTCGTGCTGCCAAGCCACTCCGACGCCTTTTCCAGCCCATTCGGAGCGATTGCGGACCTGTTTTTGTTCGTGGGGGACTACCGGAGCGCGTCGGTCTTGCCTCTGCCGCTCCCCCTAAACCCGCTTGGATCCGATCCTCCGCACACCCCCGTTTCCCAGCAGCCCGAACTAAACGTTGGGTGTCGCGCGCCCCGCCGCGGGCGGGATCTCGGTGCCGCCGCTGAAATCACACTTAGCAAATGGTCGGACTTTTTGCCATGTACGCTGCCATGATTGATCGGCACTTTGGGGGGGGAAGCGGGCATGGCGCGCCACGCCCGTCGTCTGGCTCGCCGGCGTGTGGCGTTCCGGCACGACCACGCTCGCCCAGAGCCTCGGGGCCGACCGTTGCCTGCTGGTGAACTGCGATCTGCCGGCGACGGAGGACATGCTGCGCGATCCCGTGTTGCTTTTCCGGGACGGCGAGCGCCCGGTGGTGGTGTTCGACGAGATCCACCAACTCAGCGATCCGAGCCGGGTGCTGAAAGTCGCGGCGGACGAGTTGCCGAAATTGCGCGTGCTGGCGACAGGGTCGTCCACACTGGAGGCGATGCAGGCGCACTGGCCCGACGAGTCGGTGCGCTACTGGCGGGATAAAGCGGGGCGCGAAGTGGATTTCGTGCGCCCACGGGCCCGCGACGCCGTGGACGCCTACGAGTGCAAGTGGGACGCAGGCGCCTTCGACCCGACGGCGTTGAAGGTGTTTCGTGAGGCCTACCCGAAGGGGGACAACTACCTCCTGAGCCCGCTGACCGGGCGTGCCTATGTGAAAAAAGTGGCGGGGATGGAGATCACGGTGCGCGGGTTGGAGGGATTGGAATGAAGGCTTAACGCCGAGCTCTTAACAACCAACGCTGGCGTCATGAGAACTGAACCAGACCTCGGAGGAGGTTACCTCGAGCGCTGCGAGTTCAGCGTTTCCAGCCCATTCGGAGCGATTGCGGACCTCGTGGCACGCTGCCTGCTTTTCCCGAGCCGGCCCGCTGCAAGCGGGTCTATGGGGTTAGACAGACAAACAGGGCCGGTCGCTTAGGGGTAGGCGACCGGCCTTCCCTTTCTGGGACGGGCGTGGTCAACGTTCAGGACGCGCGGCTTGCCGGCGGGCACGGACTTGCGCTCAAGTGTCGGACCTGGCGGTCCTTCCCCGCCGGAGTCCGCCCCCGGACGGGCTCCTCGGCTGAGTCCGGGGTTCCGTCCGGTCGCTCCCACCCCTTCCCACCCCTTCCCGCCCCCCCGCGCTCCCGTCTCTGTCATCCGGCCCGCCCCCATCGCGACTCAGACCCCATGACGTTCTACGACTACCTCGTCCTCGGCGTGTACTTTCTCTTCATGTTGGCGATCAGCTGGTTCTTCCGGCGGTTCGTGACCAACGTTAGCGACTACTTCCGGAGCGGGGGCCAGATCGTGTGGTGGATGGTGGGGGGCTCCGCCTTCATGGTGAGTTTCAGCGCGTGGACGTTCACGGGCGCCGCCTCCAAGGCCTACGCGGATGGCTGGCCGATCGCGGCCATCTACATCGCCAACGCCGTCGGTTTCTTCGCCAACGCCTTGTTCTTCGCGCCGCGCTTCCGGCAGTTGCGGGTCGTCACGTCCGTCGAGGCGGTCCGGGAGCGCTTCGGCCGCGCCAACGAGCAGATCTTCACGTGGCTGCAACTGCCCACGGGTACGATCTACGCCGCAATCTGGCTGAACGCGCTCGGGGTCTTCTTCTCCGCCGCCTTCGGTATCGATCTCACCCTCACCATCGTGGTCACCGGGGTGGTCGTCCTGCTGATGTCCCTCGTCGGCGGCAGCTGGGCCGTCGTGGCCTCCGACTTCATCCAGGTGCTGATCCTGATGCCGGTCTGCATCGCGGTCTGCGTGCTCGCCGTGGCCAAGGTCGGCGGGCCCGCCGCGTTCCTCGCCGCCGTGCCGGTGCACCATCTCGACTTCGGCGAGCTGTTCTCGCGGGACTTCCTGCTGTTCTGGTGCGTGGCCATGCTGGTGAAGCAGTTCATGTCGACGAACAACCTGATGGACTCGTCGCGCTACCTCTGCGTCCGCGACAGCCGCCACGCGCGCTGGGCGGGTTTCCTGGGGGCCGGGCTCTTTCTCATCGGGATCTTCATCTGGTTCGTCCCGCCGATGGCCGCCGCCGCGCTGTTTCCGGACCTGCGCGCGCTCTTCCCGAATCTCCGCAATCCTGCGGACGGCGCCTTCATGGCGATTTCCCAGGCGGTCCTGCCCGTCGGCATGCTGGGGCTCCTCGTCAGCGGCATCTTCGCCGCCACGATGTCGTCGATGGATTCCGGGCTGAACAAGAACGCCGGCATCTTCATCAAGAATTTCTACCAGCCGGTCCTGAAGCCGGGTGCTTCCGACCGGGAACTGCTCCGCGCGGGCAAGGTTGCCACCGTGATCCTGGGGCTGCTGGTCATCCTCGTCGCGTGGCGGCTCAGCCAGCTGCGCGAGTTGTCCCTCTTCGATCTCATGGTGCGGTTCGGTTCACTCGTGAGCGTCCCGATCACGCTGCCACTCGTCTGGGGCGTGCTCATCCGGCGCACGCCGCCATGGGCCGCCTGGAGCACCGTCGCCGTCGGCTTCGCCTGCTCGGTCCTCTGCGAACAGGTGCTGACGTCGCAGTGGGCCGCCGAGTCGCTGCTCGGGCGCACGCTGCCGCTCGGCAAGGCCGAGGGTGAGTACTGGGGCCAGGGCATCGCGGTGAGTCTCAGCGTGGTGGTCGGCTCCGCGTGGTTCCTCGGGTCCACGTGGTTCTGGCGCCGCACGTCCGCCGACGAACGGGCGCGGATTGAGGCGTTCTTCGCCAAGATGCGCACGCCGGTGGACGTGCGCACCGAGGGGGTGATCGACAACACCGCCCGGCAGGAGGCCCTCATCGGGTGGCTCTGCCTTGCCTACGGCTCGTTCGTCACGCTGCTCGCGCTGATTCCAAATCCCGTCAGCGGCCGTCTCGCCTTCGTGGGTTGCGGCGGCATCGTCGTCGCCATCGGCGCCGCCCTGGTGCGCAAGGCCCGGCGCGCAGCGTGAGGACCCCCCCCGCGCCGTCATTTCCCCGAGCCTCCCACCGCCACCGTCACCCGGCTTCGAGTCAGAGTCCTGAACTCACCGTTCCCGCCCCGGCGATTGTCTCCAGCGCTCCCCCCACGACTTCAGTCTCCCGCCGTCCCCGCCTCCCTCCGATTCCCATGGCTTCCGTCGCTCCCCGCCAGCATCCCGTCATCCTGCCGCCGAACCGTGTCTGGCGCTCCTACCTCGGGGGCCGCGCACTCGATGCACTCGCGGGCGCGGCGGCGCCCGCCGACACCCACTTCCCGGAGGACTGGATCGCCTCGACCACGCGCGCGGTGAATGTGGGGCGGGAATCCATCGTCGAGGGTCGATCCGTGGTCGAGGTCGCCGGGGAAGCGCACGATCTGGCGACCTTGCTGGAGGCCGACCCGGAGTACTTCCTCGGCGCCGCCCACGTCGCCCGCCATGGGGCGCGGCTGCCGCTGCTGGTGAAGTTCCTCGATCCGTCGATCCGACTCCATTTCCAAGTGCATCCGACGGCCGCGTTCGCCCGGCAGTTCCTGAACTCTCCTTCGGGCAAGACCGAGGCTTACCATGTCCTCGCCGTCCGGCCCGAGGTGGCCGATCCCTGCATCTACCTCGGCTTCCAGCGTCCACCGAGCCGCGCGGAGCTGCGCCGCATGATCATCGAGCAGGACATCGCCGCCCTCGCGGGGTGCTTCGACCCCATTCCCGTCGCGCCGGGCGACACGATCCTCGTGCCGGGCGGCATGCCGCACGCGCTGGGCGAAGGCCTGTTCCTCATTGAACTGCAGGAGCCGACCGACCTCGTGGTCCGCTTTGAGTTCGAGCGCGGCGGCTTCGTGCTCCCCGAGGCCGCGCGGTTCATGCAGCGCGGGCTGGAGTTCTGCCTCGATGTCTTCGACCTCACGCCGCGCTCGCGCGAGGACGTGCTCCGGACGCAGCGCTGCACGCCGAAGGCCCCGCAGCCGCTCGGACCGTCATCATGGCTCGAGGAGCACATCGGTCCGGAGCGCACGCCCTGCTTCGGCGCCGACCGCGTCGTGCTGCGCGACCGCGTCGCGTGGACCCCCCGCGGGCTGGAGCTGTGGATCGTCACCTCCGGTGCCCTGCGACTCCGCACCCGCGCGGCGGAGCGACGGATCGGACGGTACGAAAAGGTCCTGCTCCCCGCCGGTCTGGAGCCGGTCATGCTCGAACCGGATCCCTCCACCGAGATCCTGATCTGCCGCCCGCCCGCCTAGGGCAGACCGCCACCCGCCTCGCCCGCTTTCCTTCCGCGCCCGCTTCCGTCCATGGATGCTCTCCCCCGCACCTCCCCGCCGCCCGAATCCCTGCTCGCCGCGCTCGCCCCGGCCGAGTGGCGGGACTTCTTGCCGGAGCCGACGGCCGGCGCGCTCCGGGCCGTGGCGGTGCGGACGCTGCTGATCGACCCCGCTGACCTGACGCCGGCGGCGTTCTCCCGCGCCCTCGTCGAGGCGAATCCGGAAATCCTCGTGGCGGCGTGGAAGACCCCTCCCCTGCCCGCCGTGCTTCCGCCGCGGCTGCGCTACGTGTGCTACCTCTGCGGTTCGGTGCGCCGACTGGTGACGCGCCGTCATCTCGAAGACGGCCTGCAGGTCACGAACTGGGGCAGTTCGATCAGCCGCGTGGTCGCGGAAGGCGCGTTGTTCCACGTTCTCTCCTGCCTGCGACGCGGACCTGCCTGGGCGCTGGCCATGCATTTGGACGGCGCGTGGAAGACGCCGCAGACCGAGACGGCATCGCTCTTCGGGCGCAGGGTCGGCATTCACGGCTTCGGCAATGTCGCCCGTGAATTCATCCGCTTGATCGCTCCCTTCGGGGCGCACGTGACGATCTTCGCGCCGGACGTCGATGAGGCAGCGCAGGCGGCGCTCGCGGTGCGGAAAGCGGACTCACTGGAGTCGCTCTTCGCCGAGAACGACATCATCGTCGAACTCGCCCCGCTGATCCCGGAGACCGTTGGCTGCGTGACGGAGAGGCACCTGCGCCTGATCCGCCCCGGCGGCGTGTTCGTGAACGTCGCCCGCGGTGCCATCGTGGACGAGGCCGCGCTCGCCCGCGTCGCCGCCGAGGGCCGGATCCAGATCGGCGCCGACGTCTTCAATGAGGAGCCCCTGCCCGCCGCCTCGCCCCTGCGCGGCCGGCGCAACGTCACCCTCACGCCGCACCTCGCCGGCCCGACGAACGACCGCCGCTGCGACGCCGGCGCGTTCGCGCTCGCCAACCTCCGGGCCTACGCCGCCGGGCAGCCCCTGCAGGCGGTGGTCACGCCAGAGGTCTACGACCGCTCCACGTGACCCTTCCGCCCCGCCACCCCGCTCCCCGGCCCCCTTTCCCGTGACTCCATCCGTTCTCCCAAGGCCAGCATCCGCTCCGCGCTCCCACCTGCGATGGGCCACCCTTGCCGCCACGGCCGCGGCGCTCGCGACCTTCGTCGCACCGTCCGCGTTTGCGGCCAATCCCCCGGCGGCGGCCGACGCGTCGCCCGCGACCCTTGCCCCCGCCGCCCCCGGCCCGGGCGCGGCGGCCGTGGTTCCGGCCGGGGCCCCGCGCACCCTCGTGGCGGCCGGCCGCCGCGACGCGTTTCGCGCCTACGTGACCACCGGACCGGGGACTCAGGCGTTCCGCCGCATCCGGGAGGACTTCGACCGCGACCTCCTCTCCGCGCCCTTCCCCGATGAACCGCGCACCTACGGAGACCCGAGCCCCCGGCGCCGCACCAGCGAACGCGTCGACCAGTGGCGGGCGGCCCAGGATGTGTGCGGCTTCGTTGGCGGCGTGACCGAGGCGGCCGCACTGCTCTGGGTGGCGACCGGCGACGCACGCTACCTTGAAAAAGCCCGCGAATTCCTGCTCCAGGCCTGCGCGTGGAGCCTCGATCCGTCCGGCTGGCCCGAGGGAGCGGTGCGCGGCGCGACCGCCATCACCTACAACGACGAGGCCCACTTCCGCCTCTGGCGAAAGCTCCCCCTCGCCTACGACCAGATCCGTGATCACCTCTCCGCCGAGGAGAAAGCCCTCGTCCTCGCGCACTTCCGGGCCCGCGGCCGCGCCTCCTTCGCGTGGGTCGAGGAGGAAGGCCGCATCTCGCGGGTGCTGCGCAATTCGCTCCGCGTCGAACCCTCGAGCCACCCCATCCGGTTCATGCCCATGACCGGACTCGCCGCCCTCGCCCTGTGGGACGATCTTCCCGAGGAGGCCCGCGCGTGGTGGGAGACGACCTATCGCTTCTACCGCGACCAGTTCCCCACCTGGGGCGGCGACGACGGCGGGTGGTCGGAGGGCGCCGCGTATTGGCGCGGCACGATCGAGCATGCGGCGTTCCAGGACGCCCTCCTCGCCATCGGCGATCCCTCGGCCTATGCCACCCCCTTCTGGCGTCAGCATGGGTACTTCCCGCTCTACCACGTGACCCCGTATCCATCGACTGGATTCGGCGACTTCTCGAACGCAGGGAAGTTCAACCTTGAGCCTGCGATGGCGGAGTACCTGACCCACGTCGCACGCGTCACCGGCGACGGCATGTTGCTCTCGTATGCGGCGCTCTGCGACGACCCCCGGCCCTCGCCGGCGGAACGCGGGCTGCGCGGGCTGGACCGGGCCTACCCGACCTCCACCGAATTCCTCGTCCGGAACTTCATCGCCTCCGACCGGCCGCTGCCGGCGCCGGGCGCCCTGAACGACCTGCCTCCGGACCGTTTCTTCCGCGACATCGGCTGGGTGTCCCTGCACCGCGCCCTTGGGCAGCCGGCGGACGACATCCACATCACGTTCGTGTCCTCGCCGTACGGCAGCTTCAGCCACAGCCATGCCCAGCAGAACGCCTTCATCCTGAATGCCTATGGGCAGAACCTCGCCATCGCCTCGGGCTACCGGGAATTCCACAACTCCCCACACCACAATGCGTGGACCCGGCAGACCCGTTCGAAGAACGCGCTCCTGATCGACGGCGAAGGCCAGAAGCCGCAGTCCCGCGAAGCCACCGGTGAAATCATTCACTTCGCCGTCCTGCCCCGCGCGACGTGGGCCGCGGGAGATGCGACGGCCGCCTACCGCGCCAACCCGAAGCTCCGCTACGTCGAGCGCGTGCGCCGCGACCTCGTCTTCGTCGACCGCCGTTACGTGGTGCTGCGGGACACCGTGGACCTCAAGCAGCCCGGACGGATCTCGTTCCTGCTCCACGGCGAGCGGCCCTTGACGTGGGACGCGGCGGAGCGCACCGCGCTGATCCGCGCGGACGGCGCGACGCTTTCCGCGCGACTCGTGCCGGCCGATGGTGGAGCCTGGCAGGCCCAGCTGACGGACCGCTTTCCCGAGCCCATCGACCCGAAATACGTCGGCCAGTCGGTTGCCGGAACGGTCCGCTCGTGGGGCAACCAAGGACACCTCGAGGCGGCGCCGAACGCCGCCGCGAAGCACCATCTCCTGTACACCGTGCTCTGGCCCGAGCGCGGCAGCACGCCCGCCCTCGCCCAGGCCCGGCTCGACGGCGCGACCTTGGTGGTCCAGCGCCCCGACGGCCGCACCGACCGCATCACCCTCACCGACGAGACGGTGCGGGTGGAGTGAGGCGCACCCCTCTCCGGGGCCACTCCCGCAGGAACGGCCCCGGTTAGGGGTACGAGATTACATCACTAATGATTGATGAAAAGGTAGTTGCTTCATTTCTTGGGGCTGGTTCAGGACATTGACACTGTTCCCGTGCACACTATCTTCGTGCGGATGAAAAACATCACGTTAAGCGCCGATGCTGCCTTGATTGAGCGGGCGCGGGAGCTGGCCCGATCGCGACGCTCAACGCTCAATCAACTCTTCCGCGACTGGCTCCGCTCGCTGACCGAGGAGCAGGACCGCCAGCAACGATTGGCGGAATTGGAGGAGCGCCTGAGCTACGCGCGCGCCGGCGGTAAATTTACGCGGGAGCAGATGAATGAGCGCTGAACGGGCGTTTCTCGACACCAACATCGTGGTGTCCGCGTTCGACGAAACCGCGCCGGAGAAGCGCCGGCGCGCGCAGCAGTTGCTTCGCGGGTCCACCTGGTGCTGCAGCTGGCAGGTGATTCAGGAATTCTCTCATGTCGCACGGCATCGTTTCGCAACGCCGCTCTCCCCGGTCGACCTGGGCGACTACGTCGACCTGGTCCTCTGGCCTCGGTGTCGCGTGCTTCCGTCGCCCAACCTGCTGCGGACCGCGCTCACCCTCCATGAAGCGACTCAGTGCTCCCTCTACGATAGCCTCATCGTGTGCGGCGCCATCGCGAGTGGGGCCAAGCTTCTTTACACGGAAGACCTCCAGCACGATCGCGTGATCGAGGGAGTGCGGATCGTGAATCCATTCCGGTAAGCGAAACGACCTTTCCGCAAGGTCGCGGGTCGAGGTCCGCGTGGTCGCAGCGGTGAACCGCTTCGCGATGGGGGCCGAGTTCATCCCGGTCCCGGATCCGACGCGGAAACGGATTGGCCGGGGCGGCGGGGCGTGCGAGGATGCCCGCGTGCCCTCGCCGAATCTCCTGTGGATCGTCACCACCCAATGGCGCGCCCAGTCGCTCGGGCAGGCGGGGGACGTCGACGCGCGCACGCCGCACCTCGACCAACTCGCTCGCGAGGGGTTGCGCTACACGGAGGCGGTGACGCCGCATCCGTTCGGCCCGTTCGCGCGCGCGGCGCTGCTCACCGGAGTGCCTTCGCCCGCCAACGGCGTGCAGCGCTACCACGACCCGCTGCCGCCCCACGCGCGCACCATCGCGCATGACCTGAACGCGCGCGGCTACCGCACCGCCTACTTCGGCAAGTGGCACCTCGCGCCACGCGACCCGCACGCCGCGCTGGTCGGGCCGGATCACGCGCGCACGATCGTGCCGGCGGACGCCCGCGGCGGCTTCAGCTTCTGGGAGGGCTTCGAAGGCGGCTTCCTCCTCAACGATCCCTGGCTGCACGGAACCCGTCTGCCGGAGCCCACGGTATTCCCGGGCTACCAGAGCGATGTCGTCACGGCGCGCGCAGCCAGCTGGCTCCGCTCCAGCGACGCCACCGCGCCTTGGTTCGCCGTCGTGAGCCTCGAGCCGCCCCATCCTCCCTATCACGCCCCGGCCGCCGGGATCCCGGCGCGCGATCCGCAGTCCCTGCACCTCCGACCCAATGTCCCCCGCGGCGGGGCGGTCGAGGAACGCGCCCGCCATGAACTCGCGGGCTACCACGCGCACCTGGAGGCAACCGACCGTGCGATGGGGCGCTTCGTCGCCTGCCTGCCCCGCGACACGATCGTCGCGTTCACCTCGGTGCACGGCGACCTGCACGGCGCGCATGGACACTTCCGCAAGGGCTGGCCCTACGAGGAGAGCATCCGCGTGCCGCTGCTTGTCCGCGGCGCGCCGGGCACGGCTCCCGGAGGCACATCCGGCGAACCCGTTTCACTGATCGACCTTCCCGCCATGACCCTCGCCTGGGCGGAGGGTCGGCCGTGGCGCTGCGCGCGCGAAGCGGCAGCGATTTCAATGCCGTCGGTCGTGGAACTCCCGCTGCAGTGCGACCGCACTTGGCGCGGCTGGCGCAGCCCTGCGCGCAAGGTCATTCACGGCCCGGACGGGCGCGTGTGGCTCGACTTCGATCTCACGCAGGATCCCGACGAAACCCGCAACCGGGCCGCCCGCAGGGGGCGGACCGATTACAGCTCGTAGGCCGGGAGGATCTTCTCGACCCGGCGCTTCTCGAGATGCGCGAAGGCCGGCAGACCGTTCTCGTACGGCACCGCCACCTCGCCCTGGATCAGCGGCTGGGCGTAGCGGACGAACTGGAAGTTCATCGAGACGCCATCCTCATTGATCCACTCGCGCGGAAGCTTCTTCACGCCGTTGGAAATGTCGCCGAGCGGGGCCAGGCCCGTCTCGACCGTGTAGTGATCACCATCACCGCGGATCAGCGTGACCATCTTGTCGGTCTCGCCCGCGACCGCGGCCTGCACGGCGCGCTGGCCGGCGAGGAACGCCTCGTCATTGTCCGTCTTCGAGGCGAGATGAGCGGCGGCGCGCTGGGCGTTCCCGAGCTTGACCGTGCGGGCCTTGATGCCGGGGAGGTTCTCCTCGACGAGGGCCTGCAGGTATTCGGCGGCGCCACCGAGCTGCGCGTGTCCAAAGGCGTCGGTCTTGTCCGCTGCGGCGACGTAGTTGCCGTCGGCGTCAACCAGCCCCTCGCCCACAACGATGAGGCAGTACTTCTCACGCTTCAGGACGCGCTTCACGTCCTCGACGAACTTCTCCGGGGAAAACGCAACCTCCGGCAGGAGGATCAGGTGGGGAGGATCGTGCGGGTGGTCGCGGCGCTTGGCGAGCGCGGCACCGGCCGCGATCCAGCCGGCGTTGCGGCCCATCACCTCGACGATCTGAACGAGATCATGCTGACCCATCGCCGCGTTGTCGCAGGCGATTTCGCGCACGGTCGTGGAGATGTACTTGATGACCGAGCCGTAGCCCGGGCAGTGGTCGGTGACGACGAGATCGTTGTCGATCGTCTTCGGGACGCCGATCACACGCAGCGCGTAGCCCTGTTCCTGCGCCAGCTTCGAGATCTTGTCCGCGGTGTCCTGCGAATCGTTGCCGCCGGCGTAGAAGAAATAGCGGATGTTGTGCGCCTTGAACACCTCGAGGATGCGCTCGAAATCCTGCTGCTTCTTCAGCTTGTACCGCACCGTGCCCAGCGCCGCACCCGGCGTCGTGCGCAGGCCGCGGATCGCCTGCTGCGACTCAGCCGCGAGGTCGATCAGGTCCTCCTGCAGGATGCCCAGCACGCCATTCAGCGTCCCGTAGACTTCCTCGACGCACTCATGGTTGAGGGCTTCCGAGACGACGCCCGCGATGCTGGCGTTGATGACGGCAGTCGGGCCGCCGGACTGGCCAACCAGGACATTTCCTACGAGTTCTTCAGCCATGGGAGTGTGGTTTTTGAAAAGGGGTGGAAACAACGCGAGGGACGAGCAAAACGCCGGGGTCCCCGGGGTGGCAAACCCAAATTTCCCGGATTGGCATCAGAGCAGGGGTGCCGGCTCGTAGGCAGCCGCCTCCGGGAAGCGCCGCGCCAGGCCCCGGACGCGGCGGGCAAAGGCATCGACCTGCTGCGGCGCCGCGCCGACGAACCGCTCGGATTCGGCCAGCAGGCGTTCCAGCCGGGGCAGGTCCAAGCCGACGCGGGCATCCCCGGCCAGCCGCTCCAGCAGCCCGGCCCCGCGCCCGCCATCCCGCAGGTCGCGCGCCGTGGCCAACGCGTGCTCCTTGATCGCCTGATGCGCCGTTTCGCGGCCCGCCCCGGCCTTCACCGCCTCCATCAGGATCGTCGTCGTCGACAGGAAGGGGAGCTGGCGTGCGTTCTCCGCGGCAATCGCCGCCGGGAAGACTTCCAACTGCCGCAGCACGGTCAGAAGGGTCTCCAGCAAGCCATCCAGCGCGAAGCAGGCATCCGGCAGCACCACGCGCCGCACCACCGAACACGAGACGTCGCCCTCGTTCCACTGATGACCCGCCAGCGACCCCGCCATGGTCACGTGGCCCGCCAGCAGCGTCGAAAAGCCGCAAATCCGCTCACAGTTGCGGGCGTTCATCTTGTGCGGCATCGCCGACGATCCGACCTGCCCCTTCTGGAAGCCTTCCGTGAGCAGGCCCTGCCCCGCCATCAGCCGGAGGGTCGTGGCAAAGCTCGCCCCAGCCGCGCCGATCTGGTGGAACGCCGTCACGACGTCGAAGTCGAGGCTTCGGGGATACACCTGGCCCACCGCATCCAGCGCCTGGCGGAAGCCGAGGTGGTCGAGGATGCTCCGCTCCAGTCGACGCACCTTTGCCGCGCTCCCGCCGAACAGCGTAAGTTGGTCAAGCTGCGTGCCGACCGCTCCCTTGAGTCCGCGGGCCGGGTACCGCGCCACCAATTCGTCCAGCCGGACGAAGGCCTGCAGCAATTCCTCCCCCGCCATCGCGAAGCGCTTGCCGAGGGTCGTCGGCTGCGCGGGCACATTGTGGGTGCGCCCGGTCAGCAGCAGCGTGCGGAACTCCTTCGCCCGTCCGGCCAGCGCGAGGAGAGCGGACGCCGTCTTGACGCGGAAGTGCACCAGGGAGCGCGCGAGTTGCAGTTGCTCGACGTTCTCCGTCAGGTCGCGGCTCGTCAGGCCGAGGTGGATCGACTCGTGCCCGGCCAGCGCATTGAACTCCTCAATCCGCGCCTTCACGTCGTGCAGTGAGGCCCGCTCCCGCGCATCGATCGAGGCCAGGTCCACGCGGTCGCGCACCCGCTCGTAATCCGCAATCGTCCGCTCCGGGATCGCCAGCCCAAGCGCGCGCTGCGCCTTCATGACTGCGATCCAGATGTCCCGCTCGACCCGCACGCGCCCGGCCGGGGACCAGATCGCCCGCAGCGCCGCGGAGGCATAACGCTCCGCGAGCACGTTCGGGATCACCGTGGACTCCGCCGCAGCGGAGGGGGAGGAGGAAGGACTGGACTTCGCCATCGGCCCTCAGCCTCGCAGCGCCGCCCCCCGCTTAGCAAGCCGGGGCATACCCGAAGCAAGGGCTCCGGCCGATTCCGCCCCCGCCGCACCGGCGTACCGCCGCACCCGCGCACCGGCCCGGAACGCCGCTTGCTAACGCAACGCGAACGCAACAGGTTTCCGTGCCCGTGCGCTCTCGCGCCTCGTCGCCCCGCGCCCGCGCGGCGACCCGGCCGATTCACCGTCCTCTCCGCCCGCCCTCCTTCCCATGCGCCCCGATCCCAGCCCGCCGCCGTTGCACGACTGGCGCACCACGGACAGCGATGAGATCGCGCGTCGGCGCCAGCGCGCCCGCGATGAGAAGCCGCAGATCGAGAATCGCACCCCCGAGCACCCGGTCTTCAGCAACTTCCGCGTTCTCTCCCCCAGCGGCTCCTCCTACGACGTCGAACTGCGCGACGTCGCCGAGCGCCGGTTCGCCTGCACCTGCGTCGACTTCCGCACCAGCGGGCTCGGCACGTGCAAGCACATCGAGGCGACCCTGCTCCACCTCGAAGCCGCGAATCCCGCCGCCTTCGCCGCCACCCAGGCCGGCGCCGCCCGATCGGAACGCGCCGAGATCGTGCCCGACAGCGACGGCCAGACCCTGCGTGTGGAGTCAGGCCTCGACCGCCTCCCCGCGCGACTCCGCGCCGCCTTCGACGCCGGGGGCCGCCTGCGCGACGCGGCCTCCGCGCCGCGCGTCGTCGCCGACCTCGCCCAACATCCGCTGGCCGGCGTGCGCCTCAGTCAGGAGGTCGCCCCGTGGCTGGACCGCCGGCGCCGCGCCGCGGAGCGCCAGCGTCTCCGCCGCGACTACGAGCAGAAGGTCCAAGCCGGCCTCCATCCGCTCAGCGAAACCACCGTCCCGCTGTTTCCCTACCAGCGCGAGGGCATGCTGCACCTCGCCTTCACCGAGAGAGCCCTGCTCGCCGACGAGATGGGGCTCGGCAAGACGATCCAAGCCATCGCCGCCTCCGCACTCCTGCACCGCCTCGGCCAGGCGCGACGCGTGCTCGTCATCACCCCGGCCTCGCTCAAGGCCGAGTGGCAGGAGCAGATCCAGCGCTTCACCCCGCTGCCCTGCCAGGCCGTGAACGGCAGCCGTGTCCAGCGTCTCGCCGCCTACGACCGCGCGCCGTTCTTCAGCCTCATCACCTACGAGCAGGCCCGCAGCGACCTCGCGGAGTTGAACGCGCGGCTCCGGCCCGACATCGTCATCCTCGACGAAGCCCAGCGCATCAAGACGTGGCGCTCGGCCACCGCGCAGGCGATCAAGCGCCTCCGGAGCCGCTGCGCCTTCGTCCTCACCGGCACCCCGCTCGAAAACCGACTCGACGAACTCTACTCGATCGTCGAGTTCCTCGATCCCTCCCTCCTCGGCTCACTCTTCCGTTTCAACCGGGAGTACTACCGCTTCGACGAACGCGGACGACCCGTCGCCTACCAGAACCTCGACCGGCTGCGCGAGACGCTCCGACCCGTGCTGCTGCGCCGGCGCAAGGCCGACGTCGAAAACGAGCTGCCCAGCCGGCACGACCGTCAGCGCATGGTGCCGCTCTCGGAGTCGCAACGCCGCCACTACAGCCACCACGAACGCGAGGCCGCCTCCCTGCTCGCCGCTTCCCAGCGCCGCGCCCTGCTCCCGCGCGAACAGGAACGCCTGATGCGCGAGCTGGCGATGATGCGCATGGCGTGCGACGCGTCGTTCCTGCTCACGGGCGACGACGCTGACCGCGCCGACTGCCCGAAGCTCGGCGAACTCGACGCGGTGCTGGCGTCCGCGCTCGCCGAGGACGGCGTCAAGGTGGTCGTCTTCTCGGAGTGGCTGCGGATGCTGGAGCTCGTCCGGGAATTGCTCGAGCGGCGGCGGATCGGTTTCGCGCTCCACACCGGCGCGCTGCGCCCGGGAGCGCGCCGCGCCGAACTCCTGCGCTTCCGCGACGATCCGGCCTGCCGGGTGCTGGTGTCCTCGGAGAGCGGCGGCGTCGGACTCAATCTTCAGATGGCCAGCGTGGTCATCAACTGCGACCTGCCGTGGAGTCCCGCCCGCTACGAGCAGCGGGTCGCCCGGGTCTGGCGCAAGCACCAGCACCGTCCGGTGACCGTGGTGAATCTGATCGCCGAGAACACCCTCGAGCACCGGATGCTCGGGACCATGGCGGTGAAGCAGGGACTGGCCGACGGGGTGCTCGACGGCCGCGGCGACCTGGAGCGGATCCCCCTGCGGCGCGGCGGAGCCGCGCTGCTCGAACGCGTGCGCGCCGTGCTCGGCGCCGGCCCCGATCCCACCCGGTCCGCCGCCGCGGGCACCGCCGACCCCGCCGCCACCTTCGTCGCCCGCGCCCGCCAGCTGCGCGACGTTGAACTCGTGACCTGCGAGGAGCGCCAGGCGCCGTCCGGGCCGCCGACGCTGTGGGTGGTCGTCGCGGATCAGGCCCCGCGGGCCCGGGAGGCGCTGGAGCGGTTGCGCGACGGAGGGTCCGACGCCGCCGAACGCAGCTTCCGGCTCGAGGTGATCGACCGTGCCGCCGCCGAGCTGCTCGCCCGCCTGGAGGAGCAGGGACTCGTGCAGCGCACCGCCCGCGTCAGCCGGACCCTGTTTCCCATCCCCGGCGAAGCCCGCCGCCTGTCGGCTGCGGCGCAGTCACGGCTCACGACGCACCTTGAGGTCGCCGGACGGCAGCTGCGGCTCGCGCGGTTGCTGGCCTCCGACGCGGGCGACTTCCCCGCCGAGGCCGCCACCGCGCTGCGCACCGCCCTCGCGGCGCTGAGCGCGGCCCTTGCGGTCGAGGCGAGCCTGCCCGAACCGATCGAGGGCGAGGGCCCGGTGCCCGCCCGGCTCGCCGCAACCTGGGGCGCGGCGCGCCCTGCGGTCGAGGAATTCCTCCGCAACCCGGTCCGGCCGACCGCCGACGCCCTCGAGGCCGCCGACGGCGTGCGCGCCCGGCTCGGCCGGCGTAATGGGTCGACGGATACACCCTGAAACCGGCCCGCTGCGGCGGCGGGCCGGAGGGCCCGCCCGAGTCAGTCGTTCTCCAGCACGCGGAAAATCAGGGGCACCCGCATGCGGGTGTTCACCTTCCTGCCCGCCTTCATGCCCGGCCGGAACTGCCAGCGCGACACGCCGGCGATCGACGCCGCCTCGAAACCGGGGTACGTCGCGCTCACCACCTGCACCTCGGTGACCTCGCCCTTCGCGGTGACAACGAACTCCACCTCGATGCGCGCCGTGTCCACATCCTTGCGCAGCGCCACAGGGAAGATCGGGGGCGGCTGGAAGATTGCCTCCGGGATGCGGTCGAGCTGGGCGAGGCTGAAGACTTCCTTGAGCCCCTGCCCGGTGCCGCTGCCGCCGCGCCGGATCGAGGTTGGGATCGAGACGACCCGCGCCGCGCTGAGATCGGTCTTCGGCTGCAGGCTGCTGAAGTCCATGGCCTGCACGAAGGCGGTGCTCACGTCCACCGTCATGGGCACATCGGCCAGCGTGGGCACGTAGCCCGCATCGGCGGGGGCGGCCTCGGCCGGCTCGCCGGCGTCCGCCGGCTCCGGTTCCTCGATCTTCGAGACGTCCGCCACCAGCGAAAGTTCGATCAGCGGCTGATCGGGAGGCGCCACGACGGCCGGCGGGGCCTTGCGGTTGAAGCCGAGGAGCACGAGCGCATGCAGACTGCCGGCAAGGCCGATCGCGAGGAGCAGCCGGCCGGTGCGCCGACCGCCGGGAATCACGTAACGCCAGGCATGAGGATGGGCTGCGGCGCTGGCAACCGGGAGCGGGACACGGATCCGTGCGGGGGCATCTTCCTCATAATCCGACCACAGGTCGGCATGTTCGAAGACATTCATGGGGGGTGGGGGTTCGCCCACCAGCCTAGCCGTCCCCTCGCGCCCGCGCTCGGCGCAGGTTGCCGAGGGCTGCGCATTCCTTGGCCGGAACCCGTTCGGCAAGGCGCCGAACACCCCACCCAGCGCCGCCGACCAAGCCCTCACGACCGGGCTGCGGCGGGCGCTCTCCCGCCGCCCAGCCCTCAAAACACCCGATCCGTCATCGGCTCGCCGCGCTGGAAGGCCTCGAGGTTCGCGAGGAAGTGGCGCACGATCGCCTCGTCCTGATCGAGGCGCCCTCCCGCGATGTGCGGGGTGATGTGGCAGCGCGGCGCGGTCCACAGGGGGTGACTCGGCGGCAGGGGCTCCGGGTCCATCACGTCGAGGTAGGCACCGCCCAGTCGACCCGACTGCAGCGCCTCGAGCAGCGCCGTCTGGTCCACCGTCGTGCCACGGCCGACGTTGTAGAACTTTGCCCCGGGCTTGAAGGCGGCGAGGCGCCGGGCGTTCACGTAGTTGATCGTCGAGGCGTTCTCCGGGAGCACGTTGACGACGTGGTCCGCCTCCGGCAGGACCGCCGTCAGCTGCTCCTCCGGAAGGATGGTGACGCCGCGTTCGCTGCGGGTCTGGCGCCGGACGGCGTAGATCTTCACGCCGAAGGGAGCGAGGAGGTCCGCCAGGCGGCGGCCGATCGCTCCGAAGCCGAGCAGCAGCACGGTCTGTCCCGTCAGCAGCGCCGAGGCGTAGCGCCGTTCCGTGTAATGCCAGGAGTGATCGGTGAGTTGATCGACGTGCGAGGTCAGGAGCTGGCGGTTGAGCGCCAGCATCATCGCCAGCGCATGCTGCGCGCAGGGATCCGCGAAGACGCTTGAGAGGTTCGAGAACGCCGCCCCCCGGGCCCGGAACGCATCCATGAACTCCGGGGTGTCATACCGGGTGTAGCCCGCGCTCGTCACTTCCACCCAGCGCAGGCCGGCGTGCGCAAGGCAGTCCTTCACGTCGGGCTGGCCGAACGCGATGTCCGCGGAGAAAAGGGCCTCATCGCGCTGCCCCGGGATCAGCACCGAGGTCGTCGCGGTCGGCGCCACCACCAGCCGGTGGTCGCGCAGGCCTTCTTGCAGGAGCCGGGTGGCCGGCGGCGTGAACACGCCGTTGGTCCAGATCGTCAGGGGCTTCATGGAAAAATCCGTGCGGCCCGCGGCGGCGCGGGGAGGTTCAGTCGTTCTCGCCAAAGGCACAGAGCGTGTGCACGCGGATCCCCGCTTCCGCGAGCCGCCGCGAGCCGCCGAGTTCCGGGAGGTCGATCACCGCCGACACGCCCACCACTTCGCCGCGCAGGGCCCGGAAGAGTTGCGCCGCCGCGAGGCAGGTGCCGCCGGTGGCAATCAGGTCATCGACGATCAGGATGCGGTCGCCCGGGCGGCAGGCATCCGCGTGCACCTCGATCGTGGCGCTGCCATACTCCAAGCTGTATTCGGCCGAGACCGTCCGGTACGGAAGCTTGCCTTTCTTGCGCACGAGCACGAAGGGCTTGTGCAGCTGGTACGCGAGGGCACCGCCAATGATGAACCCTCGCGCATCGATCGCCGCGATCACGTCGACCCGCTGCTGCGTGCAGTCCAGCGAGAACGCCTCCACCATCACGCGGAAGGCCTCCGGGTCATGGAACAGGGTCGTGATGTCCCGGAAGTTCACCCCGGGAAGCGGCCAGTCGCGCACCGTGCGGATGCGCGGCTTGAGGTAGGCATCAAGGTCGGGGTGGTGCATCGGCAGGGGGTGATGACGCGGGGGCGGCCGCAGCGGCGCAAGCCCGGAGTGCGGGCGCCGCCGGGGAACGGCGCCAGCCGGGCGCCCGGTGATTGACCCACGCCAGCGCCTCCGCATGCACCGCGAGTTCCTCGCCGCGGCCGTCCACGAGGCTGGGATCCGTCCAGGGCGCCGGGCTCGCCAGTTCGGTCGCCCGCGGCCAGGTCCAGCCCACCACGGCGGGCTCCTGCGCCAGCCGGCGCAACTCGCCGCGGCCGCGGGCGAGCATCCGCTCGACGCGCGTGAGTTCCTCGCCTTCCGTCGGCAGCGCCGCCAGCCGCGGGTCGGTCCACGCAAAGTCTTCCACCCACACCGGACCCGGACCGGCGGGCGCCAGGCCCGGGGTCCAGCGCAGGTTCAGCAGGTCCACCGCGCCCGCCGCCAGGTCCGGCCACCAGGGCGGCGTCGCCGCCCGGCCAAGCGAGGGACCGAGGCAGAGGTGCCGCGGCGCGGACTCCCGCAGGGCCGCCCCCACCCCCGCAAGGTACCGGCGCGCCCATTGCTCCGTCCACAAGCGGTGATCCGCCCGGTAGCCCAACGTGGCCACTCCGTGCTCCTCCGTCGTCCAGGTCCGGAGCAACTCCTTGTTCGTCAGCGGCACCTGCCACGCCTCCGCCACGCGGTCGAGCCGGCCTTCGTGCAAGGCGAGTACGAATTCCCACGCCGCGTGGTACGCGGCAAACCGGGGTTCGAGGCTGAGGCAGAGCTGCAGCAGGGTCGGGCGCCCCACCGGCTCCTCCCACGCCCAATCCAGTCCGTCATCCGGTCGCCAGCCGAGAAGCGAGGGGTCGTCGGCAAGGGGTCCACACAGGGCCGCAGCCCGCTCCCTCACACGCGTCGACCAGTCGGGGTCGAAGACATCGGGCAGCCGCGCTCCGCCCAGCCGGACCCACGGCACGCCGTCGCTCAGCCCAGCCGTCGGAAGCCACACCATCCCGTCGCCGCCCCCCGTCCCAGGCCGCCCAGTCGACACCGCCGCAAATCCCCACGCCCGCAACAGCGTAGTCCGGGGTCGGCTCGCCGCCCCCACCGCCAGCGCCGCCAGCCAGACGGCCCGGCCCGACGGGTCCACCAGCCACCAGCGTCCGTCCTCCGCCTGCCCGACGCGGAAGAAGCCCTCCGTCCCGCGCAGGGTCGAAACGGGCCGCGAATCCCCAATCGCGCCGTGGTCAGCCATGGGCGGCGGGAGTGAGCGGGAAGCATGCGGTCAGGGTCATCAGGAAGAATCTGCTGCGGAGTGCTCGGCGCACCGTCAGGCGGCGCCCGGGGCTGGGACGGAGGGAGCGGAAGCCGGCGGCGGCGCGACCGGGCCAGGTGGGAGGGGTGGGCCGAGGTTGGCGCGATCGGGCCGGGCCAGCGCGAAGCGCTCGCGCGTGCGGGTGTAGCTCTCTCCTCCCATCCGCCCGATCGCATCCTGCCGCGCCGGGTCGATCGCCCCGTCCGCCCCGAGGATGTCGTCGCGCACGTGGGCACAGAGGATGCGGCCGAACACGACGTTCGCCGCAAAGGGCCCCTCGCCCACCGGCACGATCTGCAGGCACGTGCACTCGAACGCCACGCCGGACGCCGCGACGCGGGGCGGCTTCACGCGCTGGCTCGGCGCCGCCGCCACGCCGAACGCCTCAAATTCACTCTCCCCGTACGGCAGGAGCGCCGCGGTCGCATTCATCTGCTCCGCCTGCGCGAACGAGGGCAGGCTGACCACGAACTCCCCGTTCGCCTCGATGTTGCGCAGCGTGTCCTTCTTGCGTCCGTCCCGCGTGTTGGCGGGGATGAAGAGGAGCGTGGGCGGGTTGCAGGTGACCCCTTGGAAGAAGGAAAAGGGCGCCAGGTTCGCGCGCCCGTCCGGCGAGAGCGTTGACACCCAGGCGATCGGACGGGGCACGATCGCCGACACCATCCACTGATACGCCTGCCGGGGCTCCATCGCGGCGAAATCCAGGAACATGATGCGCCAGCAGAACGCAAACCCGGGCCCGGGGAAAGGCTGAACACCGCGCCGCCGGTCCGTTTTGCCTTTGCCAGTGCCGCCGCAACCTGCGACACCTTCCTCACGCGCCCGCCCCCATGAACGTCAAGGCCCTCCTTCGCACGGCTGTCTTCCTGCTGATCCTCTTCGTGGTGATCTACGTCGGCACCGAGAACACCCACTCAATCGATTTCCGCTTCCCGCTCCTGCTCAAGAAGCCCGTGCACGCTTCCGCCGCCTGGATCTACTTCGCCGTCTTCGCCGTCGGCGTCTTCGGCGGCACGATGCTGCACAGCGGCGGGTCCGGAAAGAAGTAAGGGCACCTCGCGGCGGCGCAGCGCTGCACGTCGCGGCCGCGCGCGACACTGCACACCACCGGGCAGCGCCGTGCCGCGCACCAGACCGTGCCGGGCACCGCACCGTGTCTTGCCGTGCCGGGCCCCACGGGGCCGCCCCATCGCGCAGCCCCGCGGCGGGTCACGCCGATTGCCGCAGCGGACGGGGGAGGCGGCCGGTTTCGTTGCAATTGCGCGGTTGTCTTTGTCGGCCCGGGGTGGCTAGATCGACTCACCCCCCGTCCCGTCGTGCGTCGTCCGCGACCCCGTCTTTTTCCGCGCTGCGTCACGATCCTGGCGCTCGCTGCGCTCCTCGCGCTCCTCGCCTGGCCGCACGGCGGCTCCGCCGCCGAGTACCCGGATCGTCTCGTGAATCTCTCCTCGCGCGCCCGCGTGGGCACGGGAGACAACGCTCTCATCGCCGGCTTCGTCGTCGGCGAGGGCACGGAAAAGCGCGTCCTGGTCCGCGCCGCCGGACCCGCCCTCACGCCGTTCGGGCTCACGGGCACGCTCGCCAATCCGCGGCTGGAACTCTTCAACAGTCAGGGCATCAAGATCGCGGAGAACGACGACTGGGGCGTCGCCTCCGGCAACACCGCCGCCACCGCCGCGGATTTCCGCGCCGCCGGCGCGTTCGCCTTCGCCTCCGCCTCCAGCACCGACTCCGCCCTCGTCGCCACGCTGCCCCCCGGCAGCTACACCGCCAGGGTCTCCGGTGAGGGAAGCGCCACCGGCCTCGCCCTCGTCGAGGTCTACGATCTGTCGGGCGCCGCCCCGCTCCTCAATCTCTCCACGCGGGCCCAGGTCCAGACGGGCTCGCAGATCGTGATCTCCGGCCTCGTCGTCGCCCCCGGCACCGCCTCGCGCAAGGTGCTCGTCCGCGCCGCCGGCCCCGCCCTCGCAGCGTTCGGCGTGCCGGGAACCCTCGCGGATCCGGTCGTCACCGTGCTCAACGACAAGGGCGCGACGCTCGCGACCAACGACAACTGGAGCGACGGCGGGCGCGGCACGGTGGTTGCGGAAGCCGCCATCCGCGCCGGGGCGTTCGCCTTCACCAGCGCGACCAGCCGCGACGCCGGGATGCTCATCGACCTCGCCCCGGGCAGCTACACGATCCAGGTCAGCGGCGCAAACGGCACCAGCGGCGTCGCCCTCATCGAGGCCTACGACCTCACGCCCGGCTCCCTGCCCGTCGTCACCGTCGCCGCGTCCCGCCCCGAGACCAGCTCCTCCGGCGGCGATCCGGGCGTGTTCACCGTCACCCGCGAGGGGCCACTCACCCAGCCGCTCTCCGTCTCGTACACGCTCACCGGCACCGCCAAGGGCGGCGTCGACTTCGTCGCCGTGCCCGGCACCGTGACCATCCCGGCCGGGGCGTCGAGCGCGACAATCGAGATCCAGCCGTACGGGAACGTGCAGGCCTTCTCCGCCTCCAAGTCCGTCTTCCTCACCCTCAACTCCACCCTCGGCTACGGGGTCGGGCGCACCGCCACCGCCGCCGTCGACATCGCCTTCAACCCGGGCACCCTGTACGTCTCCAATCTGCGGGTTCCCGCAGACGCGGCCTCCTCCGCCGCCTACGGCACGGCCACGCTGCAGCTGAGCTCCGACGAGCGTTTCGCGCTCGTCAATGTGTCGTTCTCCAGCCTCAGCGCCCCCCAAACCCTCGCCTACCTCCGCCTCGGAAAGCCGGGCGAGAGCGGCGCCGCCTACCTTTTCCAGATCCCGAACGGACAGGCCTCCGGTCTGCAATGGGACATCCGCGCCACCGGCAGCCTGCAGGCCACCGACGTGGTCGCAGCCATCCGCGAGGGCCGCGTCTTCGTCAGCATCGAGTCCGCCGCCTTTCCCAACGGCGAACTGCAGGGCTCCCTGATCCGCAGCAGCGGGTCGATGTCCTTCACCGCGCCGCTCCCGCCGCCCGCCTACGCTCTCGGCACGCCCAGCCCGACCGAGGCGGCCCGTTTCCTGATGCAGTCGACGTTCGGGTCGACCGAGGCCGAGATTTCCTCCGTCACCACCCGCGGCTACGACGGGTGGATCACCGACCAGCTGGGCAAGCCGGCCTCCCTGCACCGGCCGACCGTCATGGCGGACTTCGCCGCCTTCAACCGCGGCGGACAGAACGCGACCAACGGCGTGAACGTGCGCCCGGGCCAGGCCCACCGCCTCAACGTGTGGTGGTACAACGCCGTCTACTCCCCCGACCAACTCCGGCAGCGCGTCGCCTTCGCCCTCTCCCAGATCCTCGTCATCTCCGATCAGAACGGCACGGTGAACGCGTGGCAGGAGGGCGCCGCGAACTACTACGATCTGCTCGTCAACGGCGCGTTCGGCAACTACCGGCAACTCCTCGAGGATGTCAGCCGCAACCCGATGATGGGAATCTACCTGTCCCACCTGCGGAACAACAAGGCGACCGGCTCGGCGCTGCCCGACGAGAACTACGCGCGTGAGGTGATGCAGCTGTTCTCGATCGGGCTGAATGAGCTGAACCCCGACGGCACGCTCCGGCTCGACGCCCAGGGCCTCCCGATCCCCACGTACAACCAGACGACGATCTCCGAGATGGCGAAGGTCTTCACCGGCTGGGGCTACGCCCAGAGCTACGCCACCACCCCCCGCTTCACCAACGGCGCCAGCCGCCGGCCCAACGGCACGTACCCGGACTACCTGGAGCCGATGCGGCTGTTCGCCGACAATCACGACAACGGCGCGAAGACGATCGTCGGCGGCCGGGTGCTGCCGGCGAACCAAGGCGGCATGAAGGACCTCGCTGACACCCTCGACGCGCTGGTGAATCACCCGAACACGGGTCCGTTCATCAGCCGCCAACTCATCCAGCGGCTCGTGACCAGCAATCCCAGCCCGGGCTACGTGTACCGCGTGGCCCAGGTCTTCGCCAACAACGGCGCCGGCACGCGCGGCGACCTCGCCGCCGTCGTCCGCGCCATCCTGCTCGACTACGAGGCGCGCAGCCCGGTCGCCGCCGACTCCCTCAGCTACGGCAAGATGCGCGAGCCGCTGCTGCGCACCACCGCGTTGTTCCGGAACTTCTCCGCCACGTCCAACACCCGGCGGATGCCGATCACCAACTCCAACGCCCAACTCGCGCAGATGGCCCTGAGCGCACCGACGGTCTTCAACTTCTTCGAGCCAGGCTACGTGCAGCCCGGCGCCCTCGCCGCGGCCGGCCTCCACGCCCCGGAATTCCAGATCTTCACCGACACCACCGCCATCACCGTCCCGAACTACCTCTACGGTTACCTGTACGCCACCAAGCCGACCAACGTCGACAGCGATGCCGTCTACCTCGACGTCACCGGCTACACCGCGCTGGCCGCGAAGCCCGCCGACCTCGTCGACAAGCTCGGGCTGCTCCTCGCCGGTGGCGGACTCAGCCCGTCCTCGCGCACCCGCATCGTGTCTACCCTCACCGCCATGCCGAGCACGACAACCGACGTCGAACGGGTGCGCAGCGCGGCCTACCTCGTGCTCGTCAGTCCCGAGGGAGCCACGCAGCAATAAGCCGCCGCCCAACCGCCGCCAGCCGCCCTCGCCGCGATCGACCCCCGACCGCCAACCGCTCCCGGACCATGCCGCCCCTCAACCCCGCGCTGCTTCCCGACCTGTCCCGCCGTCGTTTCCTCGGCTCCTGCTGCTCCGCGGTCGGCGCCACCGGGATGCTCTCCGCCCTCGCCCAGCTCCGCGTCCTCGGCGCCCTCGCCCAACCCGGCAACGGTCCTCGCACCGCCCGCGCTGAGGGCGACTACAAGGCCTTGGTCTGCCTGTTCCTCGCCGGCGGCAACGACGCCAACAACGTCATCATCCCCGCCGACCCCGCCGGCTACGCGGCCTACGCCACCGCGCGCACCGCCCTCGCCCTGCCCGCCAACACCGCGCTGCCTCTCGTCACGCCCACCCCCGACGGACGCGCCTGGGCTCTCCACCCGTCCATGAACGGGGTCCACCAGCTCTTCGGCTCCGGCAAGGCCGCCCTCCTCGCCAACGTCGGGACCTTGCTCTACCCCACCACCAAGGCGCAGTACGCCGCCCGGACCGTGCCGCTGCCGCCGCAGCTGTTCTCGCACAATGACCAGCAGGTCGAATGGCAGAGCAGCCTCGCCGACCGCGCCTTCCAGACCGGCTGGGGCGGCCGCCTTGCCGACCTGATGAACGCGTTCAACACGAACGCGTCGATCTCGATGTCGATCAGCCTCAACGGCCGGAATTCGTTCCAGGTCGGCCGCAACGTCAGTCAGTACTCCGTCGCCACCACCGGCGCGATCGGACTCACCGGAGCCGCCTCCCCCACCGGCACCTCCGTCGCCAGCGTCCGCACCAAGGCAGTCAACGATCTCCTCACTTCACCGCAGGGCAATCTCTTCGAAACCGCCTTCGGCGGCATGACGACCAGCGCCATCGCCGACAGCGCCCTGCTGTCCACCATCCTCAGCACCGGCACCACCGGCGCGAACTCGGCGTTTCCCAACACGTACGGCGCGTTCTCCACCAGCAATCTCGCGCAACAGCTGCGCACCATCGCCCGGCTCATCTCCGCCCGCAACACGCTCGGGCTCAAGCGGCAGATCTTCTTCGCCCGCATCGGCGGCTGGGACTTGCACGACAATCAGGTCGACAACGCCAACCCGGCGATCGGCGCCCACGCCAATCTGCTCGCCGACGTCTCCAATTCGCTGAAGGCGTTCCACGATGCGACCGTCGAGCTCGGCGTCGCCGATCAGGTGACCACGTTCACCGCGTCCGACTTCGGCCGCACCTACAACACCAACGGCGATGGCTCCGACCATGGCTGGGGCAGCCACCACCTCATCGTCGGCGGCGCCGTCAAGGGCGGCCAAATCTACGGGCGCATGCCCGATCTCACGCTCCGCGGCTCCCAGGACACCGGCACCCGCGGTCAGTGGATCCCCACGACCAGCGTGGATGAATACAGCGCCACCTTGGCCACGTGGTTCGGCGTCAGCCCCACGGATCTTTCCATCGTCCTCCCCAACCTCGGTCGCTTCGCCCGGCAGAACGTCGCGTTCCTGTAAGGTGCCGCGGGCGGCCCGTCCGTCCGCAACCGCCCTTCCGTATCGGGAAACCGAATACGGCCGGCTCTACCAGCGGTTCTGGCTGCTGCTCGCGCGCGCCCACACGCGCTTCGTCTCCCGCGGGGCCGACGCCCCGTGGGGTGGGACGGCCGCCGTCGAGGCCTTCGCCGCCCGGCACGCCGGCTGGCTCGATTCGTACGCCGCCTTCATGGCGCTGAAGGACCACTTCGGCGGCCACCCGTGGGCGCGCTGGCCCGCCCAGTGGCGCGACTGGCGCCCGGGGATCGAGGCGCAGCTGCCGCCCACCGCCGCCGCCGAGGCCGCGCGCCAGCGGTTCTACCAGTTCCTGTTCTTCCGCCAGTGGGAGGCGCTCCGCGCCCACGCGACGCGACGCGGCGTGCGACTCGTCGGCGATGTGCCGATCTTCGTCGCCCTCGACAGCGCCGACACGTGGCGCTGGCGCGAGGTGTTCCGCCTCGACTCCGCCGGCCGCACCACCGCCGTCGCCGGGGTGCCGCCCGACTACTTCTCCGACCGCGGCCAGCTCTGGGGCAACCCGCTCTACGACTGGGAGGCCCTCGAGCGCACCGGCTACGCATGGTGGATCGAGCGCCTGCGGATGGCCTTCTCGCTCTGCGACCTGATCCGCATCGACCATTTCCGCGGCTTCGATTCCTACTGGGAAATCCCCGCCGGCAGCCCGGACGCGCGCCGCGGGACCTGGCGCTCCGGCCCGGGTCTGCGCTTCTTCGAGGCGATCGCCCGCGCCCTGCCCGAGGCGCGGCTCATCGCCGAGGACCTCGGCTACATCACCGCCGGCGTCGCCCAGCTGCGCCGCGACGCCCGCTTGCCCGGGATGAAGATCCTGCAGTTCGGGTACGGGCACGACGACAACAACGTCAACCTGCCGCACTTCTTCCCGCCCGACAGCGTCGTCTACACCGGGACGCACGACAACGACACCACGCGTGGCTGGCTCGCCGGGCTGCCGCCCGAGGAATTCGCGCCGGTCGCCGAGTACTTCGGCCTCGAGACCCCCGACAGCGCGTGGCCCATCATCCGCGCCGCCTTCGCCTCGGTCTCCCGCCTCGCCGTCATCCCGATGCAGGACCTGCTCGACCTGCCGTCATCCGCCCGGCTCAACCGCCCCGGCACCACCGAGGGCAACTGGCGCTGGCGTTTCACGATCGAGGATCTGGCGAAGCTCCGCGCGCAGCGGCTCGCCACGCTGCGCCACTGGCAGACGCTGTTCGACCGCACCGGCGATCCGCGGCAACGCGACTTCAGCGCGCCGCCCGCCCACCCGCCCGCCGCCCACGCCTCGCCGGGCAGCCCGCTGCAGTCCGCCCCTGCCGCCTCCGCCGTCTAGGCGGCAGCGTCGAACGCCCGGGCGCCAGTACGTTCAGGCCACCCGGAGCCCGCGGGCCGCGAACGTCGCGAAGTCCTTCGTGTTCGCCGTAGCCAGCGCGGCGTCATGGGAAAGCGCGCAGGCCGCGATCAGGCAATCGTACCGCATCGGGCGCCGCCGACCCAGCTCGTTGAACAACTGGGCCGCCAGCTCCGCCTCGACCTGTCCCACCGCCTCGATCCGGCCTTCGATCACGCCGTTCATCGCCACCACCACGTCCGGTGACACCGGGCCGGTCACAAATTCCATCCACGCAATCGCGCTGGTCGCGAGTGGTTCGCCGGAAGACAGCCAGGAGCGAACGCGTTGCGCCTGGAGCGAACCCGCCACCGTCGCGAGCATGAGGTAGTTCGCGTCGAGGTGGATCACTTGCGCGTACTCCAGTCCGCTCGATCCTTCGCGAGTTTCTTCAGATAGGCCGCCACGGCCCTCGGGTGACCGGACCGCACGGCGGCGGACTTCTGCGCCGACGCGAGCGCATCCAAGGGCGAAGCGATCTCCCGGTTCGCCACCGGTACAAGCTCCGCCAGCGGCTTCCCCCGGTAGCTCAGCGCGAGCCGGACGCCGCGCTCCAAGTCGCGCACCACCCTCGTGGAGTGAGTGCGGAGTTCAACCATGGTGATCGTCTTCACCCGGCAACATGAACATCAAGATAATGTTCATGTCAAATGGAGCCCAGCGTCCCCCGCCAGCGCGTCGCGCCCATTCAGCGCCGGGGCGGTCCGCCGCGGCCGTCCGACTCGATCCGGCGCTGCAGGGCGGCGATGCCTTCACCCAGCGCCTTCACCTGCCGCCGGAGGTCCGCGAGGTCGTCCACCACCGCCGGACGGCCGCCGCGCGCCGCGCGCGCCGCATCCTCGGTCTCCTCCCGCGCTTCACTCATGCCGTTCACGATCACGCCGATCAGCAGGTTCAGCATGATCATCGTGCCGAGCAGGATGAAGCTCACGAAGTATGCCACCGGGATCCACGCCGATCCCAAGCCCTTGATCTGCGCATCCATCACGTCCACCCAACCCTCCAGCGTCACCACTTCAAACAGCGTGAGGACGGCACGCCCGAGACCGCCGAACTTCTCCGGGTCCGCCGCGCTGAAGAAGGTCACGCCAATCACCGCATAGACGTAGAAGTGCAGGCCCAGCAGCATGACGACGTACCCCATCGAGGGCACGCTCTTGAGCAGGGCACCGACGAGGATCTGGAGCCGGGGCAGGGCCGTCACGAGTCGCAGGACGCGCAGCACCCGGGCCAGCCGGAGCACCGCCGCAAACCCCGTCGGGAAGGGGAGTAGGCAGACCGCCACGACCATGAAATCGAAGACGTTCCATGGGTCCCGAAAATAGGTCCACGGGCGCCGGCCGCAGGCCGCGATCCGCAACGCCAGCTCGATCACGAAGAAGCCGAGGACCACGCGGTCCAGGAGGTGCAGCACGCCGCCAATCCGCGCCACCAGGCCGGCGTGGGTCTCCAAGCCCACGAGCAGGCCAGCGAAAAGAATCACGCTGACAACCAGACGATGAAAGAAGGAAGACTCGGTGATCCGCGCCGCCGCGACTGGAAGTGAGAAGGCCATGGAGCCCGAAGCAATCGGACCATCGCCGCCGGTCAAGCGCGCCCGCACTCCTTTAGCGGTCACAATCGCGCCGGGAGGCCGCCCCGGCACAACGCAGTCGGATCGTTCCGGACCCGGACCTTCACCTGCTTCACGCCGTGCGCCGCGGGCGCGGCGGGGCCATCTCCCCAACCCTCCGACCGACTCACGTCGGCGTCCGCCAGGACATCCACGTTCCCGGGCACCCGTCTCCTTCCCCGCGTTCGTCACGCCCCCGGGAACCCGTCCGCCTGCGCACGGTCTGTGACTCCGCGCTTTCCAAGCCATTCCTTCCGTGCATAGTGATTGCTTCGCCGCGACTCATGAAAACTTCGTTCCTTCTCGCCGCCCTGATCGGACTCGCCTCCCTCGCCGCGCCCTCCGTAGGCCTCGCCCAGCGGCCGCTTGAGCGCAAGGACTGCATCATTCGTATCGAGACCTGCGAGGCGATCCTCCGCGAATTCCAAGCCGACCCGTCGACCGCAATCCCCGCCGATGTCCTGAAGGGCGCCCGCGCCCTCGTCATCACCAACCAGTTCAAGGGTGGTTTGATCCTCGGCATCAAGGATGGCTACGGCGTGCTTCTCGCGAGGAAGGCGGATGGCCAGTGGGGGCTCCCCATCTTGATCCGCGCCGGCGAGACCAGCCTCGGCCTCCAGGTCGGCGGCCACGCCCTCGAGACCATCTACGTGTTCAACGACGCGCAGACGCCCCGCCGGATGTTCTCCCAACGCCTGAACATCGGTGCCGACGCCGCCGCCGTCGCCGGTCCCCGCACGGCGGAGTCCGGCCGCTCCAATGAGGACATCCTCCAAGCCGCCGTCCTCGTCTACTCCAAGGCCCGCGGCCTCCTCGCCGGAGCCACCGTCAAGACCGGCTTCCTCGCCGCCGACAACGACGCCAACCGGCTGCTCTACAGCACGACCTTCACCATGCCGGAGATCCTCGACAGCGATTGGATCAAT
>Ga0169931_10000397_pt1 | contig 71138 bp, 60 predicted proteins | sample Kivu_15m_20L_FD_129675 | JGI IMG/M metagenome (GOLD analysis project Ga0169931, IMG submission 129675) | Freshwater microbial communities from Lake Kivu, Western Province, Rwanda to study Microbial Dark Matter (Phase II) - Kivu_15m_20L... | ecosystem: Environmental > Aquatic > Freshwater > Lake... | reverse complement strand
GGCTTCCGCTTCCTTCAGATTCCGCCTCGCGACGGACACCCTTGCCTCGCCTTGCGGTTCCGCTCACCACGGCCCGCGGAGGACTTCCACCTCCTCAACCACAACATGCCTGGCACACAACGAATACGCCCCGGTTTCGGCCGGGGCGTTGGAGTTCGTGCGGAGCGTCTGGCGTCAGCCGGAGTGGCAGCCGGTGATTGGGGTGAGCGTACCGCCGTCGCAGCCGGCGGAGGCGGCGTCGATCACGTTCAGCTTGCGGCGGGCCATTCGCTCGTTGCCTTCGGGCATGAGTTGCGTGCGATCTCCCTGGAGGAGGCCGCTCACGCCGCGGGTCGGGGTCTTCGGCGCGTCCGTCGGGGGCTTGTCTTCGGCCTGGTAGCGGATGAGCATCCCCTCGTAGTTCCGCAACACGACCGCGTCGTCCGCCATCGAGACGAGGTAGTTCGGCATCATCGGAATCTTGCCGCCGCCGTGGGGGCTGTCCACGACATACGTCGGGATGCCGATGCCGGACATGTGCCCGCGGAGGCCTTCCATGATCTGCAGCCCCTTCCACACGCTGGTGCGGAAGTGGCCGGCCCCGATCACCGGGTCGCAATGGAAGAGGTAGTACGGCCGCACTTTGACGCGGAGCAAGCCGCGGAGCAGTTCGCGCATCGTGCCGAGGTCGTCGTTCACGCCCTTGAGCAGCACGGAGTGGTTGTTGATCGGCATCCCGCGGCGAAGCAGGGACCGGCACACTTTCGCCGCCTCGGGCGTGATCTCCCGCGGGTGGTTGAAGTGCGTCTGGATGTAGACTTTGCCCGTCGCTTCGAGCAGGTCGAGCAATTCGGAATCGTACAGGCGTTGCGGCAGCGTCACGGGCACGCGGGTGCCGATGCGGATCACGTCGACGTGATCGAGCGCCTTGAGGTTCTCGAGGTAGTACCGGAGCTTGCCGATCGGCAGCGTGAGCGGGTCGCCGCCCGAGACGATCACGTCCTTGATGGACTTCGTCCGGCGGACGTAGTCGATCATGCGTTCGTCGTCGGCGCTCACGCCTTCCCATCCGCCGCGGGTCAGCGTCGCGCGTTTGCGCGTGCAGTACCGGCAGTACATGGTGCAGTTCGGCGTGGTGATCAGCAGCGCCCGATCCGGATAGCGGTGCGTGAGGCCCGGCACCGGCGAGTCCTTGTCCTCTTCGAGCGGGTCGTCGAGTTCGTAGCCCGAGGGGTTCTCGGCTTCCAGCGGGGACGGCACGGACTGCAGGCGGATCGGGTCCGCGGGGTCCTGCGGGTCGATGAGCGAGAAGTAGTACGGCGGGATGGCGAGTTTGTACTCGCTCTCGAGACGGCCGAGCGCTTCGAGTTCGTCCGCGTCGAAGGGGAGGAGCGTGCGCAGTTGGCGAACGGACCGAACCGAGTTCTGCGTCTGCCAGCGCCAGTCGTTCCACTGTTCGTCGGGAACGTCGTCCCAGATCGGGAGTCGGGGCGAGGCGTCGGTGCGGCGAGTGCGACTCGGGGGTTCGTCGTCTTCGTGCCCGATGGGGGCGGGCACGTGCGAGGGGCTCGTGAACGGCCGAGCGTCGGGCTCGAACATACGGGGTACTGCTCCGTGGACCCGCGATCCCGGTTCGAGGCCGCTGCGGCTTCGACTCTCGGGAGGGCACGCAACTGAGGTGGCATCACGTCAGTGGCATGCGCCTTAAGAACAGATAGTAACGTGAGGTCCGATTAAAACAAGTTCGCAAGCGCGAGATGCGATCATCTTTTTCAAAAAATTTCGGGCGCGCGATCGACCCCGCGACGGCTCGCGGAACCCGCGACCGGCCGAGTGACAGTGGTGTGTCACTCGCGCGGGAGGTCACTGGCCGAGGTGGATCTTGTCGAAGCGGGACGCGGCGGCGGCGAACGCCTGCACCAGGACGGGATCGAACTCGCCCGAGCCTTCGCCGATCATCTTCGCGGCGCGGGCGTGGCTCAGCGGCGGGCGATGCGGCCGACGCGACCGCAGCGCCTCGTACACCGCCACGATCGCGACCATGCGCGCGGAGAGGGGAATGTCCGTGCCCGCGAGCGAGTCCGGATATCCCGTGCCGTCCCAGCGTTCGTGATGCGAGCGCGCCACCTCCGCCGCCAGCGGCAGGCTCGCCGCATCCGACGCGAAATTGTCCGCGACCGTGAGCAGCACGTCGGCGCCGGCCGTCGTGTGCGTCTGCACCACGCCGCGTTCGTCCGAGTCGAGTTTGTCCGGCTTCAGGAGAACGTTCCGCGAGAGCGCCAGCAGTCCGACGTCGTAGACCGGCGCGGCGGCGGCCAGCATGTCCAGATAGGCGGGATCCTTGAGTCTCGCGTATTCGCCGGTGTCCGGCGCCGCCGCGGCCAACGCCCGCACGTGGCGAATCACACGCTGCCAGTGCCCCTCGCTCACGAGCCCCGCCTCCGTGAGCAACCGGGAGACCGCGTACGAGAGGATCTCGGTCGCCGCTCCGGGTCGCGTCGCGTTCGCGGCATCGTGTTGCGGATGGAGCGCGCGTGCCAGTCCCGACGGGACTTCGCCCGCTTGCCGCGACTGCCGCCGCAGGAGCAGCGCCTTCACCCGCGAAAGCAATTCCGTGGACGTGAACGGCTTCGTGAGGAAGTCGTCCGCGCCGGTCGCGGCGAGCCCGCCGAGCGCATCCGCGGGCATGGCCCCGGACACGAGGATGATCTTCAGGCGCTCCGACTCGGGAACCGAGGCGCGGAGTTGCTGGACAAGTTCCGGGCCCGAGAGCCCTGGCAAGTTCACGTCCGCGATGACGATGTCCGGAACGAGCTTCACCACCTCCGCGAGGGCCTGCTCGGCGTCTTCGGCTTCATGCACGTCGTACTGGGACTTCAGGAGCAGTCGCAACCAGTGGCGAATGGAGGGCTCGTCGTCCACGATCAGGATGCGTTCGCGGGCGGCGGCGGGTCGAGGCGGCGCGCTCGCCGCCGCCACGCTCGGCAGCCACAGCGTGAACCCGCCCAGCCCCGTCGCCACCACCTTCGCCGACGAGAATCGTTTGTCCGGATCCGTCTCCATGAGCCGCGACACGAGATCGCACAGTTCGCGGGGAATCTCGGGTCGCAGGGACCGCACGGGCTCGGGCACGGTGGTGAATCGCTTCTGCAGATCGCGAACGGCGTTGCCGCTCTCGGGGTACGGCTCGCGGCCGGTGAGCGCCCAGTACATCGTGGCGCCGAGGCTCCAGAGGTCCGCGCGGGCGTCCACGCCGTGCGGGTCGCGGGCCTGTTCCGGCGCCATGTACCCGATCGTGCCGAGCAGCGTTCCCGCTTCCGTCATGTTCCGGTTCGGCACCCGCGCCAGGCCGAAGTCCAGCACCTTCGCCTGCCAGTCCGGCGTGATGATGATGTTCGAAGGTTTGATGTCCCGGTGGACGAGATCGTGCCGGTGCGCTTCGGCGAGCGCATCCGCGATTTGGCGGAAGAGCAGGCAAGCCCGATGCGGCGGCAGCGGGCCCTTGTCCGCGATCAGGCAGTGCAGATCCTGTCCGGAGATGAGTTCCATCACGAAGTAGTCCCGCGGCGCGGAGCCGAGCCCCGCTCGCACGGCGCGGCCCGCGTCGAAGCACGTCGTGATGTTCGGATGCTGCAAGCGAGCGACCGCCCGGGCTTCCGCATAGAAGCGATGTGCGAGCCTCGCGTTCGATTCCACGGCACGCGCCATGAGCTTGAGCGCGACCTGACGGCGAAGTTGCAGGTGCTCCGCCCGATAAACCGTGCCCATGCCGCCCTGACCGAGCACGTCCAGAAGTCGATAGTTTCCGAGGATCAGGTCTTCGCCGTTGTTCTCGCGAACCGCATCCGCCTGGAACGAGGTGATCAGGTGAAGGCGGATCAGTTTCGCGAGCAATTCGTCTCGCGACTCCAGACGGCTCAATTCGTGGCGGTCGCGTTCGGAGAGTTCCTCCCACTCTTCGGGCAGCACCACGAGGTTGTCGAGGAGCCACGCGAGCAGCGCTTGCCCGGGCGATGCCGAAGGCATCTCGTCCACGTGGGTTTCCGGCCCCGGGAGCAATCCGGATTCCAGGACCGATTCGGCGGCGGACAGAGGCATGGCAATCCCGAGGGGCGGGGGGCGGGGGGCACGGCCTTGAAGAATGGAATTCCGACGGGCGCGGAACAACTGGGAATTGCATGAGGACGCTGACGGGGACGTGGTTTCTTGGCCGTTCTCGTGCCGTACGAGCAAAATTGCGATCAAGGCGGAAGGAAAAACGGCACGAGCTCGGCCGCCGGGGCCGAGCTCGTTTCAAGCGGGCACGGAGCCGCGTTCACTTCCCGATGCACCAGAGGGTCTTGTCCGTGCGGATGAAGAGGCAGCCGTTCGCGATGGCGGGGGTGCCCAGCACTTCTTCGCCGAGGTTGTTCTCCGCGATCGGAGCGAACTCGGTGGAACCCGCGTCCAGCACGAAGGTCAGGCCGAGTTCGTTCACGCAGTACACTTTGCCGTCGCCGGCGATCGGCGACGCCGAGAACGCGGTCTTGGTCCGTTCCTGGAAGTGAACCTTGCCGCTTTTCGCGTCGCCGCAGGCCACAAACCCTTGTCCGTCCACCGAGAACACCTTGCCCTTGTAGACGAGCGGCGAGCCGAACCCGGGCTTGAGTTCCTTCGCGGACCAGAGTTGCTTGCCTTCCACGCCCTCGGCTCCAATCTTGACGGCGCTCACGCCCGCGCCGGGGAGGAAGAGCATGCCGTCCGCCACGCTCGCGCTGGGGATCGAGCCGCCGCCTTCCTTGTAGGTCCAGCGCTTGGCGCCGTCCGCCGCGTCGTACGCGGTGAGGCCCGTGTTCCCGGCGAAGAGCACTTCCGACTTCCCGGCGACGTCCCGCACCAGCGGCGTGACCCAGTTGATCCCGCTCGGGCGATTCGCCTTCCACACGTTCTTGCCGTACTGCGTGTCGATCGCCGCGAGGAACGACTCGCCGTCGTTGTCCATCGGAACGATGAGCTTGTCCTTCACGAGGATGGGCGAGGCGGCCATGCCCACCTGATTGGTGATGGTCGGGTAGTCTCCGGTGAGCGAGCGGTACCAGCGGAGGGTGCCGTCGGCGTCGAAGGCGGCGAGATCCGCGGTGGCGAACAGAGCGTACACGCCGCTCGCGTCGGCGACCGGGGTCGGCGCCGCCATGCACGTTTTCGGGTGGCACGCGGTCTGCCCGGTGGCGTTCAACTGGCGGTGCCAGAGTTGCGTGCCGGTTTTGGCGTCGAAGCAGAGCACGTGCAGGCGATCGTCCCGCTTGCCGCTCGAGCAAGTGACGTACGCCCGATCGCCGAACACGACCGGGCACGAGATGCCGCGGGCGGGCAGGGCGGCCTTCCACTTCACGCCCTTCTCGCGGCTCCACTCGGTGGGCAGGCCCTTCTCGTCCGAGACGCCCGTGCCGTTCGGCCCCTTGAACTGTCCCCACTCGCCGCCGAAGAGCGGCAACGCGAGCGCGAGCGAAAGCGGAAGGATCGGCAGGAAGCGATTCACTTTTTCTCCTCCGTGGCGGGCGCGGAAACGGCGCCGAGTTTGAGTTTGGCGTTGCCGACGAGTTGCGTGACTCCGGGGATCGGGGCACCGGTCGCGTCGCAGGCGCGGGCCTGGAACTGCCACCGTTGGGCCCACGTTTCCTTCTGGTTGTTCTGGCAGATCTTCACGACCAGCACGTTCGGCCCGGCCGCGAGCAGGCCCTTGCCGACGTGATAATCCATGGCGTCGCCGTGGTGGTACTCCTCGCGTTCGAACAGCTTCTTGCCGTTGAGGTACACTTGCAGAGCGTTCGGGCTGCCGACGCGAATCTCGACCGGGCCCGCCTTCTCGGCCACGAGCGTGGCCGTGGCGTACGCCGCCGCATCGTAGTGCTTGCCCACGAGCTTGTTGAAGTCCACCGTGCCGTACTTGTCCTTGCTCGCGATCGACTTCCACGTCACCTCCGCGTCGTCCTTGCCCTTCAGCTTCTCGCCTGGTGTCACCTTCTCCTCGGGGGCGTACTTCACGGTCAGCGCTTTGCCGCGGGCGGACGGGAACGGGCCGACGATCTCCCAGTTCGCGATGAACCCGAACGTCTCGGCGAGGTTCACCTTCACCTGATGGTCCGTCTCCAGTTTCTTCGCGATGGTCTCGACCTGATCCGGATCGCGGGCGAACGAGAGGAGCTTCTCGAGAGCGTCCTTGGGTGCGGGCTTCTGCTTGGTCAGCGCTTCAAGTTGATCCTGCACGGCGAAGCGGCGGAGGTCCGCGCTCGGGTCGTCGAGGAAACCGGGAAGCAACTTGGCCTTTTCGGCGTCGCTCAGCATCTCGAACGCGAGCACGCGGGCCGAACCGGCGTGCTTCGTGCTCTTCGCGAACGCCACGAGCTTCTCGACCGGCAGCGGTCGCTTCGCCTTCGCTTCGGCCTCGGCGATGGCCCCGGCCGCGGTGATGAGCCAGTTCGCGGACGTGGGGTTCGCGTCGTCCACCGCTTCGAGCGTCGGGAGCAGCGCGGCCGCGCCCTGGCTCACGAGCCCGGACCACGCCAGACCCACGGTGTCGTTGTTTTTCCCTTCCCGCGCCACGGCCTTGAGCGCGGCGATCGGCTTCGCGATGGCCTCGTCCGCGGCGAAGGCCGCCGTCGGAACCAGAGCCGCGACCGCGGCCCAGAGGAATCGGTGCATGGAGTTTCTCCGATGGATACCGACTGTTATACGAGCGGGGTCCGGGCGTGCAGTTTCTCGCGGAGGTCGGTGAAGTACGCAGTCAGTTCCGCCGCGGATTTCACGGAACCCTTCGAGCATGAGCCGGCCGAGCAGCCGCCGGTGGAGCAGGACGAGCAGCCCGAACCGGTGCCGCAGTCCGGCTTGCCGCACGTCATCTTCTCGGGATCGGGCGGATCCTTCGCGGTGGGCGTTCTCGCGAGATCGAGCAGGCGAACCGGCAGGTCATGCCGATCCGAAAGACTCGCAAGCAACTCGGACGCGTCGCACGGGGCATGGGGAAGGGCGTGAAGCAGGGCCCCGGCGCGATCCAGCGACACCTCGGCGTCGATGAACGTGATGGGCAAATCGGTCGCGTCCGCGGCGGAGAGGATCTCGAGCGCGAAGGCCTCGTTGCGCTCCGCGGCGGAGCGGTCGGCCGGCGTCGCGATTCGGAGCAGTTCGACGCGTTCGGCGGTCGTCGTCCGGCAATCGTCGCTCAGCACGATGCCGAGATGCACCCCGTGAACGGTTCCGATCACGACCGAATCGCCACGGTTCGTCGCCGGAGCCGCGTGCGGATCCGCGAGCCCCAGCAGGCCCAGTTTGCCGTAGCGGACGAGGATCATGACTCGAAGCCGAAGAACTCGCGCATGTGGCGGTCGTACTCGTTCTGCCCGAACTCGGAACTGAGATCGAGCCGCAGTTCGTTGATCACCTTGATGCTGAGATCGCGGAACCAGAGGTTCCAGCAGCCGGCGCAGATCGACTCGTGGATGCGTTTGCCGACGTCGTCCGGCACGGGCGGGGCGGCGAGTTCTTTGGCGCGTTTGCCTTCCATGCATCCGGGCCGCTGACAGCGGAAGCCGGTGCCCGGCGTGCCGTCGTCGTCCGGCGGGGCCTGCGGTTGCGGCACCGGGGCGCCGAGGCTCACGAGCAGCTTCGCCATCGCGTCCTTCGGCAGCCGGTCCCCCTTTTCATCCGCGTTGTGCCAACCCTTGGTCAACACCTCGACGGCCTTCTCCTTCTGATCCAATTTGATGAGGCACTCGCCGAGAAGTTGGAAGACTTTGGAGAATTGCGGGCTCAGTTCCAACGTGCGTTCGAAGGACCGAACCGCCTCGGCGGGCTGGTTGTCGTCCATGAGCAACTGCCCGAGGCGGAAGTGCCCGAGTTCGTTCTCCGGGTCGTCCGTCGCCATCTTTCGGAACTGTGCGATCCGCTCGGTCAGCTGACTCATGATGATCTTTCGGTTGATGTCGAGCCGGCGACGCGAGTCGCCGGAGAGTTCGGAGCGTCAGTTCGAGCCCAGGATGGTGATGGGCAGCTCGTATACGGCCTTCTTGTTCCCGATCTTGTCCGTGGCCGTGATCCGGGCCGTGAACTTGCCCGTGCGGCTCATGAACACCGGGAAGCGGAGGCTGAACGCGCCGTCCTTCTGTTCGATGCCGCCGTCCTGAACGTACTTCGTGGGCTTCTCGCGGGTCGGCTTGCCGGCTTCGTCCAGCGTTTCGAACAGGAACTCGACGTTCGGCTGCTTCGTCTTCGCGTCGCGGGCGAAGCTGGCCACGCCGAAGTGCAGGTACAACGTTTGCCCCACGACGCCGGTCGTGGGCGCGCTGAGCTTGCCGCCTTCGTCGTAGCTCGTGTTCACGGCCACGATGCCGAACTCCGCCTTCGCCACCTCGAACTTCACGGCGAAGGCGCTCGTGCCCTTCGTCTGCGGGTCGGTGACCGTGAGCTTGCACGAATACGTGCCGGCGGGTTGGTCGAGGCCGATCACCAGAAAGGCTCGCGCCGGGATCTTCCCTCGCAGCGGGATGAAGTCCGACAGCTCCCGCGGGTCCTGCTTGAAGATCGACTTCCCGGCCGCATCGGACACTTCCATCGCCATCGAGTATTTCGCATATCCCTCGGCGTCGATGGTCAGGTTCTCGATGTCGTACCCGATGAAGAGCAGGTCGCCGGGAAGGAGCTTGGCCTCCTTCCGCGTGGGCCCGAGTTCGCCGATCGTCCAGCGGACGTTCGTGAGCTTCAGGCCGTCCGGTTGGGACGGCGCGAGGGAGAGAGCCGCGGCGGCGGCGAGTGCGGTGAACATGAAGGATTCCCGTTCGGTGGAGGCGGCACCGCTTCCAACGCGGCTATTGTCGCCGATGTTGGCGCAGCTGACCAGTGCCCCGCCACGACAACGGGATTGATGATCCGTTGAAGCGTCCCGTTTCGCGATCCGATCGCGGGTTCGCTCTTCACCTTTTCGCGGGGCGGTACACGCCGATGCCCTGGGCTTCGGCCCAACTCGTGACTTGGGCCACGTTGATGCTGTTGGGGTCGATGCGGCGTCGCGGGTCCGTGGGGAAAAGGACCACAAGCGTGAGCGGCGCGGCCGAGGCGTCGCGCTTCTTCAACACCAGCGCTTTGAGATCGGTGAAGGACTTGGGAACAGGGTCGTCGTCGATCTTGTAGAAGCGGTCGCCTTGAACGGCGTCGCCGCCGAGGAAGGTGATGTGGATTCGGGGATCATCCGACTTCGCCTCGGGCGGCTTCGGCGCGTCGACCTTCGGCGGCTCCTTCGGGTCGGTCGGCGGCGGCGGCCCGTTGCCGGTGTCGGGATTGCCTTGCGAGTTGGAGCCGTCCCCGCCGCCGAACCAGCCGCGGCCGCCTCCCTCGCCGAAAACCAGGAACCCGATCAGGATCGCGAGCAGCAAACCGCAGATGACGCTGATCGCCTTGCGGGCCGCGTCCGGCGAGCGCTTTCCGAACAGCCACTTGTCCGCGGCCCAACCCCCGATCGCACCGAGCACATACCCGGCGATAAAGGCCCCGACCACCGCGAAGCAATTCGTGGCGAATCGCGACCACGCCTCGGAACCTGGGAACTCGGCGAAGGGAATCGTCATGGTTGCTGGGGCTCGGTACGGCTTCGTGCGGGCTTCGGGCATCGTATCCGCGGGCGGCGAAATTTGCATTCGCGATTCGGGAGTGTATTGAACTCGCGTTCACCACTTCACTCCTTCACGGACGCACTCCATGCTCGCACTCCTCTTCGCGGCGGCGGCCGGGCCGTCGGCCATTTCCCTTCCGCCCGAGGTGGCCGCGCCGCCCGGCCGCATCGTGAAGCTGACCGCGATCACCGAAGGCAAACTCGTTCGCTGGCAACTCGCCGCGGACGACGCGGACCTCGTGCCGTTCCCGGACGGCAAGACTGCCCTGTTCTGTTCCCCGAAGCCCGGCCGGTTCGTCGTCTTCGCGTGGACCGCCTCCGGGGATGAACCGTCCGAGGCGGCGAAGTGCGTGATCGTGGTCGGCGGCGAGCCGGGGCCGAAGCCGGTCGATGCTCTGGCCGATGAGTTCCGCAAGCTGCTCGCCACGGACGCGACCGCGGACAAGTTCGCCCATCTGGTACAACTCGCGGCTCTGTATCGCGAGGCGGTGAAGTACGCCGACCATCCCGAAGTGAAGACCGCGGGCGAACTCGCGACGCGGATTCGGGCCGCCGCGGGCTCGTTGCTTCCCGCCGAAGCCCTGACCGCGATTCGCAAGCGGATCGCCGACGAGATCGCGAGGGAATTGCCGATCGAAAGCGAAGCGGCCCTCGATGCCGCGACCCGCCGCAAGGCGGCCCAACTCTTCGCCCGCATCGCCGCTTCTCTGGAGGGCGCGAAATGAAACGCCTCGCGATTCCACTTCTTGCGTTCCTGCTCGGCCTCGGCGCGGGCCACCACCTCGCCACGCGCCCGGACATTGAAGCTGAACCGATCCGCGCGTTCGGTTGGGTGGACGATCCCGGCGCGGTGCAGGGCGTCGCCACTGAACGCTTCACCGAAACCGAGGCGTTTCGAACCCCATACCACGGCCCGGACGACGTCTTCCTTTGGGACGCGTGCCGCAAGGTGACCGGCGATCGGCTTCCGCCCCGCGATCAAAAGGGTGTGGGAAGTTGCGTGGCGTTCGGGACCGCGTCCGCCATCGAACACCTGCTCTGCGTGCAGATCGCGAACGGCTCGCGGGAGGAATATCGGGACCTGGCGCCGGAGGTGATCTACGGCGGGTCGCGGGTCGAGATCGGCGGCGGCACGATCCGCGGGGAGGGCTCGATCGGAGCGTGGGCGGCGAAGTTCGTCACGCGGTATGGCGTCGTCCCGCGCGGGCTCCACGGTTCGCACGACCTCCGCGTTTACGATGAAGCCCGCTGCCGCGACTACGGCCGCCACGGCGTGCCGGACGACCTCGAGCCGTTGGCCCGCAAGCATCCCGTGAAGAGCGCCTCGAACGTCCGCTCGTGGGAGGAATGCCGCGCGGCCATCCGCAACGGCTATCCCGTGGCCGCGTGCTCGAGTCAGGGCTTCACCATGACCCGCGACGCGGACGGCTTCTGCCGGGCGAGCGGCACATGGATGCACTGCCTCGCGATCGTGGGCATCCGCGGCGGGTCGCGACCCGGAGCGTTCCTGTTGAACTCGTGGGGCGAACGGGCTCACACCGGCCCGCGCGGCCTCGGCGATCCGTCCCCCGCCGGATTCTGGGCCGATGCCCACATCGTCGATCGGATGCTGAAGCAAGGCGACTCGTGGGCCTTCAGCGAGGCCGTCGGCTTCCCCGCCCGCAAACTCAACTGGTACGCCGGACACGTTCGCCCGCGCGGGCTTCGGCTCGCTCACATCCTGGAGGTTCACCCATGCGTGCGATTCTGATCCTGGCGCTGATCGCGTCTCCGGCTTCGGCCGTGGAACCCGAAACGCTGCGGGCGCGGGCCGCGCTCGCTCTCGCCTTCGCCCCGGCCACTCCGCCCGCGGCCACGGCCACGACCGCGAAAACCGAACCGCCCGCTCGCTGCGACGGTACAACGAACTGTCGCAAGCCATGAACCTCGTTCTGCGACACAACCCGATACCCGATTCGCCGCTGGCCCGGTGGGACTCCCGCTGGAAGCTCGCGGCGTTTTTTTTTGCCGTCGCCGCGACCACGTGTTTGAACCGACTCGAACCGGCCGCCGCGGCTCTCGGCTTCGGCCTCGTGCTCCTCGTCCTTGCCCGGCTGCCCGTCTCCTGGCTCAAAGTTCGACTCGCGGCGTTCGCCTTCGCCGCGCTTCCCTTCGCGATCATCCTGCCTTTCACTCTGGACGACGGCCTCGCGATCGGCCTCGCGGTTCTCGCCCGCGGGCTCGCCATCGGCTGCTTCGTTCTCGTGCTGATCGGAACGGCCCCGTTGCACGTCACGTTCGCGGCGGCGCACCGGTTGAAGCTGCCGGGGTTGCTCGTCCTCCTCACGCTTCTCGCCTATCGCTACGCCTTCCTCCTGTTCGACGAATCGCGACGGCTCCGCGTGGCGCTCCGCGTTCGCGGGTTCCGTTCGGCCGCGACCCGCCACGGATACCGCACGTTGGGGCACGCCATCGGCGCGGGGCTGGTTCGCGGCGCGGATCGCTCCGAACGCGTGGCCGAAGCCATGCGCTGCCGCGGGTTCGACGGCCGCTTTCACACCCTGCAGGCGTTCGCCGCCCGGCCTCGCGATGTCGTATTCTTTCTGCTGGCCCTCGCCGCCTTCGCCGGACTCGTCGCCTGGGATCGACTGTGACCGCCCTCCGCGTGACGAACCTGACTCACCGCTACGCCGGCCGCCTCGCGCTGGACAACGTCTCGTTCGTGGTCGAGGTGAACGAATGCGTCGCGATCGTGGGGCCGAACGGCGCCGGGAAGACGACGCTGTTCCTGCGGCTGTGCGGCGTGCTCGCGGGAACGCCGGGCCAGGCCAGCGTGAACGGTCACGACCCCGCGGATCCGAAGGAACGAAAGCGGCTCCCCGAGTCCGTCGGGATCGTGTTTCAGAATCCGGACGATCAGCTGTTCTCGCCCACGGTGGCGGACGACGTGGCGTTCGGGCCGCTGAATCTCGGCGCAAGCGAGGCCGAAGCGCGAACGCGAGTCGACGACGCGTTACGGGCCGTGGGCCTGCCGGACGCGGGAGATCGGGTTCCGTTTCAACTTTCGGGCGGGGAGAAACGCCGGGCCGCGATCGCCGGCGTGCTCGCGATGCGCCCCGCGGTTCTTCTGCTGGACGAACCGAGCATGTTCCTCGACCCGCGAGGCCGGCGGGAACTGATCGGCCTGATCCGCGAACTCCCCGGCACAAAGCTGATCGCCACGCACGACCTCGATATGGTGCTGGATCTCTGCTCGCGCGTGATCGTGCTCGACGCGGGCCAACTCCATGCGGACGGCCCCGCCGCCACGATCCTCGCGGACGAACCCCTCATGACCCGCCACGGCCTCGAAGTCCCGCCGCGATTGAAGACGTGAACTGAATCTGGAGGATCGCTCATGATCACGCGTCGTTCGTTTCTCGGTTCGGCCGCGGGGCTCGCGCTTGCGCCGGGGGTGCGGGCCGCCGAGCCCGCCAGGAAGAAACTCGCCGTCGTCACGAACATCTGGAACTACCGCAGCCACGCGTGGCACATGGCGGAGCGGTTCCTCCACGGCTACCCGATCGGCGGCGCGTGGCGCCATCCGCCGTTCGAGGTCGTGAGCGCGTATGTCGATCAAAAGCCAGACGGCGACCTGAGCGCGGCCCGCGCCAAGGAGTTCGGCTTCACCATTTATCCGACCGTGGAGGAGGCCCTCCGCCGCGGCGGCAAGTCGCTCGCGGTCGACGCCGTGCTCGTGATCGGCGAACACGGCACGTACCCGAAGACCGAGTTCGGCCAGATTCAGTATCCGCGTTACCAGTACTTCAAGAAAATCACCGACGTGTACAAGGCGGATGGCCGGACGGCCCCGGTGTTCAACGACAAACACCTCTCGTGGAAGTTCGCTTGGGCGAAGGAAATGGTGGACCTCTCGAAGGAGATGAAGTTCGGCTTCTGCGCCGGGTCGTCGCTGCCGGTCACGTGGCGGATGCCGGCGATCGATCTTCCGTTCGGAGCCGAGGTCGAAGAGGCGATGTGCGTGTCGAACGGAGCCCTGGACATCTACGACTTCCACAATCTGGAAACGATCCAGTGCATGGTCGAACGGCGGAAGGGCGGCGAGACCGGCGTGGTCGCGGTGCAGGCCTTCAAGGGCGACGACGTGTGGAAGCACGTGTCGCAAGGCGACTGGGGGAAGGAACTGTTCGGTGCGTGCCTCTCCCGTTCGCAGACCCTCGCACAGGCGCCCACGCTCAGCCACCGCATGCCGACCTGGGACCAGATGAAGGAGTGGGTGAAGGAGCCGATCGCGTATCGCGTCGAGTACGCGGACGGGTTGAAGTCGACGATGCTGCTGATGAACGGGCTGGTGTCGGACTTCACCTTCGCCGCGAAGCTGAAGGGCGAGCCGAAGCCGATCTCGACGCTGTTCCACCTTCCGCCGACGCCGAACGTGACGTACTCGGCGGCGCTCATGTCCAAGGCCGAGGAGACGTTCCTCACGGGGAAATCGCCGACGCCCATCGAACGCACCCTGCTCACGAGCGGCATCACGGAAGCGGGCCTGCAATCGCTCAAGAAAGGACAACGACTCGAGACGCCGCACCTCGCCGTGAACTACCAGGTGGGCAAGGACTCGACCTTCGCCCGCGAGTAGAATGACCGCAGGAGACACTCCATGTCCGCCGTTCTCGAAACCGAGCCGACACTGACCGACCTCGAACGTCGGTTCGGATCCATTCCCTTGCACCGTGTGCGACTGCACCCTTTTCCCGCGACCGAGGACGATGTCGTTCTACTGCACGAGCGCGAGCGGCGGCTCTTTGAACTGGTCGGCGGCGTTCTCGTGGAGAAGACCATGGGATTCCGGGAAAGTCACATTGCGATCGTGATCGGATGTCTTCTCCAGAATTTCGTCGGGCCGCGGAAACTCGGTGTCGTCGCCGGCACGGACGGCATGATGCGGCTCGCGCCCGGCCTCGTCCGCATCCCGGATGTCTCGTTCTGTATGTGGGAGCAGTTTCCTGATCGCAAGGTCGCACGCACGCCGATCCCTGACATTCATCCCGATCTCGCCGTCGAAGTGCTCAGCCAATCGAACACTGTTCGCGAAATGGACGACAAGCTCGAAGACTACTTCGACAGCGGTGCGAGCTTGGTCTGGCTCGTCGATCCCGAAACGCGGTCGGCGCTGGTCTTCACCTCGCCCGATCGCGAAACGGCGACCAAGCTCGTCGAAGGCCAAAGCCTCGACGGCGGCACCGTGCTGCCGGGCCTCGCGATCCCGCTCGCGGACATCTTCGCCGAACTCGACCCTCAGTAACCTCGGAGCCGCTCCCATGATTCGCCTCGCTGCCGTTCTCGCACTGTCGTTCGCCGCACCTCTGCATGCGGACGACAAACCCATCGAACTCTTCAACGGCAAGGACACGACCGGCTGGACGTTCAAAGGCGACGCCAAGAAGAGCAAGTGGGTCGTCGGAGCGGCGAAGCTCGACGAAAAGAAGAGCGACAACCTCGCGGTTTCGGACGCGACAAGCGCTCCGGAACTGATCAACGCGAAGCCCGGCAGCGTGGACATCCTCACCGTGGAAAAGTTCGGCAGCGTCCGCCTCGAACTCGAGTTCATGATCCCGAAGGGCTCCAACTCCGGCGTCTACATGATGGGCGAGTACGAGGTGCAGATCTACGACACGCACGGGAAGACGCCGCCCAAGATCGGCGACATGGCCAGCATCTACACCTACGCGGCCCCGAAGACCGACGCGAGCAAGAAGTTCGGCGAATGGCAGAAGCTCGAGATCGACTTCGAGGCGCCGAAGTTCGAAGGCGGCAAGAAGGTGGCCAACGCCAAGTTCGTGAAGGTGACGTTCAACGGCACGGTGATCCACGAGAACGTGGAATGCGTGAAGGGCGTGACCCCCGGCGGCCTGACCGGCAAGGAATCCGCCGCCGGCCCGCTCATGTTTCAGGGCGACCACGGCGCCGTCAGCTTCCGCAACATCAAGATCAGCCCGAAGAAGTGAGAGTGCCCGCTAGTTCACGACGCGGTCGAAGTCCGGGATCTGCGTGAAGGCGATCCGCGTCGGAGCTTCGTCCTTCATGCCGAACATCGACCCGAAGTGAACCACACTGGCGCCGAACTCGCGGTTCACCTCGTCCATCGCGCGCGAGAGATCGGCCTGGCCGCGTTCCTCCGCGAAGAGCGAGGGCGTGGCGGTCTTCGCGGGGCGGAGGTCCGCCAGGGTGAGGCCGACCTTCATCGGGATGCCCTCCGTCGGCTTCTTCTTCCAAAGGTGGGACACGGCGCGAAGGATGGTCGGCGTATCCTCGCAGTGGCCGATGCGGCACGAGTCGCCCCAGCCGAATGCGCTCCACCCGCTTTTTCGGTTCGCCTCGCGATTTTGGAACGAGACGCCGACCGAAACCGATCCCGTCCAGTAGCCGATCTTCCGCATGCGAGCCGCGGCCTTGTGAGCGAGGCGGACCAGCACGCCGTAGGCCCCCGCCTCCGTCCGCAGTTCCGGCGGCAGCACGTGTGAATGCCCCACGGTGTGGCGGTGCGTCGGCTTCTCGGCCACGTCTTCACCGCGAACGAGACGATACCACTTCTCGCCGAGCATCCTGCTCCCCCAGACCTGCCCGAGGGTCGCTGCCGGGGCGGCGCAGAACTGTTGGACGGTGAAGATACCGTGCAGGTGAAGCCGACGTTCCATCCGCTTCGCGACACCGGGGAAGTCCGTCAGTTTGAGCCCATGAAGAGCATGAGGCAATTCCGCGTCGGCGATCAGCGTGAGGCCGTCCGGTTTCTTCATGTCCGCGGCCATCTTCGCGAGCAGTTCGTTGGGCCCGACGCCGATGGAGCATCGCATCCAGTCTCCGGCACGGGCGAAGATGGCGGCCTTGATGCGACCCGCGAGCGCCGCCGCGTTCTCCGGTTTGCGTTCCTCGCCGAGCAGGTCGCACACCATTTCGTCCACGGAGCGAATCTTGCGGACCGGCACGCAGCTTCCGACCGCGTCCACGATGCGGTGATGCATCTGCACGTAGCGGCGATGGTTCCCGGCGACGAACACGAGGCCGGGGCAGAGCCGCTTCGCCTCCCACACGGGCGTTCCCGTCTTCACGCCGAAGGCCTTGGCCTCGTAGCTCGCCGCGATGCAGGAAGTGCTGTCCGCCAGCATGGGCACGACGGCGACGGGCCGCCCGCGCAACTCCGGCCGCTCCTGCTGCTCCACGGAGGCGAAGAAAGAGTTCATGTCGACGAAGAGATGGCGAAGCGGCATGGCGGCACGCATGAACACGTATTGGTGGCTTGGCACATTAACCGCGACTTGCACATAAACCGACGTGAGTTGCACAAAAACTGTCGTCGGAGCGATCGCTCCGGCCGATCATAGTTTGCGACGTTACTGTGCGCCCATCGACTCGTCGTATCCGAAGTCCTCGGGGTTCTCTTCAGCGATGGACTGATTGGGTTCTTCGACAAAGGCCATTCCGGCAAGATCGAAGATTTTCATAACCTTTTCCCATTCGGGCGGGCTCACCCGCTCCCTCATCCGAATCTCGATGAAGTTCCCACGGGGGAGCGCGAATCGAACGGAAGGGCCGTGATCTTCGTCCCGATGCGTGTGAGTCCACACGCGACCAGTGGAAGGTTGGTTCGGTTTATGTACCGGTGGAGGATTCTTCGCAGTTTGGTCAATCGCGCCAGTCCTAGCCGTGGCAGTCGCGGTCATGTCGTCGTCCTGATTCGCGGCTTGGGTCATGTCCTCGCCCGTCGCCCCGTCGCTGCCACCCAATAGTAGCCGATTTCCTTCAAGCAAACCAGCGCAGGTGAGCGTGTCGCGGAATGCCTCGATGAAGGTCTGGATCACGTTCGGGTTGAAGTCCCAATCCGCCTCGATCTCCGCCCGCAGCGAAGCATCGCTAGGCAATTCTCCCTGCCCAGAGTAAACGTCAAGAACTTCCTTGTAGATCGTGGGGGTTAGCGCAGCGGCGCGAAGGGCGGCTCTCCTGCGAGGATGCTCTTCCGGGAATCGGACGATGGTGACGGCCGCTTCCGTAGGCACAATCTTCTCTCCGGCCATCTCGATTAGGCCGAACTTCTTCAACGCCGAAGCCGCAGCGCGCCTCGCTCCACTATCGACGTTGAACCCCATGTGCCTGTACGCGATGAGTTCTGGCGCACCTGCCTTGCCATCCGCGGCAATCAGCTTCGCGACGAGGGAAATCGCTTGTTGAAGGCTAATGCCCGGATAGTTCGGTGAACGCTTGCGACTGGCAGCAACTTGCTTGGCGTTGCCCGGCTTCTTTGACTTGCCCATCGCGGACCTCTCTGGGTGAAGTTTCCGTCCGGCCCCACACGGAGGATGTTATCTGGCGAAGCTCATGTTAGCAAGTTAACACGGCGATGCCTTCGACCAAAGTTAGGAAAGGGTTGACGCGTGTTTTCGTTATGGTAGCTTAGGTGGAGGTTGTTTCCGGGCTGGGGAGCAAGTCCCCAGCCGGAAGCAACCGTTAAGTCTGGCTGTGGCGAAGTGGCGTGGTGGCCGGAGCCACAAGCCAGACTGCATCGAGAGGAGGCGAGTCGATGCGGACTCTGACATTAGACCTTTGAGGTCCGGTTGGACCTCCCAAGGCCAAGAGTGCGGCCGGAGCGATGCTCGTACATCGCTCCGGCCCGTGTCAAAGCAAAGCCCCCGTAACTCAACTGGACAGAGTCCCCTTCTCGTAAAGGGGGAGTTGCAGGTTCAAGCCCTGCCGGGGGTAGTTGCTTCAACCCGTACTGCTTTCTTACTCCTTTTTCGCGTTCTGAGCAACGGAAAATGGATCGGGCATCCCACCTTCCGCCAGCTTCTCCCGCGCGCTCGGCGCAACTGATCCCTTACCCGCACGCTAACTTATTAGTTTCAATCTGTCCACCCGTCGTTCCGAAAGCATGCGCAGAAGGTGAAACGCGGGACGCCAGACGCCGATGATCGGGGAGAAACGCTTCCCTTTCCGGTGCGGCGTGCTACACTCGGTGCAACTTGAACATCCTCCTGCGGGTCGGGTCATGTCCGCCCACGACGACGCGACGAGGCCGGAACCCTCTCGACCGACGGAAGCCGCCCGCCTGAAGCTGGCGCGGCTCGCCCCGGACGCGTCGCTCGAATCCGTCTTCATGCTGGCCTGCCAACTCGCCGCGTCCGCCCTTCGCGTGGAACGGGTCGGGCTCTGGCTCTTCGTGGAGAACGGCGACGCCCTGCGGTGCGTCAATCTTTACGAGCGCTCGCGGGACGAGCACTGCTCCGGAGTCGTGCTCCGCGTCGCGGACTTTCCCAAGTATTTCGGCTCGCTCACGATTCGCAAATCGGTTCCGGCGGAGGTCGCGGCTTCGGATCCGCGTACGGCCGAACTCGCCGCCGCATACCTCGAGCCGCTCGGCATCACGTCGATGCTCGACGCCGGGATCTTCCTGCGGGGCGAACTCGTCGGCGTCGTGTGTCATGAACATGTGGGCTCGCCGCGGGAATGGACCACGGAGGATCGGGACTTCGCGGGGTCGATCGCGGATCAGATCGCGTTGCGGCTTCAGGCCGCGGAAGTGGACGATCTTCGCCGGGCGTTTCAATCGCACGAGGAACGGCTGGCCGCGCTGGACAAAGCCGAGGCGGTCGCGCTGCTGGCCGGCGGCGTCGCCCACGACTTCCGCAACATGCTCACGGTGATCGCCGGCCACGGCGAGATCCTCGCGTCCCGCAGGGACATTCCGCCCGAGGCCCGCAAGCAGGCCCTCGCCATCCTCGACGCCGCGGAGCGCGGCAACGGCATCGTTCGCGAGTTGCTCGACTTCGCCCGACCGGACCCGGAAGCGCCCGTGGTCCTGAACCTCTCGGAGGCGCTCGCCGAGATTTTGCCCGTGGTGCAATCCGCGGTCGGCGCCAGGCACCCGGTGAAACTCCAGCGCCAACCCGCGATCGGGCCGGTGCTCATGGGGAAGTCCCCGCTCACCCGAGTGGTGTTGAACCTCGCGATCAACGCCCGCGACGCCATGCCGGATGGCGGCCCCATCGGCGTGAACCTCTCGGCGGTCCGCGTGACTGGCCCCGTGAGCGGGCCCTACGTGCTGCTCGAAGTGACGGACCGCGGCGTCGGCATGGACGAAGCGACCCGGAAGCGGGCCTGCGAAGCCTTCTTCACCACGAAGGGGCACGGCACCGGATTGGGTCTGGCGACCGTTCGCCGCATCGTCGATCGCGCCGGCGGCTTCCTGCGAATCGAGAGCGCCCCCGGTCGCGGGACCTCCGTCCGCGTGTTCCTCCCTCGTATCGGCGCCGGCTCCGGCGGCACCGCCGAGTTTCCCGTGCTCCCCGAACTCTGAGCCCGACAGCGAGACGTTCCACCTCACCAGTGGGCGGGAAGCTTGGCGCTTTGGAGCCAGGCGGTAAACCAGAGATCGAGGGTGAGTTGGGCGCCGGCGCGGCAGCGGGCGAGGATGAAGGCGCGGCTCTCGTCCGTCGCCTTGTCGAAGGCGCCCGCGGCGTCGAACTCGTAGCACTTCTCGATGTGCGTGTGCGATTCCGCGAGGAACTTGTTCACGTGCTCCCACACGTTGTCGATCTTCTTCGCTTCGAGCCCGCGGCAAATCTCCTCGGGCGTGATCTTGTTCTTCTCGGGGAAGCCGTCCACCTTCGCGTGGATGCCTTTCTGTTTCACCGTGCCGTCCGCCTGCGCTTTGCCGTCGTAGTCGCGGGTGGTGTGCAAGGGCATCGCGGCGTCGCCGGTGTAGTGGGCCAGCGTGCCGCCGTAGACGAGGCACTTCATCGGGATCGATTCGTTCGTCGGGCTCTTGCGGTGATCGTAGAAGGCGATCATGAGCCGCTCGTAGTTCTCGACGATGGCATAGGGAAGCAGCCCGACCTTGTTCGGGTCCTTCTTCAGTTCCGTGTACAGCATCTTCATCGCGTCGAAGCGGTGGGTGGCGGGGAGGGCCTTGCCGTCGAGGTCTTCCGAATCGAGGAAGTGGTTCCCCTCTTCGGAGCGGCGGAGGAACACGGCCTCGCGGTTCTTCCAGCGGTCCGGTTCGACAGCGAAGTGGGCGAGGTGTTTGCCGCCGCGGCGGAAGAAGTCCGGCACGTCGTCCGGAAGGCGGGCGGCGGCGGCCTCGGCGATCGACTCGTGACCGCCGGCCCACCACGCGTTCGCGATCCCGACCGCGACCCCTCCGAGAATCACCGCGGCGATTGCGCTTCGCTTCATGACGCCTCTCCCGTTGGGACCATGACACGACTCGGATCCGTCGTCGTTCTCGACTTCACGGCGACTTCGTCAGCTTCCAGCCGGTGTCGCCGGCGCTCAGCCCGCGGTGGCCGGCGTGGGCGTCGTACACGCGGTGCATCTCGTCGATCGAGTCGAAGAACCCGACGATGAACGCGGCGCCGAACGACTCCCCGGCCTTGATCGGGCGGCCGCCGATCTCCTCGATCATGCACACGTAACCACGCTGGTGGCACCACGCCTCGCTCGGCATGGTCGGGTCGAGCGTCATCCCCGCGAGCCACGGGCCGTCCTTCCCCGTCTTCGGATCGCGGATGTGGTACGCCCGGATGAACCGCTTCGGCTCCTTCCCCGCTTCGCGCACGTAGAGGAACTTCTCGTCCGGAGCGAAGTCCTTGTGAAACTCCGTGGACGGGATCGGCTTCTCTCCGCGGTAGCTCAGGTACACCTCGCTGAAAGTGTCCCCCATTTTGTGCTTGATGTGACCGGGCAGATCGATGCGGAGGAACATCGCGTCCGACGCGTTCAACGACGTGATGCGGTCCGACGAGACGAAGTAACGCTTCCCGTCCGGGAACACGATCGTCTGCTCCCACTTCGACCCGGCCTTCTTGCCCGGAGCCGCGAGGCGGTAGCTCCAGTCCTGCCTGATCGCGACGAAGTCCGACCCGCGGACGATCGTCGGTTTGAGTTCCTTCGCCTGAGTGCAAATCTGCGGACCTTCGATGCTGCGCTTCGCCCGGCTCCCGTGATGCAGGTTGTTGAACACGTACGGCAGGTCGCCGGGCAGCTTGTCGCGATAGGCTTCGTCCGACCCGGGCTCCATGATCCAATCGACGATGTCGAGCCCGAAGCCGAGATCGCGGGCGCCGGTCTTCGTGTCGTGGAGGCTGCCGGCCTCGACCCCGCTGACGTAGCCCTTCTTCTTGATGGCGGCATCGAGCGCCCGGCCGGTCAGCGTGATCCGCGTGTCGTCCTCGACGATCCTGAACGGCGGTTCGGGCGCGGCGAGGCTCGCCGCCAGCAGCAACTCGAACATGGGGGAGGCTCCTACACCTTGAAGATCTCTTTCACGTTGTCGCGGAGCAACCGCGTGCCGAGGGCTACGGCTTCGGTCTCGTCGAGGCGGCCCGGGCGAACGTATTCGTCCGCCAGCGTGTTCGCCAGAATGCGGCGGTACATCGCGTACTTCGGCAGCACGAACTCCAGCTTGTAGGCGTCCGAATAGTAGCCGATCAGCTTCGTCTTCGGCACCGCGCCGAGCCGTTCGCTCAAATCCTTCCGAATGTACGGCGACACGTTCGAGTACCACCAGTGCCCGTTCGGCAGCACGTTCGGGAAGATCCACGAGTACGCCACCAACTCCTGGTTCTGGGCGCTCGTGAGCACGGACACCGGGAACGTGACCTCCGGGAACGCGTTGAACAGCCGGCGGTATTGAATGAGGCTGGTTCGCTGGTCGAAGAGGTCCTGCCCCTGGAACACGCCGGTCGGGTACACGCGACGGTTGACGCCGATCATCAGATCGAACGGCAACTTGAACTCGCGGCAGTTCTCCGCGATCAGCCAGAACATGCCGGGCGCGAGATCGCGGCAATCGTGGAAGCGGATCTGCTCGTAGATGTACTCGTCGTCGTAGTGCGCCGGCTCGAAGTCCGGCGGAAGCGAGATGGCGCAGGCCTTCGCACCCTTCCGCGTGAAGTGCAGGAAGAGCGTGGCGATCGCCTTGCGGAGCGAGGCCGCATCCACGACCTTGATGCCGGTAGCCTTCAGGAGCCGCTCGCGCGTCTCGGGCCGATCCAGTTGAAAGACCAGCGTGTCGGTCCGGAGGCACGGCACGTACACCGAGGTGTCGAAGCCTTCGAGCGGGTCGTCGAACTCGTTGGTCAGGAAGATCTTCTCGAGCTTCGTCTTGGCCCGCACCTGCGCTTCCCAGTCCTTCTGGGCGAAGACCTTCTCCGCGGCGTCGAACAGCGTGTCCGCGTGGGAGGGCTCGATGCGGTTGCCGGTGAAGCCAAGGAACGTGCGGGCGATGTCCAGGAACCACGCGTACTGGGCCGTGTTGTCGTAGCGGCCCATATGCTTCACGATGGCCCGCACCCGCTCCCGCGGCGGCACGTCCTTCCCCAGCGGCTCCTGGCTCATCCCGGCCGAGTGGGCCAGTTCCGTGTAGTAGTGGTAGCCGAGAATGTCGTCCAAGGACTTGGACACCGGGCTGAGCGGGTCGATGTGCGAGTGCGGATCGATGAGCGGAATCGCGTCCAACGCGGCCGTGAGATCGCGAACGAGAGCGTCCATGGTGCAAGTCCCTCCGCAGTCCGTCTTACAACGACCGGTAAGAAATACAAACGGGCGGGTGGCTACGAGCGACGCCGAGATTTTCTTTCAGCCGTGAAATCGCTTTTTGTCTCGATGGAGTAACGATTTGCGCCGCGGAACGGCTCGGCGGTTCGGGAATTGGCACGGGGGCTGCTTTAGTTTCTCTCGTTCGCGGCAAGCTTCCCCCAAGCGAGCCGCGGGTCGCGAGAGAAAGCCTCGGCGAGCCTTCCCCCAAGGTGAGCCGTCCAACGGTGATCGATCGCGAATGCTGGCCGCAATGCTCCTTCCCCCGGGAGCGCGGCCACGGAAGAGATTTCCCCCCTCTTCCGGGACCCGTCCGATCACACGTCCGAACACCCGTCCATCCTCATTCCCCCGACCTCCGCCTTCCCCAAGGCGGAGGTTGTCCTTTTTCTCGAAATGAAGCGCGTGCTGACGGCGTGGAGGATGTGATCCCGCCGGACCGCCGCCGCAAGAAGACGCATCGGTTCGCCGTGAAAGACGACACCCTGACCCTGACGGAACTCGACGACGCGGGGAAGCCGCTTGGCGCCGTGACGCTCAAGCGCGTCAAGTGACTTCATGGGCGTTTGGCGAGCGGAACGTAGGGCACGTCCGTCTTGCCGACGGAGATCTGCTCGGGGCGGAAGATGCGGTTGCCGACGAGTTGCTCGTGCCAGTGGGCCAGCCAGCCGGCCACGCGACCGATCGCGAAGATCGGCGTGAACACGTCCGTCGGGATGCCCATGGATTGATAGACGACGCCGGAGTAGAAGTCGACGTTCGGGTAGACGCCCTTCACGCCGTAGATGCCGGCGCCGTACTTCTCGAGTTCCACGGCCGTGTCGTAGTTCGCGGGGCGGCTCGATTCCGCGAAGATGTTCTCGGCCAGTTCCTGCAGCACGGTCGCGCGGGCGTCCTTCACCTTGTACACGCGGTGACCGAAGCCCATGACCTTGAACTTGGGATCGACCTCGCGCTTGCCGTCGAGCCACTTCTTGACGTTCGCGGGTCCGCCGATCTCTTCGAGTTGCACGAGCACTTCTTCGTTCGCGCCGCCGTGCAGCGGGCCGGACAGCGAGCCGATCGCGCCGGCGATCGTCTGATACGGATTGGCGAGGGTCGAACCGACGACGCGGGCCGTGAACGTGCTCGCGTTCATGGTGTGTTCGGCATGCAGGATCAGGCACGCGTCCAGCACTTTGCGGGTGCTCGGCGACGGCTCTTTGCCCGTGAGCATGTAGTAGAAATTGGCGGCGTGATCGAGATCCGCCCGCGGTTCGAGTATCTCCTCACCCCGGCGGCTGCGGGCGAACGCCGTCACGACCGTGGGCATCGCGGCGATGAGCCGCATTGTCGCGTCCCAGTTCTTCGCCGGATCATTGACCGACTTGCACGGGTAGAACATGCCGAGCGCCGCGACGGACGCGTGCAGCGCGTCCATGGGGTGGGCATCGTTCGGGAAGCACTTGATGAGTTCTTTGAGGCGGAAGTGGATGGCCCGGCGCTGGCGGAGGTCGTGGTCGAAGTCGGCGAGTTGTTTCTGAGTCGGAAGCTCGCCCTTAATCAGGAGCCAGGCCGTCTCTTCGAAGCAGCTTTCCTTCGCGAGCACCTCGACGGGAATGCCACGATACTCGAGCCGGGCTTTCTTGCCGTCCAGAAAGCTGACCGCGGACTTGGCGGCGGGAACGTCTTCCAGCCCCGGTCGGTATTCGGGTTCGGCACTCATGTCGACCTCGGAGAAGCTGCGGGCGGCGCGTGGGCGTGATGGGAAAAATGTATGGCCCGGCCCCGCGTGCGGGAACGGGTCACCTTTTTCGTGCTTCGAGAGTTCGGTCGAGCGGAGCCGCTCTTGGGTGGCCCCGGCTTCCAGCCGGGGCTCGTTTTCGGGGGCAACTTCCTTCGAAGTCAGCCCCCTCGTAAGCGCCCAGCGGGGGGGATCGGAGTGGCGGCAGGGCGCTTCGCGGGTTATAATTCCATCTCCTACCTGCCGATGGCCACATCATGCCGATGATTCCTTCCCTCGACCGCCGGGACTTCCTTCGCATCGGGGCCGCCTCCGGGATCGGGATGGCGTTTCCGTTCAACACGGCTCGCGCCGCGAAGGCCACGCCGCGCTCGGTGATCCTCGTGAACCTCACCGGCGGGATGAGCCACATCGACACGCTGGACATGAAGCCGGACGCGCCGAGCGAAATTCGGGGCGACTTCAAACCGATCGCCACGACCGTGCCGGGCCTGACCATTTGCGAACACCTGCCGAAGCTCGCGGCGCGGATGAAACACTGGGCGCTCGTGCGGTCCTTCTCGCACGGCGAAGGCGGCCACCTTCCCGGCACGCACCGGCTGCTCACCGGCGCCCCGATGCCCAACCAGCGCATCACGGACCTGGACAACGTGCTCTCGCGCCGCGACTGGCCCTGCTACGCCGCGGCCCTCCAACAGATCCGCCCGCGGCACGACGGCATCCCCAGCGGCGTCACGCTGCCGCACGCCCTCATCGAAGGCCCGCTCACTTGGCCCGGCCAGCACGGCGGATTCCTCGGCCCGCAGTTCGACCCGATGTTCGTGACGCAGGACCCCAACTCCGCGAACTTCAAGATGGACACGTTCGCGCTGCAGCCGGGGCTGGACGCGTCGCGAGTCCTCGCGCGGCGCGGGTTGCTCGAACGGCTCGACTCCGCCGCGACCGCGGACCCGGCGTTCCGCGGGCATCAGCAGCGCGCCTTCGAACTGCTCTCCTCCAGCCGCATCGCCGGGGCGTTCAAGATCGAGCAGGAACCGGTGAAGGTTCGCGACGCCTACGGCCGGAACATGTTCGGCCAGTCGCTCCTCCTCGCCCGCCGCCTCGTGCAGTCCGGCGTGCCGATCGTGCAGGCGAACATGGGCATCGTGCAGACGTGGGACACGCACGTGGACAACTGGGGCCGCCTGAAGAGCCAACTGCTGCCGTGGCTGGACCAGGGCCTCGCGGCGCTGATCGACGACCTCGCGGACAGCGGCCTGCTCGAGAACACGTTCGTGGCCGCGCTCGGCGAGTTCGGCCGTACGCCGAAGGTGTCCACGCTCCCGGGCGAAAGCGTCTCCGGCCGCGATCACTGGCCGCACGTGTACTCGGGGCTGTTCGCCGGGGCCGGGGTGAAGGGCGGCCGCGTGATCGGGAAGTCCGACAAGAACGCGGGGCACCCGATCAGCACGTCGTACCTGCCGTACGACGTCGGGGCGACGATCTACGACGTGCTGGGCGTGCCGCCGGACGCCGAGATCCGCGACGCGGTGAACCGCCCCTCCAAGGTGAACGCCGGCGCCCCGATGGACGTGCTCTTCAAGGCCTGATGCGACGTTCGAACGGCGCCGATCACTTCTCGAGAATCGGGCTGGCCTTCTCGGCGGTGGGGAAGTCCTTGGGCAGCGGGATGGTCACCGCGCCGGTGGCGGCCCACTCCGTGCCGCGCTGCAACGTCGCCGCGAAGCCGCGGCACCGCATCGCGTTCGCGTCGTGACCCATCGGCGTGTGGAACACGCGTCCCTTCCCGTAGCTCACCGTCCAGATCATCGGCTCGTGAACGCCGGTCCCGTTCTTCGCCTTGTCCGAGTGGGCGGTGGCGAGAACGGTGACGTTCTCGATCGGGCCCCGCATGTTGTCGTAGAGTTCGTCCCGCACGTGGAGCCACTCGCGGGGCATCCCCTTGGTGATCGGGTGCTCGGTGTTCCGCACGGCGATCGTGAACGGGCCGACATACCGGTGCCCGGAGGAATCGCCCTGGCCGCTGGGCACGCGCACGTCCTTGCCGGCCGCGTCGAGATAGAGGCGGTCGCCGCCGCCGTTCCCGCGCCACCCCATGCCGATCATGCGGTTGTAGTCCTTCCAGTTTCCGAAGGCGTTGTTCGCGGCGTGAACGATCACGAGGCCGCCCTTGCCGCTCTTCACGTATTCGTTCAGCGCCTCGTTGAACGCGTCCGGCCACGGCTCGCCGTTGTAGTTGAGAATCACGGCGTCGAACGATTCGATCGGCGGGCGGAAGGCGTCCCGCGTGCGGAGATACAGGGCGTACTCGTCCGCGAAGTTGTCCAGCGCTTTGCGGTACTTCTCGATGCTGGCCGGATCCGCTTTCGCGGGCTTCGGCGGAAGCGCGGGCTCCTGCGTGGTCGTGGCCACTTCCACCGCGTACCGGCCGCTGCTTTCGAGAAGCTTTTTCATCACCGGCGTCGTCTCGCGCCAGTTGTGGTTGTTTTGTCCGTCGATGATGAGGACCTTGTACTTCACGTCCGGATCCGCGACGGAGCCGGGGGCCGGAGCGGCCGCGGCGACGGCGGCGACCATGAAAGCGGCGGCGAAATCCATGACGGCGGTCTCCGCGGGAGGGGGGTCGTGGGTCGGACCGCCGCATTCGCGGACTCGAACCCGTTCCCCAAGGGCCAAGGTATATCCGCGATTCGACGAGGGAAAGATTCCATCAACGAAACGCGGGGGGCGAATGCCCCCCGCGCAAGTGTCACGTCGCTTCTCGTTGACTCAGCGGTTGGCCGCGCCCGAGCCGAGCGGGCCGCCTTCCGTCTGGTTGATCTCTTCTTCCGAGTTGATGATGATCCGCGGCGTCACCATGATCATGATGTGCTGCGTTTCGCGCCCGATGCCGACGTTCTTGAACAGCCGGTTCAGGTACGGGATCTTGCTGAGGAACGGAGGGCCGAACTCGTTGCGGCCTTCGCTCAGCTTCTTCAACCCGCCGAGCAGCACCGTGCCGCCGTCCGGGCACACGACCGTGGTCTGAATGTTCATGGTCGTGAACGCGGGCTGTTGCAGGAACTGCGTGAACGGAATCGGCACGCCCTGGCTGCCGCCCTCGAACACCGGCGTGATGAACGTGGTGATCGGGAACAGCGGCACGGTGGCCCCGCTCTGAGCGGCCAAGGTCACCGGCAGGTTGATGCGGACGAACCGACGATCCGCGGAGACGACGGCCTGCAGCGAGATGTTGATCGCGCCGCCGGTGCCGCCCAGCGGGTCCCCCGGTCCGGGCAACGGAGTGACCTGCGGGATGAACACGATCTGCCCGTTCACGCTGAACACCTGCACGTCCGTCACGAAGAACTGGAGTTCGCTGATCGTGATGGTCGCGGTCTGGCCGTTGAACAGGGTCAGTTTCGGAGCCTGCATCACGTTCACGCGACGGTCGCCCTGGGCGGCCTCCATGAACATGTAGACCTGGATGTCGTTGAGGAACGCGAGGCCGAGCGAGACGCCGCCGTTGGCGCCCGGCGAGTTCGGGTAGCCGCCGAACCCCGGTATGGCCCGGTTGAAGCTCGTGGCCCGAATCGGCACGTCCAGGTCCGGAGTGAAGGTGCCGGACGGCTGCAGGCCCGTCACGACGCCCTTGCTGTTGATGTCGTTGATGTACGGCTCGGGCCGGAACTGGTTGCTCGTGAGAGCGGGCTCGAAGCTCGCCGTGTGGGTCTTCACGTTCATCGAGAAGTCCACGCCCATTCGCTCGAACCACGTTTCCGAGAGCGAGATGATGCGGACTTCGACGGCGACCGCGAGATCCTGGAGGCGGCGGAGCGCTTCCAGCAGGTCCTGCACTTCGCGGATCACGTCCGCCGTCTGGTTGACGACGAGGGCCGATCCGAGGTCGAAGTATTCGATGCGGCCGGGGCCGCCCTGCGAATCCCACGAGAACGGGCGGACCATGCCGGTCACGAGCTTCATGAGTTGCTCGTGCTTGGTGCCGCGATCCGAGGCCATGGTGGACGACGGCGCGAGCGGGTTGTTCTGCAACGTGCCGCTGCCGCCGAACTTCATGTCGCCGGAGATGCCGACGGGGGCGGTGCCGAGTTGCGCTCCGGAGAGGGGCGCCACGCCGCCGCCGAGCCCGCCGTTCGCCGGGAGCATCGCTCCGCCGCCCGGGTAGAACCCGCTCGGCGTCTTGCCCGTCTTCGAGATCATCTTGTCGAAGTTCGCGTAGTCCGGCAGGGCGAAGTTCGGGATCGGCGTCACGAGGTCCGTGACCGCGAAGACCTTCGTCACGAGCCGGCCCTTGGCCTTCTTCAGCGTCGTGATGCGAACCGTATCGTATTCGATCACGAAGCTGAGGCCGGCCTTGTCCAGCACCACGCTGAGCAGGTTCCGCACCGAGACCTCGCCGAGCTGGTTCTCGGTGATGGGCTTGGCCGTGCTGATCTGTTCGCCTTCGAGCGAGGCCGTGTCCCACGAGAAGGGCAGGCCCGTCGTCGTGTGCAGCGTGGCGATCACTTCGGACAGCGGCGTCTGGTTGAACTCCAGCTTCACCCGCTTGTCCAGGCCCAGTTCGATCTCGAACTCCTTGGGCGTGCGGCTGCGGAGGTAGGCGTCGTCGCCGCGGCCGCGATTGCGGGACCGGGCCGTGCGCTCGATGTTGAACGCGAGCGGGTCCATGGTGTCGACGAAGGGACCTTCCTTCTCGGCGGCCGTGAGGCCGTTGTACACCATGCTCTCCTTGTCCGACTTGAGCCGCTCCTGCTCCTTCACGCGGCGGGTGACCTTGGCCATTTCCACGAGGGCGGTGATGGCCGGATCATCCGGCTCGAGTTGCTTCGCCTGAAGGGCGACGCGTTCGGCCGCGACATAGTCGGACTTCTTGGTCAATTCGCGATACTCGCGGACGAGCTTGACCACTTCGGACTTGCGCTGTTCGTCCGCGGCGCCGCCGCGGGTGGCGACGAGTTCGCGGGCGTCCCGGTTCTCGCGATTGAGCCGCGCCACCGCGTCCGCCTGGCCCTTCATCACCTTGAACATGTCGAGGCGGCCGTCGATCGGGCGGTTGAGCATCGCCGCGCGGGCCGAGTCCAGCCCCGAGGCCTGCACCTTCGCCTTGTAATCGATCAGCATCTGGATGGCGACGTCCGTCTCGCCCTTGCCGAAGGCGGCCTGGGCGTCGGTCTGCACCTTGAGGCCGTCCGTCCGCAGTTTCTGGAACGTGACCTGGCGCATCGCGTCCGCTTGGCTCGCGAGGCTGTCCGGGTTGGACGGCTTCGGCGTGCCGCCGACCGTGGCCGAGCCGGGCGCCATCGGGATCGTCGGGGCCAGCGTGCCGCCCATCGGGATCGGCTGCTGCGCGGAGGCGACCACCGTGCCGGTCTTGTCCAGTTCCACCTTGCACGTCGCGATCAGTTCGTCCCGCTTCGACTTCATCTCGGTCGTGAGCAGGTTCGGGTCGATGATCACGAGCACGCTGAGGGCGTGGCTGTAGTCGCGGGTCTTGCACGCGGCGACGGCGGCCTCGAACGACTTCTCGGCGTTGCGTTGCTTCGCGGAGAAGACTTCGGCGTCGATCTGGTTCAGAAGCCCGGTGGCCTCTTTCGTCACGCCGCCGAGAGCGATCGCCTTGCGGGCGAGGTTCGTGGCCATCTCGAAGTCGCCCTTGCGGAACTCGAGCGTGGCCTTGTCCAGGAGCTCCTTGCCGGTGAGGCCGCCGGGCGCGGCGACGGGCGGAACCGTGGCGGCCACGGGCTCCACCTTCGGCGTCGACGGGATCGCCGGAACGGTCGGGGCCATGGGCCCGACGATGCTGGCGATGCCGGGCGGGGCGGTCGGGGCGACCGGCGCGGGGCCGAGCGGCACGAGCTTCTCGACACCCGCGGCCGGGGCGAGCCCGCCGGCGGGCAACCCGCCGAACTTGCCGTCCGACGCCATCCGCAGCGCGGTCTTGGCTTCTTCGATCGGCCGCGGGAAGAGGCTGAGGGCCGAGGCGATTTCGTTCGCCGCGTTCAGCGCCGCATCCGCCTTGGCGAAGTCCTTCTTGCCGATCTTGGACTGCGCGTCCTTGAGGAGGCCGTCGATGGCCGCCGCGCCGCGGGCGTTCAGTTCCTTGAGCGCGAAGTCCGGGCTGACTTCATTCGCGGAGAAGGTCGCCTTCAGTTCGACGGCGGCGGTGTACTTGGCGTGGGCGCCGGTGAAGTCGCCCTGACCCGCGAGTTGCTTTCCTTCGGCCATCAGCTTGATGGCGGCGGTCTTCTTCGCGTCCGTGGCCGGGGTCGGGGCCTTCACGGTGTTGGACGAAAGCGGGCCGGCGGTGACCGGCGGCTTCACGCCGCTCGCGGGCACGACGGACGATTTCGGCGTGATCCCGCCCGCGGGCACGACTCCGCCCGTGTTGGCTCCCGAAGCCGTGGCGATCGCGGGGGCGGGCAGCTTCATCTTGCCGCGCGCCGCCTCGATCTCCTTCACGAGCTTGTCCGGCCGGTCGGTGAAGTCCCAGGCCGAGTACGAGCCGTGGAGCGAATCCGCGCGCCGAGCCATCTGCAGCGCGGTGTCCAGGTTCGCGGCGCGTTCGGCGTCGCTCGCAGTGGCCTTGCCGAGCAGGGCCTTGGCCTGCTTCGCGAGTTGTTCCGCTTCGGCCTTCTGCGACTTGAGCACGGCGGCCTGCACGTCCTTGAGGAGCGCGGCCGGCGTGTCGTCGAAGAGGCCCCACTTGCCGGACGCGTTGCTGGCTTCGGCCCGGCGGGCGAAGTCCTGCGCGTCGTTGAAGTGGCCCTCGGACAGGGCTTTTCGCCCGGCCTTGAGCAGGGCCTTGTGATCGCCGCTGGCGGCCATCACCGGCCCCGCGGTGGTTTTCGATTGGGGTGCGGTCGTTCGCTGCTGGGCGATGGCGGCCGACCCCCCGGCCAGCACCGGGATCAGCAGCGCTCGCGCCGCGATCCTCTTCCAGCTCCACTTCGTCGCCTGGAACACCATGGCCTCCTTCCTCCCCGCCTCAGGAACTCTCGCGCGGGCCGGACATCCCCCGACATCCGACCAAAACGGCGCCGACCGCGGACTTCGGTGAACCGAGTCGCTGCGGGCCGGGGCCGCGAGCCCCCGCGCAGTGAGTGTGTGAGAAAGCGGGGCGGCTATATCTCCGCTTTTCGGGCCGGTCAAGCAAAAAGACTCAAGGTTTGGCCCCGGATCGTCGTCGAATTCCGCCCGCCGTGGCGGTTTCGACCCTTCGTGCGAAGTGCGGCAAACTGGAGAGGACGAGTCTGCGGGAATTTCGCCGCGTCGAGCCGATCGCGTCGGTCGAGCCGGTCGCGTCAGCGACCGGAGTTCAAGCACATCGAACCCCGGCGACTCACGTCGCCGGCTCGACGGGGATTTCTCCCCAACTGTGTCCTTCCCCATGCAACGGACATAACTCAACGGTACCCGCAACTTCGACGAGCCGACATCATGATGGGTGACGAACCGACGCCGGCCCGGATTCCGCTCGCGCGGCTCGCGGGGATCGGGGCCGTGGTGTTCTTCGCGAACGCGGCGTTGCTCGTGCTGCAACTCGTCGCCAGCCGGTTGCTCGCTCCGTTCATCGGCTCCGATCTGTACACGTGGACGTCCATCATCGGCGTGTTCCTCGCGGGGATCGCGTTGGGGAACGCGTACGGCGGCCGCCTCGCGGACAAATATCCCTCGCCACGCACGCTGGCCGCACTCCTGTTCGCGGGGGCGCTCGGGGCCGTGTGGATGGCCGCCGCTCCGCCGCTGATGCAGAGCTTCTACAAATCCATTCCGCTCGGCCCGCGCATCCCGATTCTCTCCGCGATCCTCTGCCTCCCCGCCGGGTTCGTGCTCAGCCTGCTCACGCCGCTTTCCATCAAGCTCGGCCTGCCGGACGTCTCGCGGACCGGCCGCGTCTCGGGCACGATCTTCGCCCTCAGCACGCTCGGTTGCCTCCTCGGCAACTACGTCACGGGGTTCTACCTCGTGCCGACGTTCATGGTGAACACGCTGGTGTACTTCGCCGCGGGCACGCTCGTGCTGCTCGGCGTCGCCGCGTTCCTCTTCCTGAAGCCGGTCGCGAACGAAGCCCCGACCGCGGCCGCGGAGCCGACCGCGACCAACCGCTTCGCCTTCGGTTCGATCCGCCAGGCGTTCGCGGTCGTGTTCTTCGCCTCGTTCTGCGGAATGACGTTGGAACTCACCGCCTCACGCGTGATCGCCGAGAAGCTCGGCGTCTCGCTGTTCACGTGGACGGGCATCATCGGCGTGATGCTCGCGGGCACGGCTCTCGGCAACCTGTTCGGCGGAACCCTCGCGGACATGGTGAACCGCCCGGACTCGGCCGTGAACCCACGGACGTGCCTGGCCACCACGTTCATCCTCGCCGCCGCCGCGAGCGTGTCCGTGCTGCTCGGCATGGTGCTGTTCACGCGATTCGATCTGTTCGAGAGCTACAGCCTCGCGGGGAAGGTGCTCGGGCACACGTTTCTGATGTTCTTCCTGCCGATGTTCGCGCTCGGCACGATCTCGCCGCAGGTGATCCGGCTCGCGGTGCCGGACGCGGCGCACGCGGGCCGCGTGGCGGGCCGGGTGTACGCGTGGAGCACGGCCGGCGCCATCCTCGGCACCTTCGCCGCCGGGTACTTCCTGATCTCGACCTTCACCGTCCGCGGCACCCTGATCCTGATCACGTTCGTGCTCGCGGGCACGAGCCTGGCCATCGCCCCGATCTGGCGGCACAACGTGCTCCTGTACGTGATCGCCATCGTGCTCGGCGGCGCCACCGGCGGCACCATCCTCATCGCTTCCGCCGAGCAGGACGAAGAAGTGATCGCGGTCCGCGAATCGAACTACTACCACATCAAGGTCAAACGCGAGTACCAGTTCGACAAGAACGGCGAGCGGTACTACACGGGCATTCTGAACCTGAACCTCGATCACCTGCTGCATTCGAGCGTGGTGTTGAACGATCCGACGTTCATCCATTACGAGCACGAACAGGTGCAGATGGAGTTCCTGCGGGCGGCGCGGCACGGGGCCCCGGTACCCAAGTGCCTCGTGATCGGCGGCGGCGGCTACACCTTCCCGCGCTACGCCAAGACCGTGTTCCCCGAGATGGAACTGGACGTCGTCGAGATCGACCCCGCCGTCACCCGCGTGGCGTACGAGTTCCTCGGGTTGAAACGCGAGTACGGCATTCGAGACTTCAACATGGACGGCCGGCAGTTCGTCGCCGAGAAGGCCACGCCCGGCAGCTACGACCTGATCATTCAGGATGCGGTGAACGACCTCTCGGTGCCGTCCCACCTGCTCACGAAGGAGTACAACGACGCGGTGAAGGCGGCCCTGAAGCCGGACGGCGTCTTCCTGCTCACGATCATCGACGAGATCGAAGCGGGGAAACTGTGGCGCGCGGCGATGGCCACGCTTCGCGAGAGCTTCCCGCACGTGGCGCTGCTCACCGCTCACCGGGGCGACCCGAGCCAGATCGCCGAGTATCGGCAGGTGTACGTGATCTACGCCGGCGGCCAGCCGTTGAACCTCGAGTCGCTGCAGGACCGCACCGTGCGCACGCCCGGCGCCTCGGCCGCCACGGACTTCCACACCCACGTGGTGCCCCAAACCCTGCTCGCCCCGTATCTCGAACGCGAGAAAGGCGTGATCCTCACGGATCAATATGCCCCGGTGGACAACCTCATGGCCGAGGTGTTCCGCCGCCGCTCGAACTGAATTCAGGATGGGAACGATCGCGAGCCGTCGAATCGAATCGGCCGCGAGTGGTTTGTGGACTGCGAACGCAGTCCACAAACCGGGCGAAGGGTGACCTTCGAAGATTAGAACTGATCCAGCCAGAAGTGGTTCCCGCGGTAGTACTTCATCGGGTTCCACAGTTCGTAGCGCCAGCCCGGCTCGAGGAACGACGGGTACGCCTGGTACGCCGGCGGCCGCATGTACGGGTGGCCCTTCGGCTCCGGCCACTGCGGGCTGTTCGCCGGCCAGTAGCTGTGCGGGTAGTAGTAGTACGGGTAGTAGTGGAAGCGGGTGAGCGGCGGATCGTTCGCGGCCTGAGCCTGCGATCCCGCACCCGCCCACATCGCGGCGAACGCCACGAGCGGAAGCAGCTTGCGAAGCATCGTCGTCCTCCTTGCGACAAAATCGAGCCCGCCCGTGCGGACGGTCCCTCGATGAACCCTACTCGACGATCGCTCCGGGAGCCGCGCCGTTCGGCCGCGCTCGAGCGGAAATCGTAAAACGCCCTTCGCGTTGTGCGGAATTGGCGAGCCGGGGGCGTCAGCCCCCGGAGTCGTGCGCCCGCGGAAATACCTCGCTCTCCGCTTCCGGAATTCCTCAAGTTCATGAACGACGTCTACGACAACCCGCTGATCGGCCGCTACTGCTCGAAGGAAATGGCGGAGCGGTGGGGGCCGCTGCGGAAGTTCCGCACGTGGCGGCAGCTGTGGCTCGCCCTCGCCGAAGCCGAACGCGAACTCGGCCTCCTCGCGGACGACGGCCAGTCGCCCCGCATCCGGCCCGAACAACTCGCCGAGTTGAAGGCCCATCTCGACGACGTGGACCTGAAACGTGCCGCGGAGCACGAGAAGCGGCTCCGCCACGACGTGATGGCCCATATTCACGCGCTCGGCGACGTGGCCCCCGGCTGCCGCGACATCGTGCATCTCGGCGCCACCTCGTGCTTCGTCACGGACAACGCCGACCTCATCCTGATGCGGGAGAGTTTGAACCAACTCTGCGGGTCGCTCGCCGCCGCGATCGACGCCTTGGCGAAGTTCGCGGTGCAGTGGAAGGACGAACCCGCGCTCGGCTTCACGCACTTCCAGCCGGCCCAACTCACGACAGTCGGCAAACGCGCCACGCTGTGGCTCTTCGATTTCGTCCTCGACTTGCAGGAACTGGAGCGCCGGCGCGACGAGTTGCCGTTCCGCGGGGCGAAGGGCACCACCGGCACGCAGGCCAGCTTCCTCGCACTGTTCCATGGCGACCACGAGAAGGTGAAGCAACTCGACGCGCTGGTCGCGGAGAAGATGGGCTTCGAGAGCGTGTTCCCGGTCACGGGTCAGACGTACTCGCGGAAGATCGACACGCAGATTCTCGATGCGCTCTCCGGGCTCGCGCAGTCGGCCCACAAATGGGGCACGGACCTGCGGCTGCTCGCGCATCGGCAGGAAGTCGATGAGCCGTTCGAGGCGGAGCAGGTGGGTTCGTCCGCGATGGCGTACAAGCGGAACCCGATGCGGGCGGAACGCATGTGCTCCTTGTCGCGATTCGTGATGGGGCTTCCCGCGATGGCCGCGAACACGGCCGCGACGCAGTGGTTCGAGCGGACGCTGGACGACTCGGCGTGCCGCCGCCTGTACATTCCACAGGCGTTCCTCGCCGCGGACGCGGTGTTGCGTATCGCCTTGAACTTGGCGAACGGCCTCGTCGTGAACAAGGAGGTGATCAAGAGGGAAATCCGGAAGTATCTGCCGTACATGGCGACCGAGAACCTCATGATGGCGGCGGTACAGGCGGGCGGCGATCGCCAAGAGGTTCACGAACTCGTCCGGAAACATAGCCACGAAGTGACTGCACGCGTCAAAGAAGGAGCAGGCGAAGGACCTGTGGAACTCATCTCACTATTGAAGTCGGAGCCCGCGTTCGCCAAGGTGGACTTCGACAAGCTGCTCGATCCACGCGGCTTCACCGGCCGCTCGTCCGAGCAGGTCGCCGAGTTCGTGAATGATCACGTCGCCCCGATCCGGGCGCGTTACGCCGCCGCCCTTGGCACCACGGCCGAACTGACCGTGTGAGGGTTCCACTCGTCACAACCCGGCGACAAGGGCCGCTTCCTCGGCGAGGTCGCCCACGACCGTCGTCCAGCGGCGGACGCGCCAGGTGGTCACGAGGCCGTTGAGAACATAGGGATCGGCACGAGCGAACGCTTCCGCCGCGGCGGGGCAATCCCCGCGGAAGAGGAGTGCGGCGCCGTCCACGGGATCGGCAAATGCGCCGCCGAGAACCAGTTCCCCGCGAGCGACCGCGGCTCGCGCCCGAGAGAGGTGTTCGAAGCGAAACGCGGCCCGGCGTTCGAGATAATCCGGGGCCGCGTCGTAAATCAGCAGATAATGCATGTCGCGTCCGCCCGTCGCGTCATTGCTTCGGGCGTTCGAACTGATTGGAGTCGCCCTGGCCCGCGGAGGTCGTGGGCCGCGATTCCACGCGTTTGAGCCATGCTTCCCACGCGGACGAATGCTCCTTGCGAGTCGGGTCGAGTTGGTCGTCCGTGCTGCGACGAACGACCAGCTTGCCGTCCGGTCGAACGATCAGCATCTCGGTCGCGACTTCTTCCGTGGGCAGGGTGCGGCCGCTCGCGGTCCGCGTGGTCACCTTTCCGCCCTCGTAGTCGAGCAGGATCGAACGCGATGAGAAGTCCACGAGCCAGCCCTTCGGTTGGTCCTTGCCTTTCACCGCGCCGGCGGAGAGTTCGCGGAACACGTACTCGTTCCGTTCGGACGACCAGAGCGGGAGCTTCACGAAGGTCTTCTTGCCGATGTACTCGCCGCGGCTGACGGGCATCTCGGCCACGACCCAGCCGCCGATCGGCTCGTGCTTGCCTTCCATGCGGATCGATTCCATCCACTTCACGACCTGCACCACGGCCTGGTTGTCCTTGGCGTCCAGAGCCTTCTTCAGGTTCGGTTGATCCTTGTAGTTCGCCTGAATGTCCGCCACGTACTGGTTGCGGTCCGAGGCGAAGAGGAAGTCTTCGGCCGGAACGGTGAGCGGCGTGGGCAGCGGCACCCACGGAGAGAAGAGCAGCGGCGTCTTGGTGTCGTTCGGGTTCGAGACGAACGGCACGTTCGCGGCCCCGAAGTTCGGGTTCAACATCTTCAGTTGGATCTGATACTCGTAGGTGAGGCCGGGCTGCACGTCGCAATCGACGAAGCGGCCGAGGAGGTGGTCGATGTCCACCTGCTGTTGATTGTCGATGGTGCCGCCCTTGGCGGGCGGGTTGCCGCCGGGGGCTTTCGGGTCGGCGCCGCCGAAGATGGTGCTGGCGCCGGTCGCGTCGCCGCTCGAGGCGTTGAACCATTCTTTCCGCGAGCCCTTCTTCTGCAGGCGGTTCAGCGTGCTGGACGGATCGACCTTCGGCGTGTTGGCCCGATCGAGCCGGTCGATCGTGTCCAGGATCGGCTGCATGCGGATCGGCGGGTAGCTGCCGAGTTCGCTCACCAGTTCCGGGAGCGGCATCACGAGCGAGTCTTCGTAGCGGTAGAAGTACGGCAGGTACTGCCCCTGCTTCGATTTGTCCGTTCCTTCGACATGGTCGCGGAGTTTCCGCGAGTAGATCAGGTCGACGAACTTCTCCTCGTAGTTGTACTTCGTCCAGTCCTGGATCACGACGGGCGGGCCGTTCGGCCGCTGCTGGGTGATCTTCCGCTTCACTTCGAATCCGTCGTACTGGATGATCCCACGGGCGACGTCGACGTTCGCGAGGCGAAGGGCCTTCTTGACCTCTTCCATCTGCTTCTTCAGCGGGATGGTGAAGTTCACGACGATCATCCGCAGGGGGATGACGGTCTGGGCGGGGAGCTTGTTCTCGGTGGCCGCCTTGTCGAGTTCGTCGAGCGGGATGTAGCTGATGGCGACGTCGACGCGTTGCTCGGCTCCGGAGAAGGAGCCGGAACCGCCGAATCCGAAGTTGCCCATCGGAGGCAGTCCGCCGCCGGCTCCTGGGGGTGCGGCGGGAGGCGGAGCACCGCCAGGCCCGCCTGCGCCGGGAGGGGCACCAGGAGGCGGAGCGCCGCCGCCCGCGCCGGGAGGGGCACCGGGGCCGGGAGGCGCGGCCGGAGGCGGGCTCGATCGCACCGGCCGGTTGCTGTTCTTCTTCATCATCTTCCCGATCGCGTCGCGGATCTTGTCCTGGGCGTTCTTGTCCAGCTTCTTCTCGACCCGCACGGCGATCAGTTCGCGGCCGTCCACGTTGATGATGTCGTAACCCGGCATCGCGCCGCGGAGCAGATCCACCTGATAGTCTTCGATCGGCTGAACGCGGGGGTTCTCGCGCTTCGAGTCCGGGCGGCCGACCACGTCGAACAGGATCGCGTTCGTGGCGAACTGTTCGGAGCCGATCGGCTGGTAGGGGGCGCTTTTCCCGGCGCGGACGTCTTCGGACAGCGGGTCCGGCGTGGCGGTGTCGTTCGGATCCGAGATCCGACGCAGGATGTTCTCGGATTTGCTCGTGAACTTCTTGCTGATCTCGTCCGGGTTCGCGGCTCCGGCGCCGGTCGAGACGCCCATGAGCAGCAGCACGACGAGCCCGACCCCGGCCACGCCCAGCGCGATGTACTCGCCCTTGCGGAGGAGCAGATCTTTGAAATCGAATTTCGCTTTCGCCATGGCTCAGTCCTCGAATCGCAAACGCGCGAATGCCGTGTGTTGGGAACCGGGCGGCCGATCACGGAGTGGTCGTGGCCGGGTCCGGGGTTTCGTACTTCTCGTAGACGGAAACGATGCCGTAAATGGTGAGTTCGACGAGGCCCGCGGTCAGTTGGGCCTCGGAGAACGTACCGGCGGGCGGAGCGGAGCCGCCGCTCCCGGGGAAGCTCGGGCCGGAGCCGGGGAATCCGGGCCCTGTGCCAGGAGGCATCGAAGGTCCCTTGGGTCCACCGGGGCCCATGGGTCCGATCATGCCGGGGGGCGGGCCGCCTCCGGATCCGCCGAACTTGATGCCGGAACCTTCCGTGCCGCGAGCGGGGCCCGCGACGTCGTCGCTGCCGCCGCTGAAGCCCGAGGAGCCGGTCGATCCGCCGCCGAGGGAACCGCGGAAGCGCTGCCAGTGGAACTGCGTGATCTGGAAGCGCATCGGCAGGTTGGCGTAGGCCATCATCACGTCGTTCATGTAGGCCTGATCGACGACGACGGTGATGGCGACGGGCATGCGTCGAATCTGTTGGGTGGCTTCGATGTAGCGCTTGCGGTTGCCGTCGATCACGGACGCGATGGCGCCGCCGCCTTCGAGTTGTCCTTCGACCGCGGCGGAGTTCGACCCGGAGTTGCCTCCGCTTCCGAAGCTTCCCATCGGCGGCGGGCCACCACCCCCACCCATCGGAGTGTTGCCGGGGCCCGAGCTGGACGAAGCCGCATCCGCCTTGGCCTTCTCGGCCTCGGCTTCCTTCTTGAACAACGCGAACTCCGGCTCCTTCAGCACGAACGCGGCGTGGCGGCTGTCCCGCTTGCCGAGGGCCAGGTGATCGATGCGGCGAATCGGCACCGTCTTCGTGTCGAAGACCTGCTCGATGCGGGCGATCTCCTCCACGGAGATGCCCGCGGGGAGCAAATGCTCCTCGGCCGAGGCGATGGGTCGAACCTCGCCGCCGGGGATGAACTCGCCGCCGATGCGGAAGGGAATCGGCTGGGCTCCGGGGGCGTTCGAGAGCCAGAGGTTCAGCACGAGCATGTTGCCGTTGCCGAGCAGTTGAAGCCGATCGGTGACGTTCCGCAGCGTTCCGGTGATGACGAAGCGCCCGTCGCCGGGGCGTTGGGCCACCTTGAGCGTCACGTTCCAGATGCGGCTCGAGAAGGAGCGTTCGAGTTTGGAGTCGTCGAGTTTCACGCCGTTGGCGTCGTAACGCGGCACGAGATGGAAACGGGCGACCGAGTCGTTCACCTGCTTGACCGCGTCGAGAACCGCGCGCTGAATCCAGATGTCTTCGAGTGCGAGCCAGAGTTGTTCGGGCTTGGGAACCTGTTCGCCCCAGCCCGCCGGCGTGGTGACGTGCCGGAGCACGGCCTGCCAGCCGCCGGCGAACGCCGTGGGATACACGCGATCCGCCATGCCGGTCCGCTTTTCGACTTCGCGTTCCGGGTCCTTGAGGAACGGATTGGAGAACTCGGCGAGATACACCTCCTGCTTGGTGAACTCGTTGTACTCGCCGGAGTCGTTCGGGATGGTGGCTCCGAACTTGAGTTGGGTCTTGTTCGTGGCGTAGTCCGCCCCGTAATTGAAGCGATCGAGCCGCGCGGACTTGGGCCAGCGAAGCAGGTTCCGCACGGGATCCTGAACGTACGCGTCTTTGCCGTTGACCTTCTTGACGCTCAGGCCGATCTGGCGCTCCCAATTCTCCTTCCAGAGATCGGTGCGTTTGCGGCCGAGTTCATCGAGCTGAGCCCCGAAGAGCGAAAGGAGTTTCTCGGACTTCGGGGCGTCCTTGCCGTTGAGCTTCTTTTCGTCGTCGGCGATCTTCTTGGCCTTGGTCTCGATCTCCGCTCCGACGGTGGAGTCGATGAGGATCACCGCGATCAGGACGAGGATCGGCGTGAGGCCGACCAGGATCCAGAAGTGGTGTTTCTTCAGCGTTTCTTTGGTCACGGCCGCCATGGGACAGTCACTCGCGGGTGATTCGTTCGGGTGTCGCGGCGGCCGTGGGCCGCCGACTCGTTCGCGTGTCGATCAGCGGGCGGCCGCGTTGGGATCGGTCGGAGTCTTCACGGTGGCGCCGGGCTCCCGCCAGACGAAGAAGACGACGAATTCGTAGCGGCGTTTCTTCTTGAGAGCGTCGCTGTCGGTGGGGGGCGGAGCGGTGATGGTGGGCACTCCGGCTCCAGCGCCTGCGCCGGGGGGCGGTCCGCCCGCGGAGCCCCCCATGGGCGGGCCGCCGCCGGCGCCACCGACGCCGGCGCCTGAGAGCATCGGGGGCGGTCCGCCGCCGGAGCCGCCGCCGGGCGGGGTGCCGGTCCCCGGAGGGGGGCCGCCGGGAGGAGCGTCACCGCTAGCGCCGCCACCGGAACCCGCGGCCGAAGCCGTGAGCGGGGTCCAAGCGGGACCGGACGCCGTACTCGCGGGAGCGGTCGATTCGCCGCTGCCGGGGCCGGCTCCCGGAGGCATCCCGCCGACACCTCCGGCGCCGGGCGGTGCACCTCCCGGAGGGCCGCCGCTTCCCGATTGCGATTGCGATCCGGCGGACGAACCCAGGACCAGCCCGTCCAGGTAGTTCTTGTTCAGATTCACGAAGGCGTTCTGAGACGGCCCCTCGATACGCCACACGTGATAGATGAAAGCGTGCGAGAGCTTCCCGCGAAGGGGGTCGGACGCGCCGGGGATGAACTGTGCGATCTTGTTCGCGCCCCTCTCGCCGAGCTTGTCCGCCCGCTGGAGATTGGCGATGAGCGCATCGCGAAGGAAGAGGCGGCCGTCGTCGTGATCGGTGTAGCCGCGAACCTCGACGACCCAGCCGCCGCCCTCGGGGGCCTTCGGAACGAAGCGACCCTTCTCCTCGTTTTTCTCCTTCTCGGCCTCGAGCATGTACTCGGCGATGACCTCGCCGAACGGCGCGCTCGAACCACTCGGCTTCTGCCCCGGCTGCCCGTAGACCTCGTCGTCCGCGTTCTTGAAGAACTGCCCGAGGTTGTCCACCCAGCGCGGATACACGGCCTCGACATTCACCATCGCGAGGGCTTGCGGCATCTCGGAGCCTTCGTCCGTCCGCGCGTCCTCGATGCGAACGCCCTTGCGCATCCGCTGCTGGAACCACTCGACCGCGGGCAGGCCTTTGTCCGTCTTCCAGAGCTTGTCCGGCAGGTTGGAGCCGACGCCGGGCCGCGGCATGCTCGCGGAGAAGACCTCGTGAAAGCGCGGCCAGTTCAGGCGTTCGTCGTTGCCCGCGATCACGGCCTTCACTTCGCCCACGGCTTTGGTCACTTCATCCTTCTTCGCCGTGTACTTCGTCTCCTGGCTGCCGAAGGCCGAGATCGCGCTTTCGGACTTCTTGATCGCGGCGGCGATCTCGGGATTGTTCACCGAGGCGTAGTTCGCCCCGTAGCCGAGGGCGAGGCCCGCGGTGCCGAGGATCAACGCCGCCGCGGCGGCGACCGCGTACGGCTTCTTCTTCCGAATCAGGCGGTCCGTGCGAATCTCGCCCGGCAACAGGTTCGTGATCAGCCGCGCTTCGTTGATCCCTTGCAGAGCCAGGCCGTAGGCCACCGGGAAGGTCAGCACGTTCTCGATGAAGATGGGATCCTTCAGCACCGCGTCGCCGCTGACGCGGTTGAACGTGCTCGGCTTGCGGACGTCGATCTGAAGCTTTTCGGCGAGGTACTTCTGGAGGCCCGGCAGGCGGAACGCCGAGCCGAGCCCGACCATGTACCCCACGTGCGCGTCGCGGTGCGTGTTCGTGAAGTAGCCGAGGGAACGCTGCACCTCGCCGACAAAATCCTGAAGCACGGGCTTGAGCGCCTTGAGAATCTGCGGCAGTTCCGGGCTCTTGGCCGCGTTCCGCTTCAGGTGTTCGGCCTTGGCGAACGTGAGCTTCAGTTCCTTGGTGAGGGCGCGGGTGAAGTTGTTCCCGCCGAGCGGGAGCGGCCGCTGCCAGATGATCTTTCCGCCGTCCGTGATAATGAGGTTGCTCGCCTCGGTGCCGATGTCCAGCACCACGACGCAGCGCTTCTTGCCGCGGGGCGTGTCGTCGTTCGGGTCCGGTTCGTCCGGGAGCGGCGTGGACCCGCCCTTCTTCAGCGTTTCGTAGGTGGCGAAGTTCACGAGCGCGAGCGGGCTCATCTGGACGCAATGCACTTCGATCTTCGACCCGCCGAAGTATCCGAGGTAGCGCGAGATCACGTCCCGCTTCATGGCGAAGAGGCCGACTTCGGTCTCCATCGCGAAGCCGTCCGTCACTTCGCCGCCGGCGATCTTCTGGAAATCCCAGACGACTTCATCCAGGGGGAAGGGGATCTGCTGCTTCGCCTCGAACTTCACGATCTCGGGGATCTTCTTCTCTTCGACCGGCGGCAGTTTCACGAAGCGGGCGAGGCCCGATTGCCCGGCGATGCCGATGGCGACTTCGTCGTACTTGATCTCGTTCCGGGAGAGGAACTTGTCCAACGCTTCGCGGATGAGCTGGTCCGGGTCGGCGTCCGGCTGGGAGAGGATTTTCGGGTGCTCGACGTAGTCGAACGCGGTGGCGACGGGTTTGCCCTCGTCCATTTCGAGGCGGATCGCTTTCAGGGCGCATTGACCGATGTCGATGCCCCAGACGCCTTTGGAAGCCGGCATATCGCGATTCTCCGAAGCGCGGGAGCCGCCGAATGGCGGCCGGAACCGTCGCAGGATCAGGACAGTGGTACGGACTTTAACGGTCGGGAGTAGCCCCGCGTTGGCGACGCTCTCAATCGGTTCACGCTACCACGGGCGGAACGGGGCTGTCAACGAACACAACGCGTGAGCCACGAAAATGTTGGCGGCCGCGATCCAGTTCTGCGGACAACTTGCGTACCCTCACCCATTCCACGTCTTCCCGTTGGTCCCGCTGTCGCCGATCGCTTGCCGGTTTGCCCGCCCTGTGAAGATGTTCCGGTTGTACGGGCCGCACCAATGACAACACGGGCAACGACCCTGACGCGCCGGTTCTGACGAATCGCCCGAACGGATCGGCTCCGGTCGCGAGGGCCGAACCGACCGCAACCGATATTCCGGGTGGACCGCCACCCCGCGGAACCGCTTCATCCGTACGGTCAGGGAGGACCGTCATGCTCGTCCGCTCATTCCTCGGCGCCGCGGCCCTCGCCGCGACCACCGGGATCGCCTTGGCCCAGCCGACGACTCTGCCGAACGGCTACCGCCCGACCTCGCCCTACGCCGCGACCGTGATTCCGGCGGTCGTGTCCGAACCGGCCGAGCAGCCGAAAACCGGCCGCGTCCGCCTCGCGACGCTGTTGAAGCCGATGGCGGACGACAAACCCGCGCCCGCCCCAGCCCCCGTGTCCGTGAACCCGGCCGCCCCGCCCGGCTTCAATGGGGCATGCCCCACGTACAAGTACGAAGACGACTCCATTGGCGCCCCCGGTCGCTTCTGGGCCCGTGGCGAATGGCTCTACTGGGCCACCCGCGGCCAACCGATCCCGGCCCTCGCCACCGGATCCCCCGCCGGCACCGCCCGCAACCTCGCCGGCGTGCTCGGCTCCCCCAACACCGTCGTGAACTACGGCGACGGCAACACCAACACCGACTTCCGCAACGGCTACCGCCTCAACGCCGGGTGGTGGTTCGACGACTGCCGCGAGTGCGGAATCGAGGGCGACTTCTTCTTCCTGGGAGACAGCCGCCAGGGGTACTCCGCCGCTTCGGACGGCAGCACGATCATCGCTCGGCCGTTCGTCAACGCCGCGACCGGCCTCCAGGATTCGCAACTCGTGTCGTTCCCCGGCACGGTCGGCGGGTCGCTCACGGTGGACGCTCGGACCAGCGCCCTCGGTGCCGGCGCCAACCTCGTGAAGAACATCTGTGGAACCCCGTGCGCCCGCCTCGACTTCCTCGTCGGCTACCGATACTGGAACGTCGCGGACGATCTGACCATCACCGAGAATCTGACGGCCCTCGCCGGGCAGAACAACGTGCCCGCCGGAACCACGTACCAGATCACGGACCGGTTCCGAACCTCGAACAACTTCCACGGCGGGCTTGTCGGCTTGTCCGGCGAGAAGAACTTCGGCCGCTGGTTCGTCGGGGCCCGCGCTTCGGTCGCCCTCGGCGTCAACTGCCAGACCGTGGAGATCGACGGCAGCACGGTCCTCACGCCGCCCGGCGGCGCGCCGACGACCTACGCCGGCGGGTTGCTCGCCCAGCCCACCAACATCGGCAGCCACACGCGGAACGCCTTCACCGTCGTGCCGGAACTCGGCCTGCGGATCGGAGCGAACGTCACGGAGAACGTGCGGGTGTATGCGGGGTACAACTTCCTCTACATGAGCGACGTGCTTCGCGCCGGCGACCAGATCGACCCGTTCGTGAACACGTCGCAGTTGCCGCCGCGCACGAACGTGACCGGCCCGGCTCGCCCCGCGTTCACCCCCGTGAACACGGACTTCTGGGCCCAGGGCATCAGCCTCGGTTTGGAACTGCGTTATTGAGCGGAGCCGGCGGGTGCCGGAGCGGCGGGGGCGGGTTCGGTTGCGGGCGGCGGGGCGAACACCGCCTGCGTCAGCAGCAGAACCGCCCCCACCACGAGGCAGCAGTCCGCGAAGTTGAACACCGGCCACTCGATGTAGATGAAGTGCATGAAGTCGCGGACGCCGCCGAAGATCACGCGGTCGTAGAAGTTCCCGAGGGTGCCGCCGAGGATGAGCCCGAGAGCGGCGCTGAGCCATTTCTCCCGAGCCGGTTGCCCGCGGGTTCCCCAGACGAGGATGCCCCCGGCGGCCAGAAGGCTGACCCCGGCGAAGAACAGGTTCGCGGTTCCCTTCTGGGAACCGCCGATGCCCCAGAGGGCGCCGTGATTCACGCGCGGCATCATCGGCGCGCTCCAAGTCTGGAGGCCGCTGACGGGGCAATCGCAGGGTTGCGTGTCGCGGTCGAACTGAGCGATGAGTTCGAACCAACCCGGGACCACGGTGCGTTTGTTGCCGGTGCCGCTCGCGTCCTGAAACTGGCCGTCCTGATACAGCCAACGGAACACGCCGTACTTGCTGCCGAGGTCGATGGCGAGCCCGAGGACGGCGAGTCCGAGGAGCAGACTGCGGTAATGGCGTGCTGGAGGCATTGCGGTCCGTCTCTCGCGGGCGCGTTTCATCCACCTTAGGCCCGTCGCGCGGCGAGGTCAACGCGCCGGGCGGGGCCCGTCGCATAACGGAATCCCGCCGGGCGCTCAACCCGAATCGATGCCTGCGGCGGCTTGCGTCCGGGGCTTGTTTCCCCGATCGCATCAGGTACAACGACCTGCACGATTCATTCGCATCACCGGAGGTAGCCGCCGTGACCCGCATCCGTTTGGGCGTCGCCCTTCTTCTGGCCGTCGGTCTCGGAGCCGCCGCCACCGGGCAGGACAAATCCCGCTTCGAACTCAAACTCGAAAAAGACAAGGCCTTCTATCAGCAGATGAAGACCGAAGTCACGCAGATCATCAAGGTGCAGGGCCAGGACCTGACCCAGAAGCAGGACAGCACGTTCTTCTTCAAATGGACGCCGGAGAAGCAGGACGGCGACAAGTGGAGCCTGAAGCAGAAGATCGAAGGCCTGAAGATGAGCATCGACATCTCGGGCAACCCGATCACGTACGACTCCGCGAAGAAGGATCAGCCCGGCTCCGGCGGCAACCCCGGCCTCCTCGACTTCTTCAAGAACCTCGAAGGCGCCGAATTCGGAGTCACCCTCAACACCAAAACATGGACCGTCGAGAAGGTGGACGGCAAGGACGACTTCGTCAAGAAGCTCGGCGCCGGCAACGCCCAGATGGACAGCCTTCTCAAGAAGATCATGACGGACGACGCTCTCAAGCAGATGGCCGACCCGACCCACGCCCTCATCCCGGACGCCCCGAAGGCCGCCAACGAATCGTGGGAGAAGAAGCAGACCCTGAGCCTCGGGCCGATCGGCTCCTACGAAGTGACCTACAAGTTCACCTACAAGGGTAAGGACGCCACGAAGAAGCACCTCGACCGCGTGGAGATCGGCACCACGCTCGCCTACAAGCCGCCGACCGAAAACACGGACGGCCTGCTCTTCAAGATCAAGGACGGCAAGATCACCTCCAAGGAACCGAAGGCGGGGCAGACCAGCTACCTGCTTTACAACGCCGCCACCGGCCGCGTCGAGGAGGCGAAGATCTTCCTCGAACTCCGCGGCGACCTGACCGTGACCATCGGCGGCACGGACTCCAAGGTCGAACTCGATCAGACGCAGACGACGACGATCGACGGCGGCAATGAGACCTTCCTCAAGACCGACGCCGCGGCCCCGCCCAAGAAGTGACGTGAACTCGCGGTGGAACTCGAGCGGGGCCGGCGGAATCGCCGGCCCCGCTTCTTTTCGGCAGTTCATCGAGCGACATGACGGCGAGCCTCACGTGCCCCGAACGAGAGAGCCGGCTGGCGGCGGAGCCGCTCTTGGGTGGCCCCGGCTTCTAGCCGGGGCTCCTTTCGGAGGCAACTTCCTTCGAAGTCAGCCACCTCGGAAGGCACACCCGAGCCATCACTTCAGCTTCAACACCGATTCGAAGAACCCGTAGAGTTGCTCGTTCGATTCGGCCGTGGGCGAGTGGCCGGGGCGAAGCGTGAGCGCGACGCGTTTCTCCGCACCGAGCAACTTGTTCACCGCGATCGAGTGGTTGAGCGGCTTCCAGCGTTCGGCCAAGTCTTCGCTGCCGCCGGAAACGAGGAAGGGCCGCGGGGCCATGAGGGCGTGCAATTCATGCAGGTCCCGCTTGTCGGCCATCATCGTCTTGTACGGGCCGGTTCGTGGGTTCTTCTCGTTCGGGATGCCCGGCTTGCGCTGCTCCTTCAACTCCGGGTCGAACCCGATGTACCAGCGTTCCCAGTAGTTGACGTTGCCGCGTTTCTCGTCGAAGACGATGCCGGGATCGGACCACGCGGCGCAGGCGAACGGCTCGTGCAGGCACGAGGCGAACATCGCCCATTTGCCGCCGTAGGAGTGGCCGACGATGCCGATCCGTTTCGCGTCCACGTCCGGCCGATTGGCAAGGGCCGTGCGGCAGTTCGCGGCCTCGTAGGCGTGGAAAGAGAGCGGCTGAATCCTGCACGTCTCCTTGTTCGGGTAGTAGGTCTCGGGGGCGCCGCCGAGCGAGAGCGCGACGAACCCGCGTTTCGCGAGTTGAATCGCGAAGTCGCGGTACTCCGCCTTCCCGCGACCGATCCCGGTGTTGGCTTCGTAGAAGACGACGACCACGGCCGGGAAGGGGCCTTTGCCTTCGGGGATGAGCAGGAAGGCGTCGTCCACGATGCGGCCCGGCGCGGTCTCGATCTTGATGGCGTGCTGGGTCACGGAGTCGCGGCGTTCCGTCTTCACGATCTCGAGTTTGGGTTTCTCGACGAGTGGCGGCCACGGACCCATCGCCCCATGCCAGTACTTGAGAATCTCTTCGCGCCGCTTCCGCCAGTCCGCGGGGGTCTTCACGGGCGTGCCGTCGTCGAAGAGAAGCGGCGAGCGATAGACGCCGAACTCCGCGGCGAGGTCCGCGGGCGGGGTGAAGGGATCGGGAGCGGCCGCCAGCGTGAGGGAGAGCAGAAGGGGAATCATGATGGTGGGCCTCGATGGCACATGGACGAGGCCACGGCCCCGGGGGCGAGCCGTGCCTCGTCATTGGTGTAGGCGGCGCGCTCCCGGGGCTCACTTCTCGGGCTTCACCGCGGGCTTGTCGCCTTCGGGCTTCTTCGCGCCGGGCTTGTCGCCTTCGGGCTTCTTTTCGCCAGGCTTCTCGGGCTTGGCTCCGGGCTTCTTCTCCGTGCCGGCGGGCCCCCCATCCGTCACGAGGATCGCGGCGTTGCCATCGGCCGTGAGTTGAACGAATACCTTTGAGCCGCCTTGAAGATCGGTGAGCTTGCCGTCCTTGCCCTGGACGAGAACCTTGGCGCCGGGTGCGAGCTTCACGGTGCGATCCGCGGGCTTGCCCTCCTTGCCGCCGAACGTGACCGAGTCTTCGGTCGCGGACTTCACCACGCCCTGCAGTTTGACCCCGGCCGCTCGCACCTCGCTGACACCCTTGCCCTCGCCCGCCGTCGCGATCTCGACCGTCATGCCTTCCTTCAGCGCGTCGAACTTGCCCGGCTTCAGGTCGATGGTCACGACCGCATCCGCCGCGAGGGAATACGTGTCTTCGCGGAGGCCGCCATCACCCTTGCGGACGAGCACGAACGACTTCTTCGCGGCGTCGATCTTGCCGAGGGTCCCGGCGGTGCGGGCGACGCGCTTCACTCCCGGCTTCTCGCCGTCCGGAGCGGGCTTCTTCACGGCTTCGGCCGCAGGCTTCGGTTTCGGTTCGTCCGCGGAGGCGAACGGGACCAGCCCACCCGCGGCCACCGCCAGGGAGTACAGGAATCGCTTCATGGCAACCTCGTGGAGAAGGGACTGCCTCGTTCAACACCGGAGGTCTCAAGAAGCGCCGGTCATGGTCGCGGGGCTTGCGGTTCGGGATAGACGTCCGGCAGGGCGTTGCGTTTGCTCGGCGGCTTCGGCGGCGGGAGTTTCTCGGGCGGCGGGGCGAGAGCGGCCTCCAGCTCGGCCCCGAACTTCACCTGAAACGTGACGTTGGCGATCCCCAGCTGATCGTTCGGTAGCAACGCCGCCCGGCGAATCCGCTGACCGTTCACCCGCGTTCCGTTCGTGCTGCCCAGATCGCGAATCAGGAGCAGGCCGTCCGTTTTCACCACCACGCAGTGCAACTTGGATACGCCCTTCTGGTCGATCTTCACGTCGCAATCGTCGTCGCGACCGAAGAGCGTCATGTCCTTCGTCAGGTCGATCGGGGCGCTCCCGTCGGCGGGAATCAACCGAGCCTTCATGCGCGCGAGCCTCTCCGGGACATGTGCATGTATTATCCCGAGGAACGGCCGGATCACAAGAGGCGACCGCCGATCGCGGGCATGATAGAATGCGGGAGTACCGCGGGGAACGCAAATGGGTCTGACGTTGGAACTCCCGCCGGCGTTGGCGAACTCCCTCGAACGGGAGGCGGCCGCCCGCGGGCTGACGCTTCCCGAGTACGCCGTCGAGGTGCTCGCGAAATCCAGCGCCGATGAACGGCCGATTCGCACCGGTTCGGATTTGGTCCGCTACTGGGAAGAGGCCGGGCTCTTGGGAACTCGCCCGGACATCACCGACTCATCGGAACATGCCCGCCGCATCCGCGAGCAGGCTCAACGGCGGGCGTGATCCATGCGCATGCTGGACACGGACGTGATCATCGACGTCCAAAGGAAACACCCCAATGCCGTGGCATGGTTCCTCGGACTGACCGAACTCCCGTCGCTGCCCGGATTGGTGATGATGGAACTGATCCAGGACGCGCCGGACAAACGACACGTCGAACAGGTTCAGAAGCTCGTTCGCCCTCTCCCACTCGTCTGGCCATCCGACGCCGACAATCATCAAGCGCTGAACTGGTTTTTGCAGTTTCATCTCTCCCATGGACTGGGCCTGCTCGACTCGTTGATCGGGTCGTGTGCGGTTGGTCGCGATGCCGAGTTATGCACGTTCAACGAGAAGCACTATCGCGTCATTCCGAACCTTCGGATCCTGCAGCCCTATGATCGCTGACGTTCAGGCGGTGACTTCGCGGCGGACGGGCATCGTGGCCTTGAACTCGATGTCGCCGATGAGGCAGGGTCGCTTGTATTGTTCGGCGGAGCCGCCGGTCTTCGCCAGCCGAGCGATGTCCCACGCGGCCCACGTGCCCGCGGGAACGATCGCGGCGCGCAGCGGGCCGAGGCGGCCGCTCTCGCGTTTCGCCGCGTACTCGATGTTCTCCGTGCCGAGGGCCGCGTCGAGTGAACTCAAGAAGCTCTTCAAGCGCGGCTCGTCGGTCGCGTCCGGCTCTTCGAGAAAGATCGCGTAGTACGGCGCCGCGTCGTCCCACACCGGGGCGAGGCTGTACGCCGAGATTGGCTGCGGGCTGCGCTTCGCCACCGCGTCCATCGCACGCGTGACGTGGTACTCGCTGAGCTTCTCGCCGGTGAGGTTCGCGAAGCGGTGACCCTTCCCCAGGAACTCGACCAGTGGCGTGCGGCCGAAGAACCCCGTGACGCGGACCAAGTCCGAGATGTGGTAGCGGTACAAACCGTAGAGCGTGGTCGGCACGATGAAGTAGCTGCCCCCTTCGACCAGTTCGTGTGCCCCGAGCACGGTCCGCTGCGGGGAATCGATTTCCCCCTCGGGCACGAACTCGAAGTAATGCGACCAGATGTCCAGCACGCCGCTCGGGGTGCTGTTCGCGAACGGGATCGTCATACGGCCTTCGCTGGCGAGGAGGCCGAGATCGCGGACGGGGGGCTCGCCGTAGAACTGGGGCAGTTGCCGGAGGTACGGCCCCATGCTGCCGCCGGTCCATGTGTTGATGATGATCGTCTCGGGGGGCCACACGTCCTTGGGGAAGAGATGCCCGGTGCGGCTCGCGGCCGCTTCGAGGAGCCTCGCGAGGTCGGGGTTCGCCTTCACCTTGGGCGTCAGGATGGCTCGAATGTCCGCGGGCAGGTCGAGATCCATGAGGAGCGTGCCGTCGCGAATGTCGCGGATGAGGTGTTCCTTCTCGCGATCGAGGGTGCGGGCGAGGGCCACGAGCGTACTCGGGTTCGCGGCCATGAACTGCGAGACGTTCCGACCCAACGCGAACCGCAAGGCGACGTAGTAGCGGCTGCGCGCGTCTTTGAGTTTGAACGCGGCGGCCGGGTTCACGTACATCCACTTGATGAGGCGCTTCTGAATCTGGGCGGTGTAGCCGGAGAGGTTGCCGCAGGGGATGCCGGCGGGGGTGCGGAACTCGTCCGGGTCGCCGCCGAACTGCACGATGGGCCGCAGCGCGATCCGCTTCCCGCGGTGGTCGCGAAACATCTTCACGCCCCACATGTTCCACCCGCGGCGGTATGCCGCGAGGTAGTCGTCCGTCACGGGGATCAGTTTGCGGCTGGCGGTGGTGCCGCTCGTGAGGGCGAACATGTGAACGCGGCGATCCGCGAGCAGCGCTTCGGTTTCGCCGTTCTGCACGCGCTCGATGTACGGCGCCACGTACTCGTACGGGGCGATCGGCACGTTGTTTCGGTAGTCCGCGAGGGTGCGGATCGAGGCGAACTTGTGGTCGCGGCCGAAGCCCGTGGCGGCTTGCTTGGCGAGGATGTGCTGAAGCAGCGCGGATTGAACCGCTTCAGGGTCGAGGCACGCGGTCTCGAACTGACGCAGCTTCCGGCGAACCGGGTACGTCAGGACGCGGCCAAGGCGGATGAGGAGGAACCGCTTCAGGGACATATCCCGAGGTCTTTCGGGCCCAAGGCTGCGCAGTCGGGTGGGGCCTCGCGTGCGCCAGCACGCGAGGCCCGCCAAACCACACCTCGTGTCCATGGTGGGCCTCGCGCGCTGACGCGGACTTCGACCCACCCTACGAATGCCGGGACCATCATTTCGAGGCGAGGGACATGCTTCAATCGTACCCGCCGCCGCCTTCGCCGTAGAGGTCGCCGTTCGCTCCGCCCTTGTAGAATCGCCGCCCGAGGTTGTGGTTGTAGGGGGTCCACGCGGTCGGGTTGTTCCGATCCTCGCGAACTTCGCGGGCCAGTTGGTGCATCCGCGTGTCCATGAGATCGATCACGTGGAGGAGCATGGCTTCGGGCGTCATCGGCACCTTGGGGCTGCCCCATTCGAGGGTGCCGTGGTGGCTGAGGACCATGTGCTTGAGCCGCAGCATCGCTTCCCGCGGCATCGGCTCTCCCGTGAGGTCCGGCACCTTCGCGGCCATCGCTTCGAGCAGTTCCACGCCGATGTTCAAGTGGCCGATCAGTTGGCCTTCGTCCGAGTAGCCGAAGGCGCGGTTGTACGTGAGTTCGCGAATCTTCCCCGAGTCGTGAATGAACACGCCCATGAGCAGCAGATCGCGATCGACGCCGGGGTACAGCGGCACGAGTTTGTCCGCCGCGTCCATCATAGAGACGACGTGTTCGAGCAATCCGCCGACGTACGCATGGTGCAGCTTCACGCCCGCGGGGCAGGTGGTGAACTGGCGGACGAAGTCATCGTCCATCAGGTACACCTCGGCGAGGGCCCGGAGGTGCGGGTTCGCGAGGCGGAGCAGGTAGCCCTTCAGCTTCTCCATCAGCTTCGGGATGCTGTGTTCGGTGTGCGGAAGGAAGTCCCCGAGTTCGACCTTCTGCGCTTCCACGCGTTCGATCGTGCTCAGGATCACCTGAAGGGAGCCCTGGAAGAGCTGCACCTTGCCGCAGGCGTACAGGAAGTCCCCGATGTTGAACTCGCGGGCGGTCTGGTCGCCGGCGTTCCAGAGGCGGGAATTGATGCCGCCGGTGCGATCGCGGAGTTCGATCGAGAGGTAGGAGTTCCCGTTCCGGTTCACGCGGACCTGCTTGTCCGCGACGAGGTACACGTCTTCGAGATCGTCCCCGTCCCGGAGTTGTTCGACATAGCGACGTTGGCTCATTCTTCTACGCTACGGAGCGGCCGCGGCATCGGCTTGGACCGCGCTGCGATCACCACGACGGCCGCGGTTTGGCCTTCGCCGACGCGGGTTCCTCGGCGGCGTCGCGGAGCACCTGTTCCAAAGCGGAGAGATAGTCTTTGAAGCGCTTGCGGCCTGCGGCCGTGATGCGGCACTCGGTGTGCGGCCGGCGGCCGGAGTAGCCCTTGTGAATCTCCACGAGCCCGGCCTCGGCCAGCACGTCCAGATGGCGGCTGAGGTTGCCGTCCGTGAGGGAGCAGAGTCGCGTCAGTTCGCTGAACGAGGCGGCATCTCGGCGAGCGGCGAGGGCCGTGAGAATGCCGAGCCGCGCCTTCTCGTGGAGCACGCGGTCAAGCCCGTCGTAGGCGTAGCGACCGTCGTCCGGAGTCGGTTCAGCCATGGGGCTCCCTCGGTCGATCGCGGTGAAGCACGAAGGCGGTGAGGAAGTGCCCGGTTCCGAAGACGGCGCCGACAGCCCAACCGGCACGTTCGGGCGTGGTGCAGGCCGGTGCGAGGATCGCGCCGCCGGCCATGAGATAGGCGAGCCCGACGAGCCCGATCCCACGCGGAAGGTAGGGCCGCGCCGCGACCAACCCGAGACCGAAGGCGATGGCCCAAAGCCCCGGAAGCAATCCGACACGATCCCAGCCGCCTCGGCCGAGAGCCGCCGTGACGAGCGCCCCGGCCGCGAGGCTCGGCAGGAATTGAGCCAGCACCTGGCGGGTCTTTCGCCGCGCCGTGGCGTCTTCGTGAAAGAGGTAGGCCTGAGCGACGGCGCCGAACCCGACCACGGCCGCGAGCCCGGCCACGACCAGCCAGCCGATCACGAACGATTGCGGATCCGGAGTCTCGGGCCGGATCGCGGCGGCGAGCCAACCGATCCCACCGACCAACGCCACACCCGGCACGGTGAACCCGCGATACACCTCGCCCTTGGCGAGTTGCTCGTGAATCGCGTCCAGCCGTTCGAGGGCGTCGTGAATTCGCATTCGAACGCCAGACTACTTTGCGTCACAAACCGCGTCAAGTGGGTGCGGTGCGTCGGGAATCGAGTGTGAAGCGAGAGTGGGACACGTTCGCCAAGCCTGTGACGTGAGTCGACGTGAGTCACAGGAGTTTGAAGTGCGATCAACACCGGTCCGCGAGCAGTTTCAGTGGCAAGACAGGAAATGACCCGTACCAACAAATGATCTCTTTCAAGGATTTTTCGGCTCGAGGGCGGGGCGATGGGCTTTCCACTACTTCTAGTTGATGCGGGAAGAGTGCTTGCCGTTCGCGAACGAACTGGACCGCATAGCAGTGTTTGCAAAACAACTGCCGCTGTTCGTAAGAAAACACCGTTAAGGTTGACGTACAGCAACTCCACGGATATGGTGTATAATGCCTGAGAGCCCAAACGAGACCGAACCAGATCGAATTTTGCGATTGGTACGCAAGGCAATTCAGAGCCACGAAACGACGCCTTGCTTCATTTGGGAGGACAGGGCAGCACGAATGGCTCGCTCTCGTTGTTTCGGAATCGAACCGCGAGAGTTACGGCGACTTGCCATCGACTATGTGCTGAAGCATGGAAAGATCAACGTTACCCAAGAAAGGGACGAAGAGTGGATCGGAGAGAGGGAGTTTGACTACTGGTGTTCGATTTGTTTTCACGTTCAGGACGAGGGCAACGTCTTCATGAAGTTGGCTCTTGTTTGTGACGATGAAGACCTTCCGGAAGCCAGAATCATCGGTGCCCACGAGTCCTTCTAACGGTGCAGGAACATGAACGAACTAACCTGCATTGAATGCAAGACAAAGACCATGTCTCTGGTTACAGACGCCTACCGTGCGGATGTACGGCATGACGGTCGCTCGTACTTGGTCGAAATCCCAAAGCTTCGCTACTTCCGATGCAAACACTGTGGAAGCATCGTCATTCCGGACGAAGCCGATGAGGTTATCGGGATCGAGCTTCGTCGCGTAGCAAATCTTCTTCCGCCTCATCGGATCAAGGAAATCCGCGACAAGTTCGGCCTTACCCAGAAAGAACTTGCCGAGCGCATGGGCATTGGTGAAGCGACAGTGTGCCGATGGGAGAAGGGCACGCAGATCCAGCAGAGGGCGTTCGACAAACTGCTTCGAGCTTACGAGGACGTTCCGGGACTTCACGAGTATCTCGGCGGGGAGAAGCCACAGGCTGCTCTGGTGAGTTCACCTACCCCCGTTGCTCCCCTGAACGTAACCGTCAACATGCTCGTCATCTACCCCAGCCCGAGCACTGTCGCCCCCTTTACGGCTGCTTGGCTTTCAGGCTCTTCTGGCACACCATTGCTTATGTCAGGATCGGGACGTTAAGATGGCGCGCCCAGCATACATCATGCTCTGCCAGTCCACTTCGATTGAGCCCGGCACCAATCGGATCAGCTTCCTACACGCCGTGGAGGGCATTCAGGCTGGCGACACACCTCCGACGGGCCAGCCTATACCCGCAGGCGCGCCGTTCACGCCGCCTCATCTAACCACCGCGTGGCTGAGGGAGCCAGGTGATTCTTCGGAGGACGTGTTTGAGTCGGACATCATCTGCACGACCCCCAGTGGCATGCCAGTCTTCATGTCCCCTCCGCAGCGTTTTAGCTTTGCCAAAAATGTGAATATCCACCGATTCATGGCTGCCAACATACCGTTCGGCGGAACTCCAGAGCACGGTATACATCTGGTCGAAGCAAGGATTCGCAAGGTCGGGGAGCCAGATTGGACTGCAAAGCAACAGTACGCATTTCATGTCACAGTGACCCCCGAAAGCGTCCCGGCCTAACCTGATTGATGCCAACTCGGCACAAGCCCCTTGCACCCGGCAGCGGATCGGTCATGCTGGGGGCATGCTCGCCTCCGAAGTCGTAGCTATCGCGTACATCGTCCTGTTCGTCGTTCTGGTTTTGTGCGGCATGGCATGGCTGGTCTGGCACGCGATCCTGTCTTTGCTCTCCCATCCGTCCTTTCCGTACTTCCTCGCTGCGCCGTTCGTGGTTGGGATTGTGTTCAGCCGATCGCTGCCGGGGTTCTTCAGGGGTCGGCCGGACTCCCTCAAAAGCCTCCGCCTGAACCGCCCCCGCAAGAAGCGACCCAATTCCGTAACAGCCCGCCCGCTCCCGACCCAATTCCGTAACAGCGGGCTATTCCGCAACATGCTTAACAATGCATACTTTTGGCACACTTCTTCTGTCAATAATGCGCAGTTAGCGTCTCCACGTCGTCGATCCGCCAGCTGAGCGGGGTCTAAATCGCGGAAAGTGCGCGGGATTCCTGTTGATTGGGATAGTGTACAGACGTATAAATATCTCATCGGACGCTACTGAGCACTTTCCCAAACCCGAACGCTCCGCCCACGCCGATCCGGAGGACCCGATCATGGAACGCTGGCAACACGTGTGGCGCCACGGATTCACCCCGTTCCTTCCCACCGAGGGGCTGCTTGCCCTTCGCGACGCGCTCGAGACGGACGACCTGCGGCTGACGCAGGGGAGCACGACCACGCCGCCGCCGCTGCTGTGCGTGCAGGATTGGCTCGTCGAGGCGGCGTGTGCCCTCGGGTTCTGCGGCTGGCAGGGCGAATCGCTGGCCACGGTCGGCGAGGTCGAGGAGTTTTTCGCCCGCGTCTGCTTCGAGGCGGACACGCGGCTCGGCGAGCCCGCCGCCTGCCGCCACTTCCTCAACTGGTTCGACGACACCCCGCGGAGCGTCATGCGTCGCGATTTGCTCGCGGAGGTGGAACTGTCTTTGGCGGCCCGCCTGCCCGTGGAACTGGCCGCCCCCAGCCGCGAGCACCAGGCCGCGGACGCGATGGCCGCCTGAACCCGGCGAACCCGCAAGCGGGTCGCGAAACGAACACCCGACACGGAACACTCACACGAGGATCGAAGATGATCAGCGTTTGCCGCCACTGCTCGCACAGCAAAGTGAACCGCCCGCGGGGCCTGTGCTGGAGCTGCTACTACACGCCCGGGGTGAAGGAGATGTACCCGAGCACGAGCAAGTACGCCCAGCGCGGAGTCGGGAACTTCTCGGGGAACGCGCCGCTGCCGGAGGCGCCCACGACGGCGGTGCCCGGCACGCCGGAAAAGCTCGCCGTGCTCGAGGAGCGGGCCCGGCTCAAGCAGGCGATCTTCCACCCGGCGGACGCCCGCTACCCCGGCGACCCGCGGCCGCTGGAGTATCTCCAGGGCCTCGCCGCGTGAGGCGGCGGTCCGTTTGTGCCGCCGGCGCCGATTCTCCGGCCCGGCGGCCCCGGATTTCCCCCCACCTCCCGGCAGGCTGCGCCAATCCGCCGGAATCCCCGCTTACGATGGGTTCTTGTGCTGTGCGGCCTCGCACCGCAGTTTGACTTGCGCGCATTCTTCCGGCCCTGAGCCCGAGCCGCGCCGCGTCAAGCCCCCCTTTTCCATTCCACCGAACCCGCCGCGAAAAATCGTGGCGCATGATTCCCCAGCGTTCGCAACGACTGGCGCACAACGGAGGGTTGCCACATGTTAGTCCTCAGTCGGAAACTGGGCGAAAAGATCTTCATCGGCGAGAACATCTGCATCACCGTCGTGGACATCGACCGCGGCAAGATTCGGCTCGGGATCGAAGCCCCGCGCGACATCGCGATCTACCGCCAGGAACTCCTGCCCCTCGGGCAGCAACGACCCGAAGGCCAGGCCCCGGTCTTCTCCGCCGTCTCCTGACCACCCCGCACAACGCGAACGCCGCACCGGCCGGGCCCCTCGGGGTCCGGCCGGTCGCGTTTCACGAGGCATCCCGTCACGCTCAAGTCGCCGCCGCGGACCGTTTCGCGGCACGCCCGGTTCACCAGCCCGCGAGCGGGTGCTTGCGGTTCTTCAACGGCAAATCCACGGGGCGTTCCAGGCGGTGCGATTCGTACGCGGCGTGGATCATCTCCAACGCGGCGCGGCCGTCGTAGATGCTGTCCAACGGCTGGCGGTCCTTCTCGATCGCGTCGAGCAGGTCGTTCACGATGAAGATGTTTCCGTTGTCGATCTCCTTCGCCGTGAGGGTCTCGGGTTTGTCGAGCCCGTTCGAGGTGATCTCCCGCCAGGGGGCCTTGCTCTTGCTCGTCATCCACGAGGGGTCCGGGCAGAAGTAGCTGGGGCCGAAGACGCCGAAGCCGAGGTGGAGCAGCCCCTTCGTGCCGCGGACCTCGAGCCAGTAGCGCGAGCCCGCGCCGTCCTTCGCGACGTGCGTGCTGAACGAGCCGACCGCCAAGCCGCCGAACCCGTACTCGGCGAGGATCAGGTCGCCGACGACGGACCCGATCTGTTCCCCGGCCTGCTTGATGTCCCCGGCGACGGCGCGGCGGCCATCCTTCTGTTGAATCCGCGAGAAGCACCACTTCGCGTCGCCGACCAGAAATCGCATCAGGTCGAAGGTATGGGTGCCGAGCACCATCATGTCTTCCCCGCCGCCGCGGCGATCTTCCTTGCCGTGGCCGCGAACCTCGAGCACGTCCCCGAGTTGGCCCGCGGCGATGAGTTCCTTCGCGATCCTCACGCGCGGGCTGTACCGCGTCTGGTGGGCGAGCGCACACTTCACGTGGCGCTTCTCGCAGGCCGCGACCATCTCATCGGCCTGAAGCAGATTCTGGCACAGCGGCTTCTCGAGGAACATGCTCGCGCCGGCCTCGGCGCACGCGAGAACCATGTCCCGATGGCAGTCGGGCCAGCGGTCGGCCACGCTCACGATCTGGGGCTTCTCCTTGGCGAGCATCTCCCTGTAGTCGGCGTAGGCGGTCTTGGCGCCGAGGCGCTTGAGGGCGGCGGCGCGGCCCGCTTCGTTCTCGTCCGCCACGGCCACGATCTCGGCGCGGTCGCACTTCAGCCACACCGTGTCCAGGCCGTGCCCGTACCCGCCCTTGCCCGTGCGCCCGATCACCGCCACGCGATATTTCGCCGCCATGGTTCGCTCCGGAGAGGAAATCGATTCCGCAATGGTACCGACGAACAGGGTCGAAGTGGGGCGCATTCCGCGCGGCCCGTTGACATCGCGGCGCAGGTGCTCCATCATCTACGAACCGATCCTCGCCCCGGAGTCCGCTTCCATGATGCACCCGCTCGGCCGCCGCGATTTCCTCAAAGTCTCGGCCGCCGTCACCGCTTCGCTTCTCCCCGCCGCCGCTCCCGCCGCCGAGGCCAAGAAGCCCGTCATCCGCAAGGCCGTGAAATACGCCGGCATCAAGGTGAACGGAGACGATCTCGCCAAGTTCGAACTCGTCAAGAAGTGCGGCTTCCAGGGAGTCGAGATCGACAGCCCGAGCAAGCTGAACCTCGAGAAGCTCGTGGCCGCGAGCGAAGCCACCGGCATCAAGATTCATGGCGTCATCGATTCGGTTCACTGGAACGACACGCTCTCGCATCCGAAGGAGGAGATTCGCGCGAAGGGGCTCAAGGCCCTCGAAGGCGCCATCCGCGACGCCGCCGTCGTCGGAGCGGACACCGTGCTCCTCGTCCCCGGAGTCGTGAACAAGGACGTGACCTACGAGCAGTGCTACGAACGCTCCCAGGCCGAAGTGAAGAAGGCCCTGCCGCTCGCCGAGAAGCACAAGATCAAGATCGCGATCGAGACCGTGTGGAACAACTTCATCACGAAGCCGGAGCAACTCGTTCAGTACGTGGACGACTTCAAGAGCGAGTGGGTCGCGGCGTACTTCGACATCTCGAACATGATCAAGTACGGCGTGCCCCCCGCGGACTGGATTCGCAAGCTCGGCAAGCGGATGGTGAAGTTCGACTTCAAGGGCTACAGCAACTCGAAGCAGTGGGTGTTCATCGGCGAAGGGGACGAGAACTGGCCCGAAGTGCGGAAGGCCCTCGCCGAGGTGGGCTACGATGGCTGGGCCACGGAAGAGGTCGGCGGCGGGGACGAAGCCCGCCTCCTGAAGATCGCCGCCGCCATGGACAAGGCGCTGGGTTTGAACTGACTTCCCGCAGCGAGCCCGCTCGCGTTCCGGTTCCCACGCCTCGCATGGGAACCGGAGTCCATCGCATTCGCCAACTTTCTCCCGTTCGGCAATTGCCCTCGGCCTCGCTTCCGCACACAATGTCGCCTTCCGCACGATTCCCCGCACGGAGCGCCACCATGACGATCCTCCGGATCGCTCTCTTCTCCCTGGGCCTCGCCGCCGTTCTTCCCGCCGCCACGGCCCAACCCGTGAAGGCCCACGCGGCCCTCGTTCACGCCGTCGCCGTTTCTCCGGACGGGAAGCTGGTCGCGACCGCGGGGTTCGACAATACCGTGAAGATCTGGGATGTCGCCGCGGACGGCTCGCTCAAGGAAAAGAAGGTTCTCACCGGGCACACCGGCCCCGTGTACGCCGTCGCGTTTCATCCGAAGGACGCGGTCGTAGTCAGCGCCAGCCTGGACAAGACGGCCCGGGTGTGGAACCTCGCGGACGGCAAAGTTCTCGCCGAACTCAAGGGCCATACGGACATCGTGGACACGGTCGCCTTCGCGCCGGACGGCAAGTCCATCGCCACGGCCGGAGCGGACAAATCCGTGCGGCTCTGGAACGCGAAGGACGGCAAGGAACTGAAGAACCTCGGCGTCCACACCGGCTCCGTCTACTCGGTGGCCTTCTCCCCGGACGGCAAATCGCTCGCCTCCGCCGGCGGCGACGCGAACAACAAGGAACACGTCATCAAAGTGTGGGACGTGACCGCCCAGAAGGAACTGAAGACGCTCAAGGGACACGAACAACCCGTGACGTCCGTCACGTTCGGGGCGGACGCGAACACGCTGATCTCGGCCTCGATGGATCGCACGATCCGCATCTGGGACATCACCGCCGGCAAGGACACGAAGAAGCTCGGCCCCACGACCGACGATCCGTACGCCGTGGCGTGGGACCCGAAGAACAAGGTCATCGCGGTGTGCGGCTACTCGGGCCTCGTTTCCACGTGGACCCCGGCCGCGGACAAACCCGCCTTCTCGAAGCCGATCAAATCCCCGGGCTACTGCGTCGCCTTCACCGCGGACGGCAAAGCGCTCATCTCCGGGCACGACAACGGCTCCGTCGTCGTCACGCCGATCGGAAAGTGACCATGACGCGAACGTGCCTCGCCCTCGGGTTGGCGCTCGCCGCGGGAACCGCCGCGGCGCAGCCCACGCGGGAAGAACTCGCGAAGGACCCGAACCTCTTCCTCGAGTCCGCCCGCAAAGCGCTGAAGTGGGACGAGCCGACCCCGCCGACGAAGATCGCCGGCCCGATTCACTTCGTCGGCACGAAGGGGCTCGGCTCGTTTCTGATCGCGGGGAGCGAAGGCCACGTCGTCATTTACACCGGAATGCCCGGTTCCGGCGAGTCGATCGAGAAGTCCATCGTGAAGCTCGGCTTCAAGCCGAAGGACGTGAAGATCCTCCTCACGGGGCACGCTCATATCGATCACGTGGGCGGGCACGCGGCTCTGAAGAAGGCCACCGGCGCGAAGATCGCCCTGCTTCGCGAAGAGGTCGAACTCTTCGACTCCGGCGGGAAGCGGGACTTCCACTACGGCGAGGTCCGCGCCTTCGCTTTCGATTCCGCCAAAGTCGACACCTCGTTCCGCGACGGCGACACGATCCGCCTTGGCGACATCGCCATCCTCGTTCACCACACGCCGGGCCACACCCGCGGCTCGACCACGTACACGACCACCGTGAAAGACGTCGCCAGAACTTACTCCGTCGTCTTCGCGGACGGCACCGGCGTGAACCCCGGGTACCGCCTCGCGAAGGGGCCGTCGTACCCTGACATCGCGGACGATTTCCGCCGCACGTTTCGCACGCTCGAAGGCCTGAAGCCGGAGATCTGGCTCACCCCGCACAACGACGTGTACGGCCTCGACGTCAAACGCGAGAACGCGGCCAAGGCCGGCCCCGCGGCCTGGGTCGACCCCGACGGCTACCGCAAGTGGGTCGCCCTTCAGAAGGGCCGATTCGAGACCGCGCTGAAAGCCGACGCGGATCGGAAATGACGACCGTGGAGAAGCCATGCGAACCGCATTGATCCTGATCGTCGCCGTCGCCACGGCCGTGCGGGCGGATGAACCCGTGTCCACTCGGGAGGCGCTGCTCAAGGCGTACCAGTATCGCGACGGGCGCGGCGTGAAGGTGGACCACGTCGAGGCGATGAAGTGGGGGCGGCTCGCGGCCGATCGCGGGGACGCCGCCGCCTTCGACTTCGTCGGCTGGATGTACTTTCAAGGCCTCGGGGTGAAGCGGAATCCGGAGGTGGCGGCGGGGTACTTTCGGGCGGCGGCCGCGGGGAAGTCCGCGGCCGGTGCATGGAATCTCGGCCTCTGCCTTCACGCGGCACAAGGCGTGGACCACGACGTTCCCAAAGCCCTTGAAGCGTGGAAGCGAGCCGCAGCGCTGGGCCACGGTCGCGCCGCGTCCACGGCCGCGATGGCGTACCTCGCCGGCGACGGCGTTCCGAAAGACCTGAAGCAAGCCCGCACGCTCGCCGAACGCGCCGTGGAACTGAACGACCCCGCCGGGCATGTCGTGCTGGGCGAGATGCTCTACCGCTCCGGCGAGGTCGAGGCCGCGAAGAAGCTCTGGAAGAAAGTCGCCGACACGAAGACGACCCAGGCGACCGCCCAGCCCGTGCAATCGAGCGACGACCTCGCCGCCCAGCAGGGAGCGGATCTGCTTGAGTTGCTCGACTACCGCGGGCGCAAAGCCGAGCCCGGTGTCTTCGCGCTGGTCGATCTGCCGCACATTCATCAGGGTTGGAACAACTGCGGGGCGACGAGTTGCGCCATGTTCGCCCGCTCGCAGGGGAAGCCGTGCGGGGCGTGGGACTACAAGAAGCTCTGCCCCTCGCCGCTCGGCACGGGCACGGATTGGGGCGACCTGCTGAACGCCGCCAAAACGCTGGACGTGAAGTGCACGCTGGTCACCTTCACCCCGGACGACGCGGGCTTCGACAAAGCCACCGCCTTCGTTCGAACGGAACTCGACGCGAACCGGCCCGTGGTCATCGACTTCAAGTACACCGGCCCGCAGTACCCCGGCGGCGAAGCGGGCCACACGCTCGTGCTCGTCGGCTACATCGCGAAGGACGATCGCTACGTGCTCTGCAACCCGGCGATCGCCACCCCCGGCCTCCAATTGATGACCGCGAAGGACCTGAAGCGCCACTGGCGCTCGGACCACTACGGCGCACTCTCCAAGAACGTGCTCTCGCGCCCGGCCATCGTGCTGGTCGACACCCCGACCAAAAAGAACTGAACGACTCGCCTTCGTACCCCACAACGAGGACCCAATGGCTCACCCCAAGCTCCGCGGCATCATCCCGCCCGTCGTCACGCCGCTCGCCGCGGATCAGAGTCTCGATCTGGACGGACTCCGCAAGCACATCGATCACATGCTCGCGAAAGGCGTCCACGGCATCTTCGTGCTCGGCACCACCGGCGAGTTCTACGCCCTGGACGAACGCGAGAAGCAGGAGATCGCCGCGGCCGCCGTGGCCCACTGCAAGGGCCGCTCGCCCGTGTACGTGGGGACCGGCGCCGAGACGACCCGCGAGGTGATTCGCCTCACCAAGATGGCCGAGACCGAAGGGGCGGACGGTGTCTCCGTCATCACGCCGTACTTCATCAAGCCGAACCAGAGCGAACTGGTCGATCACTTCCGCCGGATCGCGGAGAGCACGACGTTGCCCGTCGTGCTTTACAACAACCCCGCCACGTGCGGCGGGCTCAGCATCGAGCCGGACACGGTGGCGAAACTCGCCGAGGTTCCCAACATCATCGGCATCAAGGATTCGTCCGGGGACTTGCAGAACACCATCGAGATCATCCGCAACACGCCGAAGGACAGGTTCGCGGTGCTGAACGGCCGGGACACGCTGATCTTCGCCGCTTTGCAGGCCGGCGCCCATGGCGCGATCCCGGCCTCGTGCAACATCGCCCCGGATCTCTGCGTCGGCATCCACGAGACGTTCACGAAGGGGGATCTCGCGGCGTCGCAGGCGCTGCAATCGCGGCTGCATCCGATCCGCATGGCGATGGGGCTCGGCACCGGGAACAGCGCCGTGAAGGAAGCGATGGCGCTCCTCGGCCGGCCCGCCGGCCCCAGCCGCGACCCCATCGCCCCGTTCTCCGGCGAGAAGAAAGCCAAGCTGAAGGCGATCCTCGAGAAGGCCGGCGTGACCGGTTGATTCACGGAGCGGGGAAGCTCGGGGGCCGCCCCTCGAGCACGGCCAGCACGTCCCGCACCACCCAACTCATGTTCTCCAGCGCCGTGGCGGTGCGGGCCGCCATGTGCGGCGTGAGCAGCACGTTGTCCAACCCGAGCAGCGGGTAGTCCGCGGCGGGCGGCTCGGGGTCGAAGACGTCGAGCGCCGCGGCCGCGATCCGCTTCTCCCGGATCGCCGCGGCGAGGGCCGCGTCGTCCAACACTTCCCCGCGGCTCGTGTTGATCAGGATCGACGTCGGCTTCATCAGCCCGAGCAGCTTCGCCCCCACGAGCTTTTCGTTCCCGGCGCGCATGTCCACGTGAAGCGAGACCACGTCCGCCTCGCGGAAGAGCGTCGGCGCGTCCACCTCGGTCGCGGGGAACGCGAGCTTCGAACGCACGTCCACCACGTCCGTGTAAATCACCTTCATGCCGAAGCCATTGGCGGCGATGTGCCCGACGCGACGACCCACGCGGCCCATGCCCAGGATGCCGAGCGTGAGTTCGTTCAGTTGCCGACCGCGGAGCGTGTTGCGGAGACGTTTGAACTCGTCCGCGGTGTAGGTCCGTTCCTTGAACGGAACCCACGGCCGCACGAGTTGGAGGATCATGCCGAGAACGAAATCGCCGACGGCGATCGTGTTCGCCTCCGGCGTGAAGACGACCTCGACGCCGCGGGCGCGGCACGCGGGCACGTCGATATTCTCCAGACCGACGCCGCCGCGGCCCACGACACGCAGCTTGGGGCAGCAGGCGAGCAGCGCCGCGTTCACCCGCGTGTACGTGCGCACCACAAGCGCCTGCACGTCCGGCAGCGCGGCTTCGTACTCCGGAGAGCCCGGGGCCGCCTCCAGCACCCGCGCCCGCTCCTTCAACCACGCCAGCGGCGCGGCGTCGGACCCTTCCGTGACCATCGCAAACGGCAGTTCTCGCATGCGGGCCGTTATAGCGATTCGAGCCGCGCGCGAAGGAGCGGTGCAGCCATGCTACTCGTACCGTTTCGCGATCTTCTCCGCCTCGGCGTCCTTCTTCTGCTTGCGGAGCGACTCCAGCAGCAGGTCGCGGGCCTCTTCGTGCATCACGTCGATGAAGAGGGCCTCGCGGGCGAATCGCTCCGCCTCGGCGGGCTTCTCCTGGAGCGCGGCGCGGGCCAGCTTCACGCGGACGGCCAAGTCGTCCGGATCGCGGGCGGCCATCTCCAACAACACGGATTTCAACTCGGCGTCCTTCTTGAGCGAAGCGTAGATGCGGGCCAGCTCGGTGAGCCAGTCGCCGTCCAGCGGGGCGAGCTTGCGGCCGCGCTCGAACGGTTCGGCGGCCTTCGCCAACTCCTTGGCCTCGACATACGCCTTGCCCAGCGCGAGGAGCACGCGGGAATCGTCCGGGTTCTCCTTGGCGGCGGCTTCGAGCGTCTTCAACGCCTCGGCCTCATTCTTGTCGCGGGTCAGCAGCCGAGCCAACACCACGGACGCGAAGGCGTGCCCCTTCTCCTTGGCGATGGCGGCCTCGGCGAGTTTCTTCGCGTCCGCCGGTTTGTTCCGCCGCACGTACTCGGCCGCGAGGCGGGCCATGATGTCCGCGTCGTCCGGGGTCTTCTTGTGGGCCGCTTCGAGTTCCGCGAAGGTGAGAACCTTCTCGGCCCGCCGCTTCGCTCCGGCCGCCTTCACCACCTCGGCCACGTGCTTGCGGTAGCCGGTCTCGAAGTCGTCCTGCTGAACGCCGAGCGCGGACTTGAGCACGGAGGCGGTGCTGCCGTCGGCACGATACGCGTCCAGCAGCTTCGCGATGGCCGCCTCGCCGTGCGTTTTCGTGGCGTACTCGACGTACAGCAGCGCCTGGCAGTACGCGAGCGGCCAGTCGTCCGGGCTGCGGGGCCGCACGAACGCCATCGTGATGTTGTCGAGGTTCAGGAGTTCGCCCGCGGCCTGCTTCTCGCGCAGCACGGCCATCCACGAGAGCGGCTTCTCGCCTCCTTCGCTCCGCACCGCGAGCCCCTCCGTGAGCCAGTGCGGCACGCGGTAGTCCGTCTGAATCAGATTGAAGGCGTGGGTGAGTTCGTGCTTCACCACGCGGGCCCAGTTGAACGGCCGGCCGCCCTCGGCCACCGGCGACGGAAAGACGATGAGCCGGCCCGTGCAGGCGCCCGCCGCCGCGTCCGGCAACGACGGCAACGCGATGGTGCGGCCGCTGAACATCTCCCGCGTGCTGAACACTTCCACCAGCACCTTGCCCGGCGGCTCGTATGCGAACTGCTTCTTCAGCTCCGCGTGCGACTCCTCGAGGAAGTCCGCCAGGAACGCGGCCATCACCTTGTCCGTCTTCTCGTCGAACTTCAGCGTGTAGTGCGGCGTCTCGATCGTCCGGTATCCGTCCAGATGCTTCAGCACGCGGAGCGAGTTCGAGACGCGAACGTTGAAGGGGTCCGCCTTGATGGCCGCGTCGAAGGTCTTGCGGGCCTCGGCTTCCTGACCCGTTCGCATGAGCAGCATGCCGAGCCCGGCGCGGGCCGAAGGCAGCATCGGCCGCAGTTCCGCCGCTTTGCGGTAGAACTCCTCCGCCTTCGCGTATTGCTTGTGGGCCTCGAGCGCGGCCGCCATCTCGTGGAAGAACTCGGCCGGCTTCGTGTCGAAGGCTTCGACCTCTTTCTGGAGCTTCGCGACCTCCTCGGGCTTGTTCTGGAAGTGGAAGCTGGCCGCGAGCAGGCCGAGAGTCGCCTCATCCCGCGGGTTCACGATCTTGGCGATGGCGAGCAGTTTCTCCGCGGCCACGAGGTCGCCCCCGGCGAGCAGCACGTGCGCCTTCAGGCGGATCGCCTCGGCATTCTTGAAGTTCACCTTCAAAGCCTGCTCGGCGAAGTTCTCCGCCTCTTTGAGGTCGAGCGAATCGAGGGCCACGAGCCCCTTGCCCACCAACGCCTCCACGGCCTTCGGGTTGATCTTCAACGCCTTGTCGAAGGCCTCGAGCGCGTCCGCCCGGTTGTGCTTCGCGAGGAGCAGGCGGCCCGCGAGGTTCTCCACCTCCCACGCGTCCGGGTCGAACTTCAGCGCGTCGCGGTACACTTCGTTGAGGATGAAGCTGAACTGCTGCGGGCGAACGTTCCACAGCGCGTTTTCGGCTCCGGCCTGCCCGATGATTTGAAGAACCTCGGCGTCCTTGATCGGCTTGTCCGCGTCTTCGGCATCCGAGTACGCGCGCACGAACCACCGCATCTCCTGATCCGCGGCCGGCATGTCGCCTTTGTCCCGGAGGATGCGGGCCTTCACCCAGCGGGCGAGGAAGCGCTTCTCGTCCTTCTTGAGGACCGCGTCCGCGTCCTTGATCGCGTCGTCCCATTGGCCGAGGGAATAGAAGAGGTCCGCGCGGTGGGCGAGCAGATCGGGATCGTTCGACCGCTTTATCGCGTCGTCGAGGATGAGGAGGGCCTTCGAACTTTCGCCCTCGATGCGGTAGGCGCGGGCCAGCCCGATGGAGGCGGCGACGCCGTGTTTCGGATCCGTGGTGAGGTCCTGGAACGCGGCGCGGGCTTCCTCGTAGTTGCCGCGTTGCAGCCGCTGCCGGGCTTCGGCCAACGATGCGGCCGCCTTCTTCTCCGGCTGCGGGATCGCGAGCCCCGCGCCGATCACCGCGAACGCACCAAGCGTGACCACGAGTCGCATCGCGAACCCTCCGGCGGACCGTTCCATATTATGCGAAGCGTCCCGGCGATGGGATGATCTGGAGGCCGCGATGCGGATCGACATCGGCACGGCGAACGTGGTGGACGTGTATCAGGCGCTCGTGGGCGTGGTGACGCCGCGGCCGATCGCGTGGGTGAGCACGCTCTCGCCCGCCGGCGTGGTGAATCTCGCGCCGTTCAGCTTCTTCAACGCGTTCGGGGCGAACCCGCCGATCGTGATCTTCTCGCCTACGCTCCGCCGCGACGGCACGAAGAAGGACACGCTGATCAATCTCGAGTCGCTTGGCGAGTTCGTGATTCACGCGTCCACGGAACCACTCGCGAGCCAGGTGAACGTCACGTCCCGCGAGGTGCCGCCGAACGAGAGCGAAGTGTCGCTCGCGGGGCTGACGACGATCCCGAGCGAGAAGGTGCGGCCGCCGCGGATCGCGGAGTCGCCGGTGGCCCTGGAGTGCGTGGTGCGGCAGATCGTGCCGTGCGGCACGGGGCCGATCGCGGCCAACCTCGTGATCGGCGAAGTGGTGTTGATGCACATTGCGGACGAGATGCTGGACGCGGCCGGCCGCGTCGACCCGCGGAAGCTGCGAACGGTGGCCCGCCTCGGCGGCGACTTCTGGTGCCGCACCAGCGACCTCTTCGAACAGAAGCGCCCGTAGGCTACTGGCCCTTGGTTTGATCCCGCAGCTCGCCCTTGGGCAGGTTCGGCACGCTCTTCAGAACTCGCGTCAGGTTCTGCTTGAACGGTTCGACGCCGGGCTGGCCGTACGGATTGGTTCCCATCAGGCGGCCTTCCACGACCGTGGCCAGCATCAGCATCTGCATCAGTTGGCCGATCGCGTGCTCGTTGATGGAGGGAAGCACGATGTCCGCGGCGGGGCGGGCGGCGTTCTCGTAGGCTTCGTTCACTCCCTTGAGCGTGGCGTCCTGCAGGTCCGGGAAGCCGCGCCGCGAAAACTGGTTCAGGTCGTCTTCATTCCGATCCGCCATGCCGATCATCACGGGCGGATGTTTCACTTGCTTCACCACGATGTTGTTGATGACCTTGTCCCGCGTTCCGTCCTGATGCTGTTGCCCGCGGGCGTGCAGGTCTCGGCTTTGCACCACGGTGAGCGGGGTAGGCCCGCGGCCGCATTTGCCTAGAGACTCGGAGAGAAGCTGATCGTGCCAATGGCCGATGGCTTCGAGTTTCTTCGACCACACCGCCATCACGCGGGTCGTTTTCTTCTGCTCCTCGGCGAGCAGGTGGTTCACGGCCGCGTACTGCAGCACGGGGTTGCGGTCGAACGGCTCCTCGAGGAAGCGCTTGGTCATGGCCGCGGCGCCCATCAGCAGCGCGCGAACGTCCAGCCCCATGATCGCGGCGGGAAGCAGGCCGGCCGCGGTGAACGCGCTGAAGCGACCGCCCACGTCGTCCGGAATCGTCAGGATGTCGTCTTCGTCGTGCCCTTCGGCGCGGCACAGATCGCGGAGCTTGCCCTTCGGCCCCGTGATTGGCGCGATGGCGTGGCGGAGCATCTCGGACTTGGGCCCGTAGTAGCGGGCGGCCTCGGCCTTCACGGCACGGTACGCCGCGGCCGTTTCCATCGTGCCGCCGCTCTTGCTGGACACGACCACGGCCCACCGTTCCTCCATGAGGTCCGGCTCGACGCAGGTGTTGTCCAGCAGTTCGAAGAACTCCTGAAGCGAGTCGTTGTCCAACGAATCGCCCTGGAAGTACATGCGGGGCTTGCCCATCCGCATCTTCGCGGGCATCTCGTTGTGGAAGGAGTGGGCGAGGGCCTGGAAGAAAGCACGGGCGCCGAGCGAGCTGCCGCCGACTCCAAGCACGACGACGCGATCGAAGTTCTCCTTGATCCGGTTCGCGACCCGGAGCACGCGGCCCAGTTCGGACGAATCCTGCTTGCGGCGAAACGCGTCGAGCGTCTTCTGCGGCAGATCGATGAACCCCGGTTGAAGCGGGAGTTCTTTGCCCGGGGCGTTCGCGAGTTCGCGTTCGGCCGCGACTTTGCCGCGAACCGCCATCGCCTGCGGCTTGATGGCCTCGAGCCGTTCAGGCGAAAGGAAGTGCTGGGATTGCAGTTCCGCCAACGGGGACCAGCTTTCGGCCGGCCGCGCCAGCAACCGCTGGAACTGATAGTCGACGTTCTCGTCCGGCAGTTGGTGCGCGTGCTCACGGGATCGCGTCGGTTGTTCCATAGCGAGCAGGGCCATGTCCGCGGGCTCCGAACGGGCGGTACGAGAGAGTGCCTGTCGGAGGACTATAGAACACGAATTTGAGGCGGGGACCGAGAATTGCGTGCTCCCCGCGGTCGTCCGGAATCGGGTAGGAGGCGGGATTGCCCGCCGTCCTCCCACACCACCGGACGTACTGACGTATCCGGCGGTTCCTAAATTGCTTGCAACGTCTCATACCGACCGACGAGATTCACCAAACCGAGC
>Ga0169931_10000396_pt1 | contig 71139 bp, 66 predicted proteins | sample Kivu_15m_20L_FD_129675 | JGI IMG/M metagenome (GOLD analysis project Ga0169931, IMG submission 129675) | Freshwater microbial communities from Lake Kivu, Western Province, Rwanda to study Microbial Dark Matter (Phase II) - Kivu_15m_20L... | ecosystem: Environmental > Aquatic > Freshwater > Lake... | reverse complement strand
GGCAGCATTGTCGGCAGCATTGTCGGCAGCATTGTCGGCATCGTCGGCATCGTCGGCATCGTCGGCATCGTCGACAGCATCATCGGCATCGTCGACAGCATCGTCGACAGCATCGTCGACAGCGTCGTCGTCGCCTCCCGTCAACCCGGTGGTGGTGTGTGACGCGTCGTCGTCGGCGAACAACTCACGCAGTTCGTCACGTACGGCTTCGGGGATCGGCGGCGTGATCGCACTCATCGTGATCGACGGATCGCGCACTCCCCCGCCGAACACCTGCTCGAGACGCGACGTTGCGACACCCGGTGCATCGCCGACGAGCGCACCGGCATCGGCGGCAAATTCCGCGGGGAACCCGACGAGCTTGATCTCGCTGCGCAAGTCGATACCCGTGGCGTCCTGCACGCGACGTCGCACCTCGGCCATCAGCAGTGCAACGTGCTCTGCGCGTCCGTCGTCGTCGACTTGGATGAAGTTGGCGTGCTTCGTCGACACCTCTGCCGTGCCGATGCGCAGGCCCCGCAAGCCGAGCGAGTCGATGATTGCTCCGGCGGAACGATCACCATCCGCCGGGTTGACGAACACCGAGCCTGCGTTGTGTCCGCCCGGTTGGTGTTCGCGTCGCCAGCGCACGATCTCGGCCATCTCGCGCTCGCTCGCGGCTGCGTCACCCCACGAAAGCTCCATGCTCGCCGACAACACGACGTGGTGCGCCTGCAGGTCGCTGCCGCGGAATCGCAAACCGAGGTCGCGTGCGGCGACGTTGGCGACGATCCCCTTGCGTAGATGGAACACCTTCGCCAGTGTGAGCGACGAGGCCATGTCACTGCCGTGGCCACCGGCATTCATCCGCACCGCGCCGCCGACGGAACCCGGCACACCAACGGCCCATTCCATGCCGGTGAGTCCGTGCGCACTGCATCGTCGCGCGAGCACCGGAAGGGCGACGTTTGCGCCGGCGGTGACGAATGCCCGGTCGCCCGGTGAGGGCAGTTCGATCGTGTCGGCGAAATCGCCGAGGCCGATCGCGAGCCCGGGAAATCCGTCGTCGGACACGAGCAGGTTGCTGCCGCGGCCGATGACGAGCACCGGAACGTCATGTTCGCGCAGGACGTTCGCCGCGGCGTGCAGGTCGTCGATCGTTCGCGCGCGCAGGAAGAGTGCGGCCCGTCCGCCCACCTTGTACGTCGTCAGAGCGGCAAGCGGCTCGTTGCGGCGCACCCGTGCACCGAGGATGAGACCGGCGCGGTCGAGCGTGCGGGTCGAGCGCGTGTAGTCGGTCGTGTCGTCAGGCGCCACGCGACAAGTCTCGCCGACGCGCCACCACTTCATCGGGGAGGGTCTCGATGTCACCGCATCCCATGGAGATGCACACGTCACCGGATCGCAACTCGGCGGCGAGGTAGTCGACGAGTTCGTCGCGCGTTGCGCGCCACTCGACCCGCGCCTTCGGGTGCGCGGCGCGCACCGCATCGACGACGAGTTTTCCCGTCACTCCGGCAATCGGGGTCGTGCCCGACGAATAGATGTCGGTGACGACGACGAGGTCGGCACCGAGGAATGCATCACGGTATTCCGGCGAGAGCACGGCCATGCGATTGAAACGATTCGGCTGGAACACGGCAACTACGCGCGACCACGCGTCGGTTGCGGTGCGCGCGGCGGCGAGCACCGCCGTGATCTCCGCGGGCAGGTGGGCGTAATCGTCGACGAGGGTGATGCCGTCGACGACGTGTCGGGTGTCGAACCGTCGTTCCACGCCGCGAAAATCGGCGAGTGCACGCAGACACGACTCTGCATCGGCACCCAATTCGAGGGCCATTGCGAGGGCACCGAGCACGTTGAGAACGTTGTGCCGGCCGCGCAATGCGATCCGCACGTCGCCGACACGCGAGCTGCGATGCACCACCGTGAATGTGACGCCGCCGTCGGCGAACCGCACGTCGCGTGCCACCGTGTCGGCCCCCGCGTTTTCGATTCCGTAGGTGAGAGCGCCGTGACGCCGTGCCAGTGCCACGGCACGCTCGTCGTCGGCACACACGACCTTCGTTCCGTCGACACCGGCGAGAAAACGGTCGAATGATCCGACGATTCCTTCGAGCGTTCCGTGCTCGTCGAGATGGTCGACGTCAACGTTCGTGAGGATCGCCGCCCGCGGGCGCAACGCAACGTGCGTCGAGTCGCTCTCGTCGGCCTCGACGACGAACGGACCGCCGCCCCAGTGTGCATTGCCACCGAGGCTGCGCACCTCGCCGCCGATGTAGTACCCCGGGTCCATCCCTGCGACTCTCAGCATCGTGGCGAGCAGTGCCGACGTCGTCGTCTTGCCGTGCGTGCCGGCCACCGCAACCGCGTTCGACCGCGCGCACACACTGGCGAGCATCGTGGCGCGCGACACGACCCGCACGTTCGCGCGGCGTGCAGCGAGCAACTCGATGTTGTCGGCGCGGATCGCCGATGAATGCGTCACGGCATCGCAACCGCCGACGGCGGAGGGATCGTGCGGTACGTTCACGTCGACGCCGAGCCCCCGCAGGCGCGCGAGTGCAACAGACTCGCGCACGTCGCTGCCGCTCACGCGATGACCCATCCCGGCGAGCACAACCGAGAGCGCGTTCATCCCCGGCCCACCGGCACCGACGACGTGCAGGCGACGCGTTCCCGAAAGATCGACCAGCGGTCGCGTCGTGGCCACTGCATCGATGATTGCATCGGCGATGGACGTCGTGCGGTGCAGCGCACCGGCTTCGCGTGCGTTTTCCGCGAGCGCACGGCGGCGCGGCACATCGGCGACGAGTGCAACAACCAGACCCGTCAACTCGGCGACGACCTCGGCTTCGCCGAGCACGACGGCGCCACCGTCGCCGTCGAGCGCACGGGCGTTGCGCGTCTGGTGGTCGTCGGCGGCACCCGACCACGGAACGACGACCGCCGCAACGCCGACCGTTGCGATCTCGGCAATGGTGCTCGCACCTGCGCGACACACGACGAGATCGGTGACCGCCCACACGTCGGTCATGTCGTCGACGAAGGGAATGCGTCGGTACGCGAGCGCTGCGTCGGAAGGCAGCGACGGCACGTCTTCATCGGCGTATCGCGAACCACACAGGTGAACGATGGCAAGGTCGCTGCGATCCCGCAAGGACTCGACGAGTACCCGCGTTGCACGGTTGAGCACGCGCGAGCCGAGAGAGCCGCCCATGATCGTGACGATGGTCCGTCCGGAGGGCAGGTCGAGGCGGCGACGTGCTGACTCACGGTGGACCGCGACGTCGAGATGTCGCAGCGCCGCGCGCACCGGCGCACCGGCGAGCCGCGTCCGCGGCAGCGGAGAATCGGCGTGAGCGACGACGTTGCACACGCTGTGACGGGCCTGACGCCGGGTGGCAAGACCTGGCACGGCGTCATACGACACCGTGACGACGGGTATCCCCGCCCACCGTGCGGCAATCGTTGCCGGCAGGCTCGCGAAGCCACCGACGCTGACGACGACCTGCGGTCGCTCGCGGGCGAACCACCGGCGCATCTCACCGACGGCACGGGTCAACAACACCGCCGCTCGCAACGATCGGGCGACGGCCCGCGGGGTGATGCTGCGCTGCAAACCATCGACGTCGAGGAACCGGACGTGAACGCCGAGCGGCGACACCAACCGGGACTCGGGTCCGCGCAGCGAACCTGCATAGCCGAGTTCGCCGGCGTTCCAGCCGCTCTCTCGGAACTGCTCGAGGATCGCAACGGCGGGAACGACGTGGCCCGCGGTTCCACCACCAGCCACAACGGCGAACATGTCGTTCGCGAGGCTAGTCGCGCGGAGTTGACGCTTCCCGACGCATGTTGCGCGCGACGTTGAGTAACAGACCCGATGCGGCGAGCGTGATGAGCAACGACGATCCGCCGTACGAGATGAGCGGCAGCGTGAGGCCGGTCACGGGCATGATCCCGATGACACCGCCGATGTTGATGCACGCCTGCAGTACGAACCACGACGTGATTCCCGCCGCGAGAAGCGCACCGAACCGGTCACGTGCGCGCAACGCAACGCGGAAGCCGCACAAGGCAAGTACGAGGAACCCGAGGATGATGATGCTCGAACCGAGCAGGCCGAACTCCTCGGCGATGACGGTGAAGATGAAGTCGCTGTGTGCGAGAGGCACGTATCCCCACTTGCTCGTGCCCTCACCCGGACCGACGCCGGCAATGCCGCCGTTGGCGATGCTCAGCAACGATTGGTACACCTGGTAGCCGGTGTGTTCCTTGTTCGCCTCAAGATTGAAGAACGCGAGCCAGCGGTTGCGCCGCGACGCGCTCATGAGGATGAGCGTGATGCCACCGACGGCGGTGACGAACGACGCCGCACCGATCCAGCGCAGCGGTGCGCCCGCCATGAAGAGCACCGTCACGGCGATTGCCGACATGACGATGGCACCCCCGAGATCCTGCTGCGCCATGCACACCGCGGCTGCGGCGGCCCACACGGCTGCAACCGGAAGGAACGTTCGCCGCAGGTTCGTGATCTCGCGCTGACGGCGACCGAGGAGATTCGTTGCGTACACGACGAGAGCGAACTTCATGAACTCCGAGGGCTGGAAACTCACCGGACCCATTGAGACCCACGCATTCGCACCGTTGATCGTCACGCCGAGCGGCGTGAATGGGAGCAAGTTGAGACCGAAGGCCGCAATGAGCGTCGGCATCGTGATGCGTCGCCAGATGTGGTACGGCATGCGGTAGGTCGCGATCGCTGCTGCCCCTCCGACCACCGCCCACATGAGTTGACGAAAGAACATCGTCCATGCGGAACCGCCGCGATTGATCGACGTGATCGACGACGCCGAAAGCACCATGACGAGTCCGATGCTGACGAACACCGTGATGACGATCATGATCACGTAGAACGTGCGCGTGGGCGGGGTGTCGGAAAGCTTGAGGTACCCGAGCGCACCCTTGCGATCGAGGGCCTGACGGCGACGTTCGGCGAGCGAGACGGACGTGGTTCCGGTGCCCGCCGACGGGGCCTTGAGGGTTGCGGTCATCGGTCGTGATTTCCTTTCGTGGTTCTGTCGGACTCTGCGGTGGTTGCGGCGAGTTCGGTGACGAGACGACGAAAGTCGTCACCCCGCTCGCCGTAGTTGCGGTACCAGTCGAAACTCGTGCACCCAGGCGAGAGCAAGACGACATCGCCGCTGCGGGCGAGTTCCCGCGCCGCGAGCACCGCGTCGCGCATCGTGTCGGCAGTGCGCACGGGACGCCGACCGGCAAAGACCGCCGCGATGTCGGGACCGGCCGCTCCGGTGGCGACGACGGCGCGAATCCGCTCGACGTCACGCGCCATACCCGAGAGATCGAGGCCCTTGTTCTTGCCGCCGGCGATGAGCACGATGCTGTCGAAAGACGTGATGGCTGCGCGGGCCGCGTGGGGGCTCGTCGCCTTCGAATCGTTGAACCAGCGCACGCCGTCGATCTCCGCCACGAACTCGATGCGGTGTGCTGCGTGAGTGAACGCGCCGAGTGCGTCGGCGATGGCCGTCGTCGTCGCGAGGTTCGACTCGAGAACCGCGGCACTGGCTGCGAGTGCGTTGGTGACGTCGTGCGGGAGGTCTCGCGACAGTGCACGGCGTTCGACGATTCGCCCGTGGGGTGAAACGAGCCACCCGTTTTCGCAGCGGTAGTCGCCGGCATCGAGGCCGAAGGTGACGACGCGGGCACTGCCGCCGCGCGCCGACGCCACGATCGACTCGTCGACCACCGGGGCGACCGCAACGTCGTCGTGGCGCGCCGCCGCCCAAATGCGGGCTTTGGCCCGGCGATACGACTCGATGTCGACGTGCCAGTCGAGATGATCAGGGGCGAGGTTCAACCAGACCGACGCAGCCGCGCGGAAGTCACGCGTGAATGCAAGGCGGAAACTCGAGCACTCGATCGCAAACGCCGTGTCGTCACCGTCCAATGCGGCAACGAGTGGCAGCTCGGTGTTGCCGACGGCACGTGCCCGGTGTCCGGCGCTGCGCAACATCGCCGCCGCCATGAGCGTCGTCGTCGTCTTGCCGTCCGTGCCGGTGACCGCGACGAAGGGTCGCGCAGCGGCACCGCGGCGCGACTCGTCGCGGTATCCGATCTCGATTTCCGAGACGACGTCGACTCCCGAGGCGACCGCGGCGCGCACGATCGGGTGGGATTCCGGAACGCCGGGGCTCGGTACGAGACGCTCGTAGGCGGCAACGTCGTGTACCGCCGCGGCGAGCGCGGCGCCCTCGAGCAGCGGTGCTGCGATTCCCCGGGCGAACTCGCGGTGCTCGTCGGTGGGCGAGTCGTCGGCAAGCGTGACGTCGTCACCGCGCGCGATGAGATGGGCCGCAACGGCGCGTCCGGCAACGGCGAGTCCGTAGACGAGCGTGCGCATCAGCGTGCCACCTCGCCGATGATCCTGATCTCGTTGGTGAAGTCGGCAATGAAGAGCGCCACCCCCGTGGCGACGCACAGCGCGGCGAGCAGCCAGAAGCGGATGATCACCGTGGTTTCCGGCCAGCCCTTCAGTTCGAAGTGGTGATGAATCGGCGACATGAGGAAAAGACGCTTCTTGCGCCCGCTCGCCTTGAAGACACCCATTTGCACGGCGACGGACCCGGCCTCGAGCACGTTGATGCCGCACAGAATCGGCAGCAGGAGGTGCGTGTTCGTCGTCACCGCGAGCATGCCGAGTGCCGCACCGAGCCCGAGCGCGCCGACGTCACCCATGAAGATCCGCGCGGGTGCGGCGTTCCACCACAGGAAACCGCCGCATGCCGCAGCGAGCGAAGCGGCGAGCACTGCGAGATCGAGCGGATTGACGATCGCTGCATAGATTTCGCCGTTGCGGAATGCGAAGTAGGCGATGAGCGTGAATGCACCGAAGCCGAACATTGCCGAGCCCGCCGCGAGACCGTCGAGACCGTCGGTGACGTTCACCGCGTTCGTCGTCGCCCACACCATGAGTGCGGTCCACACGACGTAGAACGGTCCGCTGATATCCCAGCCCGGGATTTCGGCGCGGGTGAATGAGATCGTCTCGCTGACACCGGTCTGCGACGCAAGCAGCCAAGTGAGCAGCAGCACGATGCCGAAACTGATCCAGCCCTTCTTCTTCCAGAAGATGCCGCGGTTGTGCTGGCGGCGCACCTTGAGGAAGTCGTCGATGAAGCCGAATGCGGCGAGCACGAACACCGTCAACCAGATGATGAGTGCCTGAGTAGAGAACGGCAAGCCGTCGCGCACGTGCGCCACCGTCCAGCCGATTGCCGCCGATGTGAGGATGGCGATGCCACCCATGGTGGCGGTGCCCTTCTTCGTCATGTGGTGCGTCGGACCGCGATCCTCGGCACCGAGGATCGGCTGTCCCTTTCCGATGCGCGCGAAGATCGCGATCATGACGCGTGTGAGCGCGATCGAACACACGATGGACACGGCCCCGGCGATGAGGATCGCGATCATGCCGCGGCTCCTGCGAGCTCGCGCACGACGTCGACGTCCCGGAACGGGATCTCGCGATCGGCGATCGTCTGCGTCGACTCGTGACCCTTGCCGGCAACGACGACGACGTCCCCGCTGCGCGCCTCGGCGAGCGCGCGCGCAATTCCGCGGCGCCGGTCCTCCTCCACTGCGACGAGGACGCTGCGCCGTTGTGCGGGTACGCCGCGCTCGATGTCGGCGATGATCGCCGCGGGATCCTCGTGGCGCGGATTGTCGGACGTGATGACGACGGCATCGGCACTGCGTGCGGCAACGGCGCCCATGTCGGGTCGCTTGCGTGCGTCTCGTCCGCCACCGCAACCGAACACGACGATGACCCGTCCGCTCGATGCGACGCGACGTGCAGACTCGAGCACGCCGGCAAGCGCCTCGGGGGTGTGCGCGTAATCGACGATGACGGCGAAGTCGCGCCCGATGTCAACGTGCTCGAAACGGCCGGGGACGCCCGATGCCGCAGCGAGACCGTTGCAGATGTGCGCCGTTGACGTTCCCAGAGCGCGGGCGGTCGTCGCCGCGGCGAGCGAGTTCATGACGTTGAAGTATCCACCCAGCTGCACGGTCATGCGCACCGACTGCCAGGTGAAACTGTGCTGCGACACGCTCGCCTCGACGTCGCTCACATCGTCACGGCCGTAGGACACGATCGGCAGCGGTGCCCCGTCGACGAGCAGTCGACCATGCACATCATCGCGATTGACGATCCCCACGTCGGCGAGGTGCGGATCGAACAGCGACGCCTTCGCCGCGAAGTACCGCTCCATCGTTCCGTGAAAGTCGAGGTGATCGTGACCGAGGTTCGTGAACACGGCGGCGGCAAAGCGCATGCCCGACACGCGGTGCAGTGCAAGAGCGTGCGACGACACCTCCATGACGACGACGTCGACGCCTTCGCTGCAATGGGTGGCGAGCAGGCGTTGCAGTTCGGGGGCGTCGGGCGTGGTGCGCACACTGGTCAGCGTTCCGATGACCCGCGTCTCGAGCCCGGATGCACGGAAGATGTCGGCGAGCACGTGTGCAGTCGTCGTCTTGCCGTTGGTACCCGTCACTCCGATGACGCGCATCCGGCGACTCGGCACGTCGTGGAATGCGGCGGCGAACAGCCCCGTGGCGCGGCGCGAGTCGTTGACGATGATCTGCGCGACGGAGTCGGGTACGCCGGCAACCTCGCGCTCGACGAGCAGCGCCACCGCACCTGCACGCACCGCATCCAGTGCGTGGTCGTGACCGTCGTGCGACTCCCCTGCGACGCAGCAGTACAGCGAACCGTTCGTCACGAGCCGCGAATCGGATTCGACGTCGGTGACGGCGATGTTGGCGGGCGCGGGTGCCGTGTGCGCGCCGGCGGCGAAGTGCAGTCCCAGGCGGTCGACGTCGGCGGCGAAGCTGCGGCGAACCTCGTCGACGAGTGCGGCCAGCGTCTTGCCTGCCGGCGACGGGGCCAGCGTCATGTCAGTGCGCCGGTCCGAGTTCGGCGGGTCGCTTGCCGACGCAGCCCGCATCCCCGGGTGTCGGACGGATGTTCAACTCGGTGATGAGCACCTGACCGATGCGTGAAAAGACCGGTGCCGCCGCCGTGCCGCCGAAGCGGTCGCGCGACGACGGGTCGGGCTGGTCGACGGACACGAGCACGGTGAACTGGGGGTCGTTCGCCGGCAGGAACCCGACGAACGACGCGAAGTACGAACGCGCACCGTCCTCGTTGCGGTACGCACCCGTTCCCTCGGTGAGATACGCGGTACCCGTCTTGCCCGCCACCGACATACCGGGGATCTTCGCCAATCCGCCCGTGCCGTAGCACACGACCTCGGTGAGCAGCGTGCGCATCGTCGCTGCGGTCGCGCTCGAAACGACGCGACGTGTCTCGGACGCGGGCAGGTCGTTGCGCGCACCGTTGGCGTCGATCGCGCCGGCGACGAGCTTCGGTGCGACGTACATGCCGTCGTTGGCGACGACGTTCACGGCGGCGACGAGTTGCACGGCGGTGCTGGCATATCCGTATCCGTACGCCGACGTGAACTTCTCGAGACCCTGAAGATCCTCTGCTTTGCGCAGAATGCCTCGGCTCTCACCCGGGAAATCGAGTGCCGACTTCGCGCCGAATCCGAACTGGCGCAGCCATTCGCGACGCACCGACGGAGCGAGCGTCTCGGCGATCTTGATCGTGCCGAGGTTCGACGAATCGACGAGGATCTTGCGCACCGTCATCTCCTCGGTGCCGTGCGGATAGGCGTCCCGCACGACCTGCTCCCATTGCGTGTCCTTGTTGAAGGTCTGGACACCGGGCACCGTGAAGGTCGACTGCGTCGTGACGCTGCCCTCCTCGAGGGCGGCGGCGACGCTGAACACCTTCGCCACCGAGCCCGGCTCGTTGGCTTCGACGACTGCGAGGTTGCCGGCGTTGTTCGAATACGTGCCGTCGTCGTTGCGTCGCACGCTCGACATCGCGTAAATCTCGCCGGTGCGCGAGTGCATCACGACGGCGATACCGCTGCGCGCCATGAGTCGCTCGACTTGCTGCGTGAGGATTCCGTCGACCTGGTACTGCACGGTGCGGTCGATCGTCGTCAAGACGTTGTGTCCGCGCGTCGCGGCCTCGAAGCTGGACTCGCCCGACGCGATCGACTGACCGCGACTGTTCACCTCGCGCACGATCCGACCATTCACTCCGGTGAGCAGGTCGTTGAACTGCAGCTCGAGTCCGCCGATGCCGACGCCGTCGGGATCGGTGCGCCCGATGACCGGGCGCAGGCCATCGGTTGTCAGAGCACGACCTTCCTCGCGGTACGAGCCGATGCCCTGCAACTTGAGTGCAAGTACCGCGTCGGCGGTCTGGCTCTCGACCTCCCGCGCGACGTACATGAAGCTGCGCGAGCCGTTCTGCATTCCCGCGGCGAGTTCGAATTCGCGCTCCGGCGGGAGTTGGAGGAGCTGGGCAATCGCCCGCGCGGTCCCGACCGGGTCGACCACCTTGCGCGGATCGGCGTAGATCGTGCGCGTCGGAATCGGAATGGCGAGTTCACGGCCGGTGCGATCGAGGATCGAGCCGCGTTCGGCGGGAATGCTCGCCGAGCGCATGCGCTGCGCGACGCTCGCTTCTCGCAGGTCACCCGAGCCGATTGCTTGCAGCGTGACGACACGACCGAGCATGACGACGAGCAGCGCCGTGATGACGATCAACATCGTGAAGATCCGCGGACGCAACTCGCCGCCCTTCAGGTTCGTCGTCATCTGCGCGTACGAGCGACGACCGAACTCCCCGAACATGCCGGCCCAATCGGGGCGCGCCAGCGCACCGCTCATGTCACGTCCGGGGCGCCCGCGGGACGTCGTCATCATGCGGCTCACGGTGCGCCCGCCTCGTCGATCGGCATGCTCACCGGTGCATTCGGATCAATGACTCCGTTGACGACGTCGACGGCCGAACCGCTACCCGGGAGCGGATCGGCGAGCTGCGGATCCATCTTTCCCGTCGAAGCGATGACTGCGGCGACGATGTCGGCGGGAATCTCGACGAACTTCGTGCTCAAGCCCTGGTACATGCCGAGCATCGTCGCTTCGTAACGCAACCGGTTCGGCGCGAGCAGTTCGGCGCGCTCCTGGCGCAGGTCCTCGTAGTTGTACTCGGCGAGCTGCAGGTTGCGTGATACCGAATCGAGACGCAACTGCTGCTCGGCAATCATCGCTTGAAAGACGACAACCATGATCACGCCGACCACCATGAAGACGAAGAACAGCGACACCCGCGGCGCGATCCGCGCTGCGGGGTTGTCACGCCCGGAAGGGACGAGGCGCAGGTACCCGGTCGACGGGGTCGCCGGCGCGGCACGGCGGGGAGCGCTCTGCGCCGACGAGCGCATCGGACGTGCGGCCGTGAGCGGCGTCGCCGCGTCGGCGGCTGCCATGCGATAAGCGCGGGCGCGGGCTGCAGCGGCGCTCACTGTGCGACTCGTTCCATGACGCGCAGACGCGCCGACGCCGCGCGCGGGTTGCGACCCACCTCGGCGTCGGTCGGTGTCGGCGACACCTTCACCTTGCGCCACACCCGCGGAGTGGTTCGCGACGGGTGTGCGAACGGTGTGGCGACGATCGGTGCCGACCTGTCGAATTCGGCGCGCGCCATCTCGGACTTCACGATCCGGTCCTCGCCGCTGTGGTACGAGAGCACCGCAACCCGGCCACCGACTGACGTGCGTCGCATCGCCGCCGACAACGCCGCCGGAAGTACGTCGAGTTCCGAGTTCACTTCGATGCGAATCGCCTGGAAGGTGCGCTTGGCAGGGTGCCCGCCGGTGCGGCGCGTCGCGGCGGGTATGGCTGCCGTGACGATCTCGGCGAGGTGCGCCGTGCCGCGGACCGGACGTGCCGCGACGATTGCACGGGCGATTCGGGGGGCGAATCGCTCGTCGGCATGTCGTCGCAGCACGTCGGCGAGTGCGTGTTCGTCGTAGCGGTTGACGACGTCGTCGGCCGACAGCGTCGCCGTCGTGTCCATGCGCATGTCGAGCGGTCCGTCGTTGCGGTAGGAAAACCCGCGCTCGGCAATGTCGAGCTGCGGCGACGACACGCCGAGATCGAAGAGCGCACCGGAGAGCTGCTCGATCCCTGCCTGCTCCATGACTGCCTCGAGGTGGTCGAAGCGGGCGTGATGAACGGAGAAACGTTGCGCCTCGGCCGGCTCGAGGGTGTCGCGTAGTGCAAGTGCGTTGGCCACGGCGGTCGGATCCCGATCGACTCCCATTACTCGCAGCTGCTCGTGGCGCCGGATAATCGCCACCGCGTGTCCCGCACCACCGAGGGTGGCGTCCAGGATCGTTCCCTGCGGAACCGTGGCGAAGATCTCGACGATCTCCTCGAGCATCACGGGTGCGTGTGCCCCGCCCATCAGCAGCCCCCCGGTTGACGGGTGTCTCCGGGATTTCTCCCCGGATGACGAAGACGGAAGCGGGCGGAGTTGGGGCTGTCCATCTGTGTCAACCGGGAGACTGCTGATGAGCGAAACATCAACGACGACCGTGCTGGCTGCGTCGAAGCGTTCCTCGGTACTCCTTTCTTTCGTTGCGTGTCGGACGGGTGTCGTGAGTGACCGATGCGATGCCGGAACCTGCGAATGTCGACGGACACGTCACTGTGCACCGCCGATGCGCTGCGTGCCGACTTCGCTCACGCGCGCGTGACGCGAGGGATCCCAGATCTCGACACGGTCGAACGACCCGCTGATGACGACGCGCGAGTCGAGGCTGAGGCCGGCGTACTCACGAAGTTTCTCGTCAACGTTGATGCGACCCTGGGCGTCGACGACGACTTCCATCGCGTTCGCTGCGAGGGCACGTTGTTCGGTGCGATCCATCTCGCCGCGACGGACCTTGTCAAGCGCATCACGGGCGACGAGTTCGAAAGCCTCCGCAGTGAGCACGTCGATGCATTTGTCCTGGCCGAGCGCGAGGTAACAGCGCGGTTCGAGGCGCGGGCGGAACGCCGCAGGGAGCGCAACGCGTCCCTTGGGATCGAGCTGTCGCTCGTGCACCCCGACAAACACCGACTCTGTCCTCCTCCGCTCCGGGCCCCGAAGAACCCGTGGTGATGACCACCACTGCGGAGAGGTTATCCCCACTACTCCCCACTGTCAACCATTTCTCCCCACTTTTCTCCACACCCCGCCCCACGGTTCCCGTCTGCGCGGACGAGGGTGGGGGTGCCGAGTGGTCCGGTCATCCCCCGGCGAGTCGCCCCTCCATTGCCGCCCGCACGGCACTCCACACGCCATCGAGACCCACATCGCCGAGCGTCGCCACGTCGGTGCGCGCCAACGGCGGCGACGTCGTCGTACCGCGCAGCACCCGACGTTGCGCGTCGGTATCGAACCGGCTGTACGCGACGCATTGGAACCGCGCCGCGGCACGGGTGCGACGCTGCGCAACACCGACGAGCTTGCGCCCGGCCAGCGTCACCTCACCGGCACCGAGGTCGAAAAAACACAGGGTTCGCTCGGCGGGACTCAGCCGTGGTCCGTCGTCGTGCACGTCGAGATCCCCCACGACACCGGCTGTGCGCATACCCGCGCACCACGCCTCGCCCACCCATCGCGCCGCCTTCGCGACGTCGTCGTCCCAGAGCGGGTGATCGCGCGGCACGACGACGTCGATCCACAGGTGGTCGTTGCGCCCGAGTACGACGACACCCCCTCCGCTGCGGCGCCGCACGAGATCGGCTCCGAGTCGTTCAACCTCTGCATGATCGACGACATCGTCGCTCTGCGTGCTGCCGAGGACAACCGCAGGACGCGTGACGTCGAGGCGGTGCACCGCAGCCACGGCCGGCAGGTCGACGCCGTGCAGTGTCGCGGCATCGGCACGCATCGAAACGGTCCGCTACGACGCGGCGGCGAGCGAGAGGTACTGCTTCCAGGCCTCGGGCACGCGGCCGACGGAGATGGCGATCCATGCGAGATCGCGCGGCGAACGGGGCGTCGTTGCCAGTCGCATCCCCGCTTCCTCGGGAGTGCGATCGCGCTTGCGGAGGTTGCAGGTGCGGCACGCTGCTGCGACGTTCTCCCACGCATGCGCTCCGCCCCGTGACCGCGGCATGACGTGATCAATCGAGTCGGCGGTGCGCCCGCAGTACTGGCAGGTGTACGCATCACGGGCGAACACGGCGCGGCGCGACAGGGCCGTGCGGCGACGGTACGGGGCGCGAACGACGTAGCGCAGCCGGATGACGATCGGACTCGGCAGGGCCATCGAGGCCGCACGAATCTCGGTGCCGTCGTCCTCGACGATGTCGGCCTTGTCGGCGAGCACGAGACACACGGCGCGCCGCGCCGACACCACGCTCAGGGGCTCGAACGTTGCGTTGAGCACGAGAGCGCTGCGCATGTCAGCGTCCGTCGGTGTGGTCGGCGACGGATCCGGCCACGCCCGGTCTGAGTCTCGTCAATCGTGGCGTCAACGGAAACACGGCGGCACCCCGCTCGCGGCGAAGCGCGGTGTTCCACTCGCGGCACCACCGCAGATAGGACAACACGTCGGCGGCGCGCTGCCGCGACGACACGGTTGCGGCCCCGTTTCCGTACTGGGTGTGCAGGCGGAAGTCGACGTACGACTCAGCGCCGGAGCGCGAACGCCGGCGCGGTACGAGACGCGCGGCCTGTTGCACGGCCGTCGACCACAGTGCGGGACGGCAGGCGACTGCAGCAAAGGTGCACACCGACACGGCTCTTGCGGCTGGTCGACTCATGGGCGGTCAGTTGACGTCGCGACCGAACTTCTCGCGCATCTTGCGCGCCTGGTCGCGGGTCTCGCGCAGCGTGCCCATGATGTCGCGCATACCGACTTTGCCCATGCGGCGCAGTTCGCGCTCGAGGACGAGCACGCAGGCGAGCATCGCGAGGAAGCCGGCGAAGGAGGCAGCGAAGTGAATCTGCAGTGCAGCGACCATGGCAACGAGCGAGACGACGGCACCGAGCACGGCCCAGCGCACGCGGCGCACCGACGGTCGGTACAGACCCGAGGCGGAGACGGCCTGCGCAAAGCGCTGGTCGGCTTCGAGTTGCGCTTCGATCTGGCGCAGGATCTGTTGTTCGTTGTCCGATAGTGGCACGGCTCTCCTTCCGCAAGCTCGAGGGATGACGTGGGTCAGTCTCGCAGGTTCGCGGCGCGGACACCAACCGAACGCCCGGGTTCGTGGGGCGGGAAAATGAACGTCACGCGATCGAGTCGGGACCGAACCGCCGCCGGATGTGATCGACGGCACCGGCGGCCTGGCGCCACTGTTCGGTGCGCTGCGACGCATCGTCGGCGAACAACCGTGCCGTCGGCTCGGGAACGACGAGGTTCCGTGCCGATACACCGGCGAGTCGCACTCCCCGCCCGATGCCGACCCCGCCGAGCAGTTCATCGAGCAGTTCATCGATGACGACCATGAATTCCTGAACGGTTGTCATCGCTTCGGGAACCGTCCGCGCGCGTGCGACCGTGTCGAAGTCGGAGAAACGGATCTTCAACGTGAGCGTGCGGGCCGCGACCTCCGTCGCCCGGCATCGTCGCGCAACATCATCAGCCATCTCGCGCAGTCGATGACGGAGTTCGATGCGGTCGTGCACGTCGGCGGCGAAGGTCTCCTCCGAACCGATCGACTTTGCCTCGCGGTCGGCGACGACGGGTCGGTCGTCGATACCGCGGCTCAACTCGTGCACGGCTCGACCGAGTCCGGCACCGAGGGCGTGTTCGACGATGCGCACGTCGAGCGCGGCAAGGTCGCCGATCGTGTGTACGCCGAGATCGCGCAGACGCTCGGCGGTCGTGGGGCCGACACCCCATACTGCGCCGACGTCGAGCGGTGCGAGGAACTCGCGTTCTGCGCCGGCGGCCACCTCGACGACGCCGGGGCCCGGATCGATCGCGGTGCGCGAGGCACGGGGTTTGGCCACTTCGCTCGCCATTTTCGCCACGAACTTGTTCGCCGCAATACCGACGCTGCATCCGAGTCCGACGTCGTCGCGGATGCGCCGGCGAATCGACTCGGCGATCGTGCGCGGCGTGCCGAGCAACCGCTGCGCACCCGTCACGTCGAGAAATGCCTCGTCGACCGACACACCCTCGACGAGCGGGGTGAAGTCGGCGAATATCTCAAACACGCGCTCGCTCATCTCGGCATAGAAGGCATGGTCGGCATCGAGGAACACCGTTCCCGGGCACAAACGCTCGGCGCGCACGGACGGCATCGCCGACGAGATGCCGTGTTGGCGTGCTTCGTACGACGCGGCTGCAACGACACCGCGACGCGCGGCACTGCCGACGACGACGGGTCGCCCGCGCAACTCGGGTCGACGTGTCAGCTCGCACGCGACGAAGAACGCATTCATGTCGATGTGGAGAATGCGCGGGGGAATTCGTGCACCGCTCGTCACCGACCCGACTGTAGTAATACGGTGTCGTGTCGATGCCGGAACGTGACGTGTCGTCGCCCCCGTCGAACGGCGATTCGGGAGCACTGTCGGCACTTCCGTCGCCGACGGCACGCATCGTCGCTTTCGCCTCGATCATCGCCGGCGGCGTGGCCGGCGCAGTGATCGGCCATGCGCTCGTCGACGTGCAGTGCGCCGGCGACTGCACGACCGGTCGCGGTCTCGGCATCCTCATCGGTGCGCTGAGCTCGGCGGGAGGAATGAGCGTCGTCGCCGTGCTCGGCCTGCGTGCAATCGGTGAGTGGCGACAGCTCGGCGACCGACCGGCGACCGCGCCGACACGGCGCGGATCGTGACGGTGAACGCGGCTGCGGGCGCCGAACTCGCCGCCATCGCGCGCGACATCGCCCGCCGCGCCGGACAGTTCGCCCTCGCGGGTCGACGCTCGGGATCGCTGCGCCACGTCACGACGAAGACGACGGGCACCGACATGGTCACCGAGTTCGATCGACGCTGCGAAGAACTCATCGTCGGCGAGTTGCGCGAGCGGCGACCGGACGACGCGATCGTCGGCGAGGAGGGCGCAAACCACGCCGGCACCTCGGGCATCACCTGGTACATCGATCCGATCGACGGAACGACTTCGTTTCTCTACGACCTGCCGACGTGGTGCGTCTCCGTCGGGGCATGCGATGCCGCCGGGGCGCTCGCCGGGGCAGTTTTCGTTCCCGCGCTCGACGAAATGTTCTGGGCGGTGCGTGATGCGGGCGCGTACCTCGGCGAGACGCCGATTCGTTGCAACACCGACGTCACCGTGGCGCGGGCCCTGTGCGCCACGGGGTTCAGCTACTCGGCCGAACAGCGCACGGTGCAGATGCGGCGGGTCGCGGAATTCATCGCCCAGATCCGCGACATCCGCCGCAGCGGTGCGGCGGCGATCGATCTGTGCTTCGTCGCCTGCGGTCGTGTCGATGCGTACTTCGAAGAGAACCTTCATCCCTGGGATCTCGCTGCCGCCGAACTCATCGCCCGCGAGGCGGGCGCGCGCAGCAGCGACTACTCCGGCGGTCCGTTGCGGCCCGCCGAAGTGCTCGTCGCGTCCCCGGCGATCCACGCCGAGCTGTCGGCGTTACTCGTTGCCGCAAGTGCCCGCCATCCGCACCGCTGAGCCCGTTGCGGGCATCACCGACGATCACGACAATCGGGCGATAATTTCGGAGCGGTGAGTACGCGGATTCTGGCCGTCGAAGATGACGAACGAATCCGCACGTCGGTGCGTCTCGCCCTCGAAGACGAGGGGTGGATCGTCGACGAAGCCGCGAGCGGCGAAGAAGCAGTCGAACTGTTCCAGGCCACACCGGCCGACGTGGTGCTCATCGACATCATGCTCCCGGGCATCGACGGCTTCGAGTTGTGCCGCACGCTGCGGCGCACCAGTGACGTTCCCATCGTCATGGTGACGGCGCGCAACGACACCCACGACGTCGTCGCCGGACTCGAGGCCGGAGCCGACGACTACCTGACGAAACCGTTCGCCCCGAAGGAATTGTCGGCGCGGATCCGCGCCTTGTTGCGCCGCATGCGACCGACGATGCCGCAACATGCCCGTCTCGCCTTTGGTGACCTCGAGATCATCCCCGACGAGGGCAAAGTGACGATCGCCGGACGCGAGGTGTCACTGACGAAAACCGAGTTCCGTCTCCTGTGCGTGCTCGCCGGCAACCCCGGTGGAGTGTTCAGCCGCGAGGATCTGCTCGACAAGGTATGGGGATACGACTACTTCGGTGACGGTCGACTCGTCGACGTTCACGTCCGACGCCTGCGCACGAAGGTCGAGACGGATCCCGCCGAACCGCGCCACGTCGTCACCGTGCGCGGTCTCGGGTACCGACTCCAGTCGTGACCAGTCCGGTTCGTCCGCCGACCCGTCGTCGTCGCCTCGCGCGCCTGCTGTGGCGACTCATCCGTCGCTGGACTCCGCACCGGGTCGGGGTGCGCACCCGCATCGCTCTCACCTTCGGCGTCGGTGCATTCGTTCTCTCGGGTGTGCTCGCCACCACGACGTACACACTGACGAGTTCGAGCCTCATCGCCCGCATCGGCACCGACGGCATCGGTCGTCGTGCCGTGTCGGAAACCCTCGACAGCCTGCGCATCTCGCTCGCACTCGCCGCCACGTTCACCGTCGTCATCGGCGTGGCCCTCGGGGCGGTGTCCTCGCGCCGCGTCGTGCGACCTTTGGCAAATGCGGCCGCCGCCGCACGGGCAATCGCCGACGGTCGACTCGATACTCGCCTCGAACCGACCGATGACCCGGATCTCAATGCCCTGAGCGACGCATTCAACGACATGGTGTCGACGTTGCAGCGACGCGTCGAACGCGATGCGCAATTCGCCTCCGACGTCAGCCACGAGCTGCGCTCGCCGCTCATGACTCTCGCCGCCTCGGTCGAGGTGATGTCGACGCGCCGTGACGAGATGTCCGAGCGCGGTCGTGCCGCGCTCGATCTCCTCGTCGCCGACGTGGCACGCTTCCGCGGACTGGTCGAGGACCTCCTCGAAATCTCGCGTTACGACGCCGGTGCGGTGCGCCTCACCCGCGAACGACTGCGGCTCGTCGAGTTCGTGCGACAAGCCGTGCTCGCGAGCACGCTTCCCGCGACCGAGCTGCGCATCGACGAACGCTGCAGCGAACGCACGATCCTCGGTGACCGGCGTCGTCTCGCGCGGGTGATGGCCAACCTGCTCGACAATGCCCGCCAGCACAGTTCGGGCACCGCCACCGTGCACGTCGTACCCGCCGAAGACTCGCCTCTTGCCCATGCGTGGGTGATCGTCGAAGACGACGGTGAAGGAATCGTCGACGGTGAAGACCAGGCCATCTTCGAGCGCTTCACACGCGGAGCACAGGCGGGCAAGCGCGGATCGTCCGAAGGCGCCGGACTCGGGCTCGCTCTCGTGCGCGAGCACGTCCGTCTGCACGGAGGACGCGTGTGGGTCGAGCGTCGCCGCGACGGCCTGCTCGGTGCGCGGTTCGTCGTCGAATTGCCGTGCGAGCCGTCGGCAACGACGAGCACCGAGATCCCCGTCACCGCGTCCTGAGGCACATCCCTCACTCCGTACGAGTCCGCCCGTTGCGCCGTTCTCGTCGCGCCACGGTGCTCGTAATCTCGTGTCGATGATCGTCCTCGCCATCGACGCCGGGACAACCGGAGTGCGAACGCGTGCCATCGCCGCCGACGGCTCGACGCGTGCCACGTCGTACCGCGAGTTTCCCCAGCACTTTCCCCGCCCCGGTTGGGTGGAGCACGACGTCGTCGACATCTGGTCGGCAGCGCGGGACACCGTGAACGACGTCTGCGCCCGCGTCCAGGGCGAGACGATCGCCGCGCTCGGCATCACCAACCAACGCGAGACCGTCGTCGCATTCGACCGGCGCACCGGCGCACCACTGCACCGGGCCATCGTGTGGCAGGACCGCCGCACCGCGTCACGCTGTGCGGACCTCGTGAGCTGGTTGCCGACGGTGCGGTCCCGCACGGGACTCGTGCTCGATCCGTACTTCTCGGCAACGAAGATCGAGTGGTTGCTCGAGCACGGCGGCCTGCCCGACGACGAACACACCGTGTTCGGCACGATCGACACGTACCTCGTGCACCGTTTGACGGGTGGTGCCGCATACGTCACCGACCCGAGCAACGCCTCGCGCACGATGCTCTACGACATCGTTGCGCAGCGGTGGGATCCCGAACTGTGCGCACTGTTCGGCGTGCAGTCGTGGCAGCTGCCCGAGGTCGTTGCGTCCAGTGCTCGCTGCGGCGTCACCGTGGCGTCGGCGGGCGTTCCCGCCGGAATCCCCATCGCCGGGATCGCCGGCGACCAGCAGGCTGCATTGTTCGGTCAACGCTGCTTCGAGCGCGGAACCGCGAAGAACACGTACGGAACGGGCAGTTTCCTTCTCCTCAATGCCGGCACCGTCGCGCCTCCACCTGCCGACGGCCTGCTGACGACGGTTGCATGGCAACTCGGCGCAGACCCGGTGACCTATGCACTCGAGGGCGCAATCTTTTCCACCGGATCGACCGTGCAGTGGTTGCGCGACCAGCTCGCAATCATCGCGACGTCCGACGAACTCGCCCCGCTCGCAGCCACCGTGCCCGACTCCGCCGGGGTTGTCGTCGTACCGGCGTTCAGCGGTCTCGGCAGCCCGTGGTGGGATCCCGATGCCCGTGGCACGATCCTCGGTCTGAGTGCGGGAGTGTCCCGCGCGCATCTCGCCCGCGCCGTCATCGATGCAATGGTCTTGCAAACGCGCGACGTCGTTTCCGCGATGAATGCCGCGAGCGGCATTCCGCTTCGCGAACTGCGCGTCGACGGTGGAGCTGCGGCGATGGATCTCATGTTGCAACTGCAAGCCGACGCGCTTGGTGTCGACGTCGTGCGACCGCGGATCATCGAGTCGACCGCGCTGGGCGCGGCGATGCTCGCCGGTCTCGCAGAGGGAGTGTGGTCGTCGGACGACCTCACCACCGCGCGGTTCGGCAACGATCACGCCGACGACGTGCGATTCCGCCCACGACTCGACAATCCCCAGAATCTCCCCGATGCAACGCTGTGGCGGCGCGCCGTCGAACGCTCGCGGCAGTGGGCGCGCGCCGCGACCGGCAACGAGGCAGAACCGCGCTAGTCGGCGGTGCGGTCAGGCGAGTTTCGGCAGCCCGTTGGCAAGATTGCGCACGGCCTGGTGGATGCGCTGTTCGTTCTCGATGAGCGCAAAACGGACGAAGCCCTCGCCGCCGGGGCCGAAACCCGAACCCGGTGAGAGCGCGACGTGACATTCGTTGACGAGGTGCGAGCAGAACTCCACCGAGTTCATCTCGCGGTACGGCTCGGGGATCGGCGCCCACACGAACATCGAACCGCGCGGCGACGGAATCGACCAGCCGATGCGTTCGAGCCCCTCGATGAGGGCGTTGCGCCGCGACTGATAGGTGTCGCACACCTCGCGGGGATAGTCGGGCGCTTCGTTGAGCGTGACGGTCGCGGCGATCTGGATCGGCTGAAACGTCCCGTAGTCGAGGTAGCTCTTCAGTTTCACGAGTGCCTGCACGACCTTCGTATTGCCGAGGAGGAACGCCATTCGCCAGCCTGCCATCGAGAAGCCCTTCGTCATCGAGTACAACTCGACCGCGCAATCCATGGCTCCCTCGGCTTGGAGGATGGACGGCGGCTTGTAGCCGTCGAAACCGACGTCGGCGTACGCGAAGTCGTGGATCGCAATCATGTCCCGCTCGCGACAGAAGTTGACGACGCGCTGCATGAATGCGAGGTCGACGGTGGCTCCCGTCGGATTGTGCGGAAACGACACGACGAGGATGCGCGGTTTGGGCCAGCCGACTTCGTAGGCCTTGTGCAACGAATCGAAAAACTCGTCGGCGTATTCCTGGTCCACGTCGTCGGGAGACGTGAGGCGACGCTGGCTGCGCATTGGGATCTGTCGCAAGTCGGCACCGGCGAACACGGGGCCGAAGATGTGGATCGGGTAACTCGGACTCGGCACGATTGCCGCATCGCCGCGGTCGAGCAGCACCCACATGAGATGGCTGAATCCCTCTTTGGCGCCGATCGTGTTCGTGATCTGTGTCTCGGGATCGAGCTTCACACCGAAGTTGCGTTCGTACATCGCCGCCATCGCCTCGCGTAGTTTCGGCAAACCGCGTGACAGCGAGTAGCGGTGGTTGCGCGGGTTGTGCGCGGCCTCGGCAAGCTTGTCGACGGCCACCTGGGGCGACGGGATGTCGGGGTTGCCGAAGCCGAGGTCGACGACGTCGACACCGTCGCGGCGTGCGTCGATCTTCAGGTTGTTGATGATCGTGAAGACGTAGGGCGGAAGGTTGCTGATGCGACGGAATTCCACGCCGTCAAACTATCCGTGCGAGCAGCGCCGCACCGAGCGCGCCCGCTCGCTCGCCGAGTGACGCAACGACCACGTCGGGTACGTCGCGCGCCGGCCAGCCGTAGCAGTACGTCGGCAGCGCGCGACGAATCGGCTCGAGGACGACGTCGGCAGCTTCGCTGACTCCGCCACCGATGACGATGCGCTGCGGGTCCGAGACATTGACGAGCATCGCGAGACCGCGGGCAACGGCATCGGCCCAATCGTCGACGGCGGCGAGCGCCGCAGCATCACCGGCCCGCACCCGCTCCACCACGTCTTCGCCCCGCGAGCACGCGCCACGTCGCGCCAGTGCCGATCCCGACGCGAACAACTCCCAACACCCGCGCTGGCCGCACGGACACTGCGCATCACGATCCGCACCCGCACTGCCGCCGAGCGGAACGTGCCCGATCTCGCCGGCATGTCCGTGCGCCCCGCGGCGCACCGCGCCGCCGGCAATGAGTCCGCCGCCGATCCCCGTGCCGAGGGTGACGAGCCACATGTCGTCGCACCCGCGCCCCGCACCCCAGGCCCATTCGGCGACGGTGGCGCAGGTCGCGTCGTTGTCGATCGTGACGCGGCGACCGCCGAGGTGCCGTGCGAGTTCGTCACCGATTCGCCACTCCGTCACCCACGGAAGATGGGGCGACGTGCGCACGATTCCGTCGCGCGTGACGATGCCCGGCATTCCCACACCGACGACGTCGACGTCACCGCAGTCGATGACGCGTTCGGCGAGGAAACGTCCTAGCGATGAATCCGTCGGCGTATCGAACTTCGCGTCGAACACGACGGCGATGTCGTCGATGGTGCCGCTGGTCGACGCGCTCGGCCCGGCGGTTGCACCGACTACGGACTCGGGAAGATCAACGACGGTGACTCGACACTTCGTGCCGCCGACATCGATTCCGACCGCGCGCACGACGGTCTCAGGCTTCGGCGCGGTTCTTCAGTTCCTTCAACGAATTGAGGATGCGCACCTCGGCACGGCGCTTGACGAATCCGGGAAGCGGCACAACGAGCTCGATTGCAAGCGAGTACGTCACCTTCGTGCCCGCCCCCTCGGCTTCGAACGTGTACGCGCCGTCGACGAGACGCATGATGTCGCCGTCGACGAGCGACCACGTGACGCGACGTGGTGCCTGGGAATAGTCGTACGCGAGCGTGTAGTGCGTGCTGCGACCGAGGGCGCTGGCGCGGAATTCGACTCTCGTTGCGCGACCGGAGGCATCGGTCTCGAGGATGCGCACATCCTTCACATCGGGAGCCCATGACGGATAGCTCTCGAAGTCGATCGCCACGGCCAAGCAGTGCTCGGGGGACGCCGCGATGTGGGCAGTATCGGTTGCCGAGTCGATCATCGTCGTCAGACTACATCGCAACGTCGAGGGCGCGTCCGACGCGACGGGCCATGTCGTCGTAGCGACACTCGTTCACGGCCCGATGCCGGGCCCGCTCCCCCATGGCACGGCGCATCGGCGCATCCGACAACAGTCGCTCGAGTGCCGCGGTCACCGCAGCGACGTCGGACGGCGTGTCGATGACGATTCCCGTCTCACCGTCGACGACGGCATCGGCCGAGCCGCCGCTGCGACCGGCGAGCGACGGCACGCCGCACCCACCGGCTTCCGCAAAGACGATGCCGAATCCTTCCTGCTCGAGCCCGGCCCATCGCGAGCGGCACAACATCGCGAACACGTCGGCAGCCCCGTACACGCCCGGAAGTTCGTCGTCGGGCACCCGCCCGAGCAACGTCGCCGGCGCACTCTCGGCGGCAATGATGCGCCGCAATCGGGGGGCGTCGCGACCCGCGCCCGCAATGACGAGTCGCACGCGGTGACCGTTGCGTCGTGCGGCGGCGACGGCGCGAATGGTGACGTCGAAGCCCTTGCGCGGCACGAGCCGACTGACACCGACGACGAGCAATTCGTCGGGCGCAACTCCGAGTCGGGTGCGCGTCGCCGCCCGCAGTTCGGGACTCGGCGGCGCAAACCGGTCGGTGTCGACGCCCGGGGGAACGACCACGATCGGCAAGCTCCGTCGCGCCGCACGCTCGGCTTCCCGGGCCGGGTACGAACCGCTGGCGAACACGTGCGATGCACCGCGCAAGACGTGCGACAGCATCGCACGACCCACCGGCAACCGTCCCGGCACGACGATTTCGGCACCGTGCACGATGACCGAATACGGCACGGACAGGTGCGGGCCGACGAGGCCGAGCGGCAGCGCCGGATCGATGACGACGTGGTTGGCTCCGATGTCGCCAACGAGTGTCTCGATGCGCCGGACCATCCACGGATGCGGCAGCAGGACCTTTTCGCGAATGCGCTCGATTCGAAACGGCTGACGGGCATCGAACTCGGCCGCTCCCGGGTACGGCGACGTGAGCACGGCAAAGGAATCGGGGGGCAGTCGTCGCCACACCTCCCACAGCATGTTCTGGATGCCGCCGACTTTCGGCGGAAAGTCGTTCGTGACGAGGAGATGCTTCATCGTCCGGCGATCTCGGCGAGCGACCAGCGGGCGTGCTCGGCGAGCACCGCGTCATCGCCGCGCGCATAGCGGTGCAGAACGTCGAGTGCTGCCGTGTCGCGTCGTTGTGCGACGTTTCCGAGCACGACGATCGCGTTGCGTCGAACCCATCGCGGATCACGATCAGCGACATACCAGTGGTCGATGCCGGCGAGAACGTCGGCATAGCGCGCCGTAAGCACGTCGATGACGGGAATGGTACGCATCGATCGCGTCGTCAGGTGCACATCGACTGCCGCTGCGGGAGTCTCCGCGCTCGCCGCGACATCTGCGTGGCGATTCATCGACCGCACGCTGGGCGGACACGACTCCTGGCAATCGTCGCAGCCGTACATCCGGTCGCCGATTGCCCGACGAAACCGCTCATCGATCGAGCCCGGCTTCTGGAGTATCCAGGCGAGACAGCGTCGTGCGTCGATGACCGCATCGGCGATGATCGCGCCCGTCGGGCACGCGTCGATGCAACGGCGACAGGTGCCGCAACCATTCGGCAACGGCGTCGCGTGCGGTGCGAGTTCGGCGTCGGTGACGAGGCAACCGAGCACGAACCAACTGCCCGCGCCGGGTACGAGAATGTTCGCGTTCTTGCCGAACCATCCGATGCCGGCCTTGTACGCCACTTCACGATCGACCATGGCGTTGTCGTCTGCAAACACGGTGGCGCGAAAGCCGTCGGCGTGCAGCCGGCGCGCCGCGGCGCGCAACGCGGTGCGCAGATGTGCGTAGTGGTCGCTCCATGCGTAACGCGCCACTCGACCGTCGATCGCACGCCTCTCGGCGACCACCGTCGCATCATCGGCCGGGCGCGCGTAGTGAATGGCCGCAACGAGAACGGCGCGGGCACCCGGTACGTGCATCGCAGGAGTCGTCGCACGCTGTGGGTCGCCGTACGTGAAGTGCATGTCGTCGGCGAATCCGTCGGCGCGGCGCGTCTCGAGTGCGTGGCGGGCACGCAGGAGGGGCTCGGCATCGGTCACCCCGACGCGATGCGCACCGGCCTCGAGTACGAGCCGACGCAACGTGTCGGCATACGCGGTCGGGTCACGGTGACCCGACCGGGCGCGACGTGCGGCGCGGCGCCGCGCCCGTCGCGACGGCTCGGCGTCAGGTACCCGTCGCGCGGTGGGGTCGGGGCTGGGCATCGGCGACGGCATCGGCACGATGTCGAAGCGTAGGCACGAGACCGACCTTCGCCATGACGTTGATGGTGCGCATCTCGTCGATGTCGAAGACGATCGCCCCGTCGGGGCTCTCGCCGCACAACATCGGAACGATGCAATCGGTGCATGCATGGGTGTCGCGCATTGTGCAGGTTTCGCAACTGATGGTGAAGTGCATGCCTCTACCGTGACGAAGGGGTGTACGAGGGTTGGTTGGGTGATGGGGTCAGCTGACCGAGTCAGGCCGGCACTCAAGACGCTCAGATGCTGTGTTCATGGTTGGCTGACGCGAAGCGTCAGCACCTGTGTTTGTTGGTTGGGTGATGGGGTTGGGTGATGGGGTTGGGTGATGGGGTTGGGTGATGGGGTTGGGTGATGGGGTTGGGTGATGGGGTTGGCTGACGTAGTCAGCCAACCCCATCACCCAACTGTCGCGCCGAGGTCGTCGATGGAGGTGACGCGGACGTCGCCGCCGGCGGGCATCGCCGCCTGGATGCGTGCCACGTCACCCGGCACGCACGCGCACGCCATCGTCGGACCCGACCCCGACAGCCACGCCGCCCATGCACCGGCCTCGAGCGCAGCGTGCATCGCCGCGCGGGTCTCGGGAACGAGCGCCAGCCGTACGTCCTGGTGGAGTCGGTCCCGGGTTGCCTCGCGCAACACCGTATGGTCGCCTGCGGCGAAGGCGGCAACGAGCAGCGCTGCGCGCGACACGTTGAACACCGCGTCATCGAGACTCACGGTGGACGACAACTTCGCGCGCGACTCCTTGGTCGACGTCATCGTTGAGGAAGGTATCCACACGACGATCGAGGGCGTCAGCGCCGACGGCACGACGACGACGTCACGACCGGCACAGGCAACGACTCCGCCGTACGCCGAAGCAGCCGCATTGTCCGGGTGTCCTTCGAGGTCGAGAGCCACCTCGAACGCACGTCGACGTCCGACGTCGGAACGTGCGGCGTCAAGTCCGTCACGCTGCAACACTGCGGCGAGCGCACCGCCGACCCGGGCCGCACCGCTGAACCCGAGTCCGCGACCCATCGGGATCCCGTCACGCACCCACAATCGCCCCGTACCCCCGGCTGTATGAAATGCAACCGTCGCCGGATGCCGCTCGTCGCACATCCGCGCATCTTTCGGCGTGTCGTCGTCGCAGATGCCGCAGTCGAAGTGGATCGACAGCGCCATACCCAACGCATCGAAACCGGCACCGAGGTTGGCGCTGCTCGCCGGAACGCGGATCGTCGTCACGGCGCCAGCGTATTGCTCGCCTCGATGAAGGAATCGAGTCGCTGCGCGGCCGCACCCGAATCGATCGACCGTCGCGCCGTGTCGATCGCCGCCGACCAGCCGTCGTGCACGCCCGCGACGCGCAACGCCGCGGCCGCATTGAGTACGACGGTGTCGCGGATTGCGCGCAACTCCCCCGCTTCGCCGGCAAAGATCCGCCGCACGATCGACGCGTTGTATGCCGGATCGCCGCCCTGCAACTCGCTCGTCGGCGCCGCAGCCAACCCGAGATCGGCGGCATCGAAGAACGTCTCGCCGGCCGGTTCGCCGCGTGCCACCGTCACGATCGAGTTCTTCCCCGCCAACGACAATTCGTCCATTCCTCCCGCGCCGTGCACGAGCCATGCGGCGCGAATTCCCCGCGCCGACAGCGCAGCCGCCATGTGCGCACGCATCGTCGCATCGGCGACTCCGACGAGCATGAACGACACGTTCGCGGGGTTGGCGAGCGGTCCGAGCAGGTTGAACACCGTCGGCACGCCGAGCGACCGACGCACCGGTCCGACGTGCCGGAATGCCGGGTGGAACGCCGGCGCGAAACAGAATCCGACACCGCTGCGTTGCACGCATGCAACCACCTGCGCCGGCGACATCTCGATGCGCGCACCGAGTGCCTCGAGTACGTCGGCAGTGCCGCACTTCGATGATGCAGCTCGGTTGCCGTGCTTGCACACCGGAATGCCTGCTGCGGCGACGACGAACGACGCCATCGTCGAGATGTTCACCGAGTTGCTGTGATCACCGCCCGTGCCGACGATGTCGATCGCTCGTTGTGCGACGTCGTCGGGAAGCGTCACCGTCAGCGAGGCGGCGCGCACGCCGTCGAGCAGACCGCTGAGCTCCTCTCCATCGACACCCTTGTCGCGAAATGCAAGAAGGATCGTCGCAATGTCGTCGGCCGACGCCGTGCCCGACAGCAGTTCTTCCATCACGCGTCGTGCGCATGTGCGACTCAGTGCCCGACGGGCACCGAGGGCGTCGATGACGTCGCGCAGGGCGTCGAACGTCCCGAGACGCACGGACTCACCCACGTGGGTGAACCTCAGGCCGACTGGCGACGCTGGCGAAGGAGGCGTCGGCGTTCCATGCCCGTCGTTCCGCCCCACACACCTTGTTTCTCGCGCGATGCAAGCGCGTACTCGAGGCATGCAAGACGCACCGCGCACTGCTCGCACACGGCTTTTGCAACTTCGGCGTGCTCATCGGAATCGGGATAGAACATCTCCGGATCGAGGCCGTGACAGGCACCTTGTACCCGCCACGTGAGATCGAGAGTCGTCATGGTGGCGGCCCCCCTGCCGCACCGCTGCCATCTGCGCAACGGTGGCAGTGAGAGTAGGGCGACCCGGGGGCCGTGCGCCAATTCGCCCCGCGGCCGTCAGGCGAGCAGCGAGCGCAGCATCCATGCGGTCTTCTCGTGGACCTGCATGCGCTGCGTCAGTAGATCTGCCGTGGGCTCGTCGTGGGCGGCATCGACGACGGGAAACAGCGCGCGTGCGGTGCGCACCACCTGCTCCTGACCCTCGACGAGTCGGCGAATCATCTCGGTCGCCGGGGGCACGTCGGCATCCTCGGCGATGTTCGTCAGCTTCGAGAACTCGGCGTACGAACCCGGCGCGAGCACGTCGAGTGCACGGATCCGCTCGGCAATGAGGTCGACGGCCAGCGCGAGCTCGTTGTATTGCGTCTCGAACATGAGGTGCAATGTCTGAAACATCGGCCCGGTGACGTTCCAGTGGTACTTGTGCGTCTTCAGGTACAAGGTGTACGTATCGGCGAGGAGCGTTCCCAGACCTTCGGCGATTTTCAGGCGATCCTGCTCGCTGATTCCGAGTTGTGGGGTCATGTGTATCTCCTTTTCGTCGAGCTGCAGTGAGGGCCGTCGCCGCCTACGCGGTACGTCCGTCTCTGCCGACACCACCGTACGCCCTGGCGACGACCTGCAGCGGATGCATTGCGTCACGTCCGGTCTGTTCGACAACTGCGGTGTTTGCGTAGTGGCAATCGCCGACGAACACGTCCGCGCCGGTGGCGACCATGCGATCACCGAGACGCTTTGCCAGCGCGATCGACCGCTTCGCGTTGCGCACCCGCAGTCCCCAGCGACCTCCTCCGCCCGATTCGTCCTCGATGAGCACCACCCGCGCACCGGTGAGCTTCAACACGTCGCGCCCCTTGTCGCCGATGCCGAGCACCTGCAGATGCGGTGAGGAGGCGTACGCCACCGATGCGGGCACGACTCCGCCGAAGTTGGTGTCGAATGACGTGCCCTCCCCGCGATGCAACCGCATCAGGTACTCGCACGGATCGACGGCGTGGTCGGCGACGAGTTGCGCATCGGGGCCACCGACGTGGTCGACGTAGTCGCGTCGCACGACGCGCAGGCACTCGGGTTGCGCGACGACGACGTCCGCGCCACGACGAATCTCGGCGGCAAGAACCGCCACGTTGTCGACCGCGGCGCGGGTGAACCCGCGCACGTCGCCCGCGCGCAGCATCGGTGCCCCGCAACAGCGGGCCGCACTCACGTCACACTGCACGCCGTTGTGCTCGAACACCTTCACGAGTGCCGCACCGATTTCGGGGCGACGGTATTCCACGACACACGTCGGGTGGACGACGACCCGTCCCTGCGGATACGCCACCGAGGTGCGCGGCCGACGGGCGAACCACGCAGAGAACCGCGTGCGCGCGAACCCGGGGATCGTTCGCACGTCTGACACTCCGAGCACGCGTGCGACGACCCGACGCACGATCGATCGGGGCGCGGCGACGATCACCGGGTTGACGAATCGCGCCGCCGACGATGCGAATGCACCGACGCGATCTGCGTGACGCGCAGCGAGCCGCACCAGAACGCCGCGCGGCGATGCCCCGGCCGCGGTGCCGCGCATTGCCACCGCTCGCAACATGAGCCGGGGAAAGTCGACCGCAGCGTCGTGCATTCCGGGAACGTACGGACAATTTACGACGCACAACGAACACTGCGAACACGAGTCGACGACACGGTCCTGCTCACCCGGCGTCATCATCCCAGCGTCGGCACCACCGAGTCCGTCGAGCGCATCGAACAGCGCCGGAAACGACGGACACAAGTCGGTGCACCGTCGGCACTCACGACACACGTCGAAGACGCGGCTCATTTCGATGCGCGCATCGGCCTCGTCGAGGTATGCCGGATGCTGCGGGTCGTAGGTCGTCGTCATTGCGAGTCGTTGTGACGCTATCCATGCGACGCGGCACGTTCGCGCGCGACCGCGCGGCTTTCTAGGCTCGCTGCGTGAGCGTCCTCGCCATCGACGTCGGCACCACGTCGGTGCGCGTCGGTGTCGTGCGTCCCGACGGAACCATCGCGGCGCGCCGCAGTGAAGCGTTGGTTCTCGACCGACCGTCGCCGGGTCTCGCCGAGTTCGACGCCGACGCGTTGCGCCGCACGGTCGTACGACTCTCCGTCGACTGCATCGACGAGGCGGGTCGCGTCGATGGCGTCGGCATCGCCGTGCAACGTGCATCGGTCGTCGTATGGGATGCAACCACCCGCTTGCCGCTGCACGCCGGCATCTCGTGGCAGGACTTGCGCACCATCGGCGACTGTCTCACCATCGCTGCGACGCACGGCATCCGGCTCGCGGCGAACCAGACGGCAACGAAGGCGGGGTGGTTGCTGCGCCATCTCTCTTCGTCCGGACGCACGACCCGGAGCGTGCGCATCGGAACGCTCGACACATGGCTCATCGACGCACTGACGAACGGCGCTGCATACGTCACCGAACCGTCGAACGCCGCCGTCACCGGGCTCGTCGATCCCGAGTCGATCGTGCAGTTTGCATGGTCGTCGATGCGCTGTGCAGCAACCGGCGTCCCACTCGACAGGCTCGCACCGATGCACGCCTCGCCCGGCCCGCTCGGCATCGCCACCGCGCTGCCCGGGACGCCGCCGATCGTCGCTGCGCTCGGCGACCAGCAGGCGTCGCTCATCGGTCAGGGTGCACTCGACAGCGGCGTTGCCAAGCTCACTCTCGGTACGAGCGCCATCGCCGATGCGTACATCGGTACCGACACACCCACCCTCCTCGACCGCGCCGCACACGGCAGCTATCCCGTCGTTGCACACTCGGTTGGCGGCGTACTTCACTGGGCTCGCGAGGCGGTCATTCTCACCGCCGGCACGTGCATCGACTGGCTCGTTGACGATCTCGCTCTGCTCGACTCGCCCGCCGCCAGCGCCGACGTCGCCGCCAGCGTGCCCGACACCGACGGCGCGTGGTTCGTGCCGGCGATGCTCGGACTCGGCACCCCGCACTGGGATTACGGCGCGCGCGGAACGCTGCTCGGTCTCACCCGCGGTACGTCCCGGGCCCATGTCGTGCGCGCCGTTTTGCGCGGCATCGCGCACCGTAGCGCCGACCTGCTCGCTGCGATGCACGCCGACGGTGCGCCGGCTGCGCAACGACTGCGGGTCGACGGAGCGATGAGCCGCAACGGCGTGCTCGTCGCCGAACTTGCCGACGCCACCGGATGCACCATCGACGTGTGCGACGACCGCGAAGCGACTCTGCGCGGCGCGGGCTTTGCCGCCGGCATCGAAGTCGGATCATGGGCGACGTTCGCCGCCACCGCGCGACTCGCATCGGTGCGCGAATCTCGGACCCCGTCGAGTTCGCCCGACGAACGCGCAACACGACGGGCACAATGGCACGAAGCAGTTGCACGAGCGCGGGGCTGGATCCCGGAACTCTCGGCGCTCGACTTCTGACGACTACGCTCGTTGCGGTTTCACCATGACTCGCACGTCTCGCACCCTCCCCGCGGCGAACACGCGCCCGACGCCCGCCGACGAGCCCGTCATTGCCGCCGCCGTGCTCGCCGAGCGCGCCGTCACCGACCTCTACGAGACGCTCCTGTCGAACGGGGCCCTGTCGAACGACATGCGCCAGGTTGCCGGCCTCTTTCGTGACCACCATCGCGCCGCCACCGACGTCCTGAAAGCGCTCATCGGCACGGCCGCACCGCGCGGACGAAACGACTTCGTCTACGACTCGTATTCGGCGGCGATGAAGGGCACGAACATGTCCTCGATCAGCGGCGCGCTGCGCGGCATCGAGAACACCCTCGTCGCCACCCATCTCAGCCTGCTCGAAAAACTCGAAGGCACGATGGGCGCGAACAAGATCGCCGCCATCCTCACCGTCGAAGCTCGCCACGCCGCGGTGTTGGCCACCCTCGACGGCGCCCCTCTCGATGCGGCCCTGGTCAACGACGCTGCACCCCTCACCCTCGACGGAGCCACATCGTGAATCGCATCAACCGACGACAGATGCTCGGTCTCAGCGGTGCCGGTGCGCTCGCTGCATTCCTCGCCGCGTGCGGCAAACAAGCCGGTGTCACCGAGAGTGCAAACATCCGCGCGCTCGGCGTCACCGAGGATCTTCCCGGACTGCCGAACGAAGTCATCGATGACGTCGTGCTCTTGCGCACGGCGGCATCGCTCGAGTACACGGCCATCGACGCCTACGAAGCCGCGCTCAACCTCGGGGTGTTCACCGGCGCGGCAGCCGCACTCCGGTCGGTTGCCTCCAGGATGCGCGACGACCATCGCGGTCACGCCGACGCGGTGAACGGCCTCGTCGTCGCCGCCGGCGGCAAGGCTTTCACGTGCGCAAATCCGCGATTCAACGAGGTGTACCTCGCTCCGGCGCTCGCGGCGATCACCGCAGCCGACAACGCCGACGTTGCCGGTGACGTGCTCGCACTCGCCCACGGGCTCGAGACCGTTGCCGCACAGACGTACCAGAGCGTCGTCGGACTGTTGTCGACGCCGGCCTTGCGTCGCGCCGCCATGACGATCGGCCAGGAAGAGTCACGTCACGCCGCCGTGCTCGCGCAGGCGATCAAGCCCGGCGCGGCCGGTGTCGGTCCGAGCGTCGACGCCGACGGTCGGGCGCTCATCGCCGCGGTGCCCTCGGCATTCGGCGAACTCACCGCCGTGCCCCTCACGCTCGGACCCGTGCGCGCCGACGGATCTCGATTTCAGGTGTCGCTCGAAACACCGAGCCTCAACTCCTTCATCTACCCGAACGTCACCTGCGCCTGAGGCGCACCGCACGGCCGCGCCCGGCGAAGTGCAACACACAGCCGTAGCCTCACCGATGGACGGTGAGTCGATCGGGTGGCCGCGGCGTTCGGGAAACCGATCGTCGAGGAAAGTCGGGACTTCACAGGACAAGGTGCTGGCGCGAGCCAGGTCGGGGCGACCTGACATCTCGTGCAACAGAGAGAGACCGCCGATGGCGGGGTTCACACCCCGATCAGGCAAGGGTGAAACGGTGCGGTAAGAGCGCACCAGTGTCGGCGGCGACGTCGGCAGCTCGGTACGTCACCTGAAGCAAGACCATGCAGGGGGGATGGGCGGTCCGCTCGCCTTCGGGCAACCCCCGGGTAGGTCGCATAGAGGGATGGTCACCCATGCACGGCTCACGAGCTGTGCAGGACAGAATCCCGCTTACAGATCGACTCACCGTCCCACTTCGCCGCGTGATGCGGCGCGCGCACCCCACCAGCGCCACAGCGCCAACACGCCAACGATCTCGAGTGGCACGTTCCACCATCCGCGACCGACCACGGGCAGCGGTGCGTCAACGAACGACCACCCGCCGATCGGCCACCAGAACGACTCCGTTGCGGTGAATGCTCCGTCGAAGACGAGATGGAGAAACATGCCGATCGGTAGGCCGAGCAGCATCTTGCGAATCGGCTTGCGCCCGAGCGTGACGAGCATGACGGCGGCAAGCACCGCGATGCTCGTGATGACCGAGTGCATTGCGCGCGAACCCGTCGGCCAATCGACGATGTCGGGAAGCACGGCACCGACGGCGAGCAGGCGGTAGTCGAAGCGCGGGTCGCGGAACACCCACGCGATGGTGAGGACGGCCGTGGCAATGAACCAGAAGAACATCGGTCGGCGTCAGACGACGAGCAGGCAGCTGCAGTACGGGCAGCGCGGATCCTCGGTAGCAGGAAGGCCCTTCAGTTCCCCGATCTCTTTCGGGGAAAGTGCCGTGCGGCATCCGGTGCACGCATTCTTCGCTACTTCGGCAACGGTCACCGTCGACGAACGCGAACGAGCCGCCTCGTACTTTGCAACGAGTGCGGCGTCGATGGCACCAATCACGCCGGCACGTTCGGCGGTCACTGCGTCGATGTCGGCGGTGACCGCGGCGGCGGCAGCGTCGGCGAGCTCGGTGTCCGCGGCGACCACCCCGGACCGTTGTGCACGCAATTCGGCCAGTGACCCACGACGGGTGGTGAGTTGCTCGGACTCTTCGAGCAGCGCGAGTTCTTCGTCGTCGAGTCCGGCGTGCTTGGCCGCGACGATGGCGATCTCGTGCTGCAACGCTTCGGCTTCGCGCGGTGCAATCACCGTCTTCAGCTGTGCCTCGTAACGCGACTTCTTCGCATCGAGATCCTTGCCCGCCAACTCGATCTCGGTGATTCGCTGGGCGATCTCGTGCAAGCGGGCGTCACATCCGGCAAGCGATGCGTCGACCTCGCGCAACAGCGCCGTGCTGCCCTGCAAGGCGGTGCGCTCGGGTAGGTTCGCCAGGCGGTGGCGCAATTGTGCCAACTTCGTGTCGAGCGCCTGCACGGCGAGCAACGGACGCAGGCTCACGACGTGCGCGCCCACGCCGGCAGGCCGGCTGCACAGTCGTACACGTAGTGCCCGGCGATCGGCACCGACGGCATCGGTGAGAACTTGTTGTTCTCGAACGGGCTGATCGTCGTGCTCGTCGGCAGCACGCTGACGACGGCGGTATCGGGAACGCTCGGCGTCGTCTCGGTCGCAGCGTCCGGCGCGGGTACCGTCGTCGTTGCACGACCCGCAGCCGTCGTCGGCGGGGTTGTCGGAACGGTTCCCGCAACCACCTGCGCCACGCACTCCACACCGGGAAGATACAACCGCGCTGCCGGTCGCTTCGGTGCGAGATACGTGCGCCACTCCTCGCTTTGCGGGTCATCGGTGAAGTCGCGAACGGGAAGCCCTGCGTGCACATCGTCCATGTACCGCTTCCAGATGTGCGCCGGATATGTCGCCCCGGTCACCGTGTTGCGCGAGAAGCCCCATTGCCCGACGATTTGGTTGCGGAACTCCGGCACCTGCGCCATCGGTGTGTACCCGCGGGGATCCCCCACCCATACGACCGTCGTGTAGTCGGGAGTGAAACCGACGAACCATGCGTTCGTGTTGCGCGCCTGCGTGCCCGTCTTGCCCGCGGCCGGACGATCGTCGGCGAGCGGCGTGCGCCGCGCCGTACCGCCGGTGAGCGTTCCCTTGAGGATGTCGACGGCCTTCACCGCCGATGAAATCGTGAGCACCTCGGTGCCCGGGCGCTCGGCGCGCTCGTATGTCGCATCGCCGTTGCGATCCTCGATCCGCAGGAGGAAGAACGGCTCGTGGTGTACGCCGAGGTTGGCGATGCTCTGTGCGCCCGACGCCATGTCGAGCGGACTCATCTCGTTGGCCCCGGTGGCGAGCGAGGCGAACGGTTCGATTGCGTGCAACTCGGGTGTCAACCACTCCGAGCGTGCCATTTCGTAGATTCGGTCGACCGTGCGGCGCAGTCCGACGATCTGCGACAACTTTGCATACGCACAGTTGATCGACAGCGCGGTCATCCGTCGCAGCGGTCCCACCGGCTCGCTCACTCCGTTCGTCACGACGAACGGCTCGTCGGGATTCTCCGGGTTGGGAAGCGTGCACGGCAGCACGCCGTCGATGAGATCGTTGGGTTCGGCTTCGGCTTCGAGTGCGGCGGCAAGAATGAAGATCTTCACGCTCGAACCGGTTTGGCGCCTGCGCATCGCAAGATTCACCTCGTTCACCCCCGCACGGAACGGTCGCCCACCGACCATCGCACGGATGGCACCGGTCGCGGTCTCGAGCGAAACGAGCGCGGGTTGCGCACCGACGGAATTGTCGGGCATCAACTTCACCGCCGCGTCGGCCGCAGCCTGCGCGTCGAGATCGAGCGTGGTGTAGATCTTCAAGCCGCCGCGAAACAGCCGGTTGTATCGCTCCTGATACGTGTCGCCGAGAATCGGACGCGACAACAGGTACTCCTTCACCGTTTCGGTGAAGTGCGTGCGCGACACGGGGCTGTCGGGTCGACTCTTCACGCTCTGCGGGAGTGCCGACACGCTGAGCGCATCAATGTCGGCATCGCTCATTTCGATGAGTCCCTCGGCGGCGATGCGCTGGAGGACGGTCTTGTAACGACGCAGCGACAGCGCCTTTTCGCGGATCGGATCGTACGCCGACGGGGCGCGTACGAGTCCGACGAGGAACGCACCTTCCATCACCGTGAGGTCGGCGACGGACTTGCCGAAGTACACCTCGGCGGCTGCCTGGATGCCGTAGGCGTTGTACCCGTAGAAGTTCGTGTTGAACCACCGCTCGAGGATCCGCTGTTTGGTCACTTCGCGCTCGAGCAACACGGCGTAGCGCATCTGCAGCAGCTTGTACCGTCCGTCGCGCGGCAGGGTCGCGAGCAACTCGTTCTTCACCACCTGCTGGGTGATCGTCGATGCACCGCCGGACGATCCCGACCCGAGGTTCGATGCAACTTGGCGGCCGACCGCGCGCAAGTCGACGCCGCGGTGCTGCATGAAGTTGCGGTCCTCGACGGCGAGCAGTGCCGCCACGACGTGATCGGGAATGTCCTCGAAGGCGACCTGCTGGCTGTTCTCCGCCTGGTACACGCCGATCTGGCGACCCTTCACGTCGTAGACCACGCTGCGCTCGGCCAGGCCGGTGAACCCCGCGACGTCGAACAGCTCGATCGCCGTCTGGGAGTGCGCATTGAGTGCCCGCCATGCAAAGGGTGCCGCTGCGACGATCGTCGCCGACGCAAAGAGTGCCGCGAGGAGAACCGCCAGCACGGCACGCACACTCCACCCGCGCAGATGTTGCGTCATTGCGGCACCGTCGCTTCGGCACCGTTGTTTCGTCGCGCCATCGGGATCCTCGTCATGCTACGTGGTGGTACCGTGCGAGCGATGAGCACACAGCATCGTCGTTTTCGCTTCGGCATTCAGGCGGCCAAGCCGCCGACAAACGTCACGTGGCAAGAACTGGCGCGTCGCGCGGAAACGCTCGGCTACGCGGCGCTCACCATGCCCGATCACTTCAACGACCAGTACGCACCGATTCCCGCGATGATGTCCGCACTCGAGGTCACGACCTCGCTGCGCGTGTGCGCACTCGTCTTCGACAACGACTACAAGCACCCCGTCGTGCTCGCCAAGGAGCTTGCGACGATGGACGTGCTCTCGGTCGGGCGCATCGAGATCGGACTCGGTGCCGGTTGGATGCGCACCGACTACGACGAACTCGGCATCACCTACGACTCGCCGGGGACCCGCATCGACCGCTTCGTCGAGGGGCTCGAGATCGTGCGACGTTGCATGCGCGGCGACGCCTTCTCGTTCGAGGGCACCCACTACACGATCCGCAACCACACTCCCACTCCCCGCGCCGCACAACTGCCGTGTCCGCCCGTGCTCATCGGAGCCGGCGGCAAACGCATGCTCGGAATCGCCGCACGAGAAGCCGACATCGTGGGTATCAATCCGTCCCTCGCACCCGGCGCCGTCGGTCCCACCGTGATCAACGACATGTCCGTCGAAGCGTTCGAGGACAAGGTCGAGACCGTTCGCCGTGCCGCCGGTGACCGCTTCGCATCGATCGAGTTGAACGTGCGCGCGTTCCTCGTCAACGTCACGAACGATGCCGCAGCGGCTCGCGACGGGCTTGCGGCGATGCTCGGGGTGACTTCGCGCATGATTGCCGAGTCTCCGTTCGCACTCGTCGGCTCACCCGAGGAACTCATCGATCGCCTCGTCGAACGTCGCGAGCGGTTCGGCGTGAGTTACGTCATTGTCGGGGGTGATGACGTCGAGTCGTTCGCGCCCGTCGTCGCGCAGCTCGCCGATCGCTGAAGGCGATCCCGTTCAGCGCGCGACGGTCGGCACCGAGATGCGTCGCACCGGACGGTCCCAGCCGGGTTGTCCCGTCGAACGCGGGCTCGGCCACAAACCGGCACCCATTTCCACCATTCCGTGGTGCGTGTTGTAGTCACCGAGCAAATTGAGGAACGGAACCGCGTCGAACGCATCCGCGCCGCGCACACCGCTGCCCTTCCACGCACCGGTGGAGAGCAACTCGAGGGCAACGACCGGGCACACGGCGGTCTGCCAGAGCACGGCCTGCGATCCGAAGTCGCGCATCGTCGTTTCGTTGTCGGCGACGTGGTACAGGTACACCTCGCGCGGTCGGCTGTCGTAGGTGCCCTTCACCCACGTACCGGCACACGTCCGGCCGCGCATGAGGTGCCCGATCTTCGCCGGGTTCGGCAAAACGGCGGCGAGCACGTCGCGCGGCGCCACTGAAACGTCGCCGACGCGCACTTTCTCGGTGCTGTCGAGACCGAGGTAGGCGAAAGTCTTCAACCAGTCGATGAACTCCGCGCCGAGGCTGTACTTGAACGTCACGCGGTTGCACGTGATCTCGCGCGGGATGAGGAGCACTTCCTCGTGCTCGACGTTGACGCATTCCGACGCACCGATGCCGGCCGGGAAGTGGAACACCTCGGGTTCGCTGAAGCAGTCGGTCGTGAACAATCCGCGCGACTTCTCCCACACGATCGGCGGGTTGAGGCACTCCTCGATCGTCGTCCAGATCGAGAACGTGGGTGCGAAGTCGAGGCCGTCGACGGACAGGTTCGAGCCGTCGCGCACACCGATCTCGTCGATCGTGTCGAAGAGATGATCGGCTGCGTAGCGGGCGAACACGTTGCTCAAGCCGGGTTCGACTCCCATGCCGACGAGGGCGAGCATGTCGCGCTCGCGCCAGTTGGCGTCGGCATCGAGCTGCGCGGCACCGAGGGGCTCGCCGACCTCGTGGTACGGGTTCGTCGGGTGCGGCTTGCTGAGGTTCATCGCCATGTCGATGTAAGTACAGCCCGCCTCGAAAGCAGCCCCGAATATCGGATCGTTGAGGCGCGGGTCGCAGGCGTTGACGATGACATCGGCCTTCATCGACCTGGCGAGTTCGACGATGTCGTCCTTCCTGCGGGCATCGACGAGTGCGGTCGAGAAGCGGGACGGATCGTCGAGTTGCTTCAGCGCATCGATGCAGGTCTGTTCGTTGATGTCGGCGAGGACGAACGACTCGAAGAATGTACGGGTTTCGGCGATGGACGCCATGCTCGAGCCGACGCCACCGGCTCCGATTACGAGAATGCGAGACATTGTGGGGGATTTCCTTGTTCGAGGCGCATCGTTGCGCCACGTGGATTCAGTCTACCGTTGCGTTTTCACCCGCCGTTAGCGTGATTTCGTGGGTTTGTGTGTCGTCGGTGACTTTGCGTGGGATGTTCTCATTCGCACGAACAATCAATTACTGAAGGGCGGCGATTCGTTCGGCGAGGTGATGCTCACTCCCGGTGGCAGCGCAGCGAACGTCGCCGTATGGGCGCAACGATGCGGACTCGACACCACGTTCATCGGGAAGGTCGGTCGCGACCGACTCGGTGATCTCGCACACGAGGATCTTGATCACGAACGCGTGGCGCACCATCTCGTGCGCACCGATGCGCACCTCACGGGCAGCGTCGCGGTGTTCGTCGACAACTCCGGTGAACGGTCAATGGTGTCGGGTCGCGGTGCCGACTTCTTCCTGCTTCCCCAGGAACTCCCCCGACACGTCGTCATGCGCCACGACACGCTGCATCTCACGGGTTGGTCGTTCTTCACCGATCCGCCGCGCACCGCCGCGCGTCTCGCCGCCGACATCGCCCGCGAGAGCGGTGCGCGACTCTCATTCGATCCGGCATCGTTCCAACTCATCGAAGAGATGGGCGTCGACACGTTCCTCTCGTGGATCAGGGACCTGCGCATTGCGGTCTTCCTCCCCAATTACGACGAGGGTCGGGTGCTCACGGGACTTCTCGAGCCGCACGCCATCGCAGCGCGACTCGCCGAGATCCTTCCGACGGCGACGATCATTCTCAAGCTCGACGCCGAGGGCGCACTCGTTCGCCACGAGGGCACCGAGACGCTCATTGCGCCGGCAACCAATCACCTCGTCGATGCCACAGGAGCGGGTGACTCGTTCGCCGGTGCCTATCTCGCCCACGTCGCACGCCACGGCTCACCGGTGGCCGCAGCGCGCTTCGCGACGCGGGTCGCTGCATGGGTGATCGAACACCTGGGTTCTCGCCCGGCGGGCGACGCGCAATTGGCGCGCATCATCGCCGACGCGGCGGGTGCGCAGTCTTAGGCGTTGCCTCAGACGTTCGCCGGATCGGCGCTGCGCGCCATTCTCGCCGACACGCGTTGCACTTTCTCGATGTGCGCGATCGTGCGCTCACGGGCCCGCTCGCCGTCGGCATCGAGCCCCGACAGCTCGGCGATCTTCCAGTGGCGCATGACCACGGGTTCGAGGATCTGGTCGTGGTGGATGCGCAGGTCGTAGATGCCGGCCTTCGCGATCTCTCGCGCATGCTGCTCGAAGTTCGGGATCCCGATGCCGGGCATCGTGAACCCGGTCACCGCGCGCTCGATGCCTCGCATCATCTCCGAAGGCGCCACCTCGAGCGCCGCAGTTGCAAGGTCGCGGTAAAAAAGGAAGTGGAGGTTCTCGTCGTTGCCGACGCGGTTCATGATCTCGAGTCCCGCCGCGTCCTCGATGTGCTTGCCGGTGTTGCGGTGGGCAATGCGCGTTGCGAGCTCCTGCAGGCTGAGGTACGCAAGGGCCTGGAACGGATCGCTGGGGCTCGGTACTTCGCCGCCGCGCACCTGGTGCATGCGCGCGCGCTCGAGTGCGACGGGGTCGAGTGCCCGCGTGACAACGAGGTAGTCGCGGATGACGATCGAATGACGCCCCTCTTCGGCGGTCCAGTTGCGTGCCCATGCGCCGTATGCGCTGTCACCGCCGAACGTCTCGTGGATGTCGCGCGTGTAGTACGGGAGATTGTCCTCGGTGAGCAGGTTGACGAACAGCGACGCGCGCACGACCTCGGGAAGCACCCAGCCACCGGGGCCGAAGTCGGCGTCATCGGGTGACCATTGCTCGCCGGGCGCGAAGTCGCGACCGCGACTCCACGGCACGTACTCGTGGGGGAACCACTCCTTGGCCACGCCCATGTGCCGGTCGTACAGCTTCGCTGCCGTCGGCTCCAACTCGGCGAGCAACTCGAGCGGCGTCATGGCCGTCACCCTACAGAGCCGCCGAGCGCAACCTCGCCACGAGTCGGTCGAGCGGAACTCGGAAATCGTCGAGAAGCGCGATGCCCTCTGTGCGCAATCGCGCATTGTCGAGCACCGAGTTCGCGGGGCGCTGCGCAGGACGCGGCGGTATGAGTTCGCTCGTGCGCGCGGGGTGTACGCGCGACGGGTTGTCGCCCGCCGATTCGAGCACCTCGCGGGCGAACTCGTACCAACTCACCGCACGCTGGTTCGTGACGTGCCAGATACCGGTGCGGCGCTCGGCGACCAATCGCACGATCATCCGTGCCGCGTCATCGGCGAACGTCGGGTGGCCGATCTGGTCGTCGACGAACCGCAACGGACCCGGGGTCGCCGCCAGCCGCAGGATCGTCTTCACCATGTTCGCCCCGTGGAAGCCGCTCAACCAGGACACGCGCACGACGGCATCAAGGCTCGGGTCGGTGCTGCGTTCGGCGAGCAGCTTCGACCGCCCGTACGCCGACTGCGGGTTCGGCGCATCGGACTCCACGTACGGCTGCGATTTCGATCCGTCGAACACGTAGTCGGTGGAGATGACGTGCACGCTCGCACCGACGACTCGCGCGGCGGCAACGAGATCGGCGGTGGCAGTGCCGTTCACCCGATTCGCTCTGTCCGGGTCGGCTTCGCAGGCATCGACCGCCGTCCACGCTGCGGCATGCACGATCGCATCGGGATGTTGCGCGGCAAAGACACGATGCACGGCGTCGCGGTCGGTGATGTCGAGCAACGTTCGATCGGCGGCGATGACATCGTGTCCCGCGCGCCGCGCAACGTCGACGACGTCACGGCCGAGTTGTCCGGCGGCACCGGTGACGAGGATCTTCACGACGAACTTCGCGGGTGGGTCAACGCCGCGACTTCAGCGGCTCCCACCACCACCGGTTGTCGCGGTACCACTGCACGGTTTCGGCGAGGGCTTCATCGAGCGTGCGGCGCCGCTTCCAGCCGAGTGCCGTCGCCTTTGCAATGTCGACCGAGTAGCGACGATCGTGTCCCTTGCGGTCGGTGACGTACTGAACGCTCGACTCGTCCCTGCCGAGCAGCGCGAGCAACTTGTCGACGAGCACACGGTTGGGCGTCTCGTTGCCGGCACCGATGTTGTAAATCTCGCCGGCAGCGCCCTTCTCGAGCACAAGATGCACTCCGGCGCAGTGGTCATCGACGTGAATCCAGTCGCGTTCGTTCATGCCGTCGCCGTACAGGGGAATCTTGTGGCCGTCGAGCAGGTTGGTGGCGAACAGCGGAATCGCCTTCTCGGGGTACTGGTACGGACCGAAGTTGTTCGTGCAGCGGGTGACCACGACGGGCGTGCCGTGGGTCGCGTGGTACGACAAGGCGATGAGATCGCTGCCCGCCTTCGACGCGGAGTACGGCGAGCGCGGCTCGAGTGGATCGGTTTCCTTCGACGAACCGGTTTCGACCGAGCCGTACACCTCGTCGGTACCGATGTGCACGACACGGGTGACGTCCAGGCGTCGGGCGGCGTCGACGACGACGTTCGTGCCGAAACAGTTCGTGAGGATGAAGTCCTCGCCGCTCTCGATCGAGCGGTCGACGTGGCTCTCGGCAGCGAAGTGCACGACCCAGTCGTGTCCGCGCATCGCCGACTCGACGTCTTGCGGATGACAGATGTTTCCCTTGACGAACGAATAGCGCGGGTCGTCGTCGACGTCTTTCAACGTGGAAAGGTTGCCCGCGTACGTGAGCGCGTCGTACACCGTCACCGAATGGTCGGTGTTGCGCAACACCCAGCGCACGTAGTTGCTGCCGATGAAACCGGCTCCGCCGGTGACGAAGATGCGCACCTTAGGTTCGCATTCCCCAGTACGGACGGCGCGACTCGGGGATCGCGGCGCGACCGGGGTTGTTCTGGTCGCGCTTCGAGAGCACGGGTGCCGCGATGCCCCAGTCGGCCTTCACCGCCGGATCGTTCCACATCACGCCGAGTTCGTCGGCGGGGTTGTAGTAGCCGTCGACGAGGTACGTGATCGTCATGTCGGTGATCGAGGCGAAGCCGTGCGCGACACCCGGCGGGATGAACACGCCGCGATGATCGTGCGAGCCGTCGGCACGGCGACCGAGATCGATGACCTGGGTTGCACCGTCGGTCGGAGAGCCGACACGCAGATCGTGCAATACGACGCGGCACGTTCCGAACGGCACGTACCAGTAGTCGGCCTGGTGAAGGTGGTAGTGCAATCCGACGATCGCCCCGGCCGTGCGGTCGCCGCGATTGCCCTGGACCATCTCGCGACCCTGCGGGAACCACTCGCGACGGTATGTCTCGATGAAGATTCCGCGTTCGTCACCGTGCATTGCGGGCGTCACGATGCGCACCCCGGCGATGACCTTCGATTCGACGATCTCGGCCATCTACGACTCCAGCTCGACCTTCGAGTCGTCGCCGAGCATGAGCCGCAGTGCACGCGGACGCTGCTCAGAGGTGCGCACCTCGACGTTGCGACCGATGAGCGAGTCGGTGAGTTTCTTCACGTCACGGATGGCGCTGCCGTCGAGCACGACCGAGTGCTCCATCTCCGAACCGACGACGCTGCAGCGGTTGCCGATCGAGGTGTAGGGCCCGATGTAGCTGTTTTCCACCCGTGCATCGGCACCGATGATCGCCGGTCCGCGGATGCGCGAGCCGACCACACGGGCGCCCGTCATGACGACAACGCGACCCTCGATCTGCGACGCGGCATCGACGTCGCCGTCGACGCGCGGCTCGAGCACCTCGAGCACGAGTCGATTGCACTCGAGCAGCGGATCCTTCTTGCCCGTGTCGATCCACCAGCCGTGCAGAACTTCGTGACGCACGGGCTTGCCCTGTTCGATGAGCCATTGGATGGCGTCGGTGATCTCCAACTCGCCGCGCGCCGACGGAGCGATGGCGCGCACGGCGTCGTGAATGGTTGGATCGAAGAGGTACACCCCGACGAGGGCGAGATCGGACGGCGGATCCTTCGGTTTTTCGACGAGCCGCACGACGTGACCGTCACGGGTCACCTCGGCGACGCCGAATTGGCGCGGGTCGTCAACGTGACACAGGAGTATCTGTGCAACGGGTGCCTGCGTACCGCCGTTGCGCCGTGCCGCGGCGAATTCGGCGACGAAACGTTCGAGGCCCTGCTCGAGCATGTTGTCGCCCAGGTACATGACGAATTCGTCGTTGCCGAGGAACTCCTTGGCGATGAGCACGCAATGGGCGAGTCCGAGCGGAGCGTCCTGCGGGATGTACGTGACACGCACCCCGAACTGCGCACCGTCGCCGACGGCCGCCATGATCTCGGCGCGCGTGTCGCCGACGATGATGCCGATCTCCTCGATGCCGGCGCGGCGCATGGCCTCGATGCCGTAAAAGAGGATCGGCTTGTTCGCAATGGGAACGAGCTGCTTGGCGCTCGTATGAGTGATGGGCCGCAGGCGCGTGCCGGCACCGCCGGACAAGATGAGACCCTTCATCGCAGTGCTCAGGCTAGTTGAGCAGCCCCGAACTAGCGTCCCTTGCGTGCCCGGTTCGTATCTGCACGCGTTCACCAAACCGACGCGCAACGAATTCATCAGCCTCGTGCGCGGCGAAGGTGCCCGTGTGTACGACGCTCGTGGTCGCGAGTACATCGACGCCATGGCGAGCCTGTGGTATTGCGCGGTCGGCCACGGCCGTCGCGAGATCGCCGACGCCGTCGCCCGTCAGATGACGACGCTCGAGAGCTACTCGAACTTCGATCCATTCACCACCGAAATCACCGATCGTCTCGCCGATCGCATCGTCGGCCTCGCGCCACTTGCCGACGCGCGGGTGTTCTTCTGCGGCAGCGGATCCGAAGCCGTCGACTCGGCGATGAAACTCGTGCGCCAGGCCCACGTACTCGCCGGTCGGGCACAACGCACCGTCATCCTCTCGCGCATGCGCGGTTACCACGGCGCCAACTACGGCGGCACGAGCGCGCAGGGACTACCGCTGAACAAGGCCGGATGGGGACCACTCGTCGGCGACGTCGAGCAAGTTGCCGCCGACGATATCGAAGCACTGTCGGTGGCGATGAGCAAACACGGCGAACGGCTCGCCGCGGTGCTCATCGAGCCCGTGCAGGGCGCCGGCGGTGTGTATCCGCCACCGCCCGGCTACCTGCGGTCGGTGCGTGAACTGTGCGACAAACACGGGGCATACCTCATCTTCGACGAGGTGATCACTGCATTCGGCCGGCTCGGCACGTGGTTCGGTGCACAGGCATTCGACGTCGTTCCCGACGTTCTGTGCTTCGCCAAGGCGGTGACGTCGGGGTACGTTCCGCTCGGTGGCGTGCTCGTCAACGGCCGGGTGCGTGCGCCGCTCGAATCGGATCCGTCGTTCATTCTCCGGCACGGCTACACGTATTCGGGGCATGCGTCGGCGTGCGCCGCCGCAATCGCCAACCTCGACATCCTCGAGCGCGAGGGCCTTCTCGCCCGCGCGCTCCGCATCGGTGCGCGCCTCGAGAGCGGTCTCGTTGCATTGCGCAACGACGGTCTCATCGCCGAGGTCCGCGGCACGGGCGGCATGTGGGCTGCCGGGGTCCTCCCCGGACACGACGCACAAAAGATCCGCGACATTGCTCTTGACAACGGTGTCATCGTTCGGGGCATCGGTGCGGAGACGAATGCCTTCTGCCCGCCGCTCGTCATCACCGACGACGAGCTGTCACGCGTGCTCGACGTATACGCCGACGCCGTGATGCACGCCGCGCATTAGCGCGCCGGCCACCACCGATCGTCCTCGTCGACCCGGGCCCGCAGTCGCGAGATGAGCGAACTCGTGTCGTGCCGGCGACCGCCCGCGGCGACCACGTCGGCGTAGTAGCCGTCGATGATCCGCGTCACGGCGAGCTCGGCACCGTTGCGTGTCGCCTCGTCGAAACAGATTCCGAGGTCCTTGCGCATCCATTCGACGGCGAACCCGAAGTCGAAACTGCCGCGCACCATCGTCTTCGATCGGTTCTCCATTTGCCAGGACTGTGCGGCGCCCTTCGAGATCACCTCGACAACCGCGTCGGGGTCGAGCCCGGCACGCATTGCAAAGTCGAGACCCTCGGCGAGACCCTGCACGGTTCCGGCGATGCAGATCTGGTTCACCATCTTCGTCAACTGCCCCGCCCCCGCACCACCGAGTCGCACGCATGCGCGCGAGTATGCAGCGACGACGTCACGTGCCGCGACGAAATGCGACTCGTCATCGGCACCGCACATCACGGTGAGCGCGCCGTTCTCGGCACCGGCCTGCCCGCCCGACACTGGCGCGTCGACAAAACCGACGCCACGCTCGGCGCACCGTGCACTGAGCTCACGGGCGAGATCCGCCGATGCCGTCGTGTGGTCGACGAGCACCGCACCCGGAGACATCGCACCGAGAACCCCGTCATCGCCGTAGACGACGCTGCGCACGTCGTCATCGTTACCGACGCACACCATGACGAGATCGGCGCCACGCGCAGTGAGTGCAGGTGTCGCGGCATGCGCGCCTCCGTGCTTGGCGACCCACTCGACGGCTTTCGTTGCGGTGCGGTTGTAGACGGAGACGTCGTGACCGGCGGCAGCGAGGTGACGGGCCATCGGAAAGCCCATGACTCCGAGTCCGCAAAACGCGATCTTCATGCCCGATCAAAGTACCGACGTCGCTCCCAGTCGGTGACCGACCGGTGGAACGACTGCCATTCGTGGCGGGCAGCGGTGAGCAAATGGTGGTGGACGTCGTCACCGAAGCACTCCCGCGCAGCTGTGCTCGACTCCCACGCCTCGATCGCTTCGCCGAGGGTGAACGGAACGCCGGGCAGATCGTCACGCCCGTAGGCATTGCCAACGACTTTGTCGGGGAGAGGCAAAGCATGACGAACGCCGTACATCCCTGCGGCGATGATGCCGGCAAAGGCGAAATACGAGTTCGCATCGGCACCCGGCAGGCGGCATTCGACGCGGGTCGAATCACCGTGTCCGACGACACGAAAGCCAACGGTGCGATTGTCGCCGCCCCACGCCACTGCCTTCGGCGCCCATGATCCGAGTTGGTAACGCTTGTACGAATTCACAGTTGGCGCCCACAAGATGGCGAACTCTCGGCCCAGATGCACGAGTCCGGCGAGCCAATGAGCGAACATGCCCGTCGGCTCACCTGCGGCGTCGAGAGCGAACAACGAGTGCGGCTCATTCGCGCGATTCACGTCGCGAACGCTGCAATGCACGTGACACGACGAACCGGTTTCGGCGAAGTCGTACTTCGCCATGAAGGTGACGCTTCGTCCGTGCAGCGATGCAATTTCCTTTGTCGCGTGCTTGTACAACAAGTTGCGATCGGCCATCGCCAAGGCATCGGTGAAGGCGAGATTGATTTCGTGCTGACCGCGCCCGGCCTCACCCTTTGAATACTCGACGGGAATGCCGGCTGATTCGAGGCCACGGCGAATGTCGCCGATGACGTATTCGTCACGAGTGGTCTGGAGGATTTGGTAGTCCTGCAAGAACGGGGCGTGCGGCTCGAGGTTCTCGTAGCCCTTCGCGTGCGCCTGCTCGACACTGTCGCGAAAAAGAAAGAACTCGATTTCGCTACCGACCATCGGTGACAGACCCATCTCACCGGCCCGCGCCACCACGTCGCGCAAAACCTGGCGCGGACTCACCGCTATCGGAGCACCTGTTGCCGGATGCACGAGGTCACACAAAACGACCGCCGTACGCGGCACCCACGGTGTGATCCGCAGCGTGGAGAAGTCGGCCCGCGCCACCATGTCGCCGTAGCCGAGGTCGTAGGATGCGAACCGGTAGCCCGGCACGGCATTGTCGTCCATGTCCGTGGCGATGAGATAGTCGCAGTTTTCCGTGCCGTGCTCGGCCACGTGCTCGAGGAAGAACCGCCCGGTCGTGCGCTTGCCGACGAGGCGACCCTGCAGATCGCCGAACGCCATGATGACGGTGTCGATGTCGCCGCGCTCGATGAGCGCAGCGAGTTCGTCGCGGGTCGGCGGCATGGCCATACCCGAGGTTCTACTTCTTCTTTGCCGCAGCCTTGGTCGTGGCGGCCGCTTTTTTCGCCGCAGCCTTTACCGGCGCCTTGGCGATCGAGGCCTTGGCCGCCGGGGCTTTGGCATCGCTCTTGGCCGCCTTGCCGGTCACTTTCAGCACGCCGCGCTCGAGGGCCTGATCGAGAAAGCGTGTGGCCTCCTCGGTCGAGCACTTTTTCGACGGTGCGATTTCGGAGATGAGGTTGAGTCGGGCACGGTCGTACATGGTCTTCTCCGCCGCCGATAGCTGGTTCTCGCGATCTCGCGCGGCGAGGTTGCGCACGACTTCGGCGACCTGGTACACGTCGCCGCTCTTCAGTTTCTCCTGGTGATTCTTGAAGCGTCGCGACCAGTTCGCCGGCACACGAGGGTCGGGCTTCGACAACACGTCGACGAGATCTTGCAGTTCACTTGCCGATACCGGGGGGCGGATACCCAGGTCGTGGGCCTTGGCGGTGGGGACGGACAACGTCATTCCCTTGCCGCTCATGTCCTTCATGACCGTCTCGAGGATAAGGTACTCCTGCACGACGTCGAAGGCCCGCATCCGCTTGACACCCTTCACGATGCACGCACCGTGTTGCGGATAGATGACGGTGTCGCTCTTCTTGAATTTCTTGATCGCCACGCAGTCCTCCGGGGAAATGGTCGCTTCAGGCTAGGGCGTGCCCCTCGCGACGGTGCCGTGCAGCGCCGGACGGCGGTGATTGCGCCCCCGGCAGGAGTCGAACCTGCAACCTACGGATTAGAAGTCCGTCGCTCTCTCCGGTTGAGCTACGAGGGCCCGGGGACACCCCCGGGGTGGCGTACCCCGTCGATGTCTCCCTCCACGGTAGGGCGACGACGCCGCGGCGCCGACATGTCATTTGTATGACGGTTAATGAGCGGCTTTGGTACCGAACCGTCATCGTCTTCGCCGGATGTGCGACGTGTACATCCTGTAAGCATGTACGTACCCCCGATGACATCCGTCACGGGTCGCCCCAAAGCTCCGGACTGAAAGCCGGAGTCGTACCCAAGGAGGAATACCCGCAATGCTCCAAGCCAACGACGTCCTCGGCTTGCCGCTGGACAGCGCCAATCACGAGTTGGTGTACAACGCGTTCTCATTCGCCGTCGCGGCGATGGGCATCGCGTTCGTGTTCTTCCTCGTGTCGCGCTACCGCGTCTCGCCGAATTACCGCAGTGCCGTCACGATGTCGGCCATGATCACCGGCATCGCCGCCTACCACTACTGGCGTATCTTCGGCGCGCTCACCGATGACAAAGCCTGGAACGAGGGATACCGCTACGCAGACTGGCTCCTGACGGTGCCGCTGCTCGTCGCCGAACTCGTCGTCGTCTCGGGTGCGTCGAAGGAAGTTGCCCGCAAGTCGATGCCGCGTCTCGTCATCGCCGCCCTGCTCATGATCGCCACCGGATATCCGGGCGAGACCGCAGCCGACGGCTCGAGTGCTCGCGCCATCTGGGGAATCATTTCCAGCCTCTTCATGCTCTACGTGCTGTACGAGTTGTTTGCCGGTGACATCGGCAAGGCAATGCGCAGCCAGAGCGGCGACGTGGGCAAGAAGTTGAACAACCTGCGCTACCTGCTGTTGTTCACCTGGGGCGTCTACCCGATTGCATACATCCTCGGCGACAAGGAAAGTTGGTTGTCGAAGACGCTCGGTCTCAGCGAAACGGGCGCCACCACGGCGATTCAGGTCGGCTACACACTTGCCGACGTGATCGCCAAGCCCGGATACGGCCTCATCATCCTGAGCATCGCGCTCGCCCGATCGGCCTCCGAGGGGTACCGCGCGGCATAACGCCACGACGGTTCAATTCCCGAAAGGTCCCGGTCGCAAGACCGGGACCTTTCACTTTGTCCGGTGACGGTCTCGTACCCACCTGCGTCGAAGAGCGCAGTCGCGCGTGCGCGAGGGGAATCTATGTACCGCGGCGCAGCAGTGCGTGGCGCAGGAAGTTGAGCGACGAGATGACCGACAGTTCGCGCATCATCTTGCGCTCGCCGGGCAGCATCACCGTGCCCGTCTCGACGCTGCCGTCGGGAAAAGCGATCGCCATGCACAACGTGCCCACTTTGCGACCATCCTGTTCGGCCGGCCCCGCCACCCCCGTAAGTGCCAGCCCGACGTCGGCGGCAACGACGCGGCGCACCTCTGTCGCCATCGTGCAAGCCACCTCTTCGCTGACGACGGACCCGCGCGCGACGTTGAGCAGGTCGAACTTCACGTCGCTCGCATAGGCGACCACGCCGCCGCGCACGACGTCGCTCGCACCGGGAGTCGCAGTGAGACGTCCGGCGACGAGGCCTCCGGTGACGGATTCGGCGACGCCGATCGTGAGACCCCGCGTGCGTAGCATCTCGAGCACGACGGACTCCATCGTGTCGTCATTGATCCCGAAGACGAGTTCGCCGACGACGGCGCGCACGCGCTTCTCCCACACGTCGAGCAGTGCGTCGACGTCACTGCGGGTCGCCGCTTTCGCCGTGAGGCGTACCTTGATGCCCTCCCAGCCGCTGGCGAGAAATGCCAGCGTCGGGTTGCCGATGCCGTCGAGTTCGTCGATGATCGGTTGCAGCTTCTCGTTCAGCCCGCTCTCGCTGTCACCCCAGGTGCGCAGGACGCGACTGGCGATGGCGGACGTGTCGCCGCTGCGTGCACGCAGGTCGGGCAGGATCGCCCGCTCGAACATCTCGAACAACTCCCACGGCACGCCGGGAACGGCATATACGACCTTGTCCCCGACCGGGCACACGAGTCCGGGGGCAGTGCCGCGCTTCTGCTCGATAATCGATGCACCCTTGGGCACCATGGCCTGACGCAGGTTGTTCTCGCTCATCGTGCGACCGCGCCCGGCGAACATCTTCGCGATGACATCGGCGATCTCGGGATGGAACTCGAGCTCGACGCCCATCACCTCGGCAATGGCCTCGCGCGTGATGTCGTCGTGGGTGGGGCCGAGGCCGCCGCACACGATGACCGCATCCGATTCGGCGAGGCGTGAACGCAGTGCCGCGACGATGCGCGCCTGGTTGTCGCCAACCTTCACCTGCTGCAGCGAATCGATCCCGGCTGCCGCAAGCTGCTCGCCGAGCCATGCCGAGTTCGAGTCGATGATCTGCCCGAGCAGCAACTCGGTGCCGACGGCGACGACGTCACACCGCATGATGTCCACCGCGGCGACCCGCCACGGCCCCCCATGCGTATTGCACGCCGCTGAGAACGGTGAGGCCGACTGCGAGCCACAGGAGCGACGACCACACCCAGCGTTGATCGAAGGTGGCGGGCATGAGTGCGAAACCGACGGCGAGCTGCTGACTGAGCGTCTTCACCTTCGCGGTCCGGCTGGCCGGAACCGAGACGCCCTTCGAGCCGGCGACGACGCGGTAGATGCTCACGATGATCTCGCGCACCGCGATGATGACGACGGGCAGTAGCCACATCACCCCGCGACTGACGAGGGTGAACATCGCTCCGAGCACGAGCACCTTGTCGGCGAGCGGATCGAGGAACGCGCCACTGCGGGTGATCCCGTGACGTCGCGCGAGATAGCCGTCGAGTCCGTCACTGACGCACAATACGAACCACACAACGAGCGCCACCCACGACCCCCCGGGTTCGACGGGAATGATCGCAAAGAGCAGCGGCGACGCGAGGATGCGCCCGACGGTGACGGCGTTGGCCCAGGTGACGAGTGCGTTGGGGTCAACGGCCATCGACGCGTCCTCCTTCGGCGACGAGGTCGGGACCCAGCGCATCGGCGATGACGACGTCGACGAATGATCCAGGGGCGAGTGATTCGGCGACGTGAATGACGCCGTCGATGTGCGGTGCCTCGCGGTGGCTGCGCGCCACGCCCGGTTCGTCGACGAGCACGCGCACGGTCGCACCGATGAGTGCGTCGCGACGCAGGGCCGTGATGTCGTCCTGCATCGAGCGCAATTCGGCGAGCCGCTCGTTCTTGAGACCTGCGGGCACCTGGTCGGAAAGGTCGGCGGCGTACGTACCGTCTTCGCGGCTGTACGAGAAGAAGCCGCACCAGTCGAGTTGTGCCTCGCGCACGAAGTCGAGCAGCCGGTCGTGATCGTCTTCCGTTTCGCCGGGGTAGCCGACGATGAAGTTGCTGCGGAACGTGGCGTCGGGTGCGACCTTGCGGATGTCGGCGATGCGCCGCCGGAAGCGCTCGCCGTCACCCCAGCGGCGCATCCGGCGCAGGTGCGGCTTCGACACGTGCTGCAGCGACAGGTCGAAGTACGGCACGCTGGTGGCGAGAATCGCTGCGATGAGCTCGTCGGAGAGATCGCTTGGATACAGGTACAGCAAGCGCGTCCACGGCACGCGCGCGGCGACCGCGTTGACGAGACCGACGATCGAACCGGCCCCGAGTTCGCCGGGACGGTCCTTGCCGTAACTGGCGAGATCCTGGGCGACGAGCACGATTTCTTTCGCCCCGAGTTCGTCGACTTCGCGCAGGATCGCGTCGACGTCGCGACTGCGTTGCGGGCCGCGGAACGACGGAATCGCGCAAAAGCCGCACGTCCGGTCGCAACCCTCGGCGATCTTCACGTACGCCCACGGCGATCGCGAGGCGGGACGCGGCAGGTTGAGCAGGTCGAACGACGGCACGGCGGGCTTGCGCCCGATGCTCACGGGGGTCGACGGCAACTGTGCCGTCATGACGTCGAGGGCGACACCGAAACCGGCGATCTGGTCGGCCTCGGGCAGATGCGCCCGCAACTCGTCGCCGTAGCGCTCGGCCATGCAGCCGGTGACGATGAGGCGGCTCCCCGCCTTGCGGCGCTCGCTGAGGGCGAGCACGGTATCGATGCTCTCACGGCGCGCATCCTCGATGAACGCACACGTGTTCACAACGACGACGTCGGCGGCGGTGTCATCGTCGGATTCGACGAGCCCCTGACGGCGCAGAACGCCGATGAGTTTGTCCGAATCCACCTCGTTCTTCGGACAGCCGAGAGTCTCGACATAGAACGTCCCGGCCACGACTGGTCAGGCTACCGACGCATGAGTTTGTGCTCGATTGACGGTTGCTCAGAACGACCGACGAAACCGTCGCGTTAGCGTCGCGAGCGGAGGTGTACGAGTTCCTGGTGGGCTTCACCGTCTTCAAAACGGCTGGGACGACCTAGGTCGTTCGGCGGGTTCGATTCCCGTCCACCTCCGCCATCACGGCAGCGTCTTCGGACCCGCGATGCGAGCATCACCGTTGCGACGCGTCACGCCCGCTGCGTCGAGCGCCTCGGCGAGAGGCACGGCGTGTTTGCGGGTGATGCCGAGCCGTTCGCGCAGGTGCGCCACCGTGAAACCCGACGGTGCAGCGGTGAGCAGTTCGCGCACGACGGGGATGAGCCCGTCGATCACGCTGCGGTGAAATGCGATTCCGCCGCTCTCGACGATGTCACCGCGTGCAACCAGCCGCCGCGCCACAGCACGATCGAGTGACGCAGCCGCCGGCCCGGTGACTCCGGCATTGCGTACGATCTCGGCGACACGGCGCTCCGCATCGGTGAGGTCGTCACCTTTGCGCACGACGCCGTGTGTCAGCGTCCAGCCTTCGGCGGAGTTCTGCTCCACCATGTCACGAACGACGGCGCGCTCGCGGTCATCGAGCGATCCCACGTCGATGGTCCCGTCGCGTTCGAGTCGTTCCGAGAGCGTGCGCTGCACTGCAGCGAGGGCGGCGGGTTCGACGATCCACTCGCCGACGTTCGCCGCGACGTTGCGCATCGTTCGACGTCGCTCCTCGTCGACCCGCTTCCACACGTCCGGTGGCGCGGCCACTCGCGGATCGACCTCGGAGATGACTCCTCCGGCGACGGTCACGTTGCGGCCGCTGTCGCGAATGATCACACGATCACCGGGCCGCATCGCGAGCGGTTCAGCGATACGCAGAACGACGGACCCCGCGACGTTGCGATTTCGCGTCACCCGCACCGGAAGCGCTGCAGTACCGACATGGAGCATGAGACTTCCCCGCCCCGGGGCCGGCGGCTCGTCGATCAGCCACGTGAGGAGAGCGGCGAATCGCGTCGCGGGCCACCACGTGTCGGGGGCGACGAGTTCGTCGCCCCGGCCGATGTCGTCTGCCGACACATCGACGAGGTTGATGGCGCAGCGATGGTGGGCGTCGAGCGTTCCATGTGCGGTACCGCGGTGCTCGATGTCCCGCACCCGTACCGCACGACCCGTACGTACGACGGTGAGTGAGTCACCACGAGTGAGGGAACCGTCCCGCAGCGTGCCCGTCACGACGGTGCCGGCTCCGTCGATGACGAACGAACGATCGACGAACAGCCGCGGCGTCGCAACGGCGTCACCGGCGCAATGAGTGACGACCCCTTCGGCGGCGGTGCGCAGAACGTCGACGAGCTCGTTGAGTCCGCGTGCCTCCCGCACGGACGTGGCAACGATCGGCGCGTTCGGCCATGCCGTGACCGAGAGTCGCGTCCGGACCTCGGCCTCACGTTCGGGAAGAACGGTGTCGATTCCCTCGTCGTCGCACTTGGTGAGCACGACGACGAGATGTGGCACGCGAAGCAAACCGGCGATCGCAAGGTGCTCCTCGGTCTGCGGTCGCAGACCCTCGCGCACGTCGATGACGAGCATGACGACGTCGGCCGCCCACACACCTGCAATCATCGTGCGCACGAGGTCTCCGTGCCCTGGGACGTCGACGAATTCCAGCGTCGATGAACCCGGCACATCACGGAATGCGAACCCGAGATCGAGCGTCATGCCGCGACGCTTCTCCTCGGCGAATCGGTCGGGATCGGTACCGGTGAGCGCGCGGACGAGCGCCGACTTTCCGTGATCGACGTGACCGGCCGTGGCGATGATCGCCATCGTCGCGCCGGCCCCTACGCGTGCACCGCGCTGATCAGCGCGGCAGTGACCACCTCGTCGTCGAGCGGCGAGACGCTGCGCAGGTCGAGCAGCGTCGACGATCCCTCGACTCGTGCGACGACAGGTGGCCGATGGCGTCGCAGAGCGTCGGTGATGTCACCGGTGACGCTCACCGCCCGGGACTCCATGCGCGCCGACGGTGCCGATCCGGCACCGGGCAGCGACGCGGATTGCACCACCCGCGCACCGGGCACGCAGGTGGCGATCGCGGCGGCACGCTTCTCGAGTTCATCGACACCCGTCGTCACCATCGTCCAGAACGGCACGTCGGTGTGCGTGGTGCGCCCGACGTAGGTGAGTAGCGCATCCTGAAGATCGCGCATCACCTGCGCACCGGGGCGCAGGGCGCGCATGAGTGGGTGCTTCGCACACGCCCGCACCAAGTCGGCACGACCGGCGATGATTCCGCACTGCGGCCCACCGAGCAACTTGTCGCCGGAAAACGTGACGAGTGCGGCACCGTCGTCGAGCGCCTGACGCACGGCAGGCTCGCCCGCGAGCCATGACGGAACCGCGAAGCCCTGCTTCGTCAACCACGGACACGATGCATCGAGAAGGCCTGATCCGACGTCGACGACGACGGCGACGCCCACGGCAACGACGTCGGCGAGCGCAGGACTGTCGACGAAACCCGACATCGCGAAGTTCGACGGGTGGATGCGCATGACGAGCGCAACATCGTTGCGCACTCTTGCGTAATCGTCGGCGCGGGTCTTGTTCGTCGTGCCGACGTCGACGAGGCGCGCGCCGGACTGCTCGATCACTTCCGGAACGCGGAAGCCGCCACCGATCTCCACGCTCTCCCCTCGCGACACGGCGATGCCCTTGCCGTCACCCGCGAGCGCGCCAGCCACGAGCATGACGGCTGCTGCATTGTTGTTCACGACGACGGCGTCTTCGGCGCCGACCAAGATGCGCAGCAGTTCGGCGATCGGAGTGTGGCGCGACCCACGCTCACCGTCACGAACGTCGAATTCGACGTTCGTCGCCCGGAAGCCGTCGCGCCGGCGCGCACCCCACGCACCCACCGGAGCGCGACCGAGGTTCGTGTGCAACAACACCCCCGTCGCATTCACGACGTCGTCGACGAGCGAGTCGGCAAGATCCCGTGCGAGTTTCGTGGCACCGGCACGAACGTCACCGCCCGCGGTGATCGCACGGCGTGCGCAATCGACGAGCAGGGCGTGCGCCAACGGCACCTCGGCAGCCACCTCGCGGGCCAGCGCATCGACGGACATTGGATGTGGCGCAGCGGCTGCCGTCAGCTGCGACGCATCAGACAACGCAGTATGCGGCGCATCAGACACCACAGTGCGCGGCGGATCGACCGATGCCATTGCTGCGCAGGCTACTAATCTGCCCCCATGACGCAGCCCGGCACGCCCGACGCGCCGCTGCGGCTCACCGAGTGGACCTCGTGCGGCGGATGTGCCGCGAAGTTCGGCGCCACCCTGCTTTCCGAGCTCGTCGCCGAACTGCCGAATGATTCCGACTCCGCCCTGCTCGTCGGACTCGCCCCGTTCGACGACGCGGCCGTGTACCAACTGAGCAACGACATCGCGCTCGTGAGCACGACCGACTTCTTCCCACCGCTCGTCGACGACCCCGACGATTTCGGTGCCATCGCCGCCGCCAATGCCTGCAGCGACGTCTTCGCGATGGGAGGTGACGTCGTGCTCGCCGTCAACGTCGCCGCATTCCCCGAGCACTTCCCCCGTGAAGCGATCGCGACGATCTTTGCCGCCGCATCGAAGGTCGTCACCGAGGCGGGCGGCCGCATCGCCGGCGGCCACACCATCCGCAATCCCGAACCGATCTTCGGTCTCGCCGTGCAGGGTGTCGTGCATCCGCAGCGCATCTTCCGCAAGTCGGGTGCCAGGCCCGGTGATCGTGCCGTGCTGTCGAAGCCGCTCGGCTCGGGTCTCGTCACCGCCGCGGGCACCGACGCCGAGAAGCGGGCGGCGATCGCCGTCATGCGCACGGTGAATCGTCGGGCCGCCGAGGCGTTGCGTCAACTTGGCGATGACGTGCACGCCGTCACCGACGTGACGGGTTACGGCCTTGCCGGACACGGCTGGGAAATGGCCGACCGCTCGGGCGTTCGCTTGGTCATGCACGCCGACAAGCTCGCCACCTACGACGGCGCACGGCGCATCGCCGCCGAGGGTCGTCGCACGGGTGGTGATCCGCGCAATCGCGACTACGTCGGTGATCGCTTCACGACGACACGCAACGACGACGAGGTCGCCCTGCTCATGGACCCGCAGACGTCGGGAGGCTTGCTCGCTGCCGTTGCACCGCAACGAATCGCCGACATCGTCGGTGTGGCGGGGTTCGTCGAGGTCGGCGAATTCGTCGCCGGCGAACGCGGTGTCGAGCTGCGCTGACCCGAAATTACTTTGACGCGAATTCGTGTTGACGCGAAGGTGCGCTAAATCGCGCTAGTTGCCGCGTTGCATGTGGTCGAGTTCCTCGACCGTCATGAGTACTTCACGCGGTTTCGAACCCTCCGATGGTCCGACGACGCCGCGTTGCTCGAGTAAGTCCATGAGCCGTCCGGCGCGGGCGAAGCCCACCTTCAACTTGCGCTGCAGCATCGACGTGCTGCCGATCTGCGACCGCACGACGAGGTCGATCGCGTGGCGCAACAATTCGTCATCGTCTTCGTCACCCGTGCTGCCGCCGGGCACCCCGGCAAGTTCCGCTGCCTCGCCGCCACCTTCGACTCCACTCACGTACTGCGGCTCGGGTGCTTGACGCTTCCAGTGCGCCGCCACCTTGCGCACTTCGCCCTCGCCGACCCACGCCGATTGCACACGCTGGGCCACGTTCGTGTTGCCGGGCAACAGCAACATGTCGCCCTTGCCGACGAGCTTTTCGGCACCGGGCTGGTCGAGGATGACGCGGCTGTCGGTGAGGCTCGACACCGCAAAGGCCATGCGCGCGGGGATGTTCGCCTTGATCACTCCGGTGATGACGTTGACGCTCGGGCGCTGCGTGGCGACGATGAGGTGGATGCCGACCGCACGCGCCTTCTGCGCGATGCGGGTGATGCACTCTTCCACGTCGCGGGCCGCGACCATCATGAGATCGTTCAACTCGTCGACGACGACGAGCACGTACGGCATGCGTTCGAAACGCTTCGTCGACGTTTCGCCGTCCGACCCCGACTCGTCGTTCAACTCGCCGCGGTCGTAGGCCGCGTTGTAGCCCGCCATGTCGCGGAAGCCCGCTTCGACGAGCACGTCGTAGCGACGCTCCATCTCCTTTACCGCCCAGCCGAGCGCGTTCGCGGCCTTCTTCGGGTTCGTCACTGGTTGCGTGAGCAGGTGCGGCAGCAGCGCGTACTGCCCCATCTCCACTTGCTTCGGGTCGATGAGGATGAGGCGCACCTGCTCGGGCGTGGTGCGCATGAGCAACGACGTGATGATGCAATTGAGCACGCTCGACTTGCCCGCGCCCGTTGCACCGGCGATGAGCAAGTGCGGTGTCGTGGCGATGTTGAGAAACACGGGACGACCGGCGATGTCCTTGCCGACGGCGACGTCGAGCGGATGCTGCGCCGACTTCGCCTCGGGGCTCGTGAGCAGGTCCCCGAGCGAGACGAGGTCGCGCGACTCGTTCGGCACCTCGATGCCGATCGCCGAGCGGCCCGGGATCGGCGCGAGGATGCGAACGTCGGTGGCAGCCATCGTGTACGCGATGTCCTTCGACAGCGACGTCACGCGCGCCACCTTCACGCCGTCACCCAGCGACAACTCGTATCGCGTCACCGTGGGACCGCGGGTGTATCCCACGAGTTCGGTGTCGACGCCGTGCGAGGCAAGCGCGCTGACGAGAGCATCGCCGCGCTCCTCCACCGACGCCTCGTTCGCCCGGCGATTCGTCGACAGAACGAGCATGTCCATCGAGGGCAGCGACCACGAGGACGGACGCGCCGCCGGACCGAGCGGAATCTGCTGCTGCTCTCCGCGAACGGGGGTCGAACGCGCAGGTGACGCGGCCGGCACCTCTGCTGCACGCTGACGACGACGGCGCGGTCGCGGCTTCTCTTCGCTCGCGTCTGCTTCGTCGTCGTTTACATCTTCTTCGTCAGTGTCGTCACTGCCGCCGGCCTCGTCGTCGCCGTACTGCGCATGGTCGTAGAACGACGGGCCGTCACTTCCGTCTTCGCCGCCGTCGCCGTGCCCGTCGACATCGCCGTTGTCGTCGCGGCCGCCTTCGCGATACGTGCGCATCGCGTCGTCGATACGGCCGACCGAACCGGTGAACGTCCGCGCCAACTCGGGCAACGATCGCCCCGATGCGAGCATCAGGCCGAGAAGCACGACCGCGCCGAGCGTGATCACTGCACCGACGGGGCTGATCGAGCTCACGAGCGGCTGACCGACGAGCCACCCGAACCAGCCACCGGCCGATTCGAGCGCATCGAGACTCACCGACACGTCGCCCGCAAGGAACACGTGCATGAGACCGAGCACAGCCACGGCAACGACGAGCGAGCCGACGCTCAGGCGCACGCGGTGCGACACGCTGATTCGCTTCAGCAGTGCGACGCCGAGTCCGATGCACAGCAGCGGAAATGCGTACCGACCGAGACCGAGGGTCCAACGCAGGCCGAGATCGAGACCCCGTCCGACCGGGCCGGTGACGTGCACGTACACCGAGAGCACGAGCAACAGCCCGAGAACGATGAGGCCGAGACCGCCGAATTCATGGGCTCGTTCGGCGAGCAGCGGGCGCAGCACCGACTCGCGCCGCACGACACGGAAGGTCGTGGGCGACTCTGCATCCACGGGGGTGGAATCGTCGGGAACACCTCTCGGCGCGCGGGGACGGCGCGTCGCGGGGCGCTTTTTCGGCGCAGCCGGCACGGGGCAACCGTACCAATGCGGCGCACCGCAATCGTGGACTACCGAATCAGACGATGACGAACGGCGCGGGGATTTCGCCGTCACGTACGAGCGACTCGCGACCGAGCACGAGGCAGTCGCCGTCTTCGCAGATGAGCGTGCGGTCGCGGGCGACGCCCATGATCACGCCCAACTCGGCGTTGGCCACCATGTGGCGGTACTCGCCGTGGATCGGCACGAACCATTCGGGCTGGGCGATGCTCAGGTACATCTTCAGATCCTCGGCCTGCGCGTGACCGGTGGCGTGCACGTCGGCGATGCCCGAGTGCACCACTGTGACTCCGCGGCGCAACAGCGAGTCGATGACCGCATTCACGTTGCGTTCGTTGCCGGGGATGGCATGACTCGAGAAAATGACGGTGTCCCGCTCGCCCACCGTGAGGAATCGACGATCACCCTTCGCCAACTGACTGAGCGCCGACATCGCTTCGCCCTGTGAACCCGTCGAGATGATGCACACCTCGTCGTGGTCGTAATCGTCGAGATCGTCGGCCGACACGAGATGGTTGTCGGGAATCGTGAGCACGCCGAGTTCGCGCGCCAGGCGGATGTTGTTCACCATCGAACGCCCGAGCGGCACCACGACACGACCGGCATCGATCGCCGCATCGGCCACCTGCTGCACGCGGTGGATGTGACTGGCGAACGAGGCGGTGATGATTCGCTGATCGCGGTGCTCGTTGAACAACGAGCGCAACACCGTACCCACCGATTTCTCCGACGGCGCATGGCCATGTTCGCCGGCATTCGTCGAGTCGAGCATGAGCAGACGAATGCCCTCGTTGCTCGCCAACGAGCCGATGCGAGCGAGATTTGTGCGCCGATCGTCGACCGGGGTGAGGTCGAGCTTGAAGTCCCCCGAGTGCAGGATGACGCCGCGCGGGGTGTGAACGGCGATGGCGTGGGCATGCGGCACCGAGTGGGTGACCGCGATGAACTCGACGTCGAACGGGCCGATATGGCGGCGATCGCCGTCGTTGACGGCGACGAACTCGGTGCGCTTCACCAACCCCGCTTCGGCGATGCGGTTGCGGGCGAGACCGAGCGTGAGAGCCGAGCCGAACAGCGGAAACGACGCATCACGCAGTAGGTACTGCAGCGCACCGACGTGGTCCTCGTGACCGTGCGTCGCGATGCAGCCGACGATGCGGTCCTTGCGCTCGAGCAACCACGAAAAGTCGGGAATGATGATGTCGCCCTCTTCGGCCATGCCGATGCGCGGGAACATGAGACCACAGTCGATGATGAGGATCGAACCGTCGAGTTCGAGCGCCATGCAGTTGCGCCCGATCTCGCCGAGTCCGCCGAGGAACACGAGTCGCACGTCGCCCTTCGGCACCTTCGACTTCGGCGCGACGAGTTCGTTCTGCGGACGGGCATTCGAACGACGATCGGCCGGATCACCCTTCTTCGCCCGCGCCTGCTGCCGCGAGCGTCCCTTCGATCGTGAGCGACTCACGAACGACGGGCGGCGACGAGGTTCGTCATCACTTCGGCGGCGCGCTGCGCAAGTCCGGCCGGCGGCGGACCCATCGGCAAGCGCGCCTCACCGACGTTGAGGCCGAGATGGTTCATCATCACCTTCGTCGGAATCGGATTCGGCGTGTCGTCACCGGTTTCGTAGACGAAGCTCTCGAGCAGTCGCGCGTTCACCTTGCGTGCACCGGCGACGTCACCGCTCCCCCATTTCGCGAACATCTCCTGATGATCGACTCCGCTCCAGTGCGTCGCCACACCGATGACCGCGGTCGCACCGATCGACATGAGCGGCAGCGTCAAACCGTCGTCACCGGAGATGAGTTCGAACGACGACGGCACCATCGTCATGAGCCGCGCACTTTCGGCGGGGTTGCCCGATGCGTCTTTGACGGCAACCACGTTCTTCACGTCGTTGGCGAGTCGTGCCAACGTGTTCGTTGCGATCTTGCGGCCGGTACGAACGGGAATGTCGTAGACGACGACGGGGAGGTTCGTCGCCGCCGCCATTGCACGCAGGTGAGCCTCGATGCCGACTTGTGACGGCCGGTTGTAATACGGGCACACTGCGAGCACACCCGCCACGCCGAGCTTCGTCGCCTCGCGGGTGAGATGCACCGAATGTGCGGTGTCGTTCGACCCCGTTCCGGCGATGACGGGGATCGTCACTGCTTCGACGGTGGCGCGGTACAGCGACAACTTTTCGTCGTCGGTGAGCGTCGACGATTCGCCCGTGGTTCCCGACACGACGAGCCCGTCGTTGCCGTTGTCCTGCAACCAGCGCGCCAAACGCGCCACGCCGTCCAGGTCGAGGGCACCCTTGGCGTCGAAGGGCGTCACCATTGCGGTGATCACCTTGCCGAATCGGGCCATGACGGAAGAGTAGTCGCCGCGATTGCGTCACTACCGAGCCGGGCTAGTTGGCGATTGCGTCCTTGCCGAGTTCGAACTTCAGGTACTCGTCACCGGTGTTCTCCCAGTCCTCGAACTGGATGACACCCATCTCTTCGTAGCGACGGCGCAGCCACTGGTTGTTGCGCTCGAGCAGGCCGAGCTTCTTGCAGTTCGGCACGATCTTGCTGAACAACATCTGCTGGAACATGCGCCGACCGGGGTCGTTCACCATGAGCGGCACGACCACCTTCGGGTCGACGCCCATGTGCTGCCACACCTCTTGCTGCAGGAACCGATCGCGGATGCGGATGCTCGCCTCGTACGCGAACTCCTGGCGATCCTTCATCTCGGCATCCGACAATCCCTCGTACACCTCTTTGAGGCTGAGCACGCCGAAGGCGACGTGGCGCGCCTCGTCGCTCATGACGTAGCGCAACAAGTGCTTGAGCAAAGGCTCGGTGGTGAGTTGGTGGAGGAAGCCGAACGCAGCGAGTGCGAGACCCTCGACCATCACCTGCATGCCGAGGTACGTGAGATCCCAGCGCGAGTCGGCGACGACATCGTCGAGCAACATGCCGAGGTGCGCATTGACCGGATAGCCGCCACCCAACTTCTCGTCGAGATAGCGGGCGAACACCTCGACGTGACGCGCTTCGTCGACCACTTGAGTGCTCGCGTACAACTTGGCGTCGTACCACGGCACCGTCTCGGTGATCTTGGCGGTGCAGATGAGTGCACCCTGTTCGCCGTGGAGAAATTGCGAGAGCATCCACTTGCGACTCTGGATGCCGAATTCGAGCCACTCCTTGTCACCCCACTTCTCGAGCGGGGTGCCGACGTACCAAGTGGGATCGATGCCGCGCCCGATCGTGGCCTGGTCGGCGGCGATGGTCGCTTCGACGTCGACGGGCGTGTCCCACGGAATGTCGGTGGTGGCGTTCCACTGACCCGTCTTTGCCTTCTCGTACAACTTGCGCAACTGCGGACGCGACAGCGAGTAGTCCCACGTAAAGATCGTCTCGGCATGGTTCTTCACGAAGTGCTCGACTTCATTCGGGTCGGTGAGCGGAACCGCCAAAATGGCGTCGATGTCGTCGATCGTGTCGCGACCGATGATCTCGCGGTTCTCGTCGTTCGTAATGGTCATGTCGCACCTCGCCGGACGGGTGAACGTTCCACCGCAGCGTAGGCGCGTGCGCCGACGAGCGGTATGACCCCCATCACCTCTTCACAGTACGGTCCCGTCGATAGGGGCGCAACACGATGCACGCAGATACCCGCCGAAACGGCGCCGAGCGAGTATCCGACGTGCCTAGTGCGACGGTGCAGGGGCCGTCCGTACAAGACGGGCTGCCACCCCGAGGAGGAACACGGCAAACAAATAGGACGAGACTGTGTCGGGTAGCCGACCGGCGAGCCAGCCCCCGATGACGGCCGAGGCAATACCGGCCATGCCGACGACGCCCGCCACGCGCAGGTCGAGGTTGCGCGACGCGCGGTTGCGCCACGTGCCGACGATGCTCGTCGGGATGATGACTGCCAGCGACGTGCCCTTGGCGAGCACCGGTGGCACACCGAAGATGACCATGAGTGCCGGAACGATGACGATGCCGCCACCCACGCCGAGCAGGCCGGCAAGCCAGCCGGCAGCCGCACCCACGCCGACGAGAACGACGACGCCCCACCACTCGACGGTGCGGGTGGTGCCTGCAGCGGGGGCCCACACGAGACGCACTGCCGACAGCACCATGACTGTCGCAAAGCCGAAAGCGAGCTTGCGCCTGTCGATGGTGGCGAGCACTTTCACCCCGTAGATCGCCCCGACGAGCGAACCCGCAACGAGGGCGGCCGCCTTCACCCACTGCACGTTTCCGGCTACGACGTACGGGATCAGCCCCGCAATCGAGATGGGCAGAACTGCCGCCAGTGACGTTCCGTGTGCACGACGCTGTTCCATGGCCAGTACCCACATGAGACCGGGCACGATGAGGATGCCGCCACCGACGCCGAAGATGCCGGCAAGCAGGCCGGCGAGAACCCCGACGACGACCACCCGCCACGACAACATCGGGGGAAGCGTACGATGTTGGACGACTCGAGCGCGATGCACATGATCGCGTGGAGTTGACAATTGTTGACAAGACAAGTCGGAATTGTTATTATTGTGACTTCGCGTCGTGATGCGTCCACACCGCGTCACGACACGAAACTCAATCCACCACCCACACTCCACAAAGGACACCACACCACATGACACGAACGTCACGTGGTGGAATCGCAGCCCTCGCGGCAGTTGCCCTCATGGCACTCGCCGCGTGCGGCGGCGGCGACTCCACAGCCGATACCGCCACCGAGGACACCGCCGCCGAAGCGGTGGCACTCGGAACCGGCAACGACTGCGTCGCCGGCAAGACACTTGCCGAAGGCACCCTGACGATTGCCACGGGCAACCCTGCGTATTACCCGTGGGTCGTCGATGACGCCCCCGAGAGCAAGCAGGGCTTCGAAGCCGCCGTCGCCTACGCCGTTGCCGGCGCACTGGGCTTCGCCGACGAGAACGTCACCTGGGTACGCACCGGTTTCGACGAAGCCATCCAGCCCGGCGCGAAGAACTTCGACTTCAACCTGCAGCAGTACTCGATCACCGACGAGCGCAAGCAGACGGTCTCGTTCAGCGATCCGTACTACACGACGAACCAGGCACTCGTCGGCTTTGCCGACTCGCCCGTCGCCGGTGCAGCTTCGCTTGCCGACCTAAAGGATCTGAAGTTCGGCGCACAAGCCGGAACGACGAGCCTCGAGTTCATCACGAAGGTCATCCAGCCGACAGCGGAGCCGTTCGCATACGACGACAACGCCGGCGCCAAGGCTGCACTCGAAGCCAAGCAGATCGATGCCATCGTGCTCGACCTGCCCACGGCTTTCTACGTGAGCGCAGTCGAAATCGAGGGCACGAAGGTCATCGGTCAGTTCCCGGCAACTGATGCCGTGGCTGCCGACAACTTCGGTCTGCTCCTCGACCTCGACAACCCGCTCGTCGAGTGTGTCAACGCCGCACTCACCACGCTGCGCGAAGACGGCACGTTGGATGCCATCGTCGCCGAGTGGCTGAGCGCATACGTCGAAGCGCCCGTCATCGCACTCGAGTAACCCGGTCTTCGTCGGGCTGCTTCTCGCGTGAGCGTGTCGCAGTCCCGACCAACCGGTGCGTCGTCGCAGCGTCGCCGCCACGAGCGGCAGCAACGTCGACGCAGCGCTCTCATCGCGGCCGCCAGCACCTTCGTGGTGCTGGCGGCCGTCGTTGTTTTCGTTCCGCGCATGCCGCGCTGGGACCGGGTGAAGAAGAGCTTCTTCGACCTCGAACTCGCCGCCGACTCCGTGCCGCGTCTCGTCGATGCCTTCTGGCTCGACGTGCGCATCTTCCTGTGGACCACACCGGCGATCTTCATCTCCGCATTGCTCATTGCGATAGCCCGCAATACCCGAGCGCCGGCACTCTTTCCGGTGCGTGCCCTCGCCGCTGCGTACACCGACGTCATGCGCGGCGTGCCGGTCATCTTGTGGATCTATCTCGTCGGTTTCGGCGTTCCGGGGCTCGGCCTCGAGCGGCCGTACAACAGTCCGCTGTTGTGGGGCTCGGTCGCACTGGCCATGACCTACTCGGGATACGTCGCCGAGGTGTTCCGCGCCGGCATCGACAGCGTGCACGAAAGCCAGCGCGCAGCCGCACGTTCGCTCGGCTTGTCGAGTGCGCAGGCGATGCGCTTCGTCATCCTTCCGCAGGCGGTGCGCCGCGTCGTGCCGCCGCTGCTCAACGATCTTGTGAGTTTGCAGAAGGACGTGGCTCTCGTCAGCCTCATCGGCCCGATCGAGATTCTCCGCCAAGCCGGCATCGACAAGGCGAAGTTCGCCAACTTCACGCCGTACGTCGTGGCGGCACTCATCTTTTTGTCGGTAACCATTCCGCTGACGCGACTCACCGACTGGCTCGTCACCCGTGAACGCCGCCGTACGTCGGGAACGAGGATCCGGTGAAGATCGTCCTCGATTCCGTCGCCAAGTCGTTCGGCGGCAACACCGTGCTCGATCGGGTGTCGCTCTACATCGGCAGCGGTGAGATCGTCACCTTCATCGGTGCGAGCGGCAGCGGAAAAACGACATTGCTGCGCTGCGTCAACCTGCTCGAGCCGATCGACGACGGCCGCATTTTTCTCGACGGTGACGAGATCACCGAGATCGGTCGCGACCCCAACCCGGTGCGCCGTCGCATCGGCATCGTCTTCCAGAGTTTCAACTTGTTCCCCCACATGAGCGTGCGGCGCAACGTCACGCTCGCCCTCACCGAGGTGCTCGACAAGTCGCGTGACGAGGCCAACGCGATCACCGAGAACCTGCTGCGCCGGTTCGGGCTGCTCGACAAGATCGACGTGTACCCCGATCAACTGTCGGGCGGTCAGCAGCAGCGCGTGGCCATTGTGCGCGCACTCGCCATGAACCCCGAGGTGTTGCTACTCGACGAGATCACGAGTGCACTCGACCCCGAACTCGTCGGCGAGGTTCTCGACATCGTGCGCGAGCTGAAAGGCAGCGGAATCACCATGCTCATCGCCACCCACGAGATGGCCTTTGCCCGCGACATCTCCGACCGGGTGTGCTTCCTGCATGCCGGCCAGGTGGCCGAGATGGGTCCGCCCGAGCAGGTGTTCACTCAGCCGACCGACGAACGCACCCGCCAGTTTCTCCGCCGCGTGTTGTAAATCGCCGTACGCAACGCCGCGGCCGTTTCCACCCCGTACCGCACCGCATCACACCGATCTGCGAGCATCGTGAGATGGGCGTCAACGCCATGGTCATCGTCGCCGGTCTCGTCGTCATCGTCGGTCTCGCCGTCGCCGTCGGTGTGCTCATGGCACAGCGCCGCGAGCCAGTCGCCTTGGCCGCACCGAACCTCACCATCGACACCGCAGTTATTACGGGTGCGGTCCGCGACGTGGTGCGCGACAGTGTCGACGCCCAGGTGCGCACCGCCACCGAGGCGGTCATGCAGTCGCTGAACGCACAGATCGACCGCACGTACCAGGCGCGCACGCAGTCGCTCACCACCGAAACCAAGTCGCTGCTCGAACCCGTCGCGTCGCAGATGAACGAGTTGCGCACGGCCGTCGGCAACCTGCAGAACAGTTACACGAACGCCGCCGGCTACACCAACGCCCTCGGCGAGAGGCTCGATGCGCTCGCCACCACCACGAGTGCATTACAGGCGGCACTGAAGTCGACGAGTGCGCGGGGTGCCTGGGGCGAGCAACAGTTGCGCAACGTCATCGAACTCGCCGGCATGGCGCCGTATTGCGACTACACCGAGCAGACCACGGTGAGCGGTGCCGACTCGCGGCAGCGACCCGACGCCATCGTGCGCCTCCCCAACGACGGCACGGTGATCATCGACGCGAAGGCACCGTTGTCGGCGTATCTCAAGGCACAGGAAACCACCGATCCAGCCCTGCAGCGCCAGTTCCTCACCGAGCACGCCTCGCTCGTCAAGGGCCATGCGAAGACGCTCAGCGACAAGGCGTACTGGAAGCAGTTCAGCCGCGCCCCCGAGTACGTCATCATGTTCATCCCCGGCGAATCGTTTCTCGCCGACGCGTTGCGCAGCGATCCCACATTGCTCGAAGAAGCGATGCGGCATCGCGTGCTCATCGCTTCACCGGTCAATCTGCTCGCCCTTCTGCTCGCGGTGGCAAAGGGTTGGCAGGCGTACCAAATCGCCGACAACGCCCAGAAAATCGCCGACACCGCACTCGAGTTGTACGAACGCGTCGGTACGGTGCTGAAGTCCGTCGCCGATACGGGTAAGGGGCTGAACACCGCGATCAGCGCGTACAACTCCATGATCGGTTCGATCGATTCGCGCATGCTCGTGTCGTTGCGCAAGTTGAAAGAGCTTGGCATAGCCACCACCGAGATCGAAGCTCCCCCCACGGTCGAAGTGACGACGCGCGAACTGAAGGCCCCCGAAATCGACGGACAGTGACGTGACGCCTCCCGAGCCGCACGAGGTCCCTACGCCGCGTCGCGGCCAAGGCCCCACGCTGCTCACGTTCACGTCGCTGCTGTTCGTCATCGGCACGATCGGCTCCAACGTCGGTCCCGCACTCATCGACGAGAGTCCGGCATGGGTGCTCGCCTTGTCGTCGCGCAATCGCAATCTGTTTGCCGCCGTGCCGTACATCGACGTCGTGCCGTACGCAGTCATCGGATTTCTGCGTGTTCTTGCCGCGGCACTCGCCTTGTATTGGTGCGGTCGTTGGTACGGCAAGCGAGCCGTGGGCTGGCTCGAGTCGCAGGTGGGTGAACCGCCGCGCATCTACGTGTGGATGGAACGTGCCGTCGACCGCATGGGGCGACTCGCCGTCGTCATCTTTCCGGGCAGCAACGTGGTGTGCCTGCTCGTCGGACACCGCGGCATGGCTCCGCGGCGATTCATTTTCTGGGTGAGCATCGGCATCGTCATCAAGTTGTGGGTGTTGTGGGTGTTCGGCCGCATCTTCGAGAGCCAGATCCGCGCCTTCCTCGATTTCGTCGACCGGTACCAGTGGTGGGTGGTCATCGGGTTGTTCGCCCTCAGCACGCTGCAGGGTCAGTTCCGTCGGCGTCGCTAACCGGGCGCTTCACGCGCTTCATCTCGACGCGACGCCGGGAGTGGCGATCGGGGTTCGAACAAATCGGTGGTGTCGCCACGCGAACGTGGACGAGGATGCGACGTTGACATTCCGGACATTGCCAGTGGTGGTTGATCATGGCGCTGCACTGTGGGGCATCGGTGTTCGCAGTTGCAACGACCGTCGCGACTTGGACGTCCCCTACTACGTAGGGGACGTCCAAAAAAATTTCCGGGGCACCGTTTTTCGGCCCGTACGCCCGTCTGCCAGACTGCGGGCATGGCAACTGTGACCCTCGGCGGCAACCCCGTCAACACCAACGGCTCCCTTCCTTCCGTGAAGCAGCCCCTCCCCTCGTTCACGCTCGTGAAAGAGGACCTCTCGGAGACGACGAATAAGGACTACCTCGGCAAGCGTCTCGTGCTGAACATCTTCCCCTCGATCGACACCGGCACGTGCGCGAAGAGCGTGCGGCGCTTCAACGAACTCGCATCGTCGATGAGCAACACGGTCGTCATGAACGTGTCCGAGGACCTGCCTTTCGCCCAGAAGCGCTTCTGCGGTACAGAAGGAATCACCAACGTGCAGAACGGCTCGTGCTTCCGCTCCGACTTCGGAAACTCGTTCGGTGTGAAGATCCTCGACGGTGTGCTGAAGGGCCTGCTCGCCCGCGCGGTCGTCGTCGTTGACGAAAAGGGCGTCGTCACGCACGCCGAACTCGTCAGCGAGATCGCGCAAGAACCGAATTACGACGCTGCACTCGCCGCACTGCGCTGACCGTTCACACCGGCATCACCGGTGTAGGCCGGCTCGTTGCGGCGAAGTAGCGAATGCGAATGGTTGCCCGGGGACGGGCGGAAGCCTGCGCGTCTACGGGCAGTAGATCTTGCCCTTCGTCTTGAACTTCTTTGCCTTCTGCAGTTGAGCGGGCGTGAGATTCAGCGCCACTTCGAGATCGACGTCGCACACGACGGCTCCTTCGAGATTCGCCCCCTCAAAGTTGGCACCGGTGACGTTGGCAGCGGTGAGATCGACGTTCTTCAGCGTGGCACCGGCGAAGTCGGCGCCGGTGAGATCGGAGCGAATGAACACCGAGCTCGTGAGGTTTGCGCCGGTGAAGAGCGCCCCGGCTGCCGATGTCGCCGAGAAGTCGGTGAAGTCGACCTGCAGGCGCGAGAAGTCGGCACCGACGAGGTTGGCAAACTGACAGGCCGTCGTCTTGATGCAATCGACATCGAGCACGGTGGTGGTCGTCGTGGGTGGCATGGTCGTCGTCGTCGTTGTCGTGGTGGTCGTCGTTTCGGTGGCGGCGTCGTCGCTCGCGGCCTGATCGTCGCCGGCATCGGGTGCCACGGTGGTCATTGCACCGTCGAGGGTGGTGTCGGGTGCGCTCACCGTCACGTCGCCGCACGCGACCAACGTCACTAGGGCGATTCCGGCGAGAAAACCGCGCAGTTGCACGAATTCAGCGTACATCGCATGCCGAGTTCACATGTTGATGCCCGAACTCCGCCACACTGAAAGGCACGATGTTGACACCGACAACGCTCATGGCCGACTCACTTTCGCACGTGCATTCGCTCGCGACGATCC
>Ga0169931_10000395_pt1 | contig 71142 bp, 84 predicted proteins | sample Kivu_15m_20L_FD_129675 | JGI IMG/M metagenome (GOLD analysis project Ga0169931, IMG submission 129675) | Freshwater microbial communities from Lake Kivu, Western Province, Rwanda to study Microbial Dark Matter (Phase II) - Kivu_15m_20L... | ecosystem: Environmental > Aquatic > Freshwater > Lake... | reverse complement strand
TCGACCACGCGCTCCCAGAACGAGATGATGCCGGCGTCAACGGCCTTCTCAATCCGGGCCTCAATTTCAATCTTGGTTAGTGATTTCATTGTCTTGCCTTTCATTAGGTTGTACTTCGATTGTACCATGCTCTATCACACGTCACAACCTCCCGTGAAAGATTCTTGCAAAAATTTTTCTTCCAATAAATGTTGGTTTCTGCGCCCGCTTCCTGTATAATTGAGACCAACATGATGAATAAATATCCCTTGGTTTTGTTTTTTGCCCCTGTCCCCAAAAAATGGTGTTCCAGCAAAAATGGTTTTATTTTCTCTAGCCGTTTCCTTGGGCCTCTCTTATGAAGCGTCCACGTGATAACCAGCGCAGCAGGCTCTATGCATCCGAGTGGGAGGTGTTCGGGTGGCCCAAGATGGAGTTCAAGGACATGGAACAACTGGAGGACTATCTCTGGAGTGTTTTAGAGAACCGATATGTCCAAAGTAAATACCCAATCGCGCGGGAAATCATTGCCGGCACCAAGAAACTCAAAGTCTCAGCAGGACAGGGACACCGTCGGGCCATCACCAAGAGGGAACCGGACTTCACGCGGGTCACATTCCCGCGCAAGATGCGCTGCAAGTGGGTAGTCCTACACGAACTTGCTCACGTACTTACACCATGGGAGTATGCCGGACACGGAAGAGAGTTCTGCCGCACGTATCTGCATCTCATAAAACTTTTTTTCGGTGAAGAAACACAAAATAAGTTGAAGGCCGCGATGAAAAAGCATAAATGCAAGTACTCAAAAACACACACACGCTGGAAACAACCACTCACACAGGAGGAAAAGGACGTAATGCTCGCTAGATTACTGGCCGGGAGAAATAAATGACCAATCACAAGTGGAATGTACTCAACATCATGCGCTTCTACACGCGCATCGGCAAACCATTCAACGCCCAGGTATACCTTGATTTCGTTACGCCTGCCGATGGAATGGTCGCACGCAACAGGAAAGTTCCCACATTGTCGGAAATCCAACTTATTATCCGTCGATACATCGAGAACGGATGGTCACGGCGCGTGGAAAAGAATGTTGTCATCACTCCCAAGGGGATAGCGGCGATGATTGAGTGGGAAAAGAAGATTTCACTGGCAAGTGCGGAGAAACGTGAGAAGGATTATCTTGCGAAAGGATTTGCACGACCGAACGCGCATGGGCCCGACGGAAAATATCTTTCCGGAGGGCGCACACCACAAAAACAAAAACGAAAAGTGTAAAAAAATGGTGTTCCAGACACGGTGGGATTAATCCGCGCCGTTTCTTTGAAAAATTTTGCGCGCACAGACAAGCCGATTTTTTAGTTCCAAGCCCAAATTTACGGGTTATTTCTTTCTGCCACCCTTTTTCGACGGCTTATGCGCTCGTTTTTTTACGGGTTTCTTACCCTTCTTATTGCCCGTTCCGTTCTTCTTGTTAGACTTGAGCGTGCGAGAGTGTGCTAGAGCGTGCGACAATGTTTTGGATTGTGCGCGTACCGGCATTTTTGGCAGCGTCAAGTGCGGTGCCATCATCTCCGCCAATGCATCTGTGACTCGCTCATTAACGTAATTGAGTCCCGTCTTGCGTTCTTCTGCTGTGCGGGGTGCCAACTCTTCCAAGTGTTCTTCTGCCAATTCATTGATGGGGTTGACGTGACAATGCATAAGTTCATGCGCTATGGTTGACCTCATTACCGACGGATTCCACTTTCTCCATTCGTTGGAGATTGTGATTACGGCGGTGTGTTGTGCTGGGGAGATTGATATCTCCGCCATTGCGACATCGCTGCAGTAGGTTTTGCCGAAGTTGATTGTCCAGTGTGCGAGTTTGAGTTCGCCTTGGAGTTTGACAACGTAATCTTTCAGCCAGAGGGGGTATCGGGTTTTCTGAAGGCTCATAGTCATTGAGTGTAGGTCTAGGGGTGTTGTATGATGAAGATAGTACCGGGAGTATAGGGAGACTGTAAGAAATGGCAATTGAGAAGGTGGCTGTGGTATCAGACGGGATATCGGCTCGTACCCAGTTGTTCAGCCCTTCCGAGTGCCTGACCATCACTGATTGGGCTATCCGCCACGGGGAATCTCACCAAGGACTCGTCCACACGCGTCAGGAGGCCTCTAGAGAGCCTCTAAGGCGCTGTAGGGAGTATTTGGTAGACCCACACGCCATATCGTTTCCTGACGGCTCTAGCGTGGCTTCCAGGGTGTACGGGGCGTTCGCCTTAGGGAATATCTGGGAACTGGAGTATTCCGAGGTTCCGTCTATCCGTGTAATGGAGTATCAGAAGGGCGACGGATACGGAGCCCATACGGATTGGTCGAATGGGGCGGCGCGGATGCGGAAGTTGTCCATGACCTGCCAGTTGACCAATGAGGGGAACTATCAGGGGGGCGAGGTGGTTCTGTACGCAGGTCCGGAGGATTCGCCTATCTCCAGGGTTCATGGGATGGCGACCATTTGGCCTGCTTGGACTCTGCACGAGGTTCTGCCAGTTGAATCGGGAGTTAGATATGCCTTGACGGCGTGGGCGCACGGGACACCCTACCGTTGAGGTTGATAGTCGTCGGTTCGCCGATATCATAAAAGCCAATAACAATCCCATCAAAGGAAAAAAAATGAAACGAATTATTGCTGTAACAGCCATTGTTCTTGCGCAAGCGTTGACCGCCTCGCCGGCATCTGCCAAGCCAGAGTATTCAACCCCACCAATCAATCCATTTGATTCGCGGGGGTATTGCTTTAGTTCCAACTGTCCAACCTTGTATCTAGGTGCAACGATTTCAGCGTTGACATCGACCCCGACATGGCCAATGCAAGGGACAGTTCCCACATACATCCCTTTCATCTATCTCGGAATAGACAACAAGGGATATTCCAATTGGTGGCGGGCAGATGCATTCCTTGTTTCTCCCAATGGAGTTCGCGTTCCATTAGGCAAGGGTGAATCAGACGATGGGAACAAGTTTAAGAACATCAATGTTTCGTGCCAGCCGCTTTATGACTTGAATCCATGTCGCCCATCCATTTCGTGGTTTCAGCCGATTATTCCTGTTACCACTCCTGTCGGTACCTACGCGCTTGAGATACAGTTTTTTATGTACGACGGCAAACTCGACAACATTTACACATTCGGCCCAAATTTTATGACTGTGACGGGACAGATTCTTCCTCGTACACTTGACAATAAGCCGTGCAAAATTGCGGGGCGCAAACAAGTCCTTGACGGGGCGCATTATGCATGCCTGAAGAAGGGCAAGCGACTGGTTTGGCAGAGAATCCTTTAGGTTGCAAATGAGGCAACTCGCTTATCTTGAGTGGATTTTTGACACAGACCGTCAATTTAAAAATTGGGAATTTGCCTGCTGGGGTCAGTGGGATAGTCCTCCAACAACTGGTGATGAGGCATTCGACATACTGGACGACTTTCAAAAGGGTCATTGTGCGATGTGTGGGGGCAAAACAGATTTAGTTCTTGACCATTGCCACGAATCAGATTTGATTCGTGCCCGCCTATGCACCTCATGCAATGTGCAAGAAGGAAGGGGCGGCAACACTGCTTTTGCCATTTATCGGCGCTTTTATCCAACAAAATTACTGAACATTGAGATTCATTACTCGGACTATTCATCGTGGGGTCAAACACACTACGGCGAAGATAAATTCATAACCAAAGAATCAAAACAAATTGACAAATGGTCAGACGACAGATGTCTGCGTGTTTATGCGGACTATTTGGTTGGGAGAATCAATCTTCGATGGATGCCAGAATATGAGTTTAAAAAATTTCTTAGACGGACAAACGAGATAATTATCAAGGACATTGAGTCATGACAATCGTCAAAATTGAAAAATGGGAATATGAGCGAGCGCATGCCGTGGGGATTGCCAGATGTATAGCCCGTTGGGGCTCCAAAGATGCTCCCCACTATCAAGACAAGGCTCGTCAGGAAGATAATCGTACGGCGGAGGTTGCGTCGGCGCTGTGTGAACTGGCGGTGGCGAAGTTGACCAACAGTTACTGGCACGGCCATGTCTGGCATTGGACCGAACATTCCAAATTCAAAGACCTCCCTGATGTCGGGCGTAGCACCGAGGTTCGTAGATTGCGTACGCGCAATACCGTCGCGATTCGTCGAAGACAAAACAGTATGGAAAACCTCAAGGTTTTTGCTGCTCGCGTCATTGGAGCGGAGATGGATTCGGTCGAGGTGTATGGGTATATATCACAAAAGCAAGGGTGGGAGATTGGCGAGCCTTCCGATTATGACCCTGAAAACACACGCTTGGTGCACATAGACCAACTGACCAAGTACGAGGGCTAAACTCGTCCACGTGGACAGAGTAAAGCGCGACCGTATCGTCCTTATGGATTTGAACGTGGCGCTGTCTTCAAACTTCGGCGAGATGCGCAACTACGGGTTCCATGACTTCGTAGACAACCACGAGAAATATCACAAGTGGATGGTGGAGTTGTTGCGGCCTGAGTTCGTCATCCTGATTACCGCCCGGAACATCAAGTGGGCGATTCCTACCTTGAAGCGGATTTATGACGAGACAGACTGGCAACCCGACAAGGCTTTGTTCAATGACACCGGCATCGAAGGGCAGGATGCTCCGGCAATCAAGGAACACCAGATGTTGAATCGCGTATTCAAGAAATACGGGACTGACACTTCGATTTACCATGCCATTGAATCGAACGCCAACACCAGGGCGATGTACTCACGTCTTGGGATTGAGAGCGTGCATGACTGTGCACGTGGAAAGAACCGTTGGTTCAGGCTTCCGTTCTAGTAATCCTCTGAGTATCCACCCTTACGCTCTCTCCACTTGCGCTGCTGCGCGAGTGCGGGGTTGTATTTCTCGTACAGAGCCTGCATGGAGTGACGGTAAGCGCGTGAGGCTTGCTCGAATCCCATAAACCTGACTGCCTTGTTGTACTCGTTCAGGATTGAGAGTCTTTGTTTGATTGGGGGTTGGGTTAGGTTGATATCCATACCTTCAGGATATCGGGATTAATCCTCTTCGCTCTGCCTGCTCTTTTTTGACTTCTTGCCGACCGGGCCGTGAAGGTCATGGGTGCGGAGCGGGTCGCCGAATGGAAGGCGGGTACGGCGCTTCCCTGCTTTAGTGCCGGGAACAATCTCAGTCTTTCCGGTGAGGTAATTAAACCTCTCACGCTGCTGTGCGCCGCGGGAGACTTTCTTGTTCTTCTTACCCATGACTAAATGCGCTGACCAGTCTTTTCGATTACGAAACCGTCTTCGCGGTTCAGAACGACATAGTTGTAATCCACCAAATCAAAGAACTTCTCGCACTCACGGAGAACAGTGTCTACGGGGAGAGTTGAGCACGTGTACAAGTCAAACTGTACGCGCGCCGGAACTTCTTCGTCCCAAACATGGAAAGCGATATGCGAAGTCTCAATGCACACACATGCAGTGATGCCGCGATTCCCTTCACTCTCCACGTAGTAGGCATGAGGACCGGTAACAATCTTCATGCCAATCTTGTCAACTAGTTGTGTCAGCCAATCCGAGACGGACTCGACGCTGCGCGGTGGCTGATAAGCCTGCCCGTTCATTAAAAGGTGGTTGTGCAAGATTTTGCTCACGTGCGATGTCCTTTATCAACTTGATATCCGTCGGATGGACAATATAGTCGACAACCTTCCTATACTTCAAGAAGGAAGGACGAACGCACCAAGTTCTTTTGTTCTCAATTTTCCAAAATCGAGCCAATAACGCGCGGGCACTTTCGGGCAAACCACCCCATATGCCAAACGGTTCATATTCAAGTGAGTACATAAGGCATTCCGCCTTAACGGGACATTCTCTACAAATATCAATTGCCATTCTCTGTTTTTGAGTGTTTGCCTTGCCATAAACACCATTGTTTGAAATTGGGAACCAAAGGCTCGTATCTTGGCCTTGGCATGAACCACTGCGAGGCGGCTCAACGACCTTGTCCATCAAGTACTTGTTGTTCTGTAAAAAAACGTCTTGAGGAACGAACACGCGCGTTTTGGGTGGCGCAGTAAATGCGCCAAGTTCGCGCCTTTGATTTTGCGTTCTAACTTTTTCTTTTTTGATTGATGTCATGATTCTCCTCTATTTTGTATGGTTACCATACGACCAGAGATGTCGTTCTTCCAACATGGAAACGGAAATCTTGAAGACGATGTCTTCTTCGTCGATGAATACTCCGTTGGACGTACAGATGTAATGAATTTCTTGCGTAGTGAACATCGAGCATTCGCTCGGGTCTATGGCGTATGACTGTAAGGCTTGTGTTATTACGACCGCAGAGGCGTACATGCGCTGCCAATACTTTGCGCTGCCGCCTTCAGAACTAAAGGGCTAACCACCCTCTTTGAAAACAAATCGACCACGACATCCCAAGTCTTTTCAGATGGGGCCGGGAAGCCTGCTTGGCCTGCCAGTTTGATTCGGTTCTTTTTGTCCATGTTTCGGACCGTAAATGTTTTCAGTCCCAATTCTTCAATTCTGTCAACAATTTTTACTGCCTTAAAAAAACGGTTTTGCCGTCTATAGGGATTCGGTTCAGTCTCCAAATGGAATCTCTTTTTCTTTTGCCGACGACCAGAGGTGCGTCTTGTGTTTTGGTGTTCGCTTAAGCGTATCCTTTAGTTCTTCTTTGACCAACTCTTGGGATGCCCCAAAGGCAAGTGAAAGAATCATCAAAATCCCAAGAAGAATGAATGCAGCCAACCATCCTGCCGCCGCAATGAAAATTAAGAACAACGTCATTCGAGTGGTGCGCGGCCGCCTGCGATTATTTTACGCGCAAGGGCAACCATCTGCTGGATGAGGGGTTTGGACACCGTTAGTTCTCCTGCCATCGCAGAGTACGAGAGTCCGTCTCCATCGTTCCCGCCAAACTCGCACGACTCCTTGATTGCAAGGGCACGGAGTTCAATGATGCTACGGCGAATCTCTGCCACGCCTGGGAGAAGTTCGTAGTGTAGGACACGTGCACGCTCGACGGGGTCAGTAATCTTCTGAACCTCTTTGATTTTGCTTTCAATCATGTCCTACTCCAACTCGGTTATCTCTACGGTTGCCTTGCTTTCGCCAGATACAACCGGGGCTTCGAATATCAGTCTACGCACAGTATCCGGTCCATCGCCAGTAAGGATGCCGGCATCAACAAGCCCGTCAATCATGGCTTTTACGACAGGGAAGTGCCCACCAACATCAGCAAGTCCTCGCTTGTCGACCCGATGGGGGGTGAATCGGACCTCGATTGCTTTCATCTTCGGGATGCGGCGAGCCTTTGCTGCCACACAGGCTGCATCGCGCCATTCCTTGACCTTTTTGGCGCGAGTGAAGTGATGAAGTGTTCGCTCTTTGTTTAGAGTCCACATTTCACCCCAAACCTCCAGCGCGTAAGTCTTTTTGCTCATTTTGTAGCCATCCACCCAGCAAAATTTAGACACTGCCAGAAGCGTTGAACATTGTTGAAGCCTGCATCTTTGAGCATCGCCTCGTTCTCAGAGGCGCGCAATGGGACAAGGACTCCTTGGAGTGACTTTCGCTTCTGCTCAATCTGCTCGTCTGTGTAACCCTTTTCGCTTTTGTAGTTGTGATAAATGTCAACTAGCAAACCCTGCGAAGTGGGTGTCTCACCTAGTACTTTCTCCACAACAATAAAAACGCCATCGTGAGAAAGACCATTATGAACATTCTTATAGAATTCCTGACGAACATCGAGCGGAATGAATTGCGCCGTCAATACCGACGTAATGACCGCATATTTGCACGGCACAATGTCCATGTTGGTGACATCGCCACACACAAAACTGACGTTGTCCCATTCTCGGAAAAGATGCTCTGCGGAAAGAATCATGTCCTCAGAGGAATCAACACCAATACAACCAACCTCAACCATGGGGTCAAGAGAGTCAAGTATCTCGTAGATAGTGTCGCCGCGAGAGCAGCCAATATCAAGTAAGTAAAGGCCGCTTTCCTGTAAGTTCAGGAATGTCTTGGCAACCCTGACGACAGAATCACGCATAGTTCCATAACCAGGAATTGAACGGGAAATCATGTCAGGGAATACCGCAGTGACGTTCTCGTCAAACTTCCATTTGCCAGTAGGTATGTAGTTATCTTTGACTGTCATAGTTTTATGCCAAGCCTTTGTGAGAATGCTGCTTTGGCTTCTTCTGCCATGCCGAGCCTTCGACCTTCTGGATGCGGAACGTCAAACTCGAACTCAAGGGCGGCACGCAAAGCATCGGGCTCAACCTTCTTGGCATTCCACGCAACTGCCTGAACGCAGCCGCTCTTTGCGGTCATGAATGTTTCTACGCTCTTGAACCCGTGCATGTGCAGTTCTTTAAACTCTGTTTCGGTGTGATACTTCTGCACCTTGGGTTTCAGGGCAATATCCGATAGAACTGTTCGCGGTTCGTAATCCAATGTAAAACCCCTACTTGAGGTGTCATGACTCTTTTTAAGGTCTCCGCGCGTGTGGTTATACCAGCGGTCAGATTCGGAAGACACGGCGACCGAATGACACTTTGTGTTCTCTGAAGAAAGAGCCGCGATGATTGCCATAATGTGCAAACGGTCCTGAAGGAACGGAACGCTGTTAAAGACATGGGAAATAAAGATGCTGTCCCATTCTGTTCCATCAGCGACTCGTTCAAGGAACTTTGCAGTGAGTTTGCGCGCCCCTTGAGTGTCGATGTTCTCGTTGTCTTTCCCAAGAAAGAAGGGCTCAAATGCGACGGCATCGACTCCAATGCCGCACAAAATTTCTGTCTTGTCACAAAGGCCCGCTCCAAAGTCAATGACGTGAGTCCCGTAGTACTTCTTCCACATCTCTACATGCTGAGGATTCTCAAGTTGGAATGCTCTTACGCGGTTGCCGGTATTTATGTAGTGACGAACCATCTCCTCCACAAACACAGTCGACAGAGCGGTCTGACGCTGGTTCTTGCGTCGGAAGGAGTTATAGCGCAGCAAATCCTCATAGCGCTCTTGGATGTTGTAGTCCATCGTCAGAAGGTTGAGCATGGCCTTTATCTGCTCTGCGTTCTCATGTCCGACAATGACCACGCTGCAGGTGTCCCACTTTTCCTGGATTGCAAACGTAAGGCGTGCGAGCCCGTTCAAAACTTTGTAGTCGGGGGTGCAGATGAGGGGGAGTTGCGGAAGACCATTGGATTTTAGGTACGAGGCCATTTGTACTGCGTGGGCTTCCGGCCAGCGCTCGTTGAGTTTGGCCAGACGCAATGTGGCGACAGGCTTTTGATTGAAGATTGGATACCATTCCGGGGAGTCGACCTGTATATCCGGCAGCGCTTTGATTTTGTTGATGTCTTCAATCCGGTCAAACAAGTCTGTCTTGAGTTCTTTGGTCGAGCGTGTTTTGTACATGTCATTAGTGGCGCGGTTGTATAAGACGTTGATTCCCATGCGTCGGTCCACCTTGAATATCGGAACCCTGACAACCGGAACCTTCGTTGCGCCGATGCGACCAGCAACCAGGTGGCGTTGATGTCCGCTCAGAATCTCTCCGTTGACATCCGCATAAATAGGCAAAAGCCATCCAAACTTGCGCAGGGACAACTCAACAAGGTCAAGTCTCTCTGCGTCTGCCTTGCGTGGGTTGTAGGCGGACGGAGACAAGTCTCCAATCGGCGTCAGGACTGGTTTCATGACTCTTGTGCTGTGCGCCTTGGGCTACTTCTCTTAGAGTTTCTCTGGCGTGTTGCCACATACGCGTCACTGGGCAAGCCAAGCATCGCCACCATTCCAGCGCATACTTCTTCTAGCGAATATCCGAATTCTTGGAACATCTTTTCTTCCCACTCAGAGAAATATTCCGGAGCCATCTTGAACTCCCACTTGCCGATTGTGGCAGTCACGTTTCGTGGTTTATCGGAAACCTTTGTCTGTTTTTCCTTGATGCCCCAACCTGCAACCTCCTGCATGAGTTCATCAAGGTCATCTCCGTCGTACCCAGTCCCCTCAAATGCGGGAAGGGTTTGAAGAATCTCTGCAAGTTCGACATGGTCGTATGAGCCCAGGTCTGCGGTGCGGTTATCTGCAAGAACAATCTTTGCTGCCGCCTCGTCATCCACGTCAATGAATGTGGTTGCTATTTCTTTCCAGCCCAGCATTTTGGCTGCTTTCCATGTGTGGTTTCCAACAAGAATCGAGTTGTCTCGCTTGTTCACAACGATTGGTCTGAACTGCCCATTCTTTGCTAGTGATTCAGATATGAGCCCGACATCGCCTTGTCTGGCATTCATCGGATATGGGAAGACGCTGTTGATATCGACATTCTCTGTCGTGAGCATCACTGAGTGCATTTGTTGGCGGTCAATATTGCGTTTCGGCTTCTTGCCTTTGGGTCGTTCGGCCGGGATGTAATCAACGCTGGAAAGACGCAAGCGGCGCTTCAGTTCCTTGAGCACCGCTTCGTCATCGCCGTGAACCTCAATAAGTCCATCTGCCCAATCTTTGTAGACATCGTCATCAACCATCGCGCGGTACGTTCCAACACATACACGAATTTCATTTCCAACTTTGCCTGTGCGCCCTTCATTTGGTGCGCTAAAAGCGCCTTCGCCGTCAATCAAAGTTTGTAGTTGCTCGAGGTCAACCGCCTTAAATCCTGTCCCGTCAAGGCTTGGAAGTGACTCAAGCAATTCAAGAAGTTTTGTGTCGTCATAAGTAGACATGTCAGAAGTTCTGTTATCGGCAAGAACAATCTTCTGAGCACCATAGTCATCAACATCTACATAACTAACGGCGATATGGGTCCACCCAAGGCTTCTGGCTGCTCTCCACGTGTGATTGCCCGCCAGAATGGTCTGGTCGCGCTTATTTACGACAATTGGCTTGTATTGGCCATTTACCTTGAGTGACTGTGCTATCTCATCTACGTCGCCGCGACGCGGATTTTTTGGATAAGGCTTAAGACTGGTGATGTCTACGACTTCGGTTTCAACGCGAATATTGTCTGGCATGCCGGCCAGTATAGACCACGTATCTACTTTCGTTTAGACAGGTTCTCTCTAATCTCTTTGATTATCTCGCCAATACGCGCATCTTCTTCGGGTGTGCGCGCCGGGGCAAGTTCACGGATTTGTGCATCACGGCGTTCTTTTTCAATCCAGAGGCGCTCTTTATGCATGGGCATAATTGCTTCCCTGAATTCAGACCAAGACGGCCAGAACTTGCTTGTGTTCTCAATGTGTTTTACTGCATTCTTGGCATCCTCATAATGGAAGATTTCAAGGTTGCTTTCCCATCGTTTAACTTCCTCGACAATTAATTGCTTGCCAGGAAAGCAAATATTGAGTTCGGCAATGATTGCGTCTGCTTCGTCAAGCGTCATTTTGTGTAGTGATTTCTCCAGTTGGTCGGCGAGTGTGTCTTCTCAACCGATGCTTTTTGTTCTTCATCTTCATACATGCGAATAACGTGCACGCATGGGTCGTGTCCTTCTTCCCATTCCGACTCCTCATGTTCAGAAAATGGGATTCCATCATGGGTTGAGCAAACCGGAGGTCCACACCAACCCTTACGCATTCCAAATTCAATCCATTCCTCAAACGAGGTTTCTGCTGGAATTTGGTTTCTACCTACACCAAGGTAGTTCTTTTCTGGGTCATAAAAACTTTCTTTATCCGACATTCAATTCTCCCTTTGCTTTGGTTGTTGACACCTCGCGCTGTTCGCGTGCAGCCTTGATTGCATTCCATCCTTGCGGCACAACATTCTTTAGCCCATTCATTTCCACACGCGATGGGTCACACTCAGACCAACGATTAACTAACGCAGTTGGCGTAAGTGTGGCTTTTGGAAACTTATAGCGGTATGTTGCTGCGCGCGCAAAAATTTCTTCTGGTGTCGCATCAATTTCTTTTAGGACTTTAACGAGTTTGCCGTATCGTGTCTTTTCAGAAGAGTTAACCTTGTCGGGGTTAACATCGCATGCGTTGAGTAGTGCATCCCAGATTGGGTTTCGCTCACGAGTTGCCTTCTTGTTTTTTGGCTTTGGTTCTTCCTGCTCTGGCTCAGGAGATTCTTGGCCGTTATCAAGACCAGGAACGACAATCTTGTAAATACTTGAGCGCCCTTCTCTTTGCACCACCTTTAATTCGCCCAATACGACGAGGTCGTTGATTCTGCGTCGCACAGTGCGCTCGGATACGTTTGCTCGTCGCGCAATCACGCTTACGCGCGGAAATGCGTTTTCTCCATCAGCATTGCAGTGGTCTGCAATAACCAGCAGGATGAGTCGCTCGATGCCTTGGGCTTTTGAGTTTTCAAAAACCCAATCCAAGATTTTAATTGCCATTGTTCCTCTTCCTGATGGATACTCGCTCTGCCTTCTCGACTTCACAGAAGTTATCTGGGTCCATACCCGGCAGCATTGACCTAAGCGCGGTTACACGCCAGTCACCAATACGGGCTGCCTTGGTCACATTCTCCACTACGGCGTCAATGATTGGCCTTGCAATCGTGGTTAGGTCAATTACCTCACCACTTGCTGGGTCAACCACCACAGTTGATTCTTGCGAAAGAGACTTGTTGATTACGGCCTCCAACAGCGTTCCGTGCTGCCAGTTCTTACGAGTAGCAGAAAACTTGCGCTCAGCAGTCATGTCACCAAACTCAAGAACCTTCTCACCGTTGATGCGCATCCATGTTGTGAGTAGGACATTGATACGAATCTCAAATTCTCGTACGGTTGCCTTTAGGTCCGAAAGAGCCACCAGAGCGTTAAAAGCCTCGGACTCGCTGAATTCTTCTGCTTCATTTTCTAGCCGTTCTACGGTCTTGCCAATATTTTCTTTCAAAATCATGTCAGCATCTTTTACGGCATCAAACATTTGCATTTTCTTGTCTCCATACGTTAATTTTTAGTCCTGGTTGATTGAAGTTTTGACTTGATACAAGGATTGCGTGAAGTGCCGCTCTCCAGCACTGACCACTATCCATCTTTGGTGCTATGACCATAGATATCAAGCGTGGAATATGTCCAAGCGTTTTGCCATGGACATCCACGCGAATCGCGTTTGAGTCATGCTCGTTGTCTGGCTCGCGGACCAAGTCACAAATAACATCCCCAAGGGCTAATTCCTCAGCCAACAGGTAAATGTTTGTTGGATAGTTTGGTGTAAATGAAACACCAACAATCTTCGTAATGAATTGGTCAGGCATGTTGCCCTCTGTGTACGTGGTCACTCTGCCTCTGAAGCGGCCTCAAAAATCTCCACGATGCGGTCATATTCAGCCTCACTGACTTCTGCTGGCCATGTTTCTGGCAAACCAAGTTCTTTACGCACAATCTCTTGGATATGTGGCGACGAGAATTCGTACATTGACTTGACCGCCATGATGTCAACATTTCCACTCGTCTTGCGAGTGGCGCGGATGCCTTCCAGTGTGATGATGAGGGTGTTCAACTCAGCCTTAGCCATTGGCCATTGACGGTTGTTCAACTTGTCATGCGACTCGCGCAAGGTCTCCAATTCCTCCGGCGACAGTTCCGAGCATGTCTGCTTAAACAGGCGATGAGCCTCATCACGTTCAGTTGCTGAACGCCAGTCAAACATCTGCTTTACGGGCTGTTCTTTTGACTCAATCGGCAGAGTTGGCTGGGTTAGCGTCTGACCACCGACAACAGATGCGGGCTGTGACTGAGCGCCTTTCGTCTCAATAAGCGCGGGCGCGTTTTTTGACTCAACCTTTTTGGCTGTGCCAATTGCTTCGCGGAAGCGCATCAGCACCTTAAGGTCATTCATGTTGTCTGGGCTTCCAGCCTTCTTAAGCGCGCGCCCCATTGCCTTAGAGCAAAGTACATTCCACGAATCAGTGTCACGGCCCTTTGCATCAGACACAGATTTGTAGCCGATGAATGGAGTGTCTCCCTTAAAGCGCGTCACCGTAGCAATGCAGACTTTTTCGTCTTTCTTGCTGAACGACGCAGGGACGCCAGCATCAGCGGCAGTGCCTTCCGTGAATTCGACAGTGGCGTCAGGCCAATCTGCCTTGAACATTGACCACCTCAGTGAAGTGGAAATGTAATCGTCAAAGTTTATGGGCATACGCCCTCCTAACTTATTTGTGGGTTTATTCGGTTATTGACACTATACAGACGGGGTATTAGTTTTGCAACTCTTCACCATCAGTGACTTTTTCGCTGCTTTGCATGGCTTGAATGGTGGCCTTCAGGATTGCGTTTTCACGAGTTAAATTGGCCACCTGAAGGGCCAATTCGGCAATAACTATATTTGCATCGGGCTGGATTCGTTCTTTTGTCATGTGGCCGATTCTAGCAGAGAAAGGCGCGTCTCTAACGCCTCAATTTGAACCTTGAGTTCTTTTATCCCTTGAATCCCTATGGCAATAAAGTCATCGGTTTTCCACATACTGGGCTTAAGCAATTGACCGTCTTCTGTGTCAAAGAAGTCCCAATGAACAAGTTCGTTAGAAACTTCCTGAACTTCCTCAACAATAAATCCATAATTTTTATAAACACGCTTGATTTGGGTTGTGTGAATATTATCCGGGTCTGTCTCGCGTGGTTTCCATTTAAAAGTACGGGGCGTAAGAGCGTCAATTAAATCCAATGCGCCAGTAACTGAAAGAATATCTTCTTTATATTCACGCAGTGATGTTTTCTTAAGATAATATCCATCGTTTCTCCTAACAACATCAGTTCCACTGTCCTGAACGGTTCCTGAGCCAACAAAATATGTTCCTCTCACAACCGAACCTGCAACGACCTCATTGCCTGCCGATATTGTTCCGTTTGGTGCGTAAAAGGCCGTTGCATACGAATTTCCTTGAAAATAGTTTGCCGCTTCCATATATCCAGAAGTTGTGACCCTGCTGGCGCCAGAAACTGCTCCGCTCGAATTGAGGTCTCCGCCAATGTCAATTGTTCCATTTGCACGCAGAATTGTTGTTCCACTTCCATTTCTTAAGTCACTGCTTCCATTGACAGTCCAACCTCCGATTGAGCCGCCAGTTGCGGTCAAGTTTGAGGTTGTTACCGTGCCGGTAACGTTTGCACTTGTTGCAACCATTGAACCGTCACTAAATACTCTGAATGTTCCACTATTGATATTGAATTCGGAAGCAGAAATTGTTCCGCCAGAAATAAAATTGGCACTTAATGTCCCAGTTGAAATCTGACTAGCGCTCAGCGTTCCGGTTGTAATTCTATTGGCGTTGATGGTGTTGGCGGAAATTTTGCCACCGTTGATTTCGGTCGCATTATTATTGACATCGGCTGCTGCGCCGCCACTGGCGACATAACCGGTTATTGTTGCGCTAGTTACCGTAAGTGCGCCAGCACTCGTAACCCTGAATGGCGCGGATGCAAATGTTGCTGCTCCAAGCCAAATATTTCCATCAGCGTCAACATGGAACGATGTTGCATCATTACCACCAATATCAATAGTTCCACCGGTTATGTTCCCAGAAATAGAAGCGGAAGAAGAAAAAAGCGCGCCAGTAGAAGCCGAAACTGAAGTTACAATATCGCCAGCGTTGTTGTAGGCATAAAGACCGCTTGAGTTGACGATAATCCTTGGATTAGTCGTTGCGGTTTGTAGCGTCGGTGCCGTAAGAGTGCCTTGCACCCATGCGCCGTTTCGTATTGTTACCTGATTAAGTTCTGCATTGCCATCAGCCTCGATTGTCCAACCGCTTGTATTTGTGACATAGTTATTGGAGCGAATCGCTCCATTAAGCACAATTTGTGCACTTGCCGATGCGGTGAATGGGAACGGGTCTGATGGTATGCCAGCCTGTCCATTTGAGGTAAATGGCAATATGGTGAAGTTGTACTCGCGACCAGGAGCGCCAAGGTTTTCAAATCCGGCAGATGTTCTATTGCTTGGGACAACCGTTGAATGGCGTTCCACCACACGAACAACGTCACCTGATGTATATGTTCCAGATGGAATATCGGGCCCGACATCATCAAATGTAAATGAAGCACCAGAAGCACTCGTCAAAAAGACAGTTATGCGGTCGAAATATTCGTCTGTCGTGTCATAAATGTTTATCCAGTCTCCATCACTAAATCCGTGTGAAGCGCTGACCGTACAGTATGCAATGTTGCCATCACGATAAATATTTGTGATTGGATATGCAATGGTAACTCCGACACTGTTTTGCTGTTCGCGGTATACGATTGCTTCATACTGGGCAGCACTTGAGTTGTCCGGCGATTCCCAATTGACAACAACCCTGTTGCTTAAGCCTTGTACTTCTGCGCCAACTGATGTTCCGGTTGCCTTAGATGGTTTAGATGATGTGCCGCGCAGGGTAAATGTTGGTATTTCTGCTGCTCCAAGTCGCCCATAGTTGGCCGCGTATTTTAGATTGCTTGCGATGTCTTGAAATACATCACCGAACGTAACCTCGATTGTCTCGCCGCCGTTTTCGTCTACCGATGCGCCAATGGCGCTAATGATGCGCTCACTAAATGTTCCCGTATCAATCTCCACAAGAACCTTGTCGCCTATGTCAAAATCATTCCAGGCAGTCATTCCGTCGCGCTCGGCAAATGAAGTTGTTATCTGAAGTTTTCCGTCACGTACCTGACGAACAGCAGAGGCTGTTATGTTGGCAACAGCGGGAGCATCATCTCCCGAATTTTCAATGAATAATTCACGGAAACCATATGTACCAGTACGGTCAGAAATTTGCCTATCTAGATTGAATCCATCAGAACCATAAACAACGGTTCGCAAATCGGTTACAGATGTTCGCGTTTCAACATTTTCCAACATTGGCAAACTGAAAAGAAGTGCAGCAGAACCAGACGTTTTGTCGCTTCCGAATGGCACACTAAAAACAACAGTGTCGGTTACGAATGGTCGCACAGCAATACTGATGACTCCGGTTGGCCCAACATGCCAGTCAATGCCGGTATTGCTTGACACCTCGTTCAAAACGTCTAATACGGTTCTGCCAACAGCAATGTTGAAATTGCCACCATCCCGAACAACACGACCTTTTGAATCTGTTTTGCCAAGGGAGGTATTCAATGTGTTGTCGAGCGCTAGTGGCCAGTCAACTGCATATCCTGTGCCGCCGCGACCGTAGAGCGTTTTGACGGTTCCAAAAGTGTCTTTTTTGGTTGAGTACTCGTAGCCAGTGTCGGCTTCTTTGAAGAGAATATAAAATGCAGAAATTCCAGTAAATGAACCAACTGAAACCTGAGTCCATACGATGCTTACTGAACCAACTTGGTTTGACTGTGAAAGGCCACCATTTGATGCAATTGACCAAGATGTATATCCATTTACCGTGCCTTCATTGACAAAGGCTGCGTTGCCCACTTCTAGGTCGGAAATTGGGCTTCCGTCAGCACGAGCAGTGCGTTGCACAACCCAAGGTGTTGATGCTCCGCCCACTGTGACAATCCAATAAATACCGTTATGGGCAGCATTGGATTGATTCTTAACGAGAACATTGTCGCCAACGACAAGGTCGGTGACACCATCAATACCAGAGTTATTGATTGAACCGTTTGATGTGGCCGTGAGTCGAGCACCCGCACCAGCCTGGTCTGACTGTGGACCTATCGCGTAGTTGGCCGAAAGATTTGCAGTTGTGGCCACGCGGACGTTGTATGCATAACCAGGGAATAGGCGGTCAAAGAATTTGGGGCGCTGTGTTGTACCCGCGGTGGCGCGAGCCTGATTGCTGAAGTCTTCTGGCAGAACGATTCCCCACTCAAGAGCACAGCCAATACCTCGCCCACCAATTGTCAGTGGCTGGCTAGTCCCGGCTCTATCTACCTGAACATCCTCAATGAAGAAGGTAAAAACTGGACTGCCATCACGGCGAATCTGAAGGGCGTACGGACCCTCCAAAAGAGAGTCCCCCCTATCTACCTGAAAGGCGGCAAAGAAAGGGTCTGAAAAATCGTGCTCAAGTGTTGCGGAACCAACATCATTGAGTTGGTCTGAAAACTGAATGCTTTTCCAGCGCGGGACATACGCGATGGTTTGACTTGGGTCATTTGCAAGAACAACCCAAACATCCCAGGTTGTTTTGGCCATCAGTAATACGCCTTCCTATAAGAAACAGTTACAGTACCAGTTCCACCAGTAGCAGAGAATGTCAAATCATTGGCTATTGGGAATATCTCAAACCATGACTGGCGTGCTCCAGCCCGATACAACTTAGAAATATCATTAACGGCATTTTTCTCCAAAGTCAGCGCATCGGTATCAATAATTACTGATTGTCCCGTGGGGATAGTTCCGGTGTAGCCAATAGAGGACAGGCTGTCAGGGTAGGTTTCGTTTGTCAATTTTGGATTAGCAAGGCTTGATGTTGAAGTAAAGGTGATTGTCATATAGGTGGTTGGGGCAGTGCCGACTGCCGTTGCCGGCATTGGGACAGAGACATTTGAGGCAGTCCTTGTAGCCGAAGCGCTAACAGACGTTGCCGAAAACCAACGCGGGTCAGGGAACTGAACGTCAACGCTGAATTCTGTGTGATTCAAGTCGCGATGGTCTGAAACAGTTATTGCACTTACCACCTCGCCATAGCCAATCCTTGACTCATAGACGGCCGAATTTGAAGGGTCTATCCGCACATGTGTAACCGTGAGAAGTTCTGGCATCTCATTGAGCAAATTAAATACCGTGTCGTAATTTTCATTGAATTGCGAACGACGGCCTGCTTCCGTACTTGCAACAGAGCCACTTACTGGGTCATTATCGGTTATCCAAATTGTCCAAGTCTCAGTGCGAACATCAAGGCGTTTTTCTCGCCATTGCTGGCCATGGATGATTGCTGACCCGACATTGTCACCCTTCTTTGCCGGGATTCCACGTTCAACGCTAGACAACATATAGCCATGCGTGGCAAGTTCGACTCCGTTTACGTCATACCATTCAAGAACATTAGGAAGAACTGTAGCCATCTATATCACCCGAACAGTCCGCTGTTGGCCAGGACCTTCATGCGACGAGTAATTGAATCTTCTGCCGCTGCTGGGACTGGGTTATTGACGGTGACGACAATATTATTAGATGGGCTAGCGCCATTCTTGTCTGCCCCAGTTGTTCGCGTACGGGTATATCGCTCAAGTGCTGAATTAGTTACGATTGTTCCAGAGGTATTCGGAACGAACATTTCAGGTCCACGCTCACCAACAAGATATGGATTCATTGCGCTGACGGGGCCACCAACTGCCCTTGTAGCAAGATACCTTGCGTACGCTGCCTGAAGGGCTTTGTCAACTGCGGCAAAATATCCTGGCGTACTCCCATATGCGGCAACCGCGGCGCTTACATTTACCCCTTGATACTGTCCGCCTTGCAGGCTTGCCCTGTATGCATTAAGTAATGAAGCCTGAATTCCTGCTCTGTTATTTTGTGCAAATTGGTCATATGTCAAGCCCTTATAAGGGTCTGTTACGGGCGTGGCGCCACCACGACTGCCTCCCGAAGTGCTTGTTGTTACGTTTACCGGTATATGAAGATGAAGAGGCGATTTTGCAAACTGTTCATTTGCCGCTGTTTGTATGGCGTTAAAAATAGCCGGTCCTAAGGACTTCAGGTTCTTATACATTTCGCTATTCGGGTCAAGAAGCCCGCGAGACATGTTGGTGAAACTTGCACCTATTGAATTTGTCAGGGTTGTCACATTAGCACCAGTCTTGGTTATTGTGCCAAAGATTCCGTTTGACCCGTAAAACTGCGTAGTGAATGATTGTCCAGTTACGCTGACATTATTTCCAAGTGTCGAAACATAACCACCAACGGTTGAGGTATACCCGCCAAGTTTGCCAACATCTTCTCCAAGTGTGCTCAAATCTTTACTACCAACAACGATTTTCCCGCTTGCTATTCCGGTTGCGACAGCAAGCGATTGATAAACGCCTTCAAGTTCTTTATGATTGATATATAGTTCATATGATGCCTCTTGAACATCTTGATAAGCAGCCAAAACATCAACAGTTGCGGCCGCAAGTTCAAGGTTTTTATTTTCGACCGCTACTGATTTGTCAATAAAATCGTTTTGAGAAGATATCACTTCATCATTTATTTCCGTTGCGGCAGCGCGAGCCTCAAACAAAGCAATTTCTGCATCGACAAGTTCTATGTATGATGCACGACCCATTGCGTAGTCCCTAGAAACGCGCTCAAATTCAAGTTGTAGTTGGTCTATTTCTGCTTGCTCATAGCCAGTTACTTCAGCGCCTCCAGAACGTCCGCGTCGCGTTTCGGCATATTGTACGGCGCGGGCTGACTTTTTGCGGTCATCATCGTACTTGCGCTGCATGTTAATTAACTTGGCAAGATTTGCTTGAGCATCGCGGAAACTAAGTTGTGACTTAATGTAGTTGCCCAACGAGCCAATAATCTCCTTCATGCGCCCAATAGTTGCCTTTACAAAATCTTGTGCTGGCGTCTCGACCTGTTTCTTTTTTTCAAGAAAGTTCTTGAAAAACTTTTGAACACCCTTTTGGTCGTATTTCCCTGTATACATTTTGGAAACTGCGGTATTCAAGTCTTTGGCCATTCCACCGCTCTGATTTTTCAATTCCTTTTTGAATCCAGCACCAACACCTTGAGCCATTGGGATACCAAGTGATTCGGCAGTAACTTTTGATGGACTACTAATTCCGAGTGCTCCTTCCGCCGTGATAAGTACTCCCCTAAGGGCTGTAATAAGAGTTTGAGACAAATTGGCGGCATTGGCATTAATACCCATAGAAACGCCATCCATGACGTTCTTTCCAATATTTGTTGATTGTTGAGTTACCTCTTCTTCTCCTGCTATAAGCGACTTTGCGTACCAATCGGGCGTAAAACCCATATCCACAAGCAGTTGCTGCGCTTCTGTTCCTTTTGCTCCGGAATTGGCAATAATGCCCATAATCCCTTCTTGGAACTTAAGACCAGCCATGGCCGCATCGCCTGTTTCGGCATAAACGGTGTTGGCATACTCGGCTACTGCTTCTGCTGCGGACTGCAGTTCTTTGCGATTCTTGCGACCGGCTTCGGTCAAAATATCGAATCCGGCACCGTCTTTAACTCCATCTCGCAAATCCGAAAATGCGTCATAGACATCCCTAAGCGATTCTTCTTGGGTCAGATTAATCCCTAATAGCGAACGCTGCGCATTTTCAAGTTGTTTCATTACATTTTGTTGCTCGGCGTACTGCTCAATGGTATTTTTAATTTCGTCGCGCAACAAAGCATATGACTTGGCAGCATCATCATTTACCTGAACAACATCTTTTGAAATTTCTAACGACCCGCCAAGTTGTTCAACCAAAATCCTTGCGGCGGCAGCAGATTGTTCTAGGTATGGGGTAGTTTTACCCATAGCCATAATTTCGTTACGTATTTTCTGAAACTTGACTGCAGCCGCCGCACTCCCAAGACCCGTCGTCTGCATAATCATTTTTGTTAAAGCGGTTTTATTGTCGCCATGCTTAAATATCTCATAAAAGTCTGCTGATTTTTCTTTTGCAATATTTAGTTCGCCAGAAAGTTGATGGAGCGCATCACCAAATATGTTTTGAAGATTGTTGGCAGTAAGACTTCCGGTTTCATCAAGTTGTTTTATGGTCAGCAACAACGGCTGCAGTGACCCTTCTGTTTGTGTTACTCCGTCAATTATTGCATTGCCATATTCCGCCATTGCTTTTCGCGTCTTAGATGAACTAGGTTCCAGTTTGTCAAAACTTGACTGCGTCTCTTCCGCGATTTGGTCAAACATGGTGGTGAAATCGGCGCCACCTCTTGCAGTCATTGCATCAGCAAATACTTCTTGTGCTCCCGCTGCTGCAAGAACTGCCGATTGCAAAAAGGCGTCTGTTGCTGCATCGCCAGAGATGTTTTCAAAGCCAAGAGCATTGGCCCATTGCTCTTCTTGGATGTTGAATTCGTCCATGAAATAAGCCAACAATTGTTCTTTTGTATCTTCAGGTATTCCGCCGAATACTGAATTAATTAACGCATTGAGGTATTGAATGCCACTCTCTTCACCAGCGTTCTCAAACACTTGATTTACTTTTTTAGTAAATCCAGGTGACATTTCTTCAATTTGGTCACCGATTCTTGCTGCAGCATCTCTTGTTTCTTGGTCTTTAAGATTTGTACCTACATCAACAACAAAGGTGGTTTTTGCAAATTTTACAGCCTCGTCCATGATGTCGGTAATCTTTGAAACGCCTTCGGAAACCTCCTTGGCTTTTTTATTTGCCTTGTCAAAAAACTTAAATATTGCCATTGCCGCGGCTATCGTAAGAACTATTGCGAGCATCACTTTATTTGCCGCAATCAATGACTTAAGCGCATTCGCAACTTTCTTTATTCCGCCAACCATGGTGAATGACATTTTCGTATATGTTCTTCCGGCAACTGTTAGCGTATGCGTAGACGCAGCAGCAGTTGTTGCTGCACCGCTATAACGGTACAAAGATTTTGTTGTCGCATTATACATAATTTGATTTCCAGTAAGAGTAATTGTCATGTTTGCAAGTAGACGAATAAGCGCTGAAGTTGTTTTCATTGCTGCGGCCATGGCAACGACAAGAAGCGTTGCGCTTCCGACGACATTTAAAAGTCCCTTTGCAACAGGATTATCCAATATTGCTTTTGCTACTTTTGCAAAAAAAGTTGATAGTTGCAAAATAGTTGTAACAACTGGCTTAATGGCATCTCCGATTTCAATCAATGCAACTCGACTCGCAGCAAGTGCTCTATTGAATTTGGCATCTATGGTCTCTTCATAGGTTTCAAATGCGTGTGTAAGGTCACCTGCTGAATTTTGCATACGTTCAAAGACTCCGCGGTTTTCTTCTGCGGCAGGACCAACCAACTGAAGCATTGCGGTAAGAGCGCGAACGTTTCCAAATACCTTTGCAAATGCGGGAGCGCCTTCGTCAATTCCGCCAAGCCGCGTAGAGAGTTCCTGCAGCGCAACAAACATTCCCTTTTCGCGAATATTTTTTCGAACTTGTTCCGCGCTTGTCCCCACTTGAGTCAACATGTCGGATGCTTGCTTTGACGGCTTTAGCAACTGAGACAAGACCTGACGCACATAAATACCCGCCGTTCCGGCCGTCATGCCAGAACGCGTAAGTGCTGCCATCGCTGCCGCAACGTCTTCAAACGACGCGCCGAATGCGGCTGCGACTGGCAAAACCTTTGAGAAGGCTGGTGCAAATGTGTCGGCTTCTGCTTTACCTTCACGTACTGTTGCAACGAGGATGTCGGTTGCACGGGCCGCACTTAGATTTGCCGGACCATAAGCGTTCATTGCTGATGTAACAGCGTCAACGACAGTCTTTGTCTCACCAAGGCCAGCAGCGGATGCTTTTGCCGCTGCTTTCAAAACATCCATAGCGACAGTTGCATTGCGTAAACCCGAAGAAGTGATGAAGTAGAGGGCTTCTGCCAGTTCTTCTGGGCCGCGAGTTGTTTCAGTCGACATTTCCAAAACGCCTGCTTTCATGCTCTCAACAGCATCAGCAGCCATTCCGGTAAGACCGCGAATACGCGAGAATGAAAGTTCAAAGTTTCTAGCCGCCTGAGTGGCGGCAGTGCCAACCTTCATAAAGGCTCCGGCAACCGTATATTTCATAAGCGATGCACTCATTCGCATTGCATCGCCGAGTGTTCGGGCTGTAATTACGCCAGCAGTCATTCCTCTTGACATTCCGCCAGACGCTCTTGTTACGGAGCCCATTGCAGATGCGGCAGCGCTCGCACCACTTGTCGTGATGCGGATAGAGACGTTAAGTGGGGGAACTCCACCTGTTCCGGACGCTGGCATGCAGATATTTTCTCACAAGGCTGTCAAATACGCAAACGGCAAAAACGTCTACTTTTGATTAACCTGCAGTCCCATTGAAGCAGCAAAGGCCATTAATTGTTCAGCGCCTGCGCGCTTCTTCATCCAGCCTTTTGCTTCAAAAACGCATCCAACTTGGGCTGGGCTTAGTTCCCAGAATTCTTGGAGCGGCTGGCTCGTTTGGGACCAGAGCCCGTACCACTCAGCCCAAGGGAGGAATCGATTTTTTCTAGACTCTTCCCGAGTTCCTCGTTTAGCAATTGCCTTTGTTCGTTTGCGAGCCCTACGCTCTGCAGCAGCATACGACTCGCTATCGTAGGGTCCACGCCGTTGGCTATAGACCACGCCGTCCCTACAATATTTGAGTACATCACCACCTCGCCATCGAGCATGGCTTCTCCAATTTCCAAAACATCTTTTCTCAATACAAAAGACAGGGTTTGGCGTATTGTCGTAGTTGGAAATTTTTCTAATTTTTCCTGCCACGCTTCAAGTCCACCAAAATGAAGTTCTACATCTGAAATAACATTATTGGTGAATTTAATGTTATAACTGATTTTTTCGACTTCCCCACTTTCTGTAAGTACACGCTCCCAAGATTCCCCAACTTTCTGGGTCTTGACGAACTCGCAAGGGATGCCTTTGTTTTTGAGTATTACTGGTGAATAGTCCATATGAACAGACTACACACCACCCCGGATACGCGCAAACGCCAGCCTTGAGACCACACACAGTCTCAAGGCTGGCGTGCGCCAGCAGAACTATTTAATTATTATTCCGAAAGACCAGTGGAAGACTCGCGGAAGGTGACTGTGCCAAAACCAAGGCCAGTCGCTGTCGGGAGGATTGCCTCTGCGTCGAACGACGGTGTCGAGAAGTTGTCCGTCGAGCCCGACATAATCGTGCCACCAGTGATTTGGCACTTGTTGAGGACAAACACCATTTCGGCGAGGTCGCTCTCAAGGTCGTTCACGAGCACTTCAACCTTGAAGTACGGGAGGCTGTCGCCATCGAACTCGTATGCCGCAGTCTCTGCCGAACCCGCACCACCTGTTGCAACTGAGCCACCGAACAGCGTTGCAAGAACCGGGAGGCTCAATTCGCTGTAGGTTGCTGAGAAGTTCAAACGGTCGACCTTACCTTTCTTGGCAAGGACCTTTCCGTCACCCTTCAACTCAACGCTGATGAAGTTCGGCTCAACCGAAACTTCCTGAATGCCAGGGACATCAACGGCCGCGCCGTAAGTGATGCCACCAGCAACATCTGCAGTGACGGGATAGACCTTGCAGTCATGCACGTCAAATGAGATTGTGGAATTATTTGCAGCCATGTTATGACTCCTTTTGTATCTGCTAGTTGCGCCGTTACCGGCGCTCTTGAAGTCTCACACGTTTACGTGTATAGACAAAGTATTCTCTATGGATTTACCTTCGCCCATGTCTTGTGGTTAACAATTCCACTTTCAGGAAGAGCAACTTTCTTTTGAAATTCTTTCACCGCTGCTTGAGTCTTTGGACCGAAATCACCGTCGGTTGCACACTTAATTCCTGCTTTGTTCAGGAGTTCTTGCAATGTGCGAACAGCGCTACCCTTTGAACCAAGTTGAAGAACTGGATTTGCAGCAGCGTTTGCTTTTCCACGTTTAACTGCGGCATTTGCATTCCCAGCAGGGACAGAGGCAGGTGCTGCAGGGGCGGGTGAAGCCGCAGGCTGCGGGGCCGGTGCTGCAGCGCCAGGAGCACAGACTTCTGCTGGATTTGCAGCCATCCACGCTTTAACGGCTTCCGGAACATTATCGCCTTCCGTATAACGAATATGCCATGGTTCTTCTGGGACAACTTCCCAACTGAAACCAAACTTTGCGCAGTTAGCAACCATCCACTTGAGACGGTCGCCGCTTGCTGTATGCACGTCTATGGCCAAACCGCTATTGTGCTGCGAGGTACCAGGCGCAGCAAGGCTGGCCAGTTTCTCTGACTTCTTGTACCACTTCACACCTTCAAACGTGCGAGTGCTGGCACCGGCAATCGGCTCTTTTTGATAACGCTCAAGAAAAACCTTGAGTTGCGAGTCGTAGGAGCGGTAAAGGTCGCCTGCTGAGGTCGGCTTAAGTTCCATGCCTTCTGCTGCTGCAGCAGCCTTCATTGCCTTCCATGCATTTGCAGCAAGCCAGTGAAGACGACCGCCGTCAACTTTGGCAAGAAGTGAATCTGGAAAACGACCTGGCTTATGACCAGCAACGTCGGCGGGGGGTGTAAGTTTCTTGATGTAAAGGTTCGACATTTGCTATCTCCTATTAGTGCGATGGGTTTTCTTGTTCAACCCTGCTGAATACTTCATTTACTTCTTCTTCGGACAATTTTCCATCGGTCAAAAATGCGCGAGCCAATCCTTCAACAACATTCGCCACGCCGCCGATTCCGGCCATAAATATGGCCTTCTCCATCGACACGCCAGCAATGGTGCCTGCGCCGATAACGCCAAGACCAGTCACAACGAATGTTGCGAAAATCCGGAGTATCACGTTTTTGATGAGTTCCATCTTCTTTCAGCCAGAGTGAGCGCCCAGTGGAGTGTTTACGCACCGAGCGCACACTCCGAGGTAGCGATACCTACTTCTTGGCCGCCTCCTTGGCTTCAGGCTTCTTGGCAAGGAAGGATGCGACATTCGGGTCGCCAATCTTGGTGCTTGCCAAAGCAAATGCGTAAGCGGCAAGCGGCATCAACAACGCTGTCAGTGTCGGGTCCACGTTGTACTTATCGCAAAGATAAACGACCACGCCAAGCGCGCCGCCCTTGATGACCTGGTCCAGGCTCTGATTCTTTTTGTCCATGACTCGCTCCTTTGTTGAGGGCCACATCGGCCTCTTACAGTCTCAACCAAGGATGCGTATAGCAGGACTATGGTCTAGTCGCTTTTCTTCTCCATCAAACGCCTCATCAGGTCCTGAACAAGAGATTGCTGCTCGATTTCATCACCTTCAGTGACGGCATCAACCACAACACGCTTTGCATTTACTAAATCGTAGATATCTTCATCGATTGTTCCCGATGCAAGGAGGTACCAGGCTTGAACATTATTCTTCTGTCCAATTCGGTGGCATCTATCTTCGGCTTGGTCATGCTCGCCTGGGGTCCAACCCATCTGAACGAACACCACGTCAGAACCTGCTGTCAATGTAATACCAACTCCACCAGCCTGAAGGTTCAGCACAATGACTCGCGCATTGGCGTCGGTCTGAAACGCGTCAACTGCGGCCTGTCGCTCCTCAAGAGTGTCGCGGCCACTGATTCGCAGATTGCCATACTTTTCTGCAAGATGGTCTACGACATCGACGTTATGGGCAAACACAACCAGTTTGCGGTCACATGACTCAAGGAATGAATCAATCCATTCCTCTACTGCATCCATCTTTGACCATGCGGCAAGGCGCTTCAGGACCTGGGTTCTGGCAAGATGCTCAGACGAGTCTTTTGCCTTATAGCCATGCTCCCTAAGAAATAGCACCAGGTCGTCTTCGGCAGAGGCATAATCCTTGTAGCCCTTACCGCTTGGCTCAAGGTGCACGATGTTGCGACTTTTGTCTGGCAGTTCTTTCAATACCTCGTCTTTGGTGCGGCGGATATAACAGTTCTGACGCAGTTTGGTGTTCAGTTCACTGAGGTTGCTTGCGCCGCTTGTATCCCAGCCGAACCCGTTATGGTAAGCACCGGCATAACGCTTCAGGAAAGCCCATTTTCCACCGAAACGGCTGAGCATGCCCATGATTTCCAACTGGCTCACAAGTTCTGATGGTCTGTTCGTAACAGGGGTACCGGATAGCAACAGCACGCTGCCAGACTTTGGAACCTTTGCCGCAATGTCCTTTGCAGCCTTGGTCCGCTTGGAGGAAGAAGTCTTGACATAGTGGGATTCGTCAAGAACCACCCCATTAACTCCAAGATGTTGTATTGCCTCCACAAATTTATACAAGATGTCGTAGTTCACCACGTTCACATCTGCATTGACAATATCAGTTTTGCCCGAGACCACATTGACCGTCCTATGAGGCAGCCATTTCGTTATCTCGCGCCTCCAGTTCTCTTTTAGCGAGGCAGGGCACACAATCACCGCCGGGAACGCATCTCGCATCTCAAGCGTTGCTATGGCCTCTACGGTCTTGCCTAGACCCATCTGGTCAGCGATTAGACACCTACCTACGGACGATGCATAAACAACTCCAGCCTTTTGGTACGGCATCAGGGTTCCCGAAAGGGTTGCAATCTCTACATCCGCATCAGTTGAGGCTGACTTCTCTAGCAGTTCAGCCTCACGCTCGGCAGAAGTAAGAAGCGTCTTGCGCAGGGTTTCGGACATTGAGAATCCGTACCTATCCGCAATCTCAACAACTGCAAGGACCGGTGGGACAGACCAAACTCTTTTCTTGACATCCCACAGGCGTCCAGGGATTTCCTTTACTGCCGCCACCACATCAGGGTGATACGGAAAATCCAAGAGCAAGCGACCGCTCTTGGAGGTGGTTATCTTTCGCTCGCCAGCAATCAATTCGTGTTGCATTATGTTCATGTGATTGAGTTCCTTGGATGTGTTGAATTTGTATTCCGAGACCAGTTTACCGATTTCGGCCTCACTTGACAACGGCGCCACCCATACCAGTGCTTTACTATTCCATGATACTCCGGGTATTTTGCGAATCTCATCAATCAATTGGTCATCATATTCACACCGGATAATAAACAGTTCACCGTTGGTGGAAACGCTATTCCGTGCAGAGCCGCCATCTGCGGCAATCATTTCATTGAATCCGACAGAAAAATTATCTGGCCTGCGAGGAGCAGGAATGTCGTCGTAATTTATGCCAAGCGAGGAAAGTTGTGATTGATATTTGGCAAGCATCCGCCATGCCTCATAAATAACCACATCATTCCATTTTGATTCTGATGTAAGCGCAAGCATTGTACCGTATCTGGCATCGGGTTTGTTGAATCCCGTTCCGTCTGTTGACTCAGCGCCGTCGCAAACTTGAGCAAGCGCGCGCACTGCTTTTGCAAGCAGCGCAACATCGTACTTATCTATCTGTCGATTATTGTCGACCACAGACGAATATCGTGCGGTTCGGCGGTGTAATCGCCCTCGAACGAAGACCTTTTATGCTCAATGATTGCTTTGCTCAAACGCGCGTTTTCCTCAACAATTTCAAGCGAGTTAAGATTGCTGAGAATCGTCTTGACTTCTGAAAGTCGCTTGTTGATGCCATTTCGGTATCGCTGGGCCTTGCGGAGCCATTCGTCAAACTTAAGTTTTTCTTCTTCAAAGTCGTTGTGGTCTTTTAGCCCCAATTCAACATCTCTGGCCATCATGTCAATCCTGGTCTTGTGAAAAACCATCTGAGAATCGGAATCTGAAAGAGCCGTAATCAGTGCATGGCACCAAGCGATGCGATTTTCTTTATCGTGCAACCATGCAATTTCTTCGGAAGTGGCATCGCCTTTACATTCGCGCTTAGCCATGTCAAGGACATCTTTGTTGGGGAGCATTGTCACCTCGTTGGTAGTTGTGTTGTCCGTCTATTGTAGCAACGAACCAAGGCGACTACTCGCTATCCGGCTCTTTCATATGCAGCCACATAGCCGCCGCAATCGCAAAGACAGTCGAGATTCCAGCAATTTTCTGGATAGGCCCAGACAAAGTTAAATAAACAACAAGTGAGCCCGCGATAGTAAAGCCCATGTTCATCAGGCCGTATGAGAACTTTTTGAAGAATGCTTTCCAGTCCATCACTTTCACCCCGTTGACGTACTTAAAGATGCTGATTTGCTTTATCCAATCTAAACCATCGCCCGCAATTTCACCTTGAGGCTCTTCTTCCTCGTCTTCTCGTCTAGCCGCTGTGTCCTGTTTTGTGCTTGGAGAACTTGGACCGGATGATGAAGGAGAGCCACCAGTCATGCCTCCAGCAGCAGAAACTGACGCTGCTGATGCAGTGAGAAGCCCGGCTGCAATAACCGTACGACGCTCACCAACACTGATGTTCTGATTTAACATCTTGTAACCATCGAATGCGCCTTGAAACAGGTCAACGACATCTTCGAATGCTTCTCGAATATCAGAAGGTGCTTCTTGGACTGCGTCTACAATTTCTGCTGCAACTTCTTCTGTCAGTTGCTCAACCTCCACATTTGCAAATACTTCTTCGGCTTGTTCAACTGACACAGATTCAAGAACAGCAGCATTTGAGGCAAGTGTCGCTGCAATTTCTTGGCTCACGCCTGCCTCAATAACGGCTGAAACCACCGCAGTAATTTGTTCCTTTTGCTCGTCAGTCAAGGCCTTTGGGTCTTCGACTTTTGCAATCTGCTCAATCACTACATTAATCACTTCTGCAACTTTTTCTTCTGGAACAGATTCAAGGAGGGTAGAAACGATGGCGGTAGTCTGTTCTGATGAGGCATCTTCAATGGCCGCCACAATCTCATCCGCGGCCTCATCTACGGCTTCATCTGTGACGGTTTCTGGCTCTGGTACCGTTGGTTCTTGTGCGACAGGCTCTTGGTCTTCTTGGTCTTGGGGTGATTCTTCTTCTTCAGATGGCTGCTCTTCTTGGTCTGGCTTTACAGGGTCATCAGGAAGAGTCTCAGTCTCGGGGAGGGTAGACGGTGTTGTTTCTGGTTCGTCTGGCTTGGGCAGGGTTGATTCAGGCGTTTTCTCTTCATCGGGCTCTGGAACAGTGGTCTCGGGAACAGTCGTTGAAGACTCAGGCTCGGTCGTCGTCGTCGTCGTCTCGGGCACAGTCGTTGTTGTTGGAGGAACAGTCGTTATCGGGGGAGGCGCTTCCGTCGTCGTCGGAGCGGGAGGCTCAGTAGTCGTCGTAACCGGCGGTACATAGACCGTAGTAGTCGTGCTGCTCGTCGTAGTAGTAGTCGTTTGAGGCGGAGGGGCAACAGTCGTAGTTGTGGTAGTCGTGCTGCTCGTCGTCGTAGTAGTCGTCTGAGGCGGAGGGGCAACAGTCGTGGTCGTCGTAGTAGTCGTAGTTGTAGTGGTTGTGGTGCTTTCTGGAACAGTTGTACTCGATGTGCTCGTAGTGCTCGATGTCGGAACAGAAATGTTTGCTGGAATGAAAGATGTGATTGCGCCATAGGCGGTTCCAGATGAATTGGTAACTTTTACACGGAAATAGTATTGAGTAGAAGATGTCAAACCACTGATGCTCGTAGATATATCTATTGCAGAACTGCCGGTGAAGGAATCACTCAAAGTAGCGCTAGTAAATGACCCAGAAAAATCTGCCGTTGTTCCATACTCAAAGGTTGCTGTTGACACAAGACCATTCGGATTAATTGTTCCATTGAGCGTCACCGGTCCGCCACTCACATGACCCACCTCAACGGTTGATGTTCCCGAAGTTGCATCAGGCGCTGTGGTGGGCAGGGAATTGAAGGTTGCTACGGATGATTCTGTTGTTCCTTTTTCATTGGTCGCAACAATTTTTGCGTAGTAGGTCGTGCTTGCGCTTAGTCCGGTTATTGCAGATTGCGCCACAACCTCGTCATCACCTGTCTTTGTTCCTAATGAAATTGTCGTTGACGAAGAGAACGAGGAACTTGTCGAATAAACAAGGTCAACCGATGTTGAGTATCCCTTTGGGTTTACCGTCGCAGATACCGTCGCCCCTGTCTTGCTTATGCCGCTAACAATCGGGGAGCCAACGACAGGCGCCTTATTTCCTTCTGCAGAAAGAACGTAACTGATACGGAAGGATGTAGATGTGGATGCGCCTAATGTGGGTATTTTAAGCGCCACATATATTCCAGCATCGGCAAAAATTTCAGCGACATTGCCGAGATAGGTTCCGCTAGTCGCCAATGTATCTCCCGCTGTCCAGATTGATGAAGGGTCCGGAGAGGAAAAACCGCTCGTTTGTCTGGCAACTCTGGCGCGAGAGTCAAACGACTGCAATGCGATGAAGGCGCTGTTCCCCCAACGAGCAGTCGCTTGTGCTTCTACTCCTTGTCCAGTGATTGCATTACATGACTGAAAAGTGCTGGTGTTTACCGTTGAGCCGTTGCACGTCATGTCGCCGGTTCCTGTTGTATTGTCCGGGTCAAAGCCTCGACCAAAATAGACATCCGATATTGCAGACTCTGTCGTGTTAGTAAGAGTCACATCAGTGTGTAATGCCTGTCCTTCGGTCGGCACACAATATCTTTGACTAACCGAAACACCGTTATATGGCGAAGTGCTTGCCCACGTAACGCATTGAGAAGAGCCCGAGTTTTGAATGTTGGAGTTTGACCCGGTTATGTTTGTGCCTTGATGGTCGTTTCGCGCATAGGCGTTTGAGCCGACCTTCATCTGCCATCCCTCAAATGGCGACCCAGGGCAAAAAAAGTCTCCGTCATCGGTGGTTCCTGATGTTCCCCAACCGTCTTCTGCCCTGTCAACGCGAAAGCCGAGGCAGTTTCCGGAGTTTTGGTTAAAGCCAGACGGAACAGAGGTGGAGCCGAATGCTCCATTGGCTCTTACACCAACCTGAGCATATTGTCCCTGCAAGAATGCCTGGTCATTGGATATTTGCGTGTTTGAAGTGAAAGATGTGGCTTTCGCCCTGTACGGTGAGTATCCCATGCTTACAAGCGCGCACACAAAACACGTAAGCCAAATCAGTGCCTCAAACGGTCTGCGCCTCAACATAGCAAGGAAGAATAAATCTTCCCGCCAGATAGCCCCTATACCACTTGGGTTATAGTTTCGCTATCTCTTTAAATGTGGTAATCCACTGTTGTGCGTGTGCTTCAATCGTAAATTCCGCATCGAGAATGTCCCTATTATGAATCGCTTCATCTTGACGCATATCAGCATCTAGTAATTCATCGAATGAATTTATCCATTCTTTTGGTGTTTTTGCTACCCGACCAATCCCGGCTTCGGCAAGATACTCATATTCTGGAAGTGCAGATGCGACAAACGGAACTCCTGCCGCCGCATACTCAAGTCCTTTAATGTAAGACTTTGCTCTATTGAATGGAATATCGTTTAGGGGAACAATACCGATATCGAATTTGCCATATGCGTCTGGTAGTTCGCATAGGGGAACCATCGGAGAAATGCTGAGGCGTTTCTTGTTTTCAATCCCAAGCCGCACAAATGCTGGTGGGGCCCATACAAGATGTCCGGCATGATGGAAAAGTAAATCGCGCTTTTCAATGTATTCACCGAAGAAATCTGCAAGTTGTTCTAAGTCGAGTGAACGCCATGGCGTAGCGCCAAGCCATCCAATCACTGGCTGACGATGCACTGCATTCATTCGCGTCCACCTGTCCGCATCAATTGAATTGCGAACCATGAACATCGGCTTATCGGGAAATTGTGCCTTGTAGTAGTCGTGGATAAATGGCGTGGAGCAAATAATTGCATCTGCCTTGGCCATTATCTCCTTGTAGATTTCCCTATTGTTGTCGCGGTTTTTTGAAGCATCTGTTGAGCCGTGGGCCATGTTTGTTTCGTGAATCTCATCAAAAAGGTCATCAACATCCACAACAATTTTTTGGCCCTTTGACTGAGCCTTTTCAATCCCGTTCAGAACAAATCTGTTCATGATTACTTTGAGCACAATGATTTTGTATGACTTACTACGATTTTCACCGGGACGCTGAATGGCAAACATGCCGTTCGGGCGTAGCGCCAGAAAGCCAACGTCCGCGGCTATTTTTGCCTTTATCAACTGGCGGCCGGGCAACATGCAGCGATACCAGGTGCAGCCGTTTGGCGCGATTCCATCGTCGACCTTTGACCAATCGGTTGACCCGAAACCAACCCCAAGTTCAAAATTTGGCATTAGACATCCATAATCTTTGTGAACACATCAACCCACTCTTGAGTTTTTGACCGAATAGAAAATTGCTCAACAACTATTTCTTGATTTATCTTAGCCTCATCATCCCTAACCGCAAACTCTTGAAGTTTGTCAAGATGAGCCACCCATTCAGAGTCGCTATTGGCAATCCTACCAACCCCGCAATCAGCCAAAAATTTATACTCGGGCGAATATGAGGATACGAATGGAATTCCAGCGGCAACATATTCCAGACCCTTCAAATAAGATTTGGCATAGTTAAATTCAATATTGTTTAGTGGCACAATCCCAATATCAATATTCGTAAATAATTCCGGGAGTTTTGTTATGGGAACCATGGGCTGAACCGTGGATGGTTTGGAGACTATTCCCAACAAATTGGCCGCTATCGGGGCTCCGGGAATGTGGCCCGAGTGATGAAAATTGACATTTCGGGTAACCAAATAATTATCAAAGAATCCAGACAGTTGCTCCAAGTCATTTGCTCGCCATGGAGTTGCACCAACCCAACCTATATTTGGCAGTCGCTTGCGTATCTTTCTGGCCGGCCATCTTTGGATATCTATCGAATTTCTGACCATAAAAATCGGTTTTCCAGGATATTTGGCCGCATAAAAGTCACGCAAAAACGGAGTCGAGCAGATGAGCGCATGAGCCATTTCGATAACAGAAAAGTAAATATTTCTGTTATTTTGCGGGTTCTTTTCTGGGTCAGTTACATCTCTTGCCCTATTTGTTTCTGGCAAATTGTCAAACCAGTCATCAATGTCAACAACTATTTTTTGTCCTGCTTCCATGGCTATTTTGGCACCCTCAAGAAGGGAAATATGCATGGGTAGTTTAAATACCAATATTTTGTGTCCAGTGGCCACTCTGTTTAAATCATCCAGCAATCCAAATTTCCTACCTTCGAGCGTGGCGGCAGTGCCGACATGGGTGATGTGCCCCAACTCATTTAGGACATTTGATGGCAGGGTGCAGCGATACCACGTGCAGCCATTGGGAACTCTGGTTTCTTCATATTTGGACCAGTCCTGCGAGATGAATCCAATTGACAGAGGCCGCATCGTCATTCCCACTAGATTACATTTATAGAGATGTCCAAACCAAGTAAAATTGTACACGTTGAAACTGTTTGCGACCCCAAATTTGGCATGCGCATATATAGGTCTGCGCTAGACGACATTGCGTGTGATACGCAACTAATGGAAAGAGCCATGAGCCTTGGTCGGTCTCCATTGATGAAATGGTCTCAGGCCCTTGTTGGAGACCAGCACCTAGTCCCGGGCTGCAGGAATGTTCTTGACTGCAAACTTACCAAGAGCCTTGTTGACCAAGCGGGTGACGGATACGAGGATTTTGCCGAACTCTATGACTCCCTAGTTTCAACACTTTGGCAATGCGTAAACCACTATTGCCAGCCATACAAAATCAAGATGCAATTTATAGAGGCAGTAAATTTTTTAAAATATGAAGAAGGAAATTATTTTAAGTTTCACTCAGACCATAGTTGGGGATACACATGCTCCGTATCAACTGTTTCTTATTTCAACGACGATTACGAGGGTGGGGAATTGGTTTTTGAACACCTTGATTATTCTTACAAGCCACAAAAGGGTGACATATTTGTTTGTCCGTCAAACTTCATTTATAGCCACTCGGCAAACAACATAACAAGCGGAATCAAGTATTCAGCAGCAACAATGTTTGACTACAACTCCAGATTTCACAAGTATCCAAGCGGGTACAACGAAGACGGAACACTTGCCGAAACAAATTACATTGTTGTAGATTAATCCACAAGATTTTCTTGTATTTCCCGAAGAATACCGCCGCCAATCTTTGCTCGCTCGAATAGGGAGTACTTTTCCCTAAGTTTTGTAAATCTCCTATGTGGAGACACATGGATAAGCGAACTGCTCAACTTATTCAAATACGGTGTCAAATGGAATCGCCTCAGGTTGATTCGGGCGTCGGTCATAAACTCCACATACCCCAACGGTTCACCAGCGGGAACATGCAGTTCATCAATGTTTTCCCACAATTGAAATTCAAAATTCATAGGTCTAAACCATTTGGCAACATTGAACTCACCCGGAACAATAGCCCCATATTGCGAAGAAACCGTTTTGTGAAAATATGGTGGGGTCATGGACGCGACCAGAGAATCCGTGTCCGCAAAAAATATGACAGGGTGCATATAGTTCAAAAGAAACCTGCCATCAAGTGTCGGCTTATGCAACAATTCTACAGAAGTTTGATGCCTGCGCTGGTCATCTTCCGATTGCACTTCGTAAGAAATGTATTGTCCGTCAATCACCCTTACTTTTGTGTTCGTGCTAGAGCGAAATACGAATGTTTTCTTGAGTTTATTTCCGACAGCAGGGCATCGCAAGAAATCATCCCTGTTGTCCTTCAGGTCTGCTTTCAGGGGTGTTAAATCTTCGTACAGAGAGATGGGGAAAGGGTAAAGATGCGAAAAGTCGTATTGACTACCTAACCCGTGGGCGGGGGCCCAATAAATAGTTATTTCACTACTAGACATATCTAGGCAAAATGTTTAATTATGGAAACCGACGCAAGAATAATCCACAAGACATTAAACCAAATAATCGTAGGCAAAGTCTTGATAGTGGATGTAATCACGAGAACGACACTTGAAAGAAGAGCAAAAATATACAGCCACCACCATTGTTTACCCAAAAGAAGACCTGGGAAAATAATTGAAATTTTGGTGGCAAACGAAATCGCCTCTACCGTGTTGACGCGGTCCCAATACGACTTGTCACCAAACCGTCGTGTTTGTACCACCATAAACTGAACAAATTTTTTGGCACGCAACATTGGCACATGAAACAGCCAATCCTCGGGGTCTTGAGGGACAACGATACAGTCACGAATATCCTCACCCTGCGACAAATTGTATTTTTGAGCCAATTGCTCCAACTTTTTAGTATCCAGGAAAATCCTCCGGGTCTTCAAAAGGCTGATACGAATCGCACTTGTATTTTGGCAACAAATCTAGCATCCTCTCCCGCCATGGTAAGCGGACTTCGTCGGAATCTATGTGCTTCGGACCAATGGTGTGATACCAGTGTCCTGGGTCGACAAAGTGCATAAAACACATTTCAAGATGCGAATGTATGTTCTCGTTTGGATATTTGGGTCTCCAATGTATCTGGTCGCAACCCCGATACAAAAGCGCATCTCCGTTCTGCATTACGTACGGCTTGCCCTCTATGTATATTTCCCACTCAACATCCCCCATCAACTGCAAATCCACAGTGTAATTGCAGGCATTGATGTCTATATGCGGAGGTATGTTTGGGCTTCCAAAACGCGGCGAATACCTACACCATTTCCAATATGAAACGACACTTTCCGAACCGAAATGCTCATCTGCACACGCAAATACATTTTCCCAAAAAGAAGCGCTTATTTTCCCATTGGCTTTTTCCGGAGACATCGGAATGTCGTTTGTAATTCTGCCCCAACCTGCGCTTTTCCAAATACGCTGCCCTTTTTGGAAGTCAGAAAGTGACTTCCTTATCGATTCATCTGGAATCAACTGTTTTACCAGTATCGGAAATCGCTCATTCTCCATCTTGCTTTGCCTTTTGATTGGCCGGATTGGTATCTATAAATGTTATTGGAACGTCAGCAAAGGGTGTCGATTCTTTGACTACGGGCTCATTTATCGTCGGCTGACGCCTATTGGAAATAATGAAACTGCTTACTATCCATTTATCCGAGGAGACAGGAACGCATGCTTGGTGCGGGTGCGTCCAGGATGCTGGGAACAAGGCGATTGAACCAGCCCGTGCTTTCACTTTTAAATCGTGCATTGGGAATGCCGTTTCTCCACCGCGCTCTACGGTATTCAGATACATGACAACCCCAAGTACTCGCAAGCATGTTGGCTCTGGGTCCCATGGTGCTCCATCATGATGGGACCGATAATATCCTGAGCCCTTTTTGTAGTGCTGTAGCCGGAAGCCGGTATCCCATAGTTCTGGGGCATATCTCATTTCTGAATACGCCTCTACATATAGGGATATTGCAGTCCAAAGCGACTTGCCTATTCTGTCTTCAAATGATTTGTATAAGTCATAGTCGCATCCTCGTTCTTTGGCCTGCTTGCCACTGAAATCAAAGTCCATTGTGTATTTCACTCCGACATCAACTCCAGACAAAGTGGGCCCTGGATAAAACAGCGAGTTCCAATCGCGCCTGCATGACTCAAGAAGTTCCTCACGCAAATCAACCGGTATTATGTCTGGAACTACGACTATATGTGTTGACTTATGGCCGATGTGCTTAATCATTCAACAGTCTCTCCATCTAAACCAACAGCGATGGCAATCATCGTTTCTCTTTCCACACCATCCTTAACTGCAACCAATTCATATTTCCCGGGGAAAGATACTGCGATGTTCATAACTGCCCTATGCTCATCCATGGTCATCGACGGAACATCCCACGATGATTTGCCGACCTTCATGCCGTATGGCCTAAGAATAAACGAATACCCCTCAATGGACTCCCAGTCATTTGAATATTTCACCGGAATCGGTTGATTTATCTGAAACTCCACTTCATCAAATCCAAATCCTCGCTCGATTGGTATTGATAAGACCTGAATTTTGGAGCGGTCAAAATCCATTCCTTCAGTACGCGGAGAATCTCCGTGCTGGATTGGCAGTCCCCATTCAGAGGCAATCGGGTGTGCATCTTCTGCCGTTTTGTCAGTTGGACAATAGACAATCCTATACATTGCGAACCTCTGCATCCATTCGTCGTTGTTCTCTCTTATACCCGCCGTGTGTATCTTCCTGCGTTGTGAATACAGCACCAAATCCAGTATCCCTCAACAGTTTATGCGCAGTTTCATCACCTTTAATCACTTCTGTATCCAATATTGAGGCGTCTCTTTTGAACGGAATTATGTGCTGCATAATCGTGCCCTCAGGGATTCTGAACGGTTTATCTGTCAAAATGTTTATAACTAGATTGGCGTTCGGGTAATAATCAGTATGGATTACAGCACCCATAACCTCATAATTGGGATTTGGCTCCCAGATTGCAGGCAGGAACAAAGAAGACCACCCCGGTGCTGTCCTGACCATCCATGGAGTCAGCAGTTTTAGATACGAAGATTCTCGTGGTTTTTTCTTAGATACCGGGCATTCAGTTCCTGTCTGGTGATTTGGAAATTGATTTTTCCTCAACGACTCGTAACTAAAAAAATATCTCATATCTTCTTCGTCAACTGTTCCTGTTTTGAAAAGTTCTGAATTGGGTATGTCAAAGCGCGCATCCCAACGCTGGTCCAACTTTGAAATAGGTACCCTGACATCGAGTGTCGCCCATAGTGGGACGACATAGCCCGTTCTCAGATAGTCGGCAACCCCATAGCACCTCTTGAGTGTCGCATCGCCTTGTGGCAACTGCTTAAACCATTCTGGAGTCTTTGTTCGTGATGCTCGTATGGCCAATTTGGGGTGCCAAAGACGATTATCTAGCGGCGCAGCAAATAGTTCATTTGGTTTTGGTGTAGGTAAATTCTCCCAAATTCCTGGCTTTACCGTCGCCCGTTTATTTCTTGAAAAGAAGGGCATGGTCTATTTTTGGAACTCGCGCTTGTTCCATTTTCTTTCCTGAATAGATTTTTGCGCACGGCCCATGTGAGCAATAAGCGTTGAGTTGCTCAAGTGCAATGTCCTTTCTCAAAATTCCTTGACCTTGGGCAACGTGCCAAAGGTGTTCGGACATGAAAAGTTCATAACCAAAAATAGGAACGTCGTATTTTTCAGGCATTCTCTCTTTCCAAAGTTCAATAAGCACCTTGAGGGTGTCCGGAAGTTCTGCGCTTTGCTGAGCGCGCCACATCTCTGTGTCAGCCCTATCTGACATGTAGTGAAGGGCAATCATCGTTACTATGTTTTCAAGCAGGCCTTCGTAACGACGCTGATATTGCTGTGACTGAGCCTTATTGCCCATTTCAAAGGTTGGCAGCATTGATGCAATCATTCGTGCCTGTTGAATGCTTGTCGTTATTGCAGTCGCCTCAAGAGGCTCGACGAAGGAACTCGAAAGCCCAACGCTTGCACAATTGAAGAGTAGACCGTTTTTGAAATACCCAGACTTGAAGCGAATAATTCTGGCGGGCTCTATGTCTCTACCATGCGCTTCAGAAAGTTCTTTTACGGCTTGGTCATCCGAACAGAAATCAGAAGCGAACACATACCCATTTCCACGTCGCTCTTGTGTCGGAATTTCCCACATCCAACCGTTTGGCATTGCTCGTGCCCTTGTGTAGGGGTGTATTTGCCCAGATTCATCAAGGGGGGTCTGAAAAACTGCCGCAGAATCGCACGGGAGATACTTCCTGTAACTCACAAACTCATCTTTATCAGTCAACTGTGACATCAGGACCCTATTGAATCCGCTTGCATCTACGAAAAAGTCTGCTTCGCACTTCAATTTTGTATCGGTATAAATGGCAGTAATGAATCCATTTTCTGTATTGCGTTCAACTTTTGAAACCTTGCCTTCTCCAAACGAAACCCCTTTTGCGGCAGCAACTTGTTTTAGAAAGATGTTCAATTTGAAAGTATCAAAGTGGAATTGGTTTGTTGTCCCGTGTGGGTGTTGGCTGTCGTCAACAACTTTGTCATCGTCCAAATGTGTAATCATTGCTGGAGTCAAAAGCCAGTCATTGAAGTGAGCAAACGAATAAACGGCGTTGAAATCATTTGGACCATGTGCCGCGCCGCTAATGCTGTGATAATAAGTCGGCGTATGTGTTGTCCAGTTCTCAAACTTAATTCCATACTTATGCGTTGCCGCACAGCGCTCAATCATTGCATTTACATCAATATTGCAGGGCTGCTGAAAATAGTGACGCCAGTGTTCTGTTGAGCCTTCTCCAACGCCAATAATGCCTATCTCGGCAGATGAGATAACTGTTACTTTCATATTCGGGAAAAGGGATTTGAAAATGATTGCCGTTACCAATCCGGATGTTCCGGAACCAACAATGCAAACGCTTGGCAGCATTTTAATTACCTAAACCAGGTGACGAGAGAATACTTTGTGTCGTTGCTGTTTGTGGCGCCAACCGGCTTTGCATAGTGGAAATACGGAAAGTTTGATGGGAAACACACAGCCGAACCAGCCTTGGGTTTGACCGATACGTCGAAAAGTGGGAAGTTAAGTTCACCACCTTCAAAGTTGTCATTTACAAATGCAACAATGCTGAACACGCGATTATTTGAGGGGGCGTGGTCAACGTGGCCACGGTATTCCGCTCCCTTGCTGTACTTCAAGCAAGCAAACCCTTCATCCTCTGTAACCTCAATGTCGTACATATTCCTGTAGTACCATATGCATGTTTGCAATTGCTCATGAATCTTTTGCCATGTTTCTGCAAGGGGTATAATTCTTTTTTCGGCAATTGAGTCGAGAGGTTGACCAAGCACTCCAAGTTCACAAGCAAGTGATGAACGGTAATCCACCCTCTGCTGCTGCTTGCCCGGGCCTCCCACGTACGTTACGTACCACGACGCATAACCCCATTGCTGTTGGCACTCAGCCTCAAGCAACTCTGTGAAGTTGTCTGGCTTGAATGCGTCTTCAAAGACGACAATGCATGGTGCTAGTTCTTTTGTTTCCATGGAATAAAGCCTACTCGGCGCGCGTGTCTGGCGCCAGACTTTACAGGTTGTTGATGAAAGCGAGGTTGCTGAGAATGCGGGCAATATCAACCTTGATTGCATAGTTGACCGCAAACTCATCTTCCGGCACGGTGTGCGCATCGGTGTCGTATGTTGCGGGGCTCTCGCCCATCTTCAAAATGGCTCCGTACAACTGGCGCTCCAGTTCCTTCTTGACACGGTTGGCCTCTTGGGTCATGTCTTCTGCGGAAAGGTTTGAAAATTCGTATGGCATTTTGGGAATCCTCCAGTAACTTGAAGTATCTACTGCTTCGGTGATATTACCACTGTAGTCAGTATTAGTCATCTAGGTCCTCCACGTAGGTCAAGTTGGAGGTAGCCACGTGGGTAGTGATTCCACGGGTGAGAATTACAAGGCTTCCAGCATTTCCAGAGTTTCCTGGATTTCCTGGATTTCCCGTTCCGCCCGCATACGAAGGATTGTGAAATGGGTTCCCAGGATGCGAAAAATGGAATGGGTTCCCAGGATGCGAAAAATGGAATGGATTCCCAGGATGAGAAAACGGATTTCCAGGGTGCGAATTTCCTGGATTTGCGTGCTGGTGGCAAGGATTGTGATGCCCAGGGTGGTGGCCAAAGCAGTAGTCATGATGGTGCTGAGTTGAGTGCTGACAGTTTCCTGCCGTGTGATGGGAGGGGTGATGGAATTGTCCAGGCGGGTTGTGGCCACCAGGGTTGTGTCCTGAGCCACCAGGGTTATGCCCTTGGGCATGTCCACCAGGGTTGTGCCCTGGAGCATTTCCACCAGGGTTGTGCCCTGGATTCGATGCGACGCTGTTGCCAGAAGTGCCAGGGTTACCAGATGTCCCAGCAGTTCCTTCGCTGATGAATGTTCCGGAACCAGAAATTGACTTTGCCAAAACAACGACAGAGCCTCCACCCTGTCCTGCCGCGCCACCTGTTCCTGCTGTTCCGGCGTTGGCGCCACCGCCACCTCCGGCGTTTGCTGTTCCTGATGTCCCGGCAGTTCCTACTGCGCCCGACCACCAGACTCTCCCCGTTGCGCCCTTCTGGAAGACACCAGTCATGAGGGCTTCAATGTCCTTTACTTCGGCAATTGTAAGCGTTCCAGAAATCGCATCGCCAGAAATGTATCCAGCAGTTCCGTCTATCCGTGTCATTACGCTTCCAGCCATGATGGCTGTGCTTTGGGCGGTGGCAGTTGGCATTCCTATTGTCCCATTGTTAATCAATGTTTCGCTAACAAAAATCTTAAACCCGTTGGTGAACAAAGTGACGTTTGAATTGACTGTCAAATTTACGTAATACATATCTCGAGAAAGAGAAGTATTTGTGGAAATCGTTACCGTTCCATCACTACCGGCACCAAACAACTTATCGGTACCTGTCTTTTGAACTGGATTTCGGTCTGAGCCAAGTCTTTCAAATGCCATGTCACGCCACCTGCATGTAGTTCACGGTGCCAGCCGATGCGCCAGTTCCTCCAGTCACATCGGTTGATACTGATGCATTGAGAACCAGTGCCGAAGACACGACAAGAATCACTCCACCTCCACCGCCGTTAGAACCGGCGGTTCCTGGAGCCTTGAAGTATGCAGTACCGGAAGTAACAGTTATATATCGGGCGGAAATCAATAAAACTCCACCACCGGTTCCGGACGAGCCACCTGCTCCGCCACGAAGGAATGTCGGGGTTGTGGATGCTGCAGTAACTGCCCAGCCGCGGATTGCCTGAATCGGCTGCTTATAATATTCAGCACCGCCAAGAGCGGCAGTAGGGGCGGTTGCAGTTTGTGCACCGCTAGAGCCACCGAGGCTATGGGTTACGGCGGTATTTACCGCACCGCCTTGCGCAAGTGTCCCAGCAGTCGTAAATCCAGTCGTATATCCAATCTCGGAACCGCTGTCGAGTGTCAGGACATTTTGTACAAATATTCTGTATCCACCCGGATTTAGTTTTGTGTTTGCGTTAATGGTGAGATTCTTGTAGAACTTGTCGCTCGTAAGCGTGGTGTCAGCAGAAATTGTGACGTCGCCGTCTGCTCCAGTCCCATAGACGGGGTCTGGAAGGTTCAAATAACTTGCCAAGTTCACCAGTGAGCCCGAAATACTTGACGTGGACTCCGCTGTTGAAATTGACGAGTTGTTCAGACGAACAAAACTGGCAACCATCAGGTCTCCTCGACTCCGTTCAGGATGACATTCACTGCGGTGTTTGCGCTTGCCGAACCGATGATTTGGTCGCTGTTGGTGGCGTTTGCTGTGCTCCCGTTATTTGTGAGTACCAAGTTCGTTTGGAAGGTCAGCGTCTCGTTCGCACCAACGGACAAAGTATTGAAGAAGTTCTGAGACGAAGCCTGCGCGACGTTGAGCGGTTTGCAGACAAGCGTCACCGTCACGGCAGACGCTGTTGTGTTGCAGAGGATAATCTGCTTGACAATAGTCGTCGTGCTCTGCGGCACGGTGTACAGCACAGTGCTCGTGGTTGTCGTAAGTTGGGTTGGACCAACCAATCGTTTTTGGGCTAGTGACATATCAGATTACCTCCATGTAGAACCTTACCAAAGCGTCTCGTTGCAGTGTTGCAGAAAACGCCGTGGTTGCTATTTGTGTTGAATTTGTCGTGGATGCGGCAGTTGGCGCAGTCGGAGTTCCCGTAAGCGCAGGTGAAGTCAGGGTTTTATTCGTAAGAGTATCCGTTGAGGATATTGTTACGACGTTTACACCCTCAACCGTTAATGTTCCAGCGGCGCCGCGGGCAAGCGTCGTGTCGGTGGCGTGACCGAGTTCAACTGTTCCGACTCCAAGAGCGGTGGTCGTATCGCCAGCAAGTTTTGTGAGTGCGATGGCAGCCGCGGCGTTTATGTCGGCATTGACAATCGTGCCATCTGCAATCATCGTGCTGGTTACAGTTCCAGTGTCTGTAGTCTGCACCACCGATGCGCCAACAGCGATGGTTGCCGTAGAACCCTCACCTGGGGTGTGAGTTACCGAAATGCCAGTTCCAGCCGAAACATCCAACATGTAGTTTCCAGTTGTGTCCGTGCCGAGGTCAATTGCGTCGTTAACCCATGCGCTTCCGTTCCACTTGAGGAATTGTCCAGAAGCCGCTGAGGTTATGGTTACGTCGCCAACGTCATCAAGGGTGTTAATTGTCGGAATTGAGGCATTCACCCATGCGGTTCCGTTCCACTTGAGGAACTCACCGTTGGCAGCACTGGTGATGGTGACATCACCAATTGCGTCGAGCGTTGCTGGCACCAGGCCTTCGGCGTAAGTCTCAGTTGCGATGTCGTCGTAGTTGGTTCCGTCCGTGGTTATTTCCCACTTGTCCGAAGTCTCATTCCAGCGAATTGCAACATTCGTAGAAGAACCGCGCTCAACCTCAATGCCAGCATTCTCCGACGGCGCGCCAGTGGCGTTGTTGTTCAAAACGATGATGTTGTCGTCAATCGTTAACGTCTCCGTGTTGACCGATGTGGTCGTTCCCGAAACCGTGAGGTTGCCAGTGACAGTCAGGTTGTCATCGACCGTTACCGTGCCGCCAGCGGAGTCAATCGTCAATCCACCTGATGTGGTGTCAATCTCGTTAGCCGCAGTTACGCCAACTTGTACGGCATCAATGGTTGCCCCAGCAAAAGTTACGTTGTCGCTAGTTCCTACAGACTGACCAATTGACAGCGTATGTGTAGTGCCTTCACCAGACGTTGCGGCTGTTGAAGCAACACCCGTACCAGCAGTAATTGTGGCTACATAATCACCAGTTGTTTTTGTGCCAAGAGCAAACGAGTTGTCTGGGACTGTTACTGTGCCAGTAAAAGTTGGGGAAGCAAGCGGTGCCTTGAGGTCAAGGGCGGTTTGTGTAGCGCTAGAAACTGGCTTATTCGCATCGCTCGTGTTGTCTACATTCCCAAGTCCAACATCACCCTTTACCAAACCAGCAGGAGAAGTGATTGTTTTGTTTGTAAGAGTCTGCGCCCCAGTAGTAGTAACCAAAATTGAAGTGTCGGCAATGCCGTGAATATTGGTTGTATCTGACTCATGGTTGCTGAGTGCTGTCGCCGCATTGGTTGCCGCGGTTGAAGCAGCACCAAAGGCATCAAAGGTATTTGTGGTTACCGCAATAGTCGGCGTTGCCGTTTCTCCAGAGTTATTGCTGAGCGTGATGCCAGTTCCAGCAACAAGGCTTGCTACATAATCACCAGTCGTATCCGTGCCAAGAGCCACGCTATTCGCTGCAATTGTTGCGGTGATTGACGCATTTGCCGAGCCATTAAAAGAAGCCGAACCAGTAACATCGCCCGTCAACTCAATCGTTCGCGAAGTTGCAAGGGTTGTTGCGGTGTCTGCGTTGCCCGTCAAATTTCCAGTGACATTGCCCGTGACGTTGCCAGTGACGTTGCCAACCAATGGTGCTGTTACTGCGGCGAATGTTACAGACGAAGAAGTTCCGACAGCCTGACCGATTGCGATTGTCGCATTTGACCCCTCACCAGGGGTATGCGTAATCGTTACGCCAGTTCCCTGGGTAAGGTCTGACATGTAGTTGCCAGTGGTATCTGTTCCCAAGTCAATAGCATCATTTACCCACGCAGAGCCGTTCCACTTCAAGAACTCACCGTTGGCAGCACTGGTGACGTTTACGTCGCCGATATCGTCAAGCGATGCAATACTTTGGGCGTCGACATATGAAACGGTTGCAATGTCCTCGTAGGTGGTTCCGTTTTCCGTTATTTCCCATTTGTCGCTGGTTTCGTTCCAGCGGAGTTGAACATTTGCAGACGTACCACGCTCGACTTCAATCCCGGCATTCTGGCTTGGGGAGCCAGTTTCGTTGCTGTTCAGGACGACAATATTGTCCGCGAGATTAATGGTCTCGGTATTAACCGTTGTAGTAGTTCCGTTAACCGTAAGGTCGCCTGAAACAATAAGGTTGTCGTCGATTGTGACCGTTCCGCCCGCAGAATCGATGACAAGATTGCCAGCAGTCGTATCAATTTCTGCTGATGCAGAAATACCGATTTGGACTCCATCTGCCGTAACTCCAGCAAACGACGGGTTGTCAGTTGTTCCAACGGCTTGACCAATAGCAATAGACGCCGATGACCCTTCGCCTAGCGTATGAGTAACCGTGACACCAGTGCCAGCCACAACGGCGGACATGTAGTTTCCAGTTGTATCCGTTCCGAGAGCAACTGAGTTCGGTTGAATCGTCGCTGAAATTGAAGCATTGGCACTTCCGTTGAAAGATGCCGAACCCGTCACATCTCCAGTGAGTTCAATCGTCCGTGATGTTGCAAGTGTCGTCGCCGTATCGGCGTTGCCCGTGACGTTGCCCGTCACGTTACCTGTTACGTTGCCAGTCAACGGTGCGGTTACGCCTGCAAAAGTAACCGACGAAGAAGTCCCAACAGCCTGACCGATTGCAACTGTTGCATTTGAACCTTCACCGGGCGTATGTGTAATTGTGACACCGGTGCCCTGAGTAAGGTCCGACATATAGTTTCCTGTTGTATCAGTACCAAGAGCAACCGAATTCGGCTGAATAGTCGCGGCGATTGATGCGTTTGCTGAGCCGTTAAACGAAACCGAACCAGTTACATCGCCAGTTAATTCAATTGTTCTTGGTGTGGCAAGTGAGGTTGCCGTATCAGCGTTGCCCGTTACATTTCCCGTCACGTTGCCCGTGACATTACCCGTGACGTTTCCAGTAAGTGGTGCGGTTACACCAGCGAAAGTAACGCTAGAACCAGTACCTACTGCCTGACCGATTGCGATTGTGGGTGTTGCGGCTTCTCCAGAGTTGTTGCTAAGGGTTACGCCAGTGCCAGCGACGAGCGACTCGACATACGAGCCGACCGTGTCCACGGAGAGATTGACGGCGTCGTTTACCCACGCGGTGCCGTTCCAGCGCAAGAAGTCGCCGTTGGCGGCTGACGTAATCGTTACGTCTGAAAGGTCGTTAAGGCTTGAGCCAGTGAGGTTGCCGTTGAAATAAGACAAGGAGTTATAGGCGGTTGTACCATCACCAATTTTGAATTTATTGGTGTCTGTTTCAAGGCCGATTTCACCAGAATAAAGAACTGGGTTATTGGAAGCCCAAGAAGCAGCAGTGGCGCGCTTAAGTTGAATCCTTGCACCGGCCATTACAGCGTACCTCCATCAAATCCGACCATTACGTAATTAGTAACTTCTGCCTCATGTATTTCGGGAGAAAGAATACCACCGTCGACGTCACCAGATAACAAGCCTCCGCCAGAAACTTCTGTCCATGCTGAACTTGAACGGAAGTAAAATTTGTTGTTCGTTGTATCAACGGCCAAGGCACCATCGGGCAAAGATGAGAGTGGCGCCCCACTTGTCGTCAGGGTCACTAGACCAAGAGCAGACTGAAATACATCGTCCGTATAGAGCGTGTTTGCAGAAATACGATAAAGATTGGTATCGCCAGTCAATGCCCCAGAAGACCATGTAAGCCTTCCGCCAGCATCAATTCTTATGCGGGGATGAGCATCATTGTTTACTCGTGCGGATATGGCCTCATCACTTGGGCTACTGAACTCAATCCCGCGTAACGGGGTTCCTACAAATCTCGTCATCTGAATACAGCCTCGACTGTCTTCTGGTTGTTTGCACCCCTCGGGGTGCTGTGGCTATTACTAACCAGTTACTACAACCGTGTAAGCATTCGAAGCAGGTGCCACAGAGAAGGAAACTGTAACGCTATCCGCTGTGGTCCTTTCAACATCCGCAATTACGGTGTCGTAACTAGAAGAGTCGTACACCTGAACCAAAACAGCACGCGTGCCGAAATTGTGGGTGACGGTGTGCGAAACATCTACGCCGTTGCCAACAGCCTTATATGCGACGCGAGCAAGTGTCGGCGTGCTTGTATTTGCGCCAGAAGAAGAAGTCTCGGCAAGTGAATTTCGAGCAGCGGAAGCAGACGTTTGTCCGGTACCGCCCTTACTGATTGGGAGTGTTCCGGTTGTGTCGTCGGAACCGGAACCGAGGTCGATGGCTTGGCGGCTAAGGACACCCGAAGTGAATGTAAGCCCGTCACCGGCAACGGAAGCACTAAGAGCAAGACCGTTTGATGTTGTTGTGAGACCGGAAACACTAGAGTCAATCTTGATTTGCAAATTATCGCTTGAAATTTCAAGACCACCGTTGGCGGCTGTGTTTACGCTTAAAACACCAACTGAGGCAGAAAGACCAGAACCAGCAGCGCCAGATGCGATTCGCAAAGCATCTGACGAAACTTCAATGCTTAAGTTATCGACATTTACGTTAAGTGTTGCTCCATCTTTCGAAAGTGCATCACCTGCAGTAATCTGTCCCGTGCCAGAAAACTGAGTAAATGTGAGTGCGGTTGCTCCAAGAGTTATTGTGTCGTTTGTTGTAAGAACAAAACCGCTATCTCCGTTTATTGTTCCTTCTTCAATGAACGTAAACGCCCCAGCAGTTACTTCAGCAGAAGAATCAAAATCTTCCGCTCGGACAGCAGCGCCAGATGCCTGAACAACATAAATACCGTTTTCGGAACCAGTGCTTTGGTCTTTAACGAGAACTCGATTTCCAGCAGATAGAGTTACGCCATCAACAACATCGCCCGCTTCAAGTTGATTCGCAAGAGTGAGTGGCCCAGTTGTTGCAGCCCTTACTGATTGCTTAACATCAAGACCAGAGCGAGCGGAATCTACATATCCTTTTGTGGCTACATGAGCAGGGTCGGTTGGTGTGGCGGCCTTAAAGTTTCCACTGGCGTCACGGATAACTAATTTACTTGCTGTTGCATCCGCTGTCGCATCATCCAACTTCGACTTGTCTGCCGAAGACATAACTCCGGGGACAGATGTCGTAGCAAGATTCGGAGTAATGGTAATCGTGCCATTTGATTCAACAATGGTGAGGGCTGCAGATGCGGAGCCGGCAGCCTCAACGGAAATGAGCGCCTTCTTCCACGCTGTACCATCGAAATATTTGATGGTCTTCTCTGTAGAGTTATAAATGAGGCGACCCTCAAAATTGTTTGTGTTCGGGTCAGAGGCGACGACCTGGAACTTTCCGTTCTGGAGTTCGTTCTGATTAAGATTTAGATTTGTTACGAATTTCATCTCGGACTACCTCCAGAATGTCTCCTATGAAAGATACGCCTTTCCAGCGAAAGAGTGTGAGAAGGTCACAGTCAGGGCATTTTCTGACAAGTACGTAACTTCTCCGATAACTTTTGACAGGGCCGTATCGACAATGCTTACGTTCGGAAAGAACTTCATATTGTGAGTGATGCTCCAAGTTGACGATGCTGCCGGCTGGTCGTGGACATATCTCGACCTGGAACGCACTTCTTCGATTGCGTCTTGAACATTAGTGGAGGTTATTTCCGATGTTGGAGTGAAAACAACAGACGAACTGACCGATGTACCATTAAACGCGTCATTTACATACTCAACAGTCGCATAGTTAATCTCTACGACCGGGTCAATATTTGGGACTAGGTCGGCAAGGTCAACGGTGGCACTTGGGGAATCTTTATCAATAGAAATAAAGTATTTGTTGAGCGCTGCACCACGGATTCGCTCTGTCACTTCATAAGTAACGCCTTGAGGGACCGTATCCGTATCGTTAGTCGCGTAAAGGCTTACAGAAAACGTACCAGAAGCACTTAATTCTGCAGTGATTTCTGTCGGCGAAATTGTTATATTGTCTTCTGGCTGACGCATTGGAGACGTCGCAAGGAATGTGACGCGGCCTTCATGAGGCACGCCAGTACCAGTCTCCAGGAACTCTCCAGTAACGGTGATTGATGTGAATGCCATTACGGTGCCTTTTGAATGACGTTGAGAGTTACTGCGTGCAGTACTATATCATCCTCTGAATCAAACAATCTTTGAATGTCAAACACCCTTACCCTAAAAACATCTTGATTTGCGGAGATGTTTACTGAGTCCAGCGCTAAAACAATCTCATCAACTATCGCAACATTCTCTTGTGTACGTACTTGCCACAGATTGACCCGCATCTGCCTATTTCGGGCGATAACACGCTTATCACCCAAGAGCACGGGCTGATTAGTAACTTCGTCAGCAATCGTGACATATGGGTAGGTTGATTCAGGCGGTGCTATATCTCTGTATATGCGTGATGACACTTCGGTAATCGTGGCATCTATAAGCGCCGTGCGAATCGCTCCTGCCGCTGAAGCCACTATGCCCTCATATCGATTTTTATGACTTGTGCCTTGTGTTTTCTCCCTGCACGCGAATACGCAATGTTGAGGTGTCTGACAACATTGCTCTGTGCAACTGCGGCGACTTTTTGCCGTGCAGGAAGAAGAAAGGGTCTGGCTGGCTGATTCGACGTACCGTACTCAAGTTCCCTAGCAAACGGTGCGGTCGAACCGAATTCCGCAACGGCAGGATTTTGATTTGGCCTGCTCTTGACCTGTTGGTAAATACTTGGCTCAAGGTCCCCGCCAATTTCCGCAGCGGGTGGCTGACCTGGTTGCGAAGACATGCGCCGTTTACCCTTTTTGTAATAGGGCTTATAACTACCAGGCTTGGCTATGCTTCGTTTAATTTCATTAAAGCCGATAACTGAAAGGTCTTGTGCTGCTTGGCGCATTTGGTACACGCCAGCAAGGACCATGCTGAAAATCCGCTTATCAATTTGTTTAAATGCAGCATAAAGAGACCCAGTTGGCGTACTAGCAGAAAATGTTTCGGTGCCAGCGCCCTTAAACGTAAAGGAGGATTTTATAGTTGCCATATCAGCGAAGTGTCCTTCTGCAATCTGCGCGAAGATGAGTGCGCGTATACATTAACGCCTCAATTTCATACACTCCATTTAACACCGGATTGAGTCCAGACAACACTATTTCGTCTCCATACGTGACTCCGCAGTCAAGTGGAATCCGACAAATTAAGTTTCTTTGTTCGCTCAACTGACCGGTAGTCCCTTCGTCAACGTCTTCTGAATTCTTCTGATGAACCGAACCGTAAACCGTTGTCTCGGCGCCAGTATTTGACCAAATGCCCTCATCTTCGGCAGCGGAGGTAGCAAAAGATGCGCTCATGTTCCTAATCACAATCTCTGTGCGCGCGCCTCGCATGATTAAACAAGAACCCTTCGCTTGAAACGCTTTACCGAGTTCAACTCCGCTGGCGTGAATCCACCCTCACCACCTTGGGGAAATTTATAATCGCTTCCTTCAACCTTCAATCTGTCAAGGCCTTGGGCATCAATGAGAAATTTGCTCATTTCGCGAGTGGATGCAGAATATAGAACTCTTTCCAATGCGACCGTATCGCTGCCGGTCATGCCAGCCGTATAAGTAACTAGAGCCTGATTTCCGGTTCCCGCAATGCGGATGTTGTCAATCCCCCAAGGAAAAATATCAAAGTCGTCGATGTCCTGTTCAACCTCTTCTCCTGGCATTCCGACGAAGAATTCAGTAACGCTGTTAACGGGAGCATGGCGGAGAAAAATCTGCCTTTGGTTAGGGACGAGTTTGTGTGTTTCTTCCGTATAAACACGAGCGCCAAGCGGGCGATTTAGATAGTACTCAAGTTCTGACTCAAGACTTAAAAGAATCGACTGAGCAGCGTCCTCCTGAGCATTCGTAAATGTTTTGCCCATGTAAAGTTCAAGGTCTTGTGGGGTGAGAATGGCCATGCGGCCGATAATACACCAGCATTGAAAATTATTGAAATTGGCTTACTTGGCCTCGCAAATCCAGAATATGTCCTTATAGGCAAAGGCGCAATATTCGTCATCCCCAACATCCAAAAGGAACCCAGGCGAATCTGCTTTTATCCGAATGTCTACTTTTTCTACAATTCCAAAGCAGGAGTGCATAATGATGTTTTCGTCGTCTAGCAATTCCCAGCCGTACCTGACCTCAATATTTTTGCCCAACTCGTATGCGCTATGAATCATTCCGGTAGCGGTAAGCGTTGATATTAATTGGTCATGTGGATTCTCTGGGCTAAAATCATCCCGCTCCATAAAAAGTTTCATGATGGCAGTTTTTATCAGGGCGAACGCGTGCGGATGTTGCCACGCTTGACTGAAGTCATACGACTTCTCGCTGTCCTTGTCGGACTCGCCCATTGGACTATTTCGTTTCGATATTGGCGATTGCCGAAACGGTGATTGGCAAAACCTTATATTTTTTCGCCTCATCAATAGTGAGATGGTCTCCTCGGTTTTTAACCTTGACCGTCACTCCATCTCGGGTCTCAAAAATATCGCGGGGGGCAATTACGTGTGTCATGAGAACAGCCTATAGGTACGACTATCCAATGTCAATGACCAGATGTATCCGGTCAGAATCACCCTCATTCTGAACACTGTGATATTTACCAGTGTTATTTATCTCCCATAATTCTGATTCTTTAAAATGTTGTTGTTTTCCGTCGACTATGAAATAACACCCATCATTTGTAGTAATCGGTATATGTACCCTCCTGGTCGATTGCAAAAATTCACCCTTGTCAATATGTTTCGCTATTGACGATTTTGCTTTGAGCAAAACTATGTTTGCTCGTTTTATTTTTGAGCATTCGCCTATAGATGATAAATGATTTGAAATTTGCTCAAGATGTTTTGCAAATGTTGAATACTTGTCGTGTTGGATTTCTCTGTGCGCTTGTTTGTGGTCAAATAGGAGCGGAATTGTTAAAGTGTGTTTGTGGCCGACAATATTGTCTTGTCGGTAAGTAAATTCAGTCCAGTCATTCTTGGACAAAGATAAAATAGATTTTTTTAGGTCGTCAAAATTTGGGCAGTACCCAATGAATCTAAACTCGAAAAGTTTTTGTTTGGTGTGTCTCATAAAAAGCAGAAGGCCGGGGCTTTCGCCCCGGCCACCTACTTTATCGCTTTGACTATCAGGCCTCAGGCGCTGCGTCGAATTCAACTTCGACGAACGACTCCGGACGCTTGACAGCGAGAGCGAGACGCTCTTCGGCCAGAATCGCAACTGCGTTCCTGATGAAGAAGTCGCTGTGCTGCTCAGCAACGCGGATGTTGCCTTCCATGCGGTCGTACAGCGTGGCGCCGATACCGAACGAACCAACGAGAGCAAAGCCCTCGGTGATTGCCGGAGTGGCGACCATCGGCAGACGCCACAGGCGTGCTTCCGCACCAAGCGACACCGACATGACCATAAGGTGACGCTCTTCGCCATCCTTGGTCAGTTCGATGTCTTCCATGTCATTCGGGTGCAGAATCATGCCCGTTGGCTCGTAGTAGGCGAGCAACGACTTGGTGATTGCACGACGAATGGCATCGATGCGGGTGTCACCAACCGCGCCGTCGCTCCAAGCCTGTGTCTGAACGCCCGATGTCTCACGGATACCGGTCAGGTTCGAACCTGTGCCGTCGCCGTTAAGAATCTGGTCATCTTCCACAAGGCGGAGGCCGTAGAGCAACTCATTGTCGATGATGCCACGGAGTGTGGGCTCGTCATCGAGGACGTTGCGGTGGGCCACCTCGTAGTGGGCGATTGTGCGGACCGGAGCCTGCACACCCACGACGGTCATGGACGACTGCGGCTTGGCTGTGAACACCGCGGGCGAACCCGAGCGCTCGGCAACTGTCGACGCGTTGTTGGTAAATCCGCTGACGCGGAAGTACTCAATCATGTTGGTGTTGGTCTGCTGCACCGGGAACAGGTCGCGAACACGCGAGACGCGCTTAGCGCGCTCGATGATGCCTTCGCGAACTGGCGTACCGAAGTCGCCAGGGGTGCCTGTCGGCAATGCAGTGAAGATGTCCTTCACCTGGAACGGGGCATGCATGGTGTAACCACTGCGGCCACCTGCCACGCTCTTGAACTCGTCCGACTCAATGAAACGCTGTCCAAGGGACTTGCGCTCATCGCTAGGCGTGTAGAGCGTCTTCGGGGCCACAGCAGAGGCAGCCGGCGTACCGGCAGCCCAAGCCTTGACTTCCTGAAGACCCTCAAGGGCCTCAATCTCGGAACGGATTTCGCGAGCCTTGGCAAGTCCCGAACGGAACGCCTCGACATGCTTTGCTTCAACTTGAACTTCAGGGCCGCCCTCTTCGCGATTGGCCTCGACATGGTCGACGATTGCGTCGTTCTGTGCGAGGACATCCTTGAGTGCACCCTTAAGTTCCTTCAAACGGCTATCGTAAGCCATAGTAGGTACTCCTTTTAGAGTCTTTGTAACTTATAGGACGACAAGGTAAGCACCTCGCCATGACAGAGTATGCTACAACATAAACAAGTTGTCAAGCAGGTGCTAACCGTTTTCTTCGTCGTCTCCATCTTCCTCAAGGAAGGCATCAAACAGATTGTCAATCATGGTTATGGAGTTGGCGCCAAACGGCTCAACAAGCACATTCCCCTGAAAGGTTATTTTGGGAGCGGGAACCGCAACCCTAAGCACAGAAGCCACTTTTTCCAATACGGCTGCCGCTACAAAAGGTGGAACAGAGCCCAAATCCACATGAATTGGCTCCTCCAAGTCGTCGTTTGAAACGGAGATAGTGATGACTGGGAATTGAATATCGTCTTGTTCAAATTCAGGCGGCATACTCAACGCCTCTAAAAATACCTCTTCCGTTATAAATCCACATCTGTTCGTAGTTAAACCACTCTTCGCCTACGCCCTTTGGCTGATACTGAACTACTGCCAGGCCCTGCTGCCAGTTTTCAGCGCCCTGCATAAGCGGTCGACCAAACTCATCTGCCCCAGATTTCGTTGACGGCACTGCTCCGTCTATCCGGCACAAACATCCAGGACTTGCAGCCATGATTGTTCGCGGACCCGCCTCGGACACGCGAGTCCTGTATGCAATCTCAGCACGATGAATGTGACCATAGATAACCGACTTATGAGCATCATTCAAATACTTTGTAGTGGTTGACCCGTTAGAGGTAACCCTATCTCCGTGTCGAATAATCAAATTTTCATTCAACGCAAGGAATGACTCTGGATACCCAGATAAATAATTAATGCCGAAGTCATCCATGCGACACAAATTCGGTACCGATAGAACTGGCCAGTTATCGCGCAACTCATCACTGAGTTTCCCACGTGTCAATCCAAACGCTGCCTCTGCATTTGTCTGGATGTAACGCGCGAGTCGCGCTTCGTGGTTTCCGGCAATCCAATTTATTTTTGCATTTGGTGCAGCAGCGCGAACTTGCGCACAAAGCAATGTTGCTCGGTCAATGGTCGCTTGTGTGAGTTGCTTGAATGTTGGAGCAGTCAAATACTTTCCGAATTCCGCAAAGTCAAGGTTGTCACCGAGCATCACAACCTGGTCTGGATTAATGTCTTCGACAAGTTTGAGCGCAATGGCAATTGCCTGTTCATCATGAATGGGCTCAAGTTGTGCATTTTGCTCAAGGGACTTTTTGTAGTAGCCCATTTGCATGTCTGGCAAAATGACTGCCGTTTCCCATTCTTTTGTTTTGCGTGCTTTTGCCTTTGACTTCGGTACGTTATATTTCGGACCCTGATTTACAACTGGCCATTCCGGGCCAGAATCCCATTTAGGACTGAGAACAAGGCTTGTTCCTTTAAGGTCATGAATTTGGGCCTCGCCAGCCTCGTCTTTAGTGACGGTCTGCCACTTGCCCACTTTCATTGACTTAATTGAGCCAACTTCTTCTGGCTTAATGTTGTGCTCTTTCAACAGTTTGGCAACTGCCTCAATGTGTGACCTCTCGGTCATCTTGCTGATGTCGTCTGACAATGGCATGTTATGCACCCTTCTTGAGGGCCCGTGAATCGCGGAGTGTTACATTGTTCGCCTTGCGCCATGCATTAATTGCCCAGCATCCGCAGTCAATTTTGTTTCCTTCAAGTACGCGATTGATTGACCGCGTACTGATATCCGGGTCTAACAATGCCTTGCGCAAACTGTCTGCGTCTTTTTTGTTGAGTGAAATAAGCAGATTGTCCACCTTCAGCATATTTTGCTGATTGGTATCCGATTTGCATGCCTCGTAAAAGTCCATGAATCTCCCTGGTTGGTGTGTCCGCCCAGGAAAATATTAGCACACGGTTGGTGCATGATTGTGGATTTAAAGGCACCCGTTGGTGCCAGAGGGCTTACTTGCTGATGTCCTTAAGAAGGTTATGGAATTCCTTCAAGTCCTCAAATGAGATTTCGACCTTCGTCTCAATTGGTGCCTCTTCGGCAATAGCCTCTTCGGCAATAGTTGCCTCAACGACAACCTCTTCCGACTTAACTTCCTCAACGGCTGCTTCTGTCGACTCTGCATTTTCTGCAATCGTCTCATCAATTGCAGCGGCCACATCTTCTGCCTTAACTTCTTCAGTGACAGCCTCTTCAACAACCGGCGTCTCTTCAACGATGTCTGTCTTCTCTTCTGCATCAAATTCAGCAAGACGCTTTAAAACTTCGGCGTTCTGTTCAATAACACGCTTGACTAGCGCGCTGAACTCTGGGTCGATGCTCTTCATTGCCGTCTCCTCATCTTCGTCTTCACTATCGTAGTCATCTTCTTCAGTCCCGGTGGGCAAGGCCTCCTCTACCGTCAACCCATCGCCGCGGGCTACCACGGTGACGTTTGTGGAGTGCCATTCGCCCTCTGATTTAACCGATTTTGAAGATTCTTCTGTGTCTTCCTCATCCTCTGGCTCTTGCTCTTCGGCCTCGTATTCCTCTTTCATCCAAACCCTGATTACATAGGCCGGATTGTCCTCCGAGCCCTCAATTTCTAGGCCTTGGGGTTCCCCGCGAGCCACACCGTCGGTCACCACCTCTGCCACATCGCCGTAGTACTTGCCCTTAGAGGTGTCCCACGAGACGATTGCTCCCTTTTCGAGCATGTCGTCAGCCTTTTCCATGATGACAAATGTGCGAAGTTTTATCTCCGCATATTCAAGTTCATACAGTTCGCCGGTTCGCTCACCGGTCTCATCGACTTCTTCCACCAAGGCGGAGTCATCATCTGCCTCGACAACGATGCCCTTCAGTTCACTTTCCCCCTCGAACCAAGACACATCGCTCTCGACATCGATGATGTTGTCCAAATCCTGCAAGCCCTTAACGGTTAGGTCAAGAGTCTCGGCCAATGGAGCGTCAATCAATCCCTTGAACATCATGATTGCGTCCACATCCTCATCGGATTTCAATTCCGGGGCTTCACGGTCCGCATCCTTGTAGTGCGCTGCAATATGACGGTAAACGCCCTGACGAGCGGCGCCGCGCAAAACAGTTCCCTGTCGTCCACCGTTCAGAACAGCAACTGAGTTTCCAAGTGCGCGACCAGCGGCTGCTCCAGCAGCACCATTTGTCCCGACAAAGTGATGCACAAAAGAATAATGGGTCTTGCGAGTTCCCTTTGTATTCGGAAGTTGAAATGCAAAAATATCGTCGTAGTAGGAAGGTGTACCGGGTGAGCGCATCTTGCGGAACTGAGCAGTCCTATCCCATGCGGATGTTGAGTCGACAGAAGTTGAGTGAACGCCAACAACGCGACCGTTAGGGCCGGCTGCTTTTATTTCTGTCTCTTGACCATCACTCATCTGTCTCTGCTTTCGTCAACGGTTCTTTTATGTAACCGGCCTTAATCATAAGATTATCCAGTTCCTCGTCAGACTTCAGAGAAGGTGGGGTTGTTCCTCCATCTCGATAATGGCGAGCAAGATGATTGTAGACAGCCTTGCGGTCTCCACCACGCAACACTGTTCCGCCACGTGCGCCATTCAAAACTGACATCTGAACGCGAAGTTCAGACATCGCAGCAGCGCCGGGGCGACCATCTTCTGAAATGTGATGGTGAATGAATGTGTAGTGAGTCTTTCGCGTTCCATCTGTATTGGGGAGTTGATAAGCAAAAATCTTTCGATAGTAGTCCGGGGTCTCTGGCGAACGGACAGCAAGAATTGCACTGCGATTAATCGGCGTATCGTCACGGACTGCTGTTGAATGGCTACGGATTGGGCCTCCATTTGCTTTTGCCTCAATGGAGTCCCAATCAACCCCTTCTTCGCTTTGTTCCCACTCGTCTATCGCTGCAGCGTATGACTTCTTGCCGCTCTGCTGAACCACGCCGTCTGGAATGACGGCAAATCTACATTTGCCTTCTTCTTGCACGGTTTGTTTAATTATCGAACAGACTCCATCACCTTTGTACAAAGTGCAGTTCGAGCATTTTACCCCGATATCTTTGACGTCATTTTCTGCCGGGGAATCGTAGGCGGCATAAATTCCACTACCATCTTCGTCAAATTTTCCGTAGACAGTTGCAATATATAGAAGTGAATCGTGCAGCGCGGCTTCTTCTGCTGAAAGAAGGAATCTGTGCTCGATGTGCTTTTGCTCGATGTTCTCAAACTGTGTTTTTTCTGCTGCGTAAAGAGCAGCCATGTGTCTTCGTGCCTCAGCAAGTGAGTCGTGACACCCGCCAGGGACTGGTGAACTTTCCCCTTGTTTCACCACTGCATAACCGCTGCAACCTTGTATGTTCCGCGAGATTCGATACGGCTTACCTTCCGATGGGCGGCGGCGAGGGCGACGAGCACCAGGGCGACCGACAACACCTGGACGATACGGCGTTCCAAACGAATCAGGGTTTCCCTCTGGCATGTCCGTATAAATGTCTTTGCGGCTGCTCAAGGGGTGTGCAGATGGCAGGAGGTCCGTGTCGTAGGCGGTCCGACGGAATCGTCCCGTGCGGAGGGCGTACAGAAGACCGTTGACCCGTGCCATGGCCCACTGTTCTGCAGACGAGACAGTGGGGCGAACAGACGAAGGATTGGTTCGGTACGCACCGATGCCGCGTCGAAAACAAGCCGCAAGCATTGAATAGGTTGCCCTTTTACCTGCCGCATCGCCATACTTTTCGTTGTGCTCCGCAACCTTCTTGCGTAGTGCTTTTTGCACACGAGCAGAAAGGGGTGCCTTTTCTTCAATATTCTCTACGTTGAATTCTTTTTCGTCGCGACGATTCATCGCCTCGACAAGTTTGGTTGACCATGTTCGCCCGGCATCGCCGCCCCAAAGTTTCCATGCGATGAGTCCTGCGCCGGGATATCCGTCTGCACCGGGCCGACTATTGGAAGGGGTGCGCAAGTCAACTTCGTGACGTGGGAAATAGCGGGCAATGTGCCTTACTTTTTCTGGACCAGCAACACTGTTATTTATGAGATAGCGTGCCGTATTCTTGCCAACTGCAGTTCCGCCGCGGTTGTATTCTTTGGACCAATCAAGCCCGATTTGCGCTTGCTTTTTCACACCAGAAGGAATGCGGAAGTCAAGGTCATCATACTTTCCAGCCTTCTCTTCGTATTCGGCATATTCCTTCTCTTCTTCGCGGAAATCTTCGATTACGCGCAACTTAGAAACATTCTTGATAACGCGACGGTCCGTGCGCTCGTGTGAGCCATCTTCCATTCGCGCATACACGCGGATAGTTGCAACCGGGTCATCGCTTGTTGCTTCAAGAGTCTCTGATGTATTAGGAAGTCTTACTTCTCCAGACCTTGCAATTCGCTCCACGATTCCGTGAGCAGACTCTGCCTTGTCTGGCGGTTTTGGTACAGAAAAAGAAACTGGAGTTCCAACCATCACGTCTTCAGGTGATGCTTTTTCCTCTTCGATTGTTATGTCGTCTTTAACACTGAGGGTACGAGTATTGGGGGCAGCGCCAAAGATAACTGGTGAGTATTCGTAAAGTTCCAATGCCTTAATAAAGCGCACGCCAGTTTGTTCATCAGTGGTTGACTTGCCTTCTGGAACGGAATAACCAATAGACCATTCCTGCTCTTCAGCAAAGAACTGAACGTCATAAAAAGCATCTCGCCCACGACTCGTATTCAGGTTGAACTGCATCTTGACAAGCAGCGCGCCTGCGTTTTGCTGACGAAGGTCTTCTGGTAGACGCTCGTCGTTGGGCATCAACTCTTCCACTTTAAGAGTTTTAGCAACAGGGATGTTGGTGTCATGCGACCATACGCCCTTAGGGTTTCGCTTGCGCAATGTATTCTTGTACGCGCCCGGTTCAATTACGTCATTGACTGAGTCAACAATATTGGTTACTGAAACGATTGCCTCAACGATGCCATCTGCGTCACTGAGTCCACGAACGGACGAAACCGGAACATTCTTGCGGTCCATCTAGCCTCCAGAAGCAGAATAATACACTGCGTAGGCGTTCAGAGTACCTTAACCAACCGTATAGGTTAAGCAAACGAAAGAGTGCAGCGGCAATTTATGACTGCTGTGCCATCTCCGACAAAGTCGCCGGGGAATCGAACTGACTTGCCCTCAATGTCAAAGTTGTCATCAATACCAATCGTCATGTTTGAAACATGATGATGCTGGGCCCTGCCGTCCTCGTCGTTGGAGTGAACCCAGGTCTTCTTGGTGTACCCAAGTTGGCGAGCACCCCAAAGCAAACCAGCGTTAAAGGCTCCGGAAACCTCTGTGCGCACGATGGTCTTGATTCGTCGGCTGAACGAATCATTCATCCACTTTGTGAGTTCAGCAACAAATGATGCGTGTGGGCGGCCAATGTAGGCCTCAAGCATCTTTTGCATATTTATCTTGGTGGTTGTGTTGACCAACAAAAGATTGCTCAGCCTGTCGGCAATGAGTTCCTGAACCGCTTTCCCTTGCATGTCCAACTTGTCAAACCCGTCTCCAGCAATATCAATTGCCCCATCAAGGAAGACTGCCGAAATCCATGTCTTGCCATCAGTCTCTAATTGGCCGTTCCAAACCTCAATATCAAAGAAGTCGTCGACTTCAATCTTTTCGCCGGAGTCCCAGCGCTCTTTGAGTTTCTTGGAACCAGCCTTTTCCATAACCACTCGCTGCTGACGCTTGAAATATGAAGCAATTTGCAAGGTCACGCTTGCCTCAAGTCTGTCCAACTGGCGAGTGCGGCGCTGGATGTTGGAGGTCTCTTTTACGCCTTCGCCCATGGGATGAGAAAGTGGGGAGAGTGCGGGCTCGTAAATAGGCCTTGGTGAAGGATTATTTGAATTGTCTGTCGTCACCCTTGGCGAGGTTGGAACATTTCCAGCAGCGGGCAAAGACTCATCTGGTTGGTCGTCGGGGCGTTGGCCCGGACGCTGATTTGGATTAACCCTGTCGCCATCCTGAAGACCACTTCCGTCAGTGGACATAACAACAGGCGAAAGATTTGTTGGAACGAGCAGTTCATCAATTCCAACGGCTTCACGGCCCGTAAGTTCACGATATTCATCAATACTGATTGCGCCTTGCTTCAACTCCTCAAGATGGAATGATGCTCGTTCTCTGTCATCTCGACTGAGGATGGCGACAGATGAAAGGTCATAAGCAAAATATGTTGTTCTGTCATCATCAAGGATGTCGAATGTCCGCTCAAGCAACGTTAGGTGCGGCACCATCGTCTCGCGCCAGAACACTTCAAGTTCAACATCGGCGTTGGCAAATGTCCTACCGGAAGCATTGCCAATAACAGACTCTGGAACACCGAAAGCAAGCAGAATTTCTTCTTTGTTCTGCACACGGGCCTCTGTGTATTGAGCATCGCGTTGACTTACCGATGTGTCTATAAAATTTGCATCTTCTGCAGAAAGAACCGTAACTCTTCCAGCCCCACCAATATTTGAACCTGTTGTGCCGCGGAAGCGACGTGCAATTTCTTCGCTCTGCTCCTCTTCCATGTCTCCTTTAATAACAAGCATTCCGCCCGGGCGTCCGTCGTTGATTACGAAGTTGCGGTTATAAACACGTGAGTAATAGTCAAACTCAATTGCAAGCCCAGCAGATTCCAGCGGAGTCTGACCTTTGTATGGGTCAATCGGATGTGGAACGCGAATCCACATCATGTTTTGTGGCTCAACAATTTTTTTAGGTGTATTCGGATATTCAACTGAATACCCAGAAACAAAATTTGTTGCGTCTGGAATCGGATAAACATATTGCGGCTGGTGTAGGAAAAGGGACGCAATATCGCCAAGTCGGTTGCGCGTTATCTCTACGTATGCTCCCTTTTTCGACAAAAGAACCTGAGAGGACAGCATGAACCTAAATGAGAATGCATCTGTAGTTTTATTTGGCCTTCTATTAAGAAGTTCCAATACCGGCGCATCATATTTCATTTCCCCAATTCGCCAGTCGCCAACCCTTTGCCCGATGGGAAGTGAGGCAGCATTTGAGGCAATCGCATAAACCGCCTTATAAACCCACACAACGCGGTCAAGGGCCTGATTGATTCCTCGCTCTACATCCCACCCATCCTTGTATGGCTCTCCAGGGCGACTATAGGAAGTTGTGGCATATCGCTTTTTCTCGCCGATTCCAATAAATCCATCGGCACTTGCCCTAGTGAATGTCTTGTAAAAAGCCACCGTTATTCACCTTCGTTTTCGTAAGCAAGCAAAAGGCTGAATAAAATTAAGAGTGTCCCAGTTGAAAAGTATCCAACTTCTGGACCAATGATGAAACCACCAGTCGATATGCACGCGCCGCCAGCAAATAGGGCAGACATTGAAATTCTTTCCCTGTCTGAAAATAGAATAACTTTGCTGGCAAAAAATACAATGATTGCAAGAGCCGCCGCGATTATTGCTCCTAAAACCATATCTTGTCCTTATCGTGCAAAAACCGACAACCATGCCATATTTATGAAACTACACCAATGGTAGTGCTCGCACCCATAAATGTGTTCGCACCACCATTGGTGTAAGTCTTAGTTCAGAACGACTCGTCGTCCCAGGAAGCGTTGCCCTTTGGCGCCGCCTTCTGCTGTTGTGCCTGCTGGCCAGTTTTATTGATTCCCTGGACCTGGGCTTTACGCAGGGAGACTCCGATGTCATCGGCAACCAAGACAACCTTGGATTGCTTCTGGCCTTCTTTGTTCTCCCAGGTTTGCTGCTCAAGGCGGCCCGTAATGATTACCTTTGAGCCCTTGGAAAGGCTTGCAGCGACATTGTCTGCCAACTCGCCCCACGCATTGACGTCGAAAAAAGAAACTTCTTCTTCCCACTCATCCTGCTTGTTTTTCCAACGACGGTTGACCGCTACGCCAACCTTGAGGACACTGTTCCCCGTCTTTGTGGTCTTGATTTCGGGGTCTGCAGTGAGATTCCCGACCACTGTTACTTGCGCTGTCATATTTTCTCCTATGTACCTGATGTTTACTGTTGGCCGGCTTCCAGTTCCAGCATGAACCAGTCACTCATCCACATGACTGCAATTGCGGAGTATCCGCAAATGTCAAGCCATGTGTCATGGAGTGGTTCAAACAGAACAGGACCATCGTGCTTTTGCAGGTTCTTGAGTCTCTCTAATTTGTCGTTAAGACGAATTACGAGCCCCGGAACCCCGAAGCGTGCAATGTTGCCGTGTCCGTACATCCGCTGCTTACCAATCACGGTCTGCAGCAGTTGTATTCCCGCCTGGTTGACGGAAACCTTTGTTTCATTTGAATAGCCAATGATGCCATTGGCCGCCAATGAACAGAACATATTTCTACGCACGAAATCCGTGCCTGGAATCTCTGAATGGAATACATCGTCAACTAGTTGCTCAAAGACATCAATAATGCTCGATTGACACACTGCGGTATCCAAAACGCCATCGTGGTTAAGTCGTGTTGCGTCGAGCATTGCCTCAACTACGACTCTTGACGCAGCCTCATTCCATGTTGTTGGTTCTCTCATCTTTGCCTTTCGTGGGTTACTGGTGCGAGCATTGCGGTCTTGGATTGGCGCGCTTCCCATTCAAATGTGCGCCGCAAAGCCAAGAATGTCTCAAAGATGTCATCGTCAATGCGTAGAGGGAAAAGCCCCCACTTTTCCGGCCTAAGCCATAAAGCAGCCGCTTGGTCAACCTGCATCATTGGTACTTCGGTATCACCATCAAACATCACATCTGCGCGCGAGTAAGCGGCAAGTTGCAAGGCAACTTTTGCGCTGATTCCAGAACGGGTCGTCTTGAAGTCAAGAAGGGTTACCTTGTCTCTGATTCGCGCAATTGCATCAAACGAACCCGCGTACATGTGCGAAACTGAAAACACCGACTTCTCAACGTGCAGCCACTCTGGTTCATACTCAACACAGAACTGGTCAAAGTTATGAATGAATGGCTCAATGTCGTGGTCATACTCCGCTGACGGGTCAGCGATTCTGTTCTCTATTGCCTTGTGTACTCGGTCGCCTGTATCAGCAGCAATCGACAGTTCGCGCTCTGGAGCAGCCTTCAGCCAAAGCCGTGCTTTTTCCTGTTTGTTTGCCATGATGAGTTCGTTGACGTATTCAATATTGTCAACTGCCGCGTTGGCTGTCACCTTGCTGTTCCACTGACGCAAGAACGGTGCCGGCAGCATGTCGATAATTGATGTGACTGATGGTGCCAAAATATTCTTGATATTTGGATGCTTGTAATAGCGGTATCCGCTGACCGATACGGTCTCAACTTTTGGATTGGTCATTTTTTGAAGTTTGCCTGTTCCTTGAGCCATTTCTTATAAGCGGCCCAATTGTCCGTGTACCTGTATGTTGCGTCAATCACTATATCAGGGTCTTGGCGCTCGTACAACTCCGTGCCCATAGACAAAACGATATATTTTGGTGTTGGGAATACAACACCAAATTTTTGACCGTTGTATTTTCCGCCAACAAGGTCAATCTCGCACTTTGTCTCTGCCTTGCTCTTCGACGTGGCTTTCTGCCGCGTCGGTTTGTTTTTAGTTGCCACTATTGCTGCGTAGCCCTCAGAACTTCCTCAAACGTTTCCTTCAATTTTTTAATATGGGCCTCGTACTCGTCGGCAAAGTTTTTGTCCAAAAGTATTGAGTCGGTATCGTCGTCCGCAATCATCATTTCTTGCATAACTTCAAGTTTGTCAATTGTCGCGCGAATCTGTTTCATGTTAACCGTCAGATGCTTTGACAAAGCAGCAATCTTGTCTCGATTAATATTCGCGCTTGGTCGCTGGACGGTGATTGCTCCGTCCCTGCCGCCAAGTTGTGTGCCGAAAACTTGAAACGGCTTGTTTGGGTCGCCTAGGTCAATTCCTGAAATTTTGGACATTAGTCCTCCGATTGGTCGTATTCTTTACTATACAACATTTTGATTACATCTTGCGGTTCTATAAGAAACCCTTTTGCTGGGTTGTCGCTGTTTTTGGCAAACATAACTTTTGTATTTTCATTAAACATTTCCCTGTTTTGACGCAGATATCTCCTAAGCCTTGGAACTGAAACAATTACAAATGCATCGCCCAGAGAGTAAGTATAAATCCACCACTGTGCTTTGGTTACGTTTATGCCACTGTCTTGCCATATTGGATACCCAAATATGTCGGTTTCTCGCCTTGGGTTTTGTTGTGTTTCTACGGCCATTCGCCCATTGCGATATCTATCGGTTTTTACCTCAGCCGAGCCTTGAATAACTGCGGAGTAAAAATCAGTGATGAATTTTTCACCGCTTTCACCGAACGCTAAATCTTTTGCAAAATTAAAAGAACCGACCGGGATGTCAAATTCCTTGTTGTATGTCATTGGTCTCCTGTTTGTATGTCCATTGAGCGGCAAGGAATCTTTCGATATCCACCGCTATTTTCGGTTTGATTTCCCCTGATGTTATGACTATTGAGTTGGCAAATTCTTGCGCTATCAACTTCCAAGTATCTATTGCTTCTACTGCATCGCGAAGAATGTTGGAATGAATCTTTACAGCGAACTGAGCATTTGCTTCTTCAGACCTTTCGACTGCATCGGCAAGAGCGTCAATAGCGTCACGTGTTTCATCGTGTTTGCTCATTTTGATTTGCCAATCATAACCATTGATACATCAATAATCAACGACTGTCGCCGCTTCCACCAATTACGCCGCGCTCATTCCTTGATTCAAGTTTTTTTAAATTATTAGCAGCAATGGCACCAAGAGTCGTATCTAACTGCTTTGCCAGTTGAGCGCAGTACCACAAGACATCACCTATCTCTGCGGCAAGCGATTCTTTATTTAATTCTGTGAATCTTCCCTTGTCATCTCTAATTATTTTCTTAAACTTTCCAGCGACTTCCCCTGCTTCTGATGCGAGGCCAAGAACCAAATACTCAATCGCCCTATCCTGTGGATACTTGGCGGTAAAACTTGTGCGAAACTGATACTGATTGAAGTCCATGAAAGCCTGCTCATCAAAAGAATTTGTATCCATACAGTCATTGTAGCCGAGAACACACAGATTAGACGACTTGCGTCAATAGTCTGCACTATCCTACTCGATTCAAACTCATACGGAAGGTTACTTTATGACATTGCTGAACCAAAATTTTGTGGACTCCTATTCTCAAAAACAGGCTCCTTGGGGATTCAACGGTATGGGAGAAATCGTTTTCTTGCGAACCTATAGTCGCAAGAAGGATGATGGGAATAACGAGACTTGGACGGAGACTCTTCAGCGCGTTGTCAACGGCGCTCATGAAATTGGTGTCGAATATACAAAAGAAGAAGCAGAGGCGCTCTTCGACCACATGTTCAATTTGCGCTGCTCATTCTCCGGCCGAGCACTTTGGCAACTTGGAACGCCGCTCGTTCAGAAATTCAATGGGTCGTCGTTAAACAACTGCTACTTTACCAATATTGAAAAGATTGAGGATTTTGAACTCCTGTTTGAGTATCTGATGCTTGGCGGCGGGGTTGGTTTTTCTGTGGAGCGTGCGAAAATCCATGACCTTCCCAAGGTGAAGTCAAACGTCAGCATCACGCACGAACGAAGCAACGACGCAGATATCATCGTGCCTGACAGTCGACATGGCTGGAAGCGCTTGCTCCATGCCGTTCTCAAGTCTTATTTTGAAACCGGCAAGTCGTTCTCGTACTCAACAATTCTTATCCGCGAATACGGCGCACCCCTGAAGACATTCGGTGGCACCGCATCTGGCCCTGGTGCGTTGATTGACGGAATCGCAGACATTTGCAAGGTGCTTGACGGTCGCGTTGGCAAGAAACTTCGCTCTGTTGATGTTCTGGATATCTGCAACATCATCGGGCGAGTCGTTGTTTCTGGCTCATCGCGCCGCTCTGCTCAAATTGCCATGGGCGACCCAGACGATGTGTTGTTCCTACGCGCCAAGAACTGGTCAAGCGGAACTGTTCCAGCGTGGCGCGCAAACTCCAACAACAGCATCTATGCCGATTCCTATGACGAAATCATGCCGGAACTCTGGAAGGGTTATGACGGCTCTGGTGAGCCATACGGTCTCCTGAACCGCAAGTTGGCTCGTTCTGTCGGTCGTCTTGGCGAAAAGAATCCTGACCCTTCGATTGAAGGATTCAATCCGTGTGCAGAGATTGCCCTTGCTGATGGCGAGTCATGCAACTTATCAACCATTTATTTGCCGAACGTAGACAACGCTGAACAACTGAAGGAAATCTCCATCCTTCTATACAAGGTTCAGAAGCAAATCACCCGTCTGTCGTACCCATACGAGAAGACCACGAACATCGTTAAGAAGAACGCACGGTTGGGTCAAAATGTGACGGGAATATTGCAGGTTCCGGCAGAAAAGATTGAATGGCTGGACGAGGCCTATAAGGCCCTTGCTGCATTTGATAAGAAGTACTCAAAGGAAAAGGGTTGGCCGACTTCGGTCCGTTTAACCACGGTTCAGCCATCGGGAACGCTCTCATTGCTTCCTGGCGTCACTCCCGGCATCCATCCAGCCTTTGCGCAGTACTACGTGCGCCGTGTCCGTTTCGGCTCTGCAGACCCGCTTGTGGATGCCTGTCGCAAGCGCGGCTACAAGGTCCAGTGGGATATTGGTCTTGATGGTCGCGAGGACCACACCCGCTATGTCGTGGACTTCCCGTGCATGAGCCCAGAAGGCTCGGTGTTGGCTACCGCAATGACCGCCGTTGAGCAATTGGAGTGGGTCAAAAAGATGCAGACAGTCTGGGCAGATAATGCCGTCTCGGTGACCGTGTACTACCGCAAGGAAGAACTTGGGCTAATCAAAGAATGGCTAGAAAAGAATTACGACGATGGGGTCAAGTCGGTGTCATTCCTTTTGCACAGTGACCACAACTTCCCGCTTCCTCCGTACGAGGCATGCACAAAAGAGGCGTATGAAAAGATGCTGGCCAGCATTGACTTCAATGTGCCGTTGCAGCAGAAGTCGTTTGATGGTGAGTTGGACCTTGACAACTGCGCGACTGGGGCTTGCCCAATCAAGTAGTTATGGACGACCTGGCGAATATCGCTGGGGAATCCACATCAACTGGTTGCCAGTATTTACACAGACATATGGGACGCCATAAAAGCGTCTTCGTTCTGCTGGCTGTGAACATACGAGGTCCACAGGAATAGTTGTCTGAACCGGCGCTGGATTTACTACTGGAACTGTTGTTGTTGGTGCTTGAGGAACCGTTGTTGTGGTCGTTGGCGTCGGGGCAGCAGTTTCATCTGTGCGTGAATAAGCCAGTAGATTTACGCTTCCTGTTCCTATGTTGTAAACGGCATTCCGAGTCGCATTCTCAATAAGTTTTTGTTCTGCCTGCTGTTGGGTCATATTTGGATTTGCTTGCAAAAATGTTGCAATAATTCCAGTGACTATCGGGGCGGCATTCGATGTTCCGCTACTTGACCTATAGGTATTGGGTGGTCCAACCCATGCGCCGACAACGTCTGAACCTGGGGCAAAAATATCAACGCATGGCCCGAAGTTTGAATACGAGGCACGAGTATCTGCCATATCGATTGCTGCAACAGTGATTGCAGATGTCTCAGAGCCTGGGGAGTAGAGACAGGCATCGCGATTCTGATTTCCTGCGGCCGCGACAACAATCAATCCGTCAGCAATAAGAGAACGCACCGCTTCGTTGAGCGCTTCTGAGCGCGACATTCCAACACTCATATTGACGATTGAAGGAATGGTGTCGTCGTGATGTGCTTTAATCCAATCAATTGCTGTGTAAAGAGTTGCGCTTGACGAGTTCCCGTTGCTGCAATTCAGCACACGTACAGGAATAAGATTTACATTTTTGGCAACGCCATAAGTTTTTCCACCAATGATGCTGGCGGTATGGCTTCCGTGACCAGCACAGTCTTCCGTCCCGTAAGAGTCATTGATTACGCTCGTTCCTGGCAGAACACGGCCAACAAACTCTTCATGACTGGAATTAATCCCAGAATCAAAAACATATACATTTACTCCAGCACCCGTGAGGGTGTAGTTGTAGGTGTCATTGAGGGTCCATTCGCGTTGGTCTATGCGGTCAAGACCCCATGCTGGACGCCAGCCGTTATCATTTTGCAGCGGTTGAGAAACCACTGATGTTGCAGCAAAAAATAGTGACAATAGGTACTTCATTTGATTCACCTTTACGTGTGATTGAGGTAAATCAGTGTATCGGCGTTATTTGGTATTCACACACAAAATTGCAAAATGCCATTTCCAATGACCCACGATTGGCCACGGAATCCCGTTGTTGAGCCATCCGCGCATTTGCGGGCTTTGCGGGATTATCTCAAAGACATCGATTATTTCGCTAAAACCTGTAGCAGAAAGTAATTTAGCGACTCTGTCGTTATGACAGTTCCAGTGGTGGTGAGCACCGTCCCACCATTCATTTTCGCGCCCGGGCTGAAGATTCATATCTTGATGCTCTAGGGCAGCCATCAAAATATGTTTTGGCTCTTGCCCCATTGCGTATCTATCAATCGTTCTGAAGATGTCTGGACCGCAAACAAGGAATTGAGCATTCGGTTTTGCCACCCTTTTCATCTCGTAGAGAAATGCTGGAACCTCTTTCCATGGGATGTGCTCAAGGACATGCCCAAGGAACACGGCATCAAATGTGTCATCTTCAAAAGGGTACGGCTGGCCTGGTTCAACCTTTACATCTGGACGTGTAGTTTCATTCGCCCAAACGTCTGTGTTTACCCACCCCTCTGCGTAATGAGTTCCGCAGCCTGCGTTAAGAAATTTCATTTATTCTTTCTAGCAGCCCTTTTTCGTGATGAGGGTTTTCGAACTTGTTTTTGTGGAGCATGCCAAACGGTTTCATGATGGCTGATGGCCTCGCGGACCACATCAATCTTTTCCCCAAGTTTGTCAATTGATGCGGCGAGTTCGTCTTTTGCTGCATCAACCTTGTCGCCAAGGCGTCCATGGTCTTCGGCGTTTTTCTTGTATGCCCAAACTGCTGCGCCCCATGTCGCTGCAAATGCAAGTGTTACGCCAACATTTGTGTTGAGAAAGTCTCCAACGGTCATACTCACTCCACCTCGCAATCACAATTTTCACAGTGAACCATTTTGGCGGCAAAACAGAGCCCGCCAAGTGCACCAACGACGAGAGCGAGAATGGCTGTCAGATATTCACTCACTTGTTGTCTCCTCTGTCGGTTGTTCTTTGTTGCGACCGGTTGAAATCATTAGACCAGCGAGTGTGCCCGTAATAAAGGTGGCTACCGACGACAAAACCCCAAAGAACATTTTGTCATTTTCTGCCTGAGCGCCAATCGGCTGTGCCACGAACACAAGTGCGTAAAGAACGCCAAGTGTCGTAATTGTGAGAACTCCGCCAAGAATGCAACCAACAACAAATTTAAGTCTTGCATCTAGTTCCTCTGGAGTCAATCGCTGTTTATCTTTCATGACTCCTCCTCTATTGTCGGTGCGACGAACTCTCTCACAATCCGTCTGTAGGTGTTTACCACATTTTTAGTCCACGGAAAATCTCGGTCGGCTGTGTCGGCGGAAGCCCATTTGATTGAACCTGGTGG
>Ga0169931_10000394_pt1 | contig 71226 bp, 86 predicted proteins | sample Kivu_15m_20L_FD_129675 | JGI IMG/M metagenome (GOLD analysis project Ga0169931, IMG submission 129675) | Freshwater microbial communities from Lake Kivu, Western Province, Rwanda to study Microbial Dark Matter (Phase II) - Kivu_15m_20L... | ecosystem: Environmental > Aquatic > Freshwater > Lake... | reverse complement strand
TCGTGATCGTGATCGTGATCGTGCGCGTGCTCGTGTTCGTGCTCGCAGTGGCCGTGCTCGTGGTCGCAGGCGCTGTGGTCTTCCTGGGCCGTGCGCTGCTGCTCGGCAACGATCTTGTCGCTCTCGAACAGGCCCACGCTCAGCAGCAGCGGCAGGGGTACCTCCCCTTTCACCGACCGCAGGATGCGGGCGTCGGTTTTGATGCTGCGCAGCTGTGCTTCCAGGGCGTTCAGCCGCTCTTCGGCCACCAGGTCGCACTTGTTGAGCAGCAGCATGTCGCTGTACACGATCTGTGCCCGGGCTACCTCGCCCTCCAGCAGCTCGTCGCTGAAGTTTTCCGCATCCACCAGGGTGATGATCGAATCGAGCCGTGTGGCATCGCGCAGGTCGCTGCCCAGGAAGGTCATGGCCACCGGCAGTGGGTCGGCCAGGCCGGTGGTCTCCACCACTAGATAGTCGACCGGCTCGGGGCGATCCAGGATTCGATACACCGCGTCGAGCAACTCGCCGTTGATGGAGCAGCAGATGCAGCCGTTGCTCAGCTCCACCATGTCTTCGCTGGTGGCAACAATCAGGTCGTTGTCGATGCCGATTTCGCCGAACTCATTGACCAACACCGCCGTTTTCAGGCCCTGCTGGTTGCTGAGGATGTGGTTGAGCAAGGTGGTTTTCCCCGCCCCCAGAAAGCCGGTGAGGATCGTCACCGGCAGGGCCTTGGTGGCGGGGCTGGCGCTGGCGGTCATCGAATCGGGAGCTGCCGGGTGAATTGACCTTAGGAAGGGCAGGATCGCCCCTGGCTCAGAACTGGAAGCTGGTTTTGATCAGGGCGCCGACCTGGTTGCCGCCCCCCTGATTCCCACCGGGATTGTTGAGGTAGAAGATCGCCGGGGTCACCGAGATGGCATCGGTCACCTGCCACTGGTACCACCATTCCCAGGCCCAGACGCCCTTCTCCGTGTCGGCCCCGTTGCGGGTGGCTGTGGCAAAGGCCGGCTGGCCCACACCCATGCCAAAGCTGTTGCCGTCTGCCAGCACATCGCTCCACTGCAGGCCCACCATCCACGACTGGCTGGTGCGCAGATTCGTGCCTGAGCTGCGGTTGATGCCGTACCCGGCGCTGATTGACGGGATCCACCCGCTCTCGGCCGGCTGCCAGAAGCCGCTGATGCCAAAAGCATTGGTGCTGGCACCACCCTCTTCAATCTCGGCGGTGGTGAAGGGGGTGGCACCGGGCACACCCACGCCGCCATTGAGATAGGAGTAAATCGCCGCAAGGCCCCAGTTTTCCTGGCCATAGCCCAGCTGCACGGTGCTGGTGCCGGCTGAGGTGCTGGTGAACAGGCCCTGGCTGGAATCGGCTCCGTTGGCCGCTACGACATTCGCGCTCACACTCCAGCCGTTGTCTTGCCACCAGAGACCCAAGCCGGGGCCGAGGTTTTTGTTGTAAGCCAGTGGCGCCCCATTGAGGGTGAGGGCGTTGAGGATCGTGTCGCTGGGATAGGCGCTGGGCCAGAGGGCGAGCATGTCTTCCTGGCCCACGCGGCCGCCAAAGGTGGCGGTGAGCTGGCTGCCGATCGGGAACTGGTAGAAGAGCTTGTCGATGCCCAGCACATCGGGGCCACCCTCCTCCTGGAAGGCGATCTCCAGGGTGGAGAGCCCGCCACCGAAGGCATTGCGTTCGCCATCGAAGTTGCCGGCCCGCAGCACCGTGCGCAGCAGATCCTTGCCGGTGAAGCTGGTGTCGAGGTTGAGCTGCACGTCGTAGTTGAACGTGACCTGCTCACCGGCGGGGTTGTTGCTCACCCCACCCACCACAAAGGTGGCCAGGCCCGAAAGCTTGGTGGTGGTGGAGAACTGCTTAGCCGTCAGCTCGCCAACTTTGGCCTCCAGGCCATCGACGCGGCCCTTGAGCACAGCCAGTTCCTTTTCAAACTCAGCCATCAGGCGCTTGAGATCGTCGGTCACTTCGGTGACGCGGTCGAGGCAAGCGTTGAGCAGAGCAGCTGCTTCGAAGCGGGTCATGGCCCGGCCACCCTTGTAGGTGCCGTCGGGGTAACCACCAACGCAGCCGTAGCGCTCGATCAAGTTGCTGAGGGCTTGGTACGCCCAGTCGGTGGGGCGTAGATCGGAGAACTGGGCAATGCTGGTGACCTGCTCCTGGCTGCGCGCGTCGTGGTTGACGCGCTCAAGGTTGAGCTCGGTCGCCGCAGCCGCGACGGGCGCGAGCAGGGCCAGGACCGCCGTTGCAGTCAGACCTTGTCGGATCGATGCCATTTGCTTGGTCACTGAGGGCTGCGGATAGCCGTATAGCGGAACACGGTGAGAATAATAACGGTTCCCAATACATTCACCAGTCTGTGCGATCGGGCCTTCCGGCCTTGTTGTCCCCTTGTGTCAGCGAATTGCCTGCCAGCTTTGGATCAGGGTCTGTTGACTGGCCCGATCACAACGACCTCCGAGGCCATTCACGATCAGGCAGGTGTTGGCGCTGAGGGTGGCCACCAGGCTGCTGGTGGAGCCTTCGCCTGCCGGAGCCAGGCCGTCGGCCACCAAGGGCTCGGCCGATAGGGGAACGCCGCTGAGGGCGCTGATGCGCTCGAGAGCCTTGCTGGGCGGCAGTTGTTCACTGAACAGCATCGGAACCTGCTCCTGTTTGAGCTGCTTCACCACGGCCTGGAAGGCCTGGGGCCGGAGGTTGTCGCTGCTGCTCATGGAGTCGACCAGGGGCAGCTCCTGGAGCCCGTAGGCCCGCGCCAAGCTGGCGAAGGCGCGGTGCCCGCTGGCCAGGGGCCGGGCGACGGGGATGGTGGCCAGCTGCTGGCGGTTCCAGCGATCGAGCTGCCCGAGCACGGTTGTCATCGCCCGGGCTCGGGCGGCGATGCGAAGCCGTGCAGCGGGTTTGAGCTGCTCGAGCTGCTGAGCCACCAGCTGCACCATGGCGCTGGCTTGGCTGGGGTCGTGCCACACATGGGGATCCCGATCGCCGTGATCGTGTCCATCCCCGTGCGCGTGGCCATCGGCGTGCCCTTCCTCATGGTGGTCGCCGTGGCTGTCTTTCAGCGCTTTGAGCTCGGGGCTCCCTGGGACGGCCCGCTCGGCCACCGCCACCGCTTTGCTCTGGCCGGCCAAGGAGGGGGTCAGGCCATAGCCGTTGATCAGCACCAGCTGGGCCTGGCTGAGGTCGCGGCTCTGCTGCGGTGTCAGCCGGAACTGGTGAGGGTCGTCACCCGGTTGCAGCAGGCAGCTCACCTGCAGGTCGTCTGCGGCCAGGCGCTGGGTGATGTCGCAGAGCACGCCATCGCCGGCGATCACCTCGGGAGGAGGGGTGGCTCCGCAGCCGGTAAGGGCCAGGGCTAGGACAGCTCCAGCACCAGCCGTTGCTGCTCCCGCCAAAGCTGGCTGCGGAGTGCGTGTGCGCGGATGCACGGGCGCTTCTTGAGGCTTGGTCGGCATGAAGTGGCAGCGCTGACCCGCTACCGCAGCAAACCTGAACGATAATGGTTCTCAGTGCGACTGGTGTAGGACGGCTCGTTAGCGTTAGTGCCCCTGTGGCGATTCGGTGTCCCTCGAGGTGAGCCAGCTGCAGGTGCGCCGCGGCGGCGAGCTGGCCCTCGAGGGGGTGAGCTTTGTCCTCGAGTGCGGCAGCCTCACCGCCCTGGTGGGCCCCAATGGAGCCGGTAAGAGCACTCTGCTCCAGGCCATCGAGGGCCAGCTGCCGATCGCGGCTGGCACGATTCGGCTGGATGGTCTGGCTCTTACCCCAGCCTTGGTGCGTCAGCAGTTGGCCCTGATGCCCCAGCGCGGCGAAATCGCCTGGCATTTCCCGATCACGGTGCGCGAGCTGGTGGCCCTGGGGCGGATGGCGGCCCAGCGGCCCGGCTGTTGCGATGTGGAGGCGGCCTTGCAGCGGGTGGGCCTGGCGGGCTTGGCGGGCCGGCGCCTGGATCAGCTGTCTGGCGGCCAGCAGCAGCGGGCCCTGCTGGCCCGCACCCTCGTGCAGCCAGCTCGGGTGTTGTTGCTCGATGAGCCCTGCGCCGCCATCGATCCCCCCTCCCGCACGGAGCTGCTGAAGGTGATGGGGCAGCTGCGCGATGCCGGCCTCACCCTGCTGGTGAGCAGCCACGACTGGGGCCACGACCTCGATGCCTACGACCGGGTGCTGGTGCTCGATCGCTGCCTGCTCGCCGATGGCACCCCCCAACAGGTGCGCCAGGCCCTGGGCGATCTGCGGGTGGGCAACCACTGCTGCGGCTGAGCCACCCAGCTGCGGCTGAGCCACCCAGTTGCGGCTGAGCCACCCAGTTGCGGCTAGGCGCTCTGGCGTTCTTGGCAGGCGCGGCACAGTCCGAAGAATTCCAGGGTGTGGAACAGCAGCTGGAAGCCGGCGGCCTGCTCGCCCTTCAGCGCCACGTTGTGCATCGGGCACTGCTCCAGCACCACGGAGGTGCCGCAGTCGACGCAGGTGAGGTGGTGCTCGTCGCGCTCGGTGGGCGCGAACAGGGCCTCGCCGCTGGGCAGGTGACGACAGCGAATCAGGCCCCGCTGCTGCAGCTGGCGCAGGTGCCGGTACACCGTCGCCAAGCCCATGGGCTGGGGCCCCTGGCGCAGCAGGGCATGGAGGTCCTGGCCGGAGAGCTCGCAGCTGGCCTGGCGCAACGCGGCCAACAGGAGCTGCTGGCGGTCGCTTGGGGCGGCAACCTGGGTGGACATGGCCGGGCCAGCTGCGGCGGAGTGCGCTGATCCTATGGAGACTCTCTGGTGGCTGCTGCCTCTGTTGCTGGCCCTGGTGATCGGCGCCCTCTGCCCCCTGGCCGGCACCCTGCTGTTGGTGCAGCGGCGGCTGTTCCTGGCCAACCTCGTGTCCCACGCGGTGCTGCCGGGCCTGGCCCTGGCGGTGGCCCTGCGGCTCGATCCCGGCCTGGGCGGGGTGATCAGCGGCGTGGCTGGCGCCCTGTTGGCGGAGCGCCTCAGCCGCCGGGATCGCCCGGGCCAGGCGGGCGATGAGGCTGTGCTCAACACGGTGCTGGCTGGTTTTCTGGGGCTCGGGGTGCTGATGATTCCCCTGTTGCAGATCCGGGTGGATCTGGAGGCGGTGCTGTTTGGCGATCTGTTGGCGGCCGGGCCGATCGATCTGCTGCGCAGCCTGCTGGCCCTGGCCGCCGTGCTGCTGCTCTTGGCCTTTCGCTACCACCACTACGTGTATCTCGGGGTCGATCCCCTCGGCGCCGCCAGCGCCGGCCTGCCGGTGCAGCGGTTGCGGCTGCTGCTCACCCTGGTGACCGCCTTCACGGTGGTGAGTGCCATGACAGCGGTGGGGGTGGTGCTGGTGATTGCCCTGATGGGCGCCCCGGCCCTGGTGGCCCTCGGCGGGGCCGCCAGCCTGCGCCAGGCCCTTGGGCGCTCGGCCCTTGTGGGGTTAGCCCTCAGTGGGGCTGGATTTGTGTTGGCGATCCAGCCGGCGGTCAACCTGCCGCCGGGCCCCCTGATCGGAGTCCTCTGCATGGGGCTGTTGCCGATCGCCGCCCTTCAGGCCCAGTGGTTGTTAGCCCGCGGCTAACCACAGGGCCAGGCGCACCGGCTTGGCCTGGGGGCGCAGCTCCAGCGTGGTGGCCTCGATCAGCACGGGCTGGGCCGCCCCGGTGGTCCGGACCCGGGAGCGCAGGGTGAGCAGCAGCTGCTGACTGCTGGGATCAAACAGCAGCGGTGCCCCGGGCTCCACCTCCCAGCCCGTGAGCGCCCGTTGCTGGAGCAGCTGGCTGCGGCGATCCAGGGCCAACAGCTGGGGGTGGGATCCCCGGGCCCAGTCGCTGACCACCAGCCACACCCGCTCGCCGCCCCGGTCGCAGGCACTGGCCAGCACGGCTTCGCCGCCGATCCAGAGCTGCCGTGGCGGTTGGCCGGGCTCCACCAGCTCCAAGGAGCGCCGGTAGTCGGGCCAGTGCCGCACCAGCAGGGCCCGACCGCTCACCGGACAGAAGCTGCTGAGCTCCCGGCTCCCCGGCAGCACCTGGCGCCGGCTGGGCTGCCCCGGCAGGTTGTGCAGGGTCAGGCCCTCCAGTTCGGGCACCACCACCCCTCCCCCCTCCGGCAGCAGCTGCATCGGGCCAGTGGCGCTTTGGGGGATGGCAACCTCTCCCCCCTGCACGCGGCGCAGCACCGTGGTGCCTGGACCCAATGCTGCGGTGGCCGACTGCACCAGCAGATCGCCCCGCTGGTTGCTGCTCAGGTGGGCAAACAGCAGGGGGGTGCTGCTCAGCGGCTGGAGTTGGCCGGCCCGGGGTTCGGACAGCGCCTGGGGTGCGCGCACCAGATTGCGTTGCTGCAGCGGCAGCAGCCACAGCTGGTGAGAGCCCTGGTCGTTGCCGCTGAGCAGGGCCACCCCGGAGCCGTTGCCGAGCGGCATCACCTGGGCCAGCTGGGGCCACACCGGCGTCAGCGGCTGCCAGCTCCCATCGCGCCGTTGCAGCTGCAGTTGCTCGCCGCCGGGCACGGGTACCACCGCCAGCAGGCGCGGCCGGGGGTCCCAGCGCCAGCGCTGGCGTGGCAGGGGCAGGTTGCGGCGGTCGACGCCGGCCAGCAATAGGGTCAGGGGGCTGGAGATCGTCTGGCCCGGCCGCAGCAGCAGGCGCAGGGGGTTGCCCTCCCCCAGCCAGCGCCAGGCCAGCCGTGGTTCGAGGGCGCTGGAGTGCTCGAGGCTGGCGCGCTGCATCGGCCTGCTGAAGCGCAGATCCAGGGCCGCCGGCCCCGAACTGGCGCTCGAAACCTGCAGCTCCAGCAGCCGGGGTGGGCCCTGCAGCAGCAGCTGTTGCTGCAGGGCCGCCAGCCCAAGCCCGCCTGCCAACACCAGCAGCACCTGCTTCGTTGCCTGGTTCATGGCGTTGCCCGGCTCATGGCTCGAGGGGCCGGCGGGGCCGGGGGATGGGCCTGATCTGCTCGGCCATCACCACGCTGCGGGCCTGGCCGTTGTGCTCCTCCATCGCCATGGTGCCCTGCACCGCCAGCCACTGATCGGCCCGCGGCTTCTGGCCCGCTGGCCAGCGCACGGGCAGCCCCACCGGCGTGGCATCGGCCAGGCAGCAGCGCACGAGCAGCCGGGCCAGCTGGGGTTGGTCGTTGTCCTGGGGCCACACAAACCCGCTAATGCGCACCGGATCTCCCGCGTAGAGGCTGGGGTCGGGCTGGCTGCGCAGCAGCCGCACCCAGTCGGTGAGGGTGCGCTGGGCCGGCGGCAGCACGAAGCTCAGCTCCGCCTCCTCGCCCAGCTCGGCCGGCCGGTTGGCGGCCAGGTCGCTGAAGGAGGGGTTGGGCGGGATCGCCAGCATCAACAGGGCGATGGCGATGCTCAGCCCTATGGCGAGCTGTGCGGAACGCGGCGTGGACGGCCGCCGACCCGGACCGATGGCCAGGTCACGGTCGGCCTTCAGCACCAAGCCGGCGAGCACCAGCAGGGCCACGCCGCTCAGACCCACCAGCGGGTGGAAGACGCCGTTGAGCAGCAGATCCAGCCGCCCGCTGAGGGTGCTACCCAGTAGCACCGCTCCCCACAGGGCCAGGGCGAGGGCGCGCATCACAGCAGCACCAGGTTGACCCACTGGCCCAGCACCAGCACGGCCACGGTGGCGGCCGCGGCGGTGATGGCGATGGCCCTGGGCTGGAGCAGCACCCGGAACAGGCCCAGCAGCTTCAGATCCACCACGGGGCCCAGCACCAGAAAGGCCAGCAGGGCCCCGGGGGTGACCTGGGCGGCAAAGCCCAGGGCCAGGAAGGCATCCACGCTGGAGCACACCGACACCACCACTGCCAGCAGCATCAGGCTCAGCACCGACAGGGTCGGGGCTTCCCCCACCGCCAGCAGCCAGCTGCGGGGCAGCAGGGTCTGCACCGCGGCGGCGATGATGCAGCCCAGCACCAGCAGGGCCGCCAGATCCAGAAATTCGCGGCTGCCGTGTTGCAGCACCTCCTGCAGCGGCGGGCGGGTCGGCTGGGCCGGCAGCGGCGGGGGGGGCACCGTTCCCACCAGGCCGGTGCGACGCTCCAGCAGTCCCACCGCTGCCAGCGGCTGGCTGAGCCGCCGTTCCTCCAGCAGCACCGGGTCAAGCAGGGCCGTCTCCGGCAGCAGCCGCAGCACGCTCGCCAGCAGCAGGGCCAGCAGCAGGGCTCCGGCGGGCCGGGCTGCCAGCAGCCAGGGTTGGTTGGGGAAAGCGGCCCAGGTGCTGGCCAGCACGATCGGGTTCAGCACCGGAGCGGCGAACAGAAAGCCCAGGGCCGTGCCCAGGGGGGCACCGCCGGCGAGCAGCCGCCGCGCCACCGGCACGTTGCCGCACTCACAGGCCGGCAACGCAAAACCCAGGGCGGCTCCGGTGAGCGGACCCAGCAGGGGATCCCGCGGCAGCTTGCGCAGCCAGGCGCCGCCGGGGGCGAGCCAGCGGGCCAGGCTGGCGATTCCCACCCCGATCAACAGAAACGGCAGGGCCTCAATCAGCAGCCCCTGAAAAATGGCCCAGGCGGTGGCCAGTCGCTCCAAGGTTGGCTTGGGGAAGGCCCGCAGACCTTGGCATAGATGGAGGTCACTTGGCTGGTGTGGCCCTGAACCAATCCGGCACCGCCGCGTAGCAGGCAGCGTTTTTTTCGTTTTCGCGGGCCTCCACCTTCCAGCAGCAGGTGCGTCCCCCATCCCGGGCCTGCAGCAAGGCGTTGGCCCAGGTCCACACCAGTTGGGCACTGGCTTCCATGCCCACGTTGTCCATCACCCGTAGGTCGAGGGCGCCCTGGTCGTGCAGGGCCTGCCACTGCTCCAGCAGAGGGTCGTCGGCATTCACCAGAAAGGTGTGGTCGAATTGCTCGGCTAGCTGGGTCTGCAGGGCGCCGAGGCTGGAGAAATCCACCACGAAGCCGTGGGCATCGAGGCCGGTGGCCTCAAACCAGCAGGTGAAGCTGCGGCTGTAACCATGCACGAAGCTGCAGTGGCCCGGGTGGCGCCACTGGCGGTGGCAGCAGGGATACCCGCTGAAGGTCTTCGAGCAGGTGAAGGCGGCGGTCATCCCCTGGGTCAGCGAGTGGTGCGGGAGAATCGGGATCGATGGATAGGCAGTCCGTGAAGGCATCATTTCAGGCCTCGGATCCCGGAGGATCCACGGCCGCCCTGCTCGCGAGCCTGCAGTTCAACGAGGCCGGCCTGATCCCCGCCGTGGCCCAGGACTGGCTGGATGGTGCCGTGCTGATGGTGGCCTGGATGAACCGCGAGGCGATCGAGCGCACCCTGGCCAGCGGGGAGGTGCACTACTGGAGCCGCACGCGGCAGGAGCTGTGGCACAAGGGCGCCACCAGCGGCCACTTTCAGAGCCTCAAAGGTCTGCGCTACGACTGCGACGCCGATGTGCTGCTGCTCACCATTGAGCAGCGCGGCGATGTGGCCTGCCACACCGGCGCCCGCAGCTGCTTCTACGTCAACGGCCCCGAGCCTCCTGCAGATGTGTGCACCGAGCTGATGCGGGTGATCGAGGGGCGCCGCGATGTGCCTGAGCCCGGCAGCTACACCAACAAACTTCTGGAGGGAGGCGACAACCGCATCCTCAAGAAAATCGGTGAGGAGAGCGCCGAATTCGTGATGGCCTGCAAGGACGACAACGCCGCCGAGATCGCCGGCGAGGCGGCCGACATCGTCTTCCACCTGCAGGTAGCCCTGGCCCACCACGGGGTCAGTTGGCGCCAGGTGCAGCAGGTGCTGGCCCAGCGGCGGGGGGCACCGCGGCGGGATTGACTGCGGCGGGAGTGACCGTGGCGGGAGTCGCGACTCCAGGCGCCGCGAGCCCCGGTTGGGCCTGCAGCCAGCGCAAGGTCGCCCGGTCGCGGGAGCTGAGCTCCAGCACCGGCTGGCTGCCGGGGATGGCGGCCAGAGCATCGCCGGGCTGATCGCTGTGGCCCCAGAGCCCAAAGGCGTGGCCGAGCTCATGCAGGGCCGTGGCTTGCATGGCCTGCAGTCCCTGGCCGGGGCTGAGTTGCACGGTCACCTGGGGTTCGATCTGCCATGGGCCGGCGGGTTGCCCCGGCTCGCCCCGCCTCACCTCCACCAGCGTCAAGGTGGCGCGGCCATGACTGGCCCGCTTGTTCTGCACGGGCGGTCTGCGCCTGAGGAGCTGAACCTGGGCGCGGGCGGTGTCGGCCACCACCGTGATCGGCAGGTTTTGCTGCCAGCTGGCCAAGGCCCCATCCACCGCCTGACGCCAGCGGCCATCCCACAGGGCTGCTGGCCCCTCGCTGGCACCGGGCTCAATCCAGACGCACCAATGGTTCAGGCGCGGCCAGCCCAGGGGTGTGGGTTTGAGGAGGTGGCGGTAGTCGGCGGGGCTGGGGGGCGGCACGTCAGGCGCGAGCGGTGGCGCCATGGGTGTGGCACCTCCTGCCCTGGCAAGAGTCACGGCACGTTGCGCCTGCAGCGTTGGGCAGGGATCGGGCAGTGCAGGGGCCGACCAGGCTGCTCGGGCCAGGCCGCCGAGCAGCCCGGCCAGGAGGGCAACGCCGCCAAGCCCCCCCATCAGGCGGCCGGCAGCCCCACACCGCGGGCCATCAGGGTGGCCAGCAGGGGCACCAGAGCGAAGCCCACCAGTTCGATGTTGAGGATCCAGCCCAGGCGATTCGCCAGGGGTTCGCTCACCTGGGGCAGTTCGCCCTTGCGCAGGGGGATGGCCCAGAGGATGTAGGTGATCGTGGGGTAGAGCGACAGTCCGCCCACGCTCAGATAGAGACCCACCTTCCACCAGAACAAGGGGTTTTGCGTATAGAACTCTGAACCCTGGCCGAAGTACAGCACCCGCAGGATGCCGCTGCCCAGCAGGGCCAGGGCCGCCAGCCCGTACACCACATCGGTGATCACCATCAAAGTGGCATCGGCTTTGCTGGGGTTGGGCTTGATCAACCGCCGCTCCAGCACCAGGGCGCCGAAGCAGAGCATGAAGCTCAGGTAGTGCACGTAGGCCACGCCCGCCCGGGAGAGCACGTCAGGGGGGATCGCGGCAAAGCCGGACATGGGGTGTAGGCAATGGCTCGCAACGGTAACTGCTGGCTCGGCTCCCCTGCTGTGCGCGATGGGGCGTGATCGATGCAGCGGTTGTTGCTGTCGCCGTTGCTGGCATCGTGAAATCCGCAGCCTTTGTGAAAACCGCACAAGGCGTGAAATTGGGAAGGAAGGTTGAAAGTTGGAAGCTTTTCTGCTGGTTGGTTTCTGGTTGCACATTGCCCTTAGGTTCAATTCACTGCATGCGTGAACCATGGCGAGCTCTTTGAGCGCCTTTCTCGGTGAGATCGGTCGGCATCAGTTGCTGACTCCAGACCAGGAACTCACCCTGGGCCGAAAGGTGCAGGCGATGGCGGAGTTGCAGGAACGCTGTCGTGACGCCGGAGGATCCGGACCCGCCTGTGATTTCAACGAGTTGGAGCGCCGCACGCTCAAAACGGGTGAACGGGCTAAAAATCAGATGATTACGGCCAATCTGCGGCTGGTGGTCAACCTGGCCAAGCGCTATCAAAACAAGGGTCTGGATCTGTTGGATCTGATCCAAGAAGGCACCTTGGGTCTCACCCGAGCCGTGGAGAAATACGACCCCACCCGTGGCCACCGATTCAGCACCTATGCCTATTGGTGGATTCGTCAGGGGCTCAACCGTGCCCTATCCACCCAGAGCCGCACCATTCGTATTCCCGTCAATGTGAATGAAAAACTGACCAAATTGCGGGCAGCCAAAGCCCGTTATCTCCAGGCCAATGGCACGGCTCCCCGGCCGTCTCATCTGGCCCAGATCCTGCAGTTGCCCTTGGCCGAGGTGGAGGAGCTGCTGGGCTGCGAACTGCGCAGCATCACCGTCAGTCTTCAGGGGGTGGTGAAGTCGAAGTCGGACCCCTCCGAATTGGTGGATGTGTTGCCCAGCCCAGAGCTGCCGCCGATGGAGCGCGCCGAGCTGGCGGAGCGCACCGCCACGGTGTGGACCCTGCTGGATCGCGCCAACCTCACCCCTAAGGAGCGCACCGTGGTGATGCTGCGCTTTGGTCTCGATGGCAGCCATGAGTGGCGCACCCTGGCCGAGGTAGCCCGTCAGCTGGAGTGCAGCCGCGAGTATTGCCGCCAGGTGGTGCAGCGGGCCCTGCGCAAGCTGCGGAAAACCGGTATCGACAGCGGTTTGGTGGAAGTTGTTTAGCCGCCGTTGGAGCGTTGAATGGAAGGGTTGGCTGCTGAGCTGCCCGTGACGGATTCCGTGAATGCCGCTTCCGTCGATGCCGCCCCTGTCGATGCCCAGGTGCTCGAGAGCACCGTAGTGGATGAGGCGGTGTTGCTCAAATTGCTGCGTCGTGCCGGACGCACCCTGGCCCGACCAGCCCTGGAATGCCTGGAGTTGCTGCTCGATCCCCAAACGCCGGCCTCGGCCAAGCTCACGGTGTTGGCGGCCCTCACCTACCTGTTGGTGCCCCTCGATCTGATTCCCGACTTCATCCCCGCCGCGGGTTTCAGTGATGATCTGGTGGCGCTTACGGCCCTGCTTGGCCTCTGCACCCGTCACCGCACCGATGCGATTCGGCTGCGGGCCCAGCGCAGACTGGATCGTTGGTTCCCCCTGGATCGCTGACGGCGATGGCTACCCTCACCAGCAACGAGCTTGAGGATCTGCAGACCTTCCTCAAGGATTGGTTGCGCCATACGGGCCGCACCCAAGCGGATCTGCGGCGCGCCCTGCAGGCGGGCTCGATCCGAATGCCGGTGCTGCTGGAGGTGCTGCAACGCACCTACAGCCGCGATGGCCTGCCGGGGCTGGCCGACCAGCTGTGCCGGGTGGAAGAGCTTTGGCAGAGCGAAGACGGCACCGGTGGGCCGGATGCCCCTGGCCTGCCCGGGCTGGAGGCTTCCCTGGGGCAGTTGGAACTGCTGTTGCAGGAAATCCGCCAAGACCAACAACCTTGAGGTTTCCCGGTCAAAGTGCGGTGATGTCCTTGTTCTCCGCGATGCAGCGCACCGGCACTTTCTGGCCGTCTCTGGCGGCCTGCGGTTCGATCGGCCTGGCCTGCGGCCTTGGCGTGTCCCCCGCCTGGGCCCAGGCCGAGAGTTTCCTGGTTGGCCCTGGCAGCTCCGTGGGCCCTTCCACCAAGGTGAAGCCCAAAAACTGTGTCACCGGTCCGGATGGATCGATCACCTGCGACACCCAGCTGGAAAACTCACCCAGCGACACCCAGGCGCGTCCTGTGTACGAGCAGTTCAAGAACTAGGTGCCTCCGGGGATGACCAAATTGCGCAGGCTGCTTCAGGACGCCAACTATCTCTTCCTGATCGACCGCAGCGAGCAGGCCCTGGCCAAGATCCTCGGGTTGGTGCTGCTGGTGGTGATGGTGGCGGCCACCGTGCAGTTGATCGGTGCAGTGGCCCTGGCGCTTGTGCAGCCGGAGACCCCTTGGCTTGGCAGCAAACTCAACCTGGTGCTGGGGGATCTCCTCACCCTGTTGATCGCCCTGGAGGTGCTGCAGAACATCACCTCCTATCTGCGCCGCCATGTGGTGCAGATCGAGCTGGTGTTGCTCACCGCCATGACCGCCGTGGCACGGAAGGTGATCGTGCTGCCCCCGGGTGCCGAGAGCAAGCCCCAGCTGCTGGCCGGGCTCGGGGTGGCTGTGCTGGCCCTGGCCGCTGCCTACTGGCTGGTGCGCAGCCTCAGCCTGCGCAAGCCTCCTGCCAGAACAGGGCCAGCCATACGGAGCCAGGAGCGGGATCTGTAGCGGCCACCCGATGACGCTGGTGGGCCGGAATCAGCAGGCTGTCGCCGCGGCAGAGCTCCCGCTGATGGTCCTCTCCGTCGAATTCCAGCCTGGCGCTCCCCTGGAGCAACATCACCCATTCATGGTCGCGCTGGTCGTACCAGAAGCCCGGTGGGCTTGAAGCCTGACAGGAATGGATGCGCTCCAGCCGCCAGGTGGGCTGCTCGACCAGCACGGTGATGCATTCTTCGCCCGCCGGCGGGCAGCCTGCGGCCAGCAGGTTGTCGCCCGCGGCAGCAGGGGGATCGGTTTCTCCCCAGCGCCGGCCGATTTCGAATCCCCGGCTGCGGGCCAGGGCCACCACGGCATGGTGATCGCTGCAATCGCGCAGCGCCCGCCGCAGGATTGGATCGACCTCGCTGAGGGCCACAAAGGCATTCAGCTGGCGCACCTTCTCGAGAAATTGCTGCAGCTGGGCTTCAGCCACCGGTGGTTTTTACCTCGTTGGTTGCCACCCCGTCGGGGGATGGGCTCAGGGTCTTGATCATCCGCCATCGTTGGAAGGGCTCTCCGGCAAAGATCACGGTTTCCTCTGCCTCGATGCGCCAGCCGAGGCGCAGCAGCAAAGGTTTCGACAATTGACTGGCTTCGGTGCGCCACTGGCGACAACCCTGTTGCCTGGCATAGAGCTCAAGGGCCCGCACAATGGCGCTGCTGCGGCCTTGCCGGCAGGAGCGTGCGCGGCAGTACAGCAACGACAGCCGATCGACGGGGTCGAGTAGTCCAAAGGCCTCAATGGCTGCTGGGCTGGTCTCGCTGGTGGCCTCGCCGTGTTGGTCGACTTCCCCGCAGCTGGCGAAGCCATATCCACGCTGCAGCGCTTCTTGGATGGCGTTGCTGGTGGTGGGGTGGTTGGACCAGGCCGCAATCTGGACCGGGGTGTACAGGCCTTGGGCCTGGCTGATCACCGCGTCGCGATACACAGCAGCCACCTGATCAAGGTCGCTCGGATGCAGCACACGCAGGCTCTCCATCCATCTCACCACCTCGGTGTGCTTTCTATCACTGCTCTCCGCCGTGCCATTGGAAGTGCGCTGAATCTTCTGGCGTTGATTTGATCGGTAAAGCTTGGCAGCTGCTGTTAATGCTGTACATTCTGGATGTAATCACCTTGGGAAATCCCCTCCCATCCCACCCAACCCCTAAATCGATGCTCACTGGATCAGAACTGCTGGCCAAGGTCAAAGAGCTTGGCGATGTGGGCAAGTCGGAGATCGTCCGGGCTTGCGGGTATGTCTCCAGCAAGAAAGACGGCGGCGAGCGCCTCAATTTCACTGCCTTCTACGAGGCTCTGCTGGATGCCAAGGGTGTCGAGCTTGGCGGCACTGGCAAGGTTGGCAAGGGCGGTCGCAAGCTCAGCTATGTGGCCACCGTTCAGGGCAACGGCAACCTGTTGATCGGCAAGGCCTACACGGCCCTTCTCGATCTCAAGCCCGGCGATGAATTTGAGATCAAGCTCGGTCGCAAACAGATCCGTCTGATCCCCGCCGGCGCCACCGACGAAGACGAAGAGTGAGCGTTGGCTTCGGCCGATCGGCCTCTTGCCAGATCACTGACGACAGATCCCCCCGGCTTGTCCGGGGGTTTTTTTTGGCTGTGCTTGCCGCCGTGGGCGCACACTGGAACCAGCGATGACGGAATGGGCGTGGTGGTGCAGAGCGGATGGGATGGCGGAGACCAGCGGGCTGTGCTTCGCCCCGATGGGCTGGTTGGCGCACCTCTCTTGAGGGCGGTGTTTCTGGCCGTGCTGCTGGTACTACTGACGGCCATGGTGCTCATGGGGGCGATGCCGGCCCGGGCAGACCTTGCGGGCCCCGATGGAGGCGAACTATTTGCAAATCACTGCGCGGGTTGCCATGTGAATGGCGGCAACATCATTAGCCGCGGCAAAACCCTGCGGCTCGCCGCCTTGGAGCGCAATGGCATCCACGATGCCCAGCGGATTGCCGCCATCGCCGCCGTGGGGCTCGGACAGATGTCGGGCTACGGGGGCGTGCTCGGAGACGGCGGACCGGAGGCGGTGGCCGACTACGTGTGGCAGCAGGCCCAGTTGGACTGGCCGCGGGCTTGAAAGCAGTTTAGAAGGCCTGAATCCAGGGGTACACCTTCACGTCGGTCCAGATGCCTTGGCGCCAGTAGATGTCACCTTTCACCAGGGTTTCCACCTGTTCCAGACTGTCGGCTTCATAGATGCCGAACACGTGGGTGCTCCCTTCGGTTGGGCCCAGGGTGATCAGGGTGCCGGCGTCCTTGAGCGTTTGCAGCCCAGCCAGGTGCTCCTCCCGATAGGGGGTGCGCTTGTCGAGCGCGTTGTCGCAGTAGGTACCCCAGAGCACGAAGCGCATGGTGGTGGTGATCGGTCGCGCCTGAGGTTACGGGTGCCACGCCACAGGTGTCTTGGCAGTGGTATTAGATCTGGTGCATTGCTTTCTGGATGTTCATGCTGCGCCGCTCTCTTGGCCTTGGTGTTGTGTTGGTGGTCGCCGGCTTCGGTCTCGCTCCCGCTGGCGCCCTGGCTGGAGACAACATGATGGATCAGATGGTTCGCAAGTACTGCCTCAAGGCCATCAATGATGAGGTGAAGGCATCCGGCAAGCCGGCTCCCGAGGGGATGCAGGATTTCACCTGTGACTGCGCGGTGCAGCAGATGAAGAAGCGCCAGTCGATTGACGTGGCCAAGACCACCTGCAAAAACCAGGCAGCCGCCAAATACAACCTTTGACCACCTCTGGTCGGATGGAGCGGGGGCTCCGGGGGCTCAGCCCGGTGATCCCCAGCGCCCCATGAACGGCCAGCGCACCGTCAGCGGAGCCCTGCCGGCGTCCGACCAGAGGGCGGACAGCTCTGCCTGAAGAGCGGGCAGGGGATCGATGCCGGCTTCCCGGCTGCGCTGCACCGCCGACCAGGTGCCGATATGGGCGATCAGCTCGCTCAGGGTCCAGTGGCGTTCAATCCAGAGCCCGGTTGGAAAGGGCCACTCCTCGCCGGGGAAGGTCAGGCCGGCGTAGGACTGCTCCACCCAGTGCCGTTCGGCCGGCCACCAGGTTGCCAGGGTGCCGTTGTGGAAGGCATCCAGAGGGGTCTGGAGCCGTGCCTCGGGCAACTGCAAGGGCAGGTAGCCGATCCAGGCCATCACAGCTCCCGGTTTGCACACCCGCCGCACTTCGGCGTTGAAGGGCTCGCCGGCGAACCAGTGCACCGCGGCGGCCACCAGCACCCCGTCCAGGCTGGCATCTGCCAGGCCGCTGGCGGTGGCATCGGCCTGTTGGTAGCGGATGCGGGGGTGGGGGCTGGCCGCCGCCAGCTGGGCGTCGCTGGCGTCGGTGGCGATCACCCTGGCACCAGCGTCGGCTAGATCCACCGAGGCCTGGCCGCAGCCGCAGCCGCAATCCCACACCAGGGGATTGGTGGGGAGACGGGCCAGGAAGGCGTCGTAGAAGCCTGCCGGGTAGGTGATCCGGTGGCGGGCATAGGCGGCTGCCACGGCGCCGAACCAGTTGCTGACCTCACTCATCGCCGCTGCAGCACCAGGATCCGGTTGTTCGCCGGCATGGCTACATCGGCCAGGGGCTCGAGGCCGAGGCCTTGGGCCTGTTCCACCAGCGCCAAGGCGTCGCGCACCCCCATGGCCGGATCGAGGCTGCGTAGGTGCTGGTCGAAGGTGGCATTGCTGGAGGCGGTGTGCACGCCTCCGTCGTGGAAGGGGCCATAGAGCAGCAGCAGCCCACCTGGGCGCAGCACGCCCGCCGCGCCGGCCAGCAGCCGGGGCACGGCCGCCGCCGGCATGATGTGGCAGGTGTTGGCGCTGAACACCGCATCGAAGCTCTGGCGCGGCCACTGCCCAGCGTCCGTGACATCCAGGGCGATGGCGGGTGGCAGCTTGGGGCTCAGGACGTCCAGCTGGGCCTGCAGATCCATGAGGCTCGCCTGGCGCTCACTGGCCTGCCAGGTGAGGCCGGCGATCTGCTGGCAGAAGTAGGCGGCATGTTGGCCGCTGCCCGAGCCGATCTCCAGCACCTGGGCACCGGCAGGCAGCCACTCTTGAAGCACCGCCAGAATTGGGCCCTGGTTGCGCTCGCAGGCGGGGGAAAACAGCACGCGGTGAGCGTTCAGGTGTCGAGGCCTGCGCGCAGTTCTGCGCAGAAGCGCCCGGCTGCGGCGGCTACGTCGGCCTGCTGCGCATGGGCTTCGGCCATTACCTTCACTAGGGCGCTGCCCACAATCGCGCCATCGGCTCCCCAGTCGCGCACCTGGCGGGCTTGCTCGGAGCCGGAAATGCCAAAGCCCACGGCCACCGGCGTGTCGCCCTGAGCCTTGAGTTGGCCCACCAGGGTGCCCACCCGCGACTCCAGGTTGGTGCGCACGCCCGTCACGCCGGTGACGCTCACCAGATAGGTGAAGCCGCGGCTGGCGTGGTGGATCCGGGCCAACCGTTCGGCAGGGGTGGTGGGGGCCACCAGCAGCACCAGATCCAGGCCCGCAGCGGCCGCGATCGCCGAGAGCTTCTCCGCTTCCTCCAGGGGCAGGTCGGGCACCACCAGCCCGGCGGCTCCCGCGGTAGCGGCGGCGGCGCAGAAGGCCTCCATGCCCCGGTTGAGCAGGGGGTTGCTGTAGGTGAACAGCACCACCGGCATGCTGAGCTCACCCTTGAGGGAGCTGAGCATCTCCAGCACCCCTGCTGGGGTGGTGCCGGCCTTGAGTGCTCGGCTGGCAGCCGCCTGGATCACCGGACCGTCGGCCAGGGGGTCGCTGTAGGGGATGCCCAGTTCCACCAGGTCGGCACCATGGGCCTGCAAGGCCAACAGGCTGGCCCGGGTGCTGGCCAGATCGGGATCGCCCGCCATCAGAAAGGGCATTAGGGCGCAGCGGCCCTGTTGCCGCAGGGCGGTGAAGCGCTGCTGAATCGGAGTGGGGGCGGCAGTCACAGCAGCAGCGGCAGTCACGGCAGCGGAAGGGGCTTTGACCCGTGAGCCTATGCCTCGCCCTGGGGGGCTTCCGGCAGTTGGCCCGTTTCCCGCAGCAGCCGCTCCTGCTCTTCAGGGCTGAGGGACTCAAACTTGCGTTGCAGTTCCTCGGTGGTGAAGGCGTCGTAGGCCTCGCGGTACTCCCGGCGTTGCTGAATGAAGGTCATCTGGCCGGTGACCACCCGGAACAGATAGCTGCCGGTCCAGGCGAGCACCAGCACCATCAACAGCGCTGAGGCAGCGATGCCAGCCGAGAAGCCCTCAAACCCGCCGAACTGAAACAGCGCATAACCCAGGCCCCCCAGAGCGAAGACCCCCAGGGCGAGTAGCAGGGCCTTGCCGTTGGTCATGGGTTCAACCCTCGCCCTGGCCTGCCATGCGCAGATTGATGAACGGGGCAAACAGGATCAGGCCAGGGAAAAACAAGAACACCAGGCCGTAGACCCCGAAGCGCTCCAGCTTGCCCATCACGGTCCAGCGCTTGATCATCCAGGCGTAGAGCAGCAGAGGGACGGCCACCAGGTAGGCGCCGCCCAGCACGACGTAGGCCGCCAGCACCAGCAGCGTGTCCGGGGAGATGGAGGAGAGCAATCCGGGCAGCGGCACAGTGGGACTGTGGAATGCATTGAATTTAGGATGCCCAGGCCGGGGGCATGGCGGAATTGGTAGACGCAGCGGACTTAAAATCCGCAGACGGCAACGTTGTGGGGGTTCAAGTCCCCCTGCCCCCACTGGCCCTGCCCTGAATCCCTGCCCCTGCAGCCGCAGACCATGCCCTGATCCTGGCGGCACTGGTTGGGTTGGGATTCGGTCTAAGATCTCCACAACCGGCAGAAGCCGGCGGGCTGCAGAGCCCGCGCAGGCCGGAGCAAGCACCATTTATCCCCTGCGCTTCCTGGGGATTGCCGACCAAGACAGGCCCACGCGTCAGATTGTTCAGCCAGACCACCTTGTGTGATTCCCTGCGGGGGATGGCGGTCCACCGGTGCGAGATCCATATCCGTTAATGTCATTTGTGATGTTGTCTCCGTTTCCCTTCTCAACGCGTTCCAAATCCAGTCGATCCAACCGGGTCAGCTACCCCAGCTGCCCGATTCAGCAGCGTCCCCAGGGGCGGCCCCTGGCCCAGCCCCTCACATGGGAGAGCTGTTGGGCCAGCGCTGAGCCACTGCGCAGCGCCTAGGCCCCGAGAAGCCGCTCCCGTTGCAGATGGACGCGAATTAATTTTTCGTCCATCAGTCCCTGGCGTGCCAGGGGGGCTTCATTGCAGCGCTCAAACAGGCCCAGCAGGGTGGAGGCCTGGAACACGAAGCCGCGCGTTGCGGCAATCGCCACCACATCGGGGGCGCTGATCACGTCGTTGAGCAGATCCCGCAGCGCCTGATCCTGCTGAATGCGGCCCAGGAATGAGAACAGGGCGTCGAGTTCGCTGGCGCTGGTGTTGGCGTCCGGATCGGTCACGGTGGACGGAGAACGGTGGCCAATGAATCATTTCAGGCTCGGTCGGGTGTTGCGACCCCAGGTCACTTGGCGGTCAACCCTTCAGAATCCCCGCACACTGTTTGTTCGCTGGTCCTGGCTCGATGAATCTTCTGCCCAGTGCCATTGAGATCGTTGTCGGGATCCTGCTGCTGTTCGGCGGCGGCGAGCTGTTTGTGGGCGGTTCCACCGCCCTGGCCTTGCTGCTGGGGATTCCCCAGATCGTGATCGGTCTCACGGTGGTGTCGCTCGGCACCAGCGCTCCGGAACTGTTCGTGAGCCTGATCTCCACGATCCAGGGCGGTGATGACATCGCCGTGAGCAATATCGTGGGCAGCAACATCTTCAACGTGCTGGTGGTGCTGGGTCTCAGTGCCCTGGTGGTGCCGCTGCGGGTGAAGAGCCGCCTGGTGCGCCGCGATGTGCCCCTGCTGCTGGGCGTGTCGATGGCGGTGTGGGGCATGGCCTCCGGCGGCCGGCTCACCTGGCAGGCCGGTGTCGCCCTGCTGGTGGGCACCGTGATCAACCTCGTCTGGGAGATGCGCACGGCCGGGGAGAACCCCGATGAGGCCGGAGAGATCGACGACAACGACCGCGCCACCCCACCGGTGGCTGCCGCCAAATTGGCGGGTGGCCTGGTGCTGCTGGTGGTGGGATCCCAGGTGCTGGTGAAGGGGGCGACCACCGCGGCCATCGGACTCGGGGTGAGCCAGACCGTGATCGGCCTGACGATCGTGGCGGCCGGCACCTCCATGCCCGAACTGGTGACCTCCCTGGTGGCGGCCTATCGCGGCAAGGCCGACCTGGCCATCGGCAACGTGGTGGGCAGCAACCTGCTCAACCAGCTGGTGATCCTGGGGCTCTGCGGGGTCGCCTCCGGGGGCGCGGGCCTCACGGTGGATCCGGTGATGGTCAACCGCGATTTTCCGATCATGGTGCTCACGACCCTGGCCTGCCTGCCCATCTTCTGGACCAATGGGGTGATTACCCGGTTGGAGGGGGGGATCCTGGTGGGTCTTTATGGCCTCTACCTGGTCGAACAGGTGCTGACCAACACGGTCACCTCGGCGGTGGATGAATTCCGGCTGGTGGCCTTGGTGGTGTTGCTGCCTGTGGTGCTGGTGTTTCTGGCGTGGCAATCCCTGCGCTGGCGCCAGGATCGCCACGCCTGAGCCCTTAGGGCTGCACTCGCCGATGGGGGATTTTCCTGTCACACTTCGCCAAACATCTGGAATGCCCGTGCTGCGCAGACTTGCCACCGCCATGCCCCTCATCGCCACCCTGGCTCTGGTGGGCTGTGCCAGCGATGGCGGTGGGATCCAGAGCCAGAAGATGGCGGCCATCAAGAGCCGCGGCAAGTTGATTTGCGGGGTGGACGGCAAGCTGCCCGGGTTCAGTTTTGTGCAGCCTGATGGGTCCTACACCGGCCTCGATGTGGAGATCTGCCGCGCCACCGCGGCTGCCCTTTTCGCCGATCCCAACAAGGTCGATTATCGCGACCTCAATTCCAGCGAGCGCTTTGCGGCCCTCGCCAGCGGCGAGATCGATCTGCTCTCGCGCAACACCACCGAAACCCTCAGCCGCGATGCCTCTGGCGGCAACGGCTTGAGTTTTGCGCCCACCACCTTCTATGACGGCCAGGGGGTCATGGTGCCCAATGCCAGTGGCATTCAGAGCCTCAAAGATCTGGCCGGAAAGCCCATCTGCGTGGAAAGTGGCACCACCACCGAGCTCAACCTCGCCGACCGCATGCGCGAGATCAAGGCCCCTTACACCCCCTTGAAGTTTCAGACCGGTGATCAGACCTACGCGGCCTATTTACAAGGACGCTGCGTGGCCGTGACCAGTGATCGCTCCCAACTAGCGGCCAAGCGCACCAGTTTCCCTGACCCAGCGGGCCATACCCTGCTGCCTGAGGTGTTGAGCAAGGAGCCGCTCACCCCCGCTACCGTCAACGCTGATCCTGCCTGGGCCGACGCGGTGCGTTGGACCGTTTATGCCCTGATGCAGGCCGAGGAGCTGGGACTCACCCAGGCCAACATCGCCGCCAAGGTGGTTGAAGCCAAAGCCAATCCCAACCTGGCCGACCTGCGCCGGTTCCTCGGTATCGAGGGTGACTTCGGCAAGCAGCTGGGTCTGCCTGCCGATTTCGTGGTGCAGGCAGTCAAGGCCACAGGCAATTACGGCGAGGTGTTTGAGCGCCACGTGGGTATGGGCTCCAAGCTCAAGCTGGAGCGAGGCATGAACCGCCAGTGGAAAGATGGCGGCCTGATGTACTCGCCTCCCTTCCGTTGATGGCTGGGGTTTTTACGCCCTGGTGGCGTAATCGCCGCCTACTTCCCTGGATTGTGCAGGCTGCCGTGGGCCTGCTGCTGCTTGTGCTGGTGGCGTTCCTGGTAGGCAACCTGGTGCGCAACCTCACGGCGGCTGGTCTGTTGCTGAGTTGGAGCTGGCTCGGCAATCCCGCCGGCTTCGATATCTCCGAAACCCTGCTGCCATTTGACGCCAGCCTTCCCTACTGGCGTGCGTTGTTGGCGGGGTTGGTCAATACCTTGCGGGTGGTTCTGGTGGGCCTGGTGGGAGCCACGTTGTTGGGCACCCTTGTGGGCACGGCTTCCTTCAGCTCCAATGCCCTGCTCAAGCGCTTGGCGCGGATCTACGTCGAACTGATCCGCAACATCCCGCTGCTGCTGCAGTTGGTGTTCTGGTATTTCGTGGTGTTCCTCGCCCTGCCAAACGGCACAGCGGCAATTCAGCTGCCGGGCGTGGTGTTGGCCAAGTCAGGCCTGTTTTTCGGTGCGCCGGAGTTGGTGAATGGCGTCTGGCAGTCTCCCCTCAAGATCACCGTGGAATTTGGGGCTCTGCTCACCGGCTTGGTGGTGTACACCGCTGCGTTCATCGCCGAGGTCGTGCGCGGTGGGGTGGCTTCGGTGCCCCAGGGCCAGTGGGAGGCGGCCGGTTCCCTGGGCTTCAGTCCCCTGCAGACCCTGCGGCGCATCGTGTTGCCCCAGGCCTTGCGGGTGATCGTGCCGGGGCTCAACAGCCAGTACATCTCTCTGGCCAAGAACTCCTCCCTTGCGGTGGCCTGCGGTTACACGGATCTTTATTCCGTGGCCGAAACCAGCCTCAACCAGAGTGGACGCGCCGTGGAAGTCGTGCTGATCCTGCTGGGTGCCTATCTGGTGATCGACCTGCTGATCTCGGCCGTGATGAACGGCCTCAACGGCTTGGTGCAGTTGAGGGAACGCTGAGATGGATGCCGTTCCTCCCTTGAGGCTCCGCCCCGGTGCTTGGCAGCGTCTGCGTCGGGGGCTATTTGCCAGCCGGGTTGACGGTCTGATTTCGATTGTTCTGATTGGCTTTCTGTTGGCCGCGGCCCTCGGTTTGGCCAAGTGGGCTCTTTTCCAGGCCCAGTGGGCGGTGATCTCCGCCAACAGCACCCTGTTTGCGGTGGGGCGCTACCCCCTGGAGCAGCAGTGGCGCCTCTGGCTGCTCACCACCCTGCTCGCTCTCGCCACCGGACTCAGCTGGGGCCTGCTGCGGGCGTTCCCTCGCTCTGGACCGCCCGTCACCCTGTGGCCCCGCAACGATCGTTGGGCTGTGGCGATTCTCGTGGTGCTTGCCATCTGGAGGCCCATGGCACTCCAGCTCGCTTTGCCCATCCAGATGCGCTGGTGGGCGATCACGGGCCTGCTGCTTCTGGCCCGTTGGGCTGCAGGGCGCTGGGGCCAGGCCATTCCCCAGGTCTCCCGCCGGCTGGTGCCACTGATCTGGCCCTTGCTCTATCTGGTGGGCATGGTGCTGATCAGTGGCGGATTGGGTCTGGTGCAGGTGGCCCCGTCCGAATGGGGAGGATTGCTGCTCACGCTGCTGATGTCCAGCTTCGCGATCCTGCTTTGTTTCCCCCTCGGTGTGTTGCTCGCCCTGGGGCGCCGGAGTGAGCTGCCGCTGCTGCGTTGGGGGTCGGTGCTGTACATCGAGTTCATTCGCGGGGCGCCGTTGATCACCCTGCTGTTCCTCGGCCAAAACATTCTGGGATTCCTACTGCCCGGCGGCATGGCCCCCGACCGGGTGTGGCGGGCGGCATGGGTGCTCACCTTCTTCGCGGCCGCCTATGTGGCGGAAGCGGTGCGCTCCGGCCTCTCCGCTGTTCCCGCCGGCCAGCTGGAGGCCGCCCGCTCCCTGGGGCTACCGCTGCCTCTTGCCCTGATTCACGTGGTGCTGCCCCAGGCCCTGCGGGTGGCCCTGCCCGCCACCGTGGGCCAATTCATCACCCTGTTGCAGGACACCACCTTGCTGTCCCTCATCGGTTTGCTGGATCTGCTCGGCACCGCCCGCACCGTGATGGCCAATCCTGAGTTTCTCGGCAAGAACGCTGAGGTGTATTTAGTGCTAGCAGTGCTGTTCTGGTGCTGCTGTGCCGCCCTGGGCCTGGGCAGCCGCGCCCTGGAGATCCGCCTCAATCCCCAAGCCCAACCCAGCCGATGACCCCTTCCCCTGCTGTGATGATCGAGGCCCGAGGGGTCGAAAAGTGGTATCCCAATGGCTTCCACGCCCTGCGGGGTGTGGACCTCTCCGTGGAGCAGGGGGAGGTGGTGGTGATCATGGGCCCCTCAGGCTCGGGCAAGAGCACCTTTCTGCGCACCTTCAATGGCCTGGAGGATTTTCAGAAGGGTTCGATCACCGTTGATGGCATCACCCTCAGCGACGATCTGCGCCACATCGACGCCATCCGCCGTGAGGTGGGCATGGTGTTCCAGCAGTTCAACCTCTTTCCGCACCTCACGGTGCTGGACAACCTCACCCTGGCGCCGGTGCTGGTGCGCAAGCTGGCGAAGGCGGAGGTGCAACGCCGGGCTCTGGAACTGCTGGAGCGAGTGGGGATCGCCGAGCAGGCTCACAAATATCCCGGCCAGCTTTCCGGCGGCCAGCAGCAGCGGGTGGCGATTGCCCGCTCTCTCTGCATGGAGCCGCGCATCATGCTGTTCGATGAGCCCACCAGTGCCCTCGACCCCGAGATGGTGCTGGAGGTGCTGGAGGTGATGCAGGGGCTGGCCCGCGATGGCATGACCATGGTGGTGGTGACCCACGAGGTGCGCTTCGCCCGGCAGGTGGCCGATCGGGTGGTGCTCATGGATGACGGGGAGGTGGTGGAGATGGCGCCGCCGGAGCGTTTCTTCAGCAATCCCCAGCACCCCCGTAGCCGCCAGTTTCTCAGTCAGATCAGCTAATCCCGAACTGGCGGCACACGAGCCAGGGCACCAGCAGGGTCATCACCGCCGTCAGCGGCAGGCCGTAGCGGGCCACGTCGAGGAAGCGGTAGCGGCCAGGGCCGAACACCATCAGGTTGGTCTGATACCCCACGGGACTGAGAAAGCTCTGGCTGGCCCCGAACAGCACGGCGTAGATGAAGGCCATCGGCGGCTGGTTCAGGCCTTGGGCGAGTTGACCGGCAATCGGAATCAACATGGCCACGGTGGCGGCATTGCTCATCACCTCGGTGAGCAAGGTGGTGAATAGAAACACCACCACCAGCGCGGCGTACACCGGCCAGCTCTGCAGGCTGCTCAGCAAGGCTTGAGCCAGGGCCGCCGCTAGGCCGGTTTTTTCCAGCGCCACACTGAAACTGGCCAGCGATCCGAGCAGCAGGATCACATCGAGACGGATCGCCCGCTGCAGTTCCCCCGCCCGCAGGCAGCCCGTGGCCACCATCGCCACCGTGCCCAACAACACCGCTGCCACCAGGGGAATGACATTCAGGGCCGTGAGCAGGATCACCAGAGCGGCGATCACCAGAGCCACCCGCTTGCGACTCACGGTCGGCAAGTCCTTTTCCAGCTGCTCGAGCACCACCAAATCGTTGTTGGCCTGCAGGCCGCGAATGGCATCCTTCGGCCCTTGCAGCAGCAGCACATCCCCTTCGCGCAGCTGGGCCCGGCCGAGGCGTTCCCGCAGCACCGCATTGCCGCGCCGCAGGGCCAGCACGGTGACGTTGTAGCGCTGGCGGAAGCGCAGATCCCGCAGGCAATCGCCGGCCAGGGAGGAGCCGGAGGGCAGCAGCACCTCCACCATTCGCTGGTTGTTCTGTTGGTCTGGCTGGAGCGATTCGTCGGGGGTTGGGGCCAACACCACGGTGTGGTCCTGCTGCAGCCGCAGCAAATCTTCGCGGCTGCAGCGCAGCAGCAGCCGATCCCCTGTCATCAAGGTGCGATCCGCCAGAGGCGGCAGGAAGCGCTCGCTGCCGCGGTGCAACTCGAGCACGTCCACGTCGAAGCGACGCTGCAAACGGCTGCCGTGCAGCGACTGGCCGATCAGCTCGGAGTCGGCGGGGATCTTCACCTCCGTGAGGTAGCCGCCGCTGGCCAGGCTGGCGATCAGGTCGTCGTCGTTGCTGCCGCGGTCGGGCAGAAAGCGATCGGCCAGCAGCACCATCACCGCGCCGCCCACCAGCCACACGCCGATGCCGATCGACGTGAAGCTGAACAGGCCGAAGGTGCCATAGCCGAGCTTGCTGCTCACCTCGCTGGCCAGCAGGTTGACCGAACTGCCCAGCAGGCTCAGGGTGCCGCCGAGCACCGTGGCAAACGACAGGGGCAGCAGCACCTTGGAGGGGGAGATGCGGCGGTGCTGGCACCAGCCTTCGATCACCGGCAGCAGGCTGGCCACGATCGGCGTGTTGGGCACAAAGGCCGACACCGGCCCCACGGCTGCCACCATCAAGGCAATCATCCGCTTGGGGCTGCGCACGGCGTCGGAGCCGATCAGGGCCCGCAGTCGATCCAGGCCACCGCTGCGGAACAGCCCAGCTGAGAGGGCAAACAGGCCCATCAGAGTAATCAGGGCGGGGCTGCCGAAGCCCTCCAGCGCTTCCGAAGGCTTGAGCACTCCCGTGACGATCAGGAGTGACGCGGCGAGCAGGCCGGTGACCTCCGGTGCCAGCCAGCCGCTGATGAACAGCACCACTGATCCAGCCAGCACCAGCAGGGTGATCAGTGCCCCGGGCTGAAGCAGGGCGACGGAGAGCTCAGGCATGGCCGATCGCGCGGACTGCCGACAATAACCCGGTAAGTCGATCGAGAATATGGATCACCTCGCTTACGCCCCAGGCAGCTCCGCCAGGGCATCGCTGGCGCCCATCACCACCAGCAGCTCGCCGGCCTGGAGCACGTGGGAGGCGGGGGGATTGACGGTGAGCTGGTTGTCGGGCCCGGCGGCCAGCACGCTGACGTTGAAGTTCTTGCGCAGATTGATGTCGCGCAGCGACTGGCCGATGAAGGCCTGGGGCACGCGAATCTCCTCGATGCTGTTACGGTCGTCGAGGCGCAGGCGCTCCAGCAGGTTGGGCCGCACCAGCTCCATGCCCAGCCGGTGACCCTGCATCTTCGAGGGGAACACCACCCGATCGGCTCCCACCCGCTGCAGCATCTTCATGTGCAGATCGCTGGTGGCGCGGGCGATCACCTGCTTCACCTGGGTGCCGGGGCTGTCCTTGACGATCAGGGTGGCGGTGACGCTGGCCTCGATCGGTTCACTCATGGCCACCACCACCGTGGTCATGTCGAGCACGCCGGCGGCGCGCAGGGCCTCCTCGTCGGTGCAATCCACCACCCGGGCCTCAATGGCGGGGTCGATCTGGCGCAGCTCATCAATGGCCCGCTGGCTGGCATCGATCGCCAGCACCTCAGCCCCGGCCTTGATCAGCTCGCTGCACACGGCCGAGCCGAAGCGCCCCACCCCGATCACCGCAAAACCGCCCTTGATGGCGCCTTCCGCAGGGTTCCAGTGCCACCAGCTCGTCATGGGTTTGGGAGTTCAGATGTAGAGCTCTTCGCGGGGATAGCCCACGCGCGGTTGGGGTCGGCTGCCATAGATCGCGGAGAGCAGCAGCAGGATCCCCAGTCTGCCCACGAACATGCCCACCATCAGCACCAGCTGGCCCCAGCGGTTCAGCTGGGCGGTCACGCCCAGATCGAGGCCCACGGTGCCGAAGGCCGACATGCAGGTGAACAGCTTTTCGAGGAAGTTGAAGCTCGCGCGGCTCGGCTCCCCGGTGGAGGTGGGCCCCAGCCCCAGCAGCAGCGCCATCAGGATCACAAAGATCGCCGAGGCCAGGGTCACCCCCACGGCGCGCAGCACCACGGTGTCGGGAATCTGGCGGTGGTGGATCACCACTTCTTCCCGGCCTTGGAGGGTGGAGCGGGTGGCCCCCATCAGGGTGGCGAAGGTGGTGGTTTTGATGCCGCCGCCGGTGCCGCCGGGGCTGGCGCCGATGAACATCAGCACGATCAGCAGCAGCAGGCCGGCGTCGGAGAAGGTCTGGACCGACATCGGCACGGTGTTGAAGCCCGCCGTGCGGGCGGTGATCGACTGGAACAAGGTCACCTGGATGCGCTGCCACCAGTGGAGGTTCTCGATCACGCCGCCGGCGGCGAAGTGCTCGGTGAACAGCAGGCCCAGGGCGCCAAAGCCGATCAGCAGCACACTGCTGCGCAACACCAGCCTGGTGTGGAGGCTGAGCCGACGCAGCCGTTGCAGCCCGGCCCGGTTGCTCCACAGGTCGTTGATCACCCGCCAGCCGATGCCGCCCATCACGATCATTGATGCGATCACCCCATTCACCACGGGGTTGTCGCGGTAGCGCACCAGGCTGTCGCTCCAGAGCCCGAAGCCGGCATTGTTGTAGGCGCTGATGCAGTGAAACAGCGCAGCCCAGAGACGCTCAAGCGGATTGGGGATGTCGGTGAAACCGAAGGCGTAGAGCACCACCGTGCCCAGGCCCATCACGCAGAAGCCCGTGATCAGGATGCTGTTGAAGGTGGTGCCGATCCCGCCCACGCCGAAGTCGTCGAGGGCCCGACCCTTGTCGAGCCGGTGGCGCAGACCCGAGTGGCCCTGCACGAATCCCTGCAGGAAGGTGGTGATGGCCATCAGGCCCAAGCCGCCCGTGATGATCAAGCCCGCCAGGGCGACTTGACCAAAGGCGGTGAGATCGCGGCTGATGTCGATGATCGACAGCCCGGTCACCGTGATGGCTGAGGTCACGGTGAACAGCGCTTCCCAAAGCCCCACCGCATCGGTGGAGCAGAGCGGGCTGGCCAGGATCAAGGTGCCGAAGGCGATCACCAGCGCACCGGTGACCACCGTGAATTGGGGCACGGTGAGGTGCTGCCGCCACGTTTTGACCGCGTTCCAGGGGGTGGCGCTCAGATGGGGGGCGATGCAAAAGCGATGCCTACCTTAATCACTCCGGCCACCAGGGTTTTCCTTTGACACTGCCCTCCGTCGACGGTTTGTCCAACCTGATCGGCGCGGCGGTGGAGGCCAACCCGTTGCTGGGCTATGGCGCCATCGCCCTGGTGATGTTGCTGGAACACCTCACCCACCCATCCCCTCGGAGGTGGTGATGCCCTACGGCGGCTACCTGGTGTATCAGGGTCGTTTGAAATTGCTGCCCACCGTGCTGACGGCCGATCTTGCCTGCGACAACGGTGTCGTGCACGTGATCGACCGCGTAATCCTGCCTGGTTAAGGCAGGGCGTTAAGGGCTGAACCCAGGGCGCCGTAGCACCGCTCAAGCTGTGGGCTGCTGATCCCCAGGGGCGGCAGCAGATACACCACGTTGCCGAGGGGGCGCAGGTACACGCCCTGCTCCAGGCAGTGGCGTTGGATCTGTTTGCCCACGGGATTAAGGTAGTTGGCCTCGCCGGCTTCCACATCAAAGGCTGCCAGGGTGCCGACGCAGCGCGGCCGCCGCACCAGCCGGTGCTGGGCCAGCTCCTCCAGCAGGGGTGTGTGGCGCACCTCGAACTGCTGGAAGCGCTCGGGGTTGGACTGGAGCAGATCCAGGCTGGCCAGCGCCGCGGCACAGCCCAGGGGGTTGGCGGTGAAGCTGTGGCCGTGGAAGAAGGTGGCCTCGGGCCGCTCGCTGATGAAGCCCTGGTAGAGCCGCTCGCTGGCCATCGTCACCCCCATCGGCAGGAAGCCGCCGGTGAGGCCTTTGGAGAGGGCTATCAGGTCGGGCTGGATGCCGGCCCGCCTGCAGGCGAACAAATCGCCCGTGCGGCCGAAGCCCGTCATCACCTCATCGGCGATCAGCAAGGCGCCGGCGGCACGCACCCGCTCGGCCACGGCCCTCAGGAAGGCCGGCCGCACCACCCGCATGCCGCTGGCCCCCTGGATCAGGGGTTCGAGGATCACGGCGGCGGTTGGTGTCTCGAGGGCCTGGTTGAGCTGGCGCAGGGCGTGCTGTTCCCGTTGCTCCACCGCGTCGTCGCCCCAGTGGCTGTGGGGCCAGGCCACCCGGGCCACGGCAAACAGCAAGGGCTCGTAGGGGTCGGTAAACAGCGAGCGCTCCCCCAGGGCCATCGCCCCGAAGGTGTCGCCGTGGTAAGCCCCCTCAAAGGCGATCACCTGCTGGCGTTCGCTGCCCTGGTTGCGCCACCACTGCCAGGCGATCTTGAGCGCCACCTCCACCGCCGTGGAGCCGTTGTCGGAGAAGAACAGCCGCTCGAGGCCCGTGAGCGCGCTGAGCCGGGTGGCCAGCTGCTCGGCCGGGGCGTGGCTGAAGTTGGCAAAGATCACCTGCTCCAGCTCCTGGGCCTGGCGGGCAATCGCCGCCGCAATCGCGGGTTCGGCATGGCCGTGCAGGGTCACCCACCAGCTGCTGATCGCATCGATCAGGCGGCGGCCATCGGCGAGCTCCAGCTCACTGCCCCGGGCGGAGCGCACCTGCAGCGGCTCGGGGCTTGTGGCCACCTGGGTGGTGGGGTGCCAGAGGTGCGGGTGCCAGGGCATCGGCTCAGGCTTCGAGATGGTCCATGAAGCGCGTCATAAGGCGCCGGACCGTAGCGTTGGCGCGGCGTCTTGGCACCCCTTGTCCCAGCTGCATATCTCCGGGATGGGAGTGCTCGACATCAGGCCTGGTCTGCCCTGTCGCTGGTGCGGCACCGCAACAGCGCTCACCGCTGCAGAGATCTGGGGCTGCATTGCCTGCGGCCATCAGACCCCGCCGCGATGGACTCTTGGCCGCTGATCCGGGTATTTGCCCGTGGTGCAATCCCTGAGAACGATCAGCCGATACTGCCGTGCCCGGGAGCCCACTGGTGGATCAGTTGTTCGAGGCGCACGAGCTGGTAGCGGGTCTGCTCGTTGGGCTGCTCGGAATAAGCGCTGCGCAGGCTGCTGAGCTCAGCGTCGAGGGAGAGCAACACGGGATGGTTGTCGTTCAAGGACTGGCCCCTAAACCAATTGCCCAAATCTTAAGCCCTCCTTAAGCGAGGGGCTCTTGAAACCGCTGAATGTGCTCAGCCGCTGACGCCGGGAGCTTGGGGCAGGGGCCCGTCGCGGTCTGAGCGGAAGCGGAGCGGCATGGCCTGAACGTGCTGTTCAAGCAGCTCCAGCAGCCGCTCGAACACCTTGCGGGTGTGGGGAGCGGTGGCGCCCATCGCTTCGCGGCTGAGCAGCACCAGCTCCAGCACCTTGCCGTCGGCTTTCGATTGCACATCGGCAAACAGCTGCATCCGCTGGCTTTCGCCGCCTCCGCGGATCATGGCGCTGAGGTGGGCCGGGGTGCGGTGCTCGATCTCTGCACTCAGGGCCTCTAGCACCGGCTGGAGGGTCCCAAACATTGCCTCGGGCGACATGGCGGGGCTGGGTTTGAGCACCACAAGAAAACGGGCCACAACCACTCCCTTTGCAAAGAACGCTACCTGTTGCGACCGGCGCCAACGGGTTGGTCGGGGTCGAGCGGTAGGCCCTTCACAGCGAGGGCCAACCGCCGCGCCAATAGCAGCAGCGGATAGGTGCGGCGTGCCCGCTCCGGCGTTGCCAGTAGGGGACCCAGCAGCTGGAGCAGGGAGGTGCTGGGCTGCAGCCGGCTGCACATCCACTGAATCGCTTCGGCGCCGTGCAGCACCCGCCCTTCGGCGAGCACCACCGCTCCCTGGCTCAGGTCCCAGCCCTGTTGACGCAGTTGCCGGCGCAGAGCGTGGTCGCTGCGCCCATCCCGGATCGTCAGGCCCGCGATGCCACTGCGCAGTTCGGCCAGTTCGGCGAAGTGGCGGCAGAAGGGGCAGCCGCCGTCAAACACCAGCACCGGTGGCTCTGATGCCGGTGGCTCTGATGTCGGTTGCACAGATGCCGGGTGGTGGGCCATCGGCTGCAGCCTTGGGGATCGCTGTCATCCTGAAGGCAACGCAGGCTTCGTTGGTGTCGATGCCCCGATCGGGCCCTGAATCCATTGCCGTCATTGGTGCCGGGGTCGCGGGCTGCACGTTTGTGGCCCAGCTGCGGCGGCTGGGCCATAGCGGCCCAATCAGCCTCTGGGAGACCGGTCGCGGGCCCGGTGGGCGGGCCAGCACCCGCCGTTTCCGCCACGATGCGGCGCTGCGTATCGACCACGGTGCGCCATTGCTCAACATCACGGGCGAGACCGATCCACTGTTGCTCCGGCCTCTGCTGGCCGGCGGTTGGCTTGAGCCCTGGCCGGGGGTGATCGCCCAGTTGCAGGGGGAATCCACCCTCAAGCTGGGCTACTCCGACGCCCTGGGGCTGGGTCAGCGCTACCGGGGGCTCGCTGGCATGGATCACCTGGGCCAGGGTTTGCTCCACCTCGCCGGCGAGAACGTCGATGCCCACTACGGCACCCTCGTGCGCCACCTCAGCATCGAGGAGGGTGTCTGGCAGTTGTGGGGCCGCGACCGGGAGCTGCTGGGCCAGGCCAACTGGCTGGTGCTGAGCAGCACCTTGCTCGCCCACCCCCGCAGCCGCATGATCTTCGGCTGGGACGACGTGCCCCTGCAGCAGGCGGCGGCCCCGCTGGCGGATCTGCAGCTCGACCACGCCCTCACCTTGATCGCCGGCATCCGCACCGAGGCCCGCAGCAACCTGCTGGTGGTGTTGGATGCCGCGGCAGCAGGCCCCTGGCGGGCGTTGCCTTTCGACCTGCTCCATTTGGATGCGGCGGCCCAACAGCGCTGGGGGCTGCAGCGGATCACCGTCCAGCCTCTGGCTGATGGGCGCTGTGCCGTGGTGGCCCATTCCACCAAGGCCTTTGCCGCCGACCACCTCGATGTGTATGGCACCCATTCCGCCGTGGCCCGCATGCTGCAGTTGCCTCCGGATGAAGGCCGCGAAGACACCGTGGTGGCGGCTCTCACCACCGCCTTGGAGCAGGTGATGAGCCTCTGGTTGCCTCGGCTTGATTTGGGCCAAACGGAGCGCCAGCTGATGCGCTGGGGTGCCGCTTTCCCCCTGGCGCCGGGGCTGCCCTCAGAGCTGATGTTCTGCCCCCGCAGCCGGGTGGGCTTCTGCGGTGACTTCATCGCCGGTGTCGGTTTTGGGCGCATCGAAGGGGCCCTGCGCAGTGGTGAGCAGCTGGCCCACGAGCTGTCGGCCTTCACCTGAGCGGGGCTGTTTCATTGCAATTGATGCAGCGTTGCGACAGTTCCCCCGGACGGTGACCGATGTGATTGCCGCGTCTGGCCCAGGGGGGCTATCAGTTGAAGGAGAGACGTCCTTTGCGTCTTGGAGTGCCATGCGGCCGGTTCCCTCTCCCACTGCTGCCTGCCCCGATCGGCATGCTCTGCCCCGGCGGTGGCGGCCCTTGCCTGTGGCTCCCGCCCAGCAGCTGGATGTGGTCAACCAGGCAGCCCGCTATTTCGCCCATCACTTCTCCGAAGTGATCGAACTCGAAGTGATGGCCAGCTCGATCGGGGTGAGTGCCGAGTGGCTGGATCTCTGCTTTGACCACTGCCGAGGCAAGACACCGTTTCAGGCGTTGCAGCACTTTCGCCTCAGCCGCCTGTTTGAGGGCATTGCCGAACACCCCCAATCCACCCTCCAACAACAGGTGCAACGCTGCGGTCTGGCCTCGGTGATGACGGCCAACCGGCTGTTTGAGGAGTTGTTTGGGATTGGCCTGGCCCCCTTCCGCCGGGTCTGCCGTCGTGCGGCCGCCGATCGGTTGCTGCACCATCGCTGCCCCTGACCTCGTGAGTGGCCTCTTGAGTGCTCTGGCCCTGGTGTCGTGCCTGGGGCTGGGGGTGATGCTGGCGTTGTTGGAGCGCACCTTCCGCACGGCGCCGGTGCTGCTAGCGGCCCCTGCCGGCGCTGGCGGCTTGGAAGACCCCCTGTCTGGCCAACAGCCCACCTCCTGCACCGTGGTGGTGCCGGCCTACAACGAGGCCGACAACATTGGCGACTGCGTGGCGGCGATCCTCGCCAGTGAGGACCCATGCCCGCGCTGGTCGTTGCTGGTGGTGGATGACGACTCCAGCGATGCCACTGCTGAGCTGGCTAGGGCCGCGGCGGCGGGGAATCCCGGCTTTGCCCTTCTGCCGGCCGGCGTGCGGCCGGCTGGCGAGCGCTGGGTGGGCAAAAACTGGGCCTGTCACAGGGCCAGTGCGCAGCTCGATAGCGACTGGGTGGTGTTCATCGATGCCGACGTGCGGGTGGAGCCCGGTGCCCTGCGGGCTGCTCTGGCGGATGCGCAGGCCCACGGGGCCGACCTGCTCACCCTGGCGCCGCGCCTGCGCTGCGGTTGCTTGGCGGAGTGGCTGGTGCAGCCGATCATCGCCAGCCTGTTGGGCCTGGGCTTCCCGATCGCGCGGGCCAATGATCCCGCCGATCCCTTGGCGTTTGCGGCGGGGCCGTTTCTGCTCTTCCGCACCCAGGCTTACCGCGCCGTGGGTGGCCATGCCGCCGTGGCTGGCGAGGTGGTGGAAGACCTGGCCCTGGCGCGGGCGATCAAGGGCCAGGGTTTGCGGCTGCGCTACCTGCTCGGCCTCGACTGGCTGACGCTGCGGATGTACCGGGATTTCGCCAGCCTGTGGGAGGGCTGGACCAAAAACTGGCTGCTGGGCCTCGACCGCGACGTGCTCAAGGCGCTGGGGGCCGGCGCCGTGGTGGTGCAGCTTTACGCCATTCCCTGGCTGCTGCTGCCCCCAGCGCTGTGGTGGGCCTGGCAGGGTTCGGCTCCTTGGACGCTCCTGCCGCTGGCGCTGGTGCTGCTGGCCATCGCCCTGCAGCTGGCGATCCGGCTGTGGAGCCGGCGGCGGTTCGCGACCCCGCTCGACTGGTGGTGGCTGGCTGGCCTGGGCGGTCTGGTGATCGGCGCCATCGCTCCGGTGTCGGTGATCAAGACCCTCAGCGGCCGGGGCTGGACCTGGCGGGGGCGCTCCTTGCAGAGCCCGGGTTAGGGCCATACGTTGAGGGCACAGCGCCATCGGGGTTGCCCCAGGGATGCAGAGCCCATTTGGCGATTGGTTGCCCGAGGTGGTGGTGTTCCACCCCACCCGCTTTGAGGAGGCGCAGTGGATCGTGCACCAAGTGCGCGAGCGCAAGACCGTGGTGGTGCATGCCGGGGCGATGGAGCGCAGCGAGGCCCAGCGCCTGATCGACTTTGTGGCCGGAGGCGTCAGCGCCATCGATGGTCAGGCCGAATGCCTCGATCCACTCACCTTCATCTTTGTGCCGGAGATCGTGGCCCTGCGGCGCGATCCTGGATGTCCCGATCCTGAGCACGACCTGCGCTGATTCGAGACGGGGCTGCGCAAGATCCGGTGCTGCAGGGTGCAGCGTTCTGCCTCCTAGGCTTGGCGATCACCCGGGAGAGGGCTTGGTTCCCCGTTTACGTCGCGTTCTCTACGCCTTCGGCCCCGTTCTGATCGTTGCCAGTCACCTCGGTTGTCTGCTGCTCCTCTGGACCGGGCTCAGCATCGGGGCAGGCCTCTGGGCCCTGGCCCTCTACCTGGTGCGCATGCTGGCCACCACGGCCATCTACCACCGCCTCATCACCCACACCAGCTATCGCGCCGCCAAACCGGTGGCCTGGATCGGGGCCGCGGTGGCGGCTTCGGCTGGCCAGATGGGGCCGAGCTGGTGGAAGGCCCATCACCAGGAGCACCACCGCCACGTCGATACGGCCGCCGATCCCCACACCCCCCTGGCACCTTCGGCGGGATGGCGCGGGCTGTGGCGCTCCCAGGTGGGGTGGTTGCTGAGTTCCAGCTTCTTTCCGGCCAGCCTGCCGGCCGACGTGGAGGCCGATCCAGTGCTGCGACTGATCGATCGGCTCCATTTTGTGCCGGCACTGTTGTTGGCTGGGCTGTCCTGGCAACTGGGTGGTCTGCCCTGGCTGGCCGCCTTCTGCCTCAGCACCACGGTGCTGTTCCACGGTGTGGCCAGCGTCAATTCCCTGGCCCACCTGCTGGGGGATCAGCCCTTTGCCACCGGCGATGCCAGCCGCAACAACGGCTTTGTGGCGCTGATCACGCTCGGGGAGGGCTGGCACAACCTTCACCATGCCTTCCAGGCGTCAGTGCGCCAGGGCATCACCCTGCAGGCTGGTCGGCCTCGGCTGCTGATCGATCCCACCTACCGCTTCATTCGCCTGCTGGAGCGTTGCGGTTGGGCCTGGGATCTGCGGGTGCCCAGTGATCGCGCCCTGCTGGCCCGCGCTGCTGACTAGCTCAGAGGGCTCCGGCCACCAGGCTCAGCTGCAGCCAGCCGGCGCCCGGGGCCAGCTTCTCCACTACCACGGTTTGCAGGTGATCGTTGGCCACCAAGTGGGCAAAGGTGTCGGCGTCATCGCGGGTGTTGAAACGGGCCGCCTGCACCTGCAGCGGCACACTCTGCTCGCGCTCTACGACAGCGCGAACGCGATAACGGCAGCGCGAACGCGATAACGACCCGGACGATGGAATCAACCATGCCGCAACTCTGCGTCCCTTTCGCCGGAATCGCGACGGCCTTCAGGGTTTTCGCGACATTGCGCGCGAGGTGCCACAGAACGATCGCTTAGCGGGTGGGGATCAGCACCGACACCCAGGGCTGCCCCATGGGCGTGAACTCGGGCAGGGCCGGCATGCGTAGGCAGAGGAACCAGCCCAGCAGCCAGAGCACCAGCAGGGAAATGGCCAGGAGATCGGGGGAGGACATGGCGTTCAGGGAGGCTCGCTCATGGGCGCAGCAGCTCGGCCACCAGGGGCTCCAGGGCCGCCGGATGGCGCATCAGCTGCTGGTGGGTGCGCACCGGTAACGCCTCGCGCGGCCCAACCGGCAGAACAGCTCGCCAGCCCGGCAGCACCATCAGGTCGCGGCTGCAGTAGTAGCTGTGGCACTCCACGTCAAGGAGGCCGTCGAGGTTTTGGTTGAGTTGGCTTAACAATGGGCTGCCCCACTTCATGTCGGCGATGCTGGCCAGCAGCCAGCGGGGCCAGGGCTGGGCCGTGAGCGTGCCCCGCTGCGGACTGCCCACGCTGATGAAGCGACGGGTGCGGCGATGGCCGCCCAGCAGCTGGATCCAGGTGCGACCGATCACCCCACCCATGGAGAAGCCCAGCAGGTCGATGGGGGTGTCGGGGCCGAAGGCGGCCTCGATGTGGCTGCCGAGCTGGCTGGCCAGTTGGGGGATCGGCGTACTGCCGAGTCCATGGGGCAGGTGGGGGACCAGCAGGGGCGTCCGCCGATCGCCAAGCGTCTGCTCGAGCTGATGGAACAGCCTGGGGCTATCCCACAGCCCGTGCACCAGCACCAGAGGGGGGTGGGTCGCCATGGCCTCAGGCTAGGAAGCTTCGGGTTCAGCATCAAAAAACCGCCCCCTGGGGAGCGGTTTGGATGTCACCGTTGGGTTCCGAACGGGGTCGGAATCCTGCAAACAAGGTGAGCTGAAAACGTGAGCTGAAAAGGAAGGGGGCTGAAGCTCAGTAACGGCCGCCGCCGCCACCGCCGTAGCCACCACCGCCACCGCCACCGCGGTAGCCGCCACCACCGCCACCGAAATCGCGGCGACCGCCGCCGCCACCACCGCCACTGCCGCGGGGCTCAGCCTTGTTCACGCGGATGGCGCGACCCATCCACTCGACGTTCTGAAGATCGTCGATGGCTTTGGTTTCCTCAGCCTCGTTGGCCATCTCGACGAAGGCGAAACCGCGCTTGCGGCCGGTGTCGCGGTCGAGGGGGAGGCTGCACTTGCTCACCTGTCCGTATTGGCTGAACAGGTGCTGGACATCTTCCGCTTCTGCATCGAAGGAAAGATTGCCGACGTAAATGGTCATGAACTCAGAAACTATGAATCGATCCTTCGACGGCCCAACAGAAAGTGGTCAGCTCGCTAGAGAGAAATCTTTGAATCATTCATAACCCTACAGGGTTAGAGGCCAGGCCACCAGATCTTCGAATCTTGGCTAACGATGGGGGGGTGGGGGTACGCCCTGCCCTGCCATGTCCAAAGCCCAGCTCACCGCCTTCATGGTCAAGGTGGATGCCGATGCGGCCCTCAAGGCCCGGGTCGGCGCGGCCGGCAATGTTGATGCCGTCCTGACAAGCCCACCGGCCGTCAGTTGGCCATCACGTCCACGCTTTTGAGGGCGGGCCCCAGCAGGCGGCCGAAGGCCTCGAGTTGAGGCTGACTGCCCAACACCACCAGCATCTGCCCCGGTGCCAGGCGGGTGTCACTGCTGGGGTTGGCGATCAGCTCGGGTGCTTCGGGGCTGTACGTCGCCCCCCTGTATTGGCGGGTGGGTCCAGCTGCGCTGGCTCGGGGGGGCACGATCGCCAGCACCAGGGCGCCGGTGCGGGCACCGAGTTGAAGGTCGGCAAGAGAGGCCCCATTGAGGGGCCCCAGATCGGCCGCATTACTGCTGAGCAGAAACTCCTCCACTTCGCAGCCTGATCCCGCCAGCAGATCCATGAAGCTCACCGCAAGGGGGCGCAGGGCCTTGGCGGCCATGGTGCGGCCACCACTCACAAAGGGGCTGACCACCTGGTCGGCGCCGGCCAGGCGCAACTTGCGCTCCGCTTCTTCACTGTCGGAGCGGGCGATCAGGCGGCAGTTGGGCGCGATGCCGCGGGCGCTGAGCACCACATAGAGGTTGGAGGCGTTGTTGGTTAGCGCTGCCACCAGCGCCCGGCAGCGGTGGATGCCCGCCTCCAGCAGCGTTTCGTCCAAGGTGGCGTCGGCCATCAGCACTGGAAGCCCACGCTCTTCGGCGGCTTCGCGCCGCTCGGCGTCCATCTCCACCACAAGCATCGGAACGTTCTCCCGGGAGAGCTGTTCGGCGATCTCGTGGCCGATGCGGCCGTAGCCGCAGAGGATCACATGGTTGTGCATGGAGTGCAGCCAACGGCGGAAACGGCGCTCGCGCAGGCGCCGGAAGTACCCGGATTCAGACAGCCCCAACACGCCCTGGATGCTGATCTGCACCACCACCAGGCCGCCCAGGATGAGCAGGGTGGTGACCAGACGCCCGTTGGCGCTGAGGATCTGGGTGTGGCCATCACTGAAGCCCAGGGTGCTGAGGGTGATCAGCACCATCCAGTAGCTGTCCCCCCAATCCCAGCCTTCGCTGAGGTGGTAGCCAATGGCGCCGGCGTTGACCAGCACAGCCAGGGCAAGGGGAGCCCGCCAGGGTCTGCGGTTGCGCGTGGAGGGTGGTTTACGGGTGGCGTAACGCCAGGGACGCTTGGGCATGGGATCTGGACCCGGTGCTCCAGATCGCTCGGCTCAGGGTACGGGCAGTGTCCAGTTGCCGTCTGGTTGATCCCGAACATTTGGTGACGTTGTCCCCCGAACGGCGGACGTCTCCGTTAACCCTGAAAGGTTCTTTCCGCAGGACGCCTGGATGGGCGCATCTTCGGTTGTTGATGATCGGCATCCCGCCCTGCTCAAGGAGAGCGGCCAGCGGGAGGTGTTTTGCGGCCTCACCTCGATCGTGTGGCTGCATCGGCGCATGCCGGATGCTTTTTTTCTGGTGGTGGGCTCCCGCACCTGCGCTCACCTGATCCAGAGCGCCGCCGGCGTGATGATCTTCGCCGAGCCCCGTTTTGGCACCGCGATTCTGGGCGAGCGGGATCTGGCCGGCCTGGCCGATGCCAACGAGGAGCTCGACCGGCTGGTGAAGGATCTGCTGGAGCGACGCCCGGAGATCCGCACCCTGTTTCTGGTGGGCAGTTGCCCCAGTGAGGTGATCAAGCTCGATCTGGCCAAGGCTGCCGAGCGGCTCAACACCCAGCTGGTGGGCCGGGTGAAAGTGCTCAATTACAGCGGCAGCGGCATCGAAACCACCTTCACCCAAGGGGAAGACAAAGCCCTGTTGGCGATGGTGCCGCTGATGCCCAGCAGCGATGTCGACCAGCTGCTGATTGTGGGCACCCTGGCCGATGCGGTGGAAGACCGGCTGGTGCAGCTGTTTGGCCGCCTGGGGATTCCGGCGGTCACGAGCCTGCCGCCGCGGCGCTCCGCCGACTTGCCCCCGATTGGCCCCGGCACCCGGGTGCTGCTGGCCCAGCCGTTTCTCTCGGACACGGCGCGCGCCCTGGTGAACCGCGGGGCGCGGTTGTTGACGGCCCCCTATCCCTTCGGGGTGGAGGGCAGCCGGGCCTGGATGGCGGCGGGGGCGGAGGCTTTCGGCGTGGCCCCGGCCCAGGTGGCTGCGGTGTTGGATCCGCTGGTGGAGCGCGGCCGGCGCGCCATTGCTCCCCACCGGGAGCTGTTGGCGGGCAAACGGCTCTTCCTGCTGCCCGATTCCCAGCTGGAGCTCTCGTTGGGCCGCTTCCTGCAGCGCGAATGCGGCATGGAGCTGGTGGAGGTGGGCACGCCCTATCTGGATCGCCAGCTGCTGGATGCCGAGCTGGCCCTGCTGCCGGAGGGCACCTGCATCAGTGAAGGCCAGGACGTGGAGCGCCAGCTGGAGCGGGTGCGCGCCGCGCGGCCCGATCTGGTGGTGTGTGGCCTGGGCCTGGCCAACCCGCTGGAGGCGGAGGGCATCGCCACCAAGTGGTCGATCGAGCTGGTGTTCAGCCCCATCCACGGCTGCGACCAGGCCGGTGATCTGGCCGAGTTGTTTGCCCGCTCCCTGCGCCGCCGCGCCGCCCTGTCGTTTGCCTGAACCGCGTTGCGCCTGAGCGCTCCGCTTCTCACCCGATACCCCGCTGGCTCTGCCCACCATGGAACTCACCCTCTGGACCTACGAAGGCCCGCCCCACGTGGGCGCCATGCGCATCGCCACGTCGATGGAGGGGGTGCACTACGTGCTGCATGCCCCCCAGGGCGACACCTACGCCGATCTGCTGTTCACGATGATCGAGCGGCGCGATAAGCGCCCGCCCGTCACCTACACCACCTTCCAGGCACGCGACCTGGGCGGCGACACCGCCGAGTTGGTGAAGCGCTCGATCAGCGAAGCGGTGGCGCGTTTTCAGCCGGAGGCCCTGCTGGTGGGCGAGAGCTGCACCGCCGAGCTGATCCAAGACCAACCAGGCGCCCTGGCAGGCGGCATGGACCTGGGCGGCATTCCGGTGGTGAATCTCGAGCTGCCGGCCTATTCCAAAAAAGAGAACTGGGGCGCCGCCGAAACCCTCTATCAACTGGTGCGGGGCCTGCTCAAGCCCCAGCTGCCCCCGCCGGGCTTTGCCAAACCCTCCCCCCAGCGCTGGCGTGAGGAGGGCCGGCGGCCGCGGGTGAATCTGCTGGGGCCCAGCCTGCTGGGCTTCCGCTGCCGCGACGATGTGCGCGAGATCACCCGCCTGCTGGATGAGCACGGCATCGATGTGGCCGTGGTGGCACCCCTGGGAGCCAGGCCGGCCGACCTGATGCGCATCCCCAGCGCGGATGCCAACGTTTGCCTCTATCCGGAACTGGCAGCGCCTCTGTGCAGCTGGCTGGAGCGCAGCTTCGGCATGGCCACCGTGCGCACGGTGCCGATTGGCATCGGCGCCACCACCGCCTTCCTGCAGGAGGTCTGCGGCCTGCTGGGCCTTGAGCCCCCGGCCGTCGGCGAGGCCGACCGGCGCTCGCGCCTGCCCTGGTATTCCCGCTCGGTGGACTCCACCTACCTCACCGGCAAGCGGGTGTTCATCTTCGGCGATGCCACCCACGCGATCGCCGCCGCCCGGATTGCCAGCCAAGAGCTGGGGTTCAAGGTGGTGGGCCTGGGCACCTACAGCCGTGAGCTGGCCCGGGAGGTGCGGGCCGTGGCCCAGGAGCTGGGCTTGGAAGCCCTAATCAGCGACGACTACCTCGCCGTCGAGGCAGCCATGGCGGCGGCGGCTCCGGAGCTGGTGCTCGGCACCCAGATGGAGCGCCACAGCGCCAAGCGCCTCGGCATTCCCTGTGCCGTGATCAGTACACCCCTACACGTGCAGGATGTGCCGGCCCGCACCTCTCCCCAGATGGGTTGGGAGGGCGCCAACGTGATCTTCGACACCTGGGTGCACCCCTTGATGATGGGGTTGGAGGAACACCTGATTGGCATGTTCCGCCACGATTTCGAATTCGTGGATGGTCACCTCAGCCACCTGGAGGGGGCCAGTTCCCCCTCCAGGCCCGCGGAGGCCGAACAGTCCGGTGGCCAACCGGCAGCGGCCCCGGTGGCCACCGCACTCCCCGGCAATGGGGAGCTGGTTTGGAGCCCAGATGGGGAGGCTGAACTGGCCAAGATCCCCTTCTTTGTGCGGGGCAAGGTGCGCAAGAACACCGAGGCCTATGCCCGCGAGCGGGGTCTGGAGGTGATCGACAGCGAAGCCCTTTATGAGGCGAAGGCCCACTTCAGTTCCTAAATCATTTCCAATCGCCGCAATCTCCGGCTCAATCTCAGCCGTGATCTCTGCCTGGGGGGCGGCTTTGCTTTGCCTGGGTTTAGGTACTTTCACTCATGCCTATGTGTGTGGATCCGCATGAATGTGGTGGGGATGTTTCGCTTTACGCGCCTGGCCCTCTAAGGGCATCCCGACAGCGTTTGGATGGCTGAAGCCTGTTCCTTGCGTTGGGGTTGACCTGGCGCTTCCCTCCAGCATGACGACCACCCTGACGCCTCCCCAGCTCTCACGCCCCGACGGTGAGGGCAGTGTGCAGGTGCATCAAGACGCCGCGATGGCGATCGAAGAGGGAGCCTTGGTTCTGGCCGTGTATGGCAAGGGTGGCATTGGCAAATCGACCACGTCGTCCAACCTGTCGGCAGCCTTCTCGAAGCTGGGCAAGCGGGTGCTGCAGATCGGCTGCGATCCCAAGCACGACAGCACCTTCACCCTCACGAAGAAGATGGTGCCCACCGTGATCGATATCCTCGAAACCGTTGATTTTCATACTGAAGAATTGCGGCCCGAAGACTTCGTGTTTGAGGGCTACAACGGGGTGATGTGTGTGGAGTCTGGCGGCCCGCCGGCTGGAACGGGCTGTGGTGGCTATGTCACGGGCCAGACCGTGAAGCTGCTCAAGGAGCACCACCTGCTCGAAGACACCGACGTGGTGATTTTTGATGTGTTGGGCGATGTGGTGTGCGGTGGCTTTGCCGCACCGCTTCAGCACGCCCACTACTGCCTGATCGTGACGGCCAACGATTTCGACTCCATCTTCGCGATGAACCGGATCATGCAGGCCATCAATGCCAAGGCCAAGAATTACAAGGTGCGCCTTGGCGGTGTGATTGCCAACCGCTCTGAGGAGACCGACGAAATCGACAAGTTCAATGCCCGCACAGGCCTGCGCACCATGGCCCATTTCAAGACCGTGGATGCGATTCGCAAATCCCGTCTGAAGAAGTGCACCATCTTCGAGATGGAGGCCACTCCCGAAGTGCTGGCTGTGCAGCAGGAGTATCTGAACCTGGCCCAGCGGATGCTCGACGACGTCGAGCCCCTGGAGGCTGAATCCCTCAAGGATCGCGAGATCTTCGACCTGCTCGGCTTCGACTGATGGATTGGGGATCTCCCCCCCCCCACCAGCACTGTTATGGCCAGCTTCTCAGCATCTGCCTGATGCTGCTGGTCACCTTCACCCTGCCCCAGCCCTGGAATCGCCTGTCTTCGCTGGGGGGCGTAGCTCCCAGTCCTTGACCATCCGGTAGATCACCGGCACCACGAACAGGCTGAGCACGGTGGCCACCAGCAGCCCCGAGAACACCACCGTGCCGATGCTCACCCGGCTGCCGGAGCCGAAGCCGCTGGCGAGCAGCAGGGGCAGGAAGCCCGCCAGCGAGGAGACGGCCGTGAGCAGGATCGGCCGCAGGCGGGCGGTGGCCGCTCCTCGGATCGCCGTATCCAGATCGAGGCCTTCGGCCATGCGCTGGTTGGCGAATTCCACGATCAAGATGCCGTTTTTGGCCGCCAGGCTCACCAGCACCAGCAGCCCCATCTGGCCATACACGTCGAGTGGCAGGCCGCGCAGCATCAGGCCGCCGATGGCCCCCAGCATGGCCAGTGGCACCGTCACCAGAATGATGAAGGGGTCGGCGAAGTTGCCGTAGAGGGCCGCCAGCACCAGCACCAGCACCATGATCGCCAGGGCGAACACGCGCAGGTTGCCCCCATCGGCCTTCGCTTCCTCCCGGGCCAATCCGGCCCACTCCAGCTCAGTGCCGCCGCCGCGTTGCCGCTGCACCTGCTCCAGGGTGGCCATGGCCTGGCCGCTGCTCACCCCCGGCCGGGGTAGGGCGCGGATGCTGATCGAGCGCACCAGCCGGGTGTGGTTGATTGAGGTGGGGCCGCTGCCCGGCTCGATGCGCACCAGCTGGGCCAGGGGAATCAGTTGGCCCTCGCGGTTTTTCACCTGCAGGGCCAGCACGTCGTCGGCGCTGCTTCGCGCCGGGCCATCGAGCTGCACGATCACCTTGCGCACCTGATCGCTCTCGAAGCTGTCGTTGACGTAGTCGCTGCCGAAGCTGGCCCCGAGGGTGTCGACCACGGTGCTCAGATCCACGCCGAGGGAGGCCATCTGCAGGCGGTCGGGCACCAGCTGCACCAAGGGGGCTCCAGCGCTGAAGCGGGTCGACACCCGCTCGAAGCGGTTGGTGGCCCGGGCGGCGCGGATGAAGGCCTGGGCCTGCTGCTCGAAGTCCGAGAGGCTGAGTTGGCCGTTGCTGCTGTCGAGCAGTTCGAGCTCCAGGCCGCCTTCGGCGCTGAAGCCCCGCACGGAGGGGGCCTCGCTGAGTTGCACCACGGCACTGCTGATGCGGCGGCGCAGCTGGCCATCGAGCCGCCGGGCCACGGCCTTGGTGGAGGCCTCAGGGCCCCGGCGTTGCTCGATCGGTGCCAGGCGCAAGAAGAAGTTGCCCTTGTTGGGGCTGCTGTCGCCGAAGGAGCGCCCCGCGTAGAAATTGGCGCGGGTGATCAGGGGTTCCTCGGCCACCACCTGGCGCACTTGGTCGAGCACCTGCTGGGTCTGCTGCAGCCCTAGGCCGTCGGCCAGGATCACCACCCCCCGCAGCTGACCGTTGTCTTCCTGGGGGATGAAGGCTTTGGGCAGGGCCTGCAGCGCGCTGCCGGTGAGCAGCAGGCCTGCCAGCAGCAGAGCTACCACCAGCCGCCGCCGGGCCATCGCCCACTCCAGCCAGCGGCCGTAGGGAGTTTCCAGGCCTTCGAGCCAGCGCCGGGGCGGATCGATCCAGCGCAGCAACCAGGCCGGTTCCCGTTGCTGCGGGCCCAGCAGCCGGCTGCCGGCCACCGGGGTGAAGCTCAGGGCATTGAGGGTGGAGAAGGCGATGGCGCCGCTGATCGTGATCGCGATCGGGGCATAGAGCCGGCCGAGGCTGCCGCCCAGCCCCAGCACCGGAATGAAGACCACCACCAGCACCAGCGAGGTGGCCACCACGGCACCGCCCAGTTCGGCCATGGCCTCCCGGGCGGCCTGCAGCGGTGGCTTGCCGCTCTTCAGCCGCCGGCCGATGTCCTCACTCACCACGATGGCGTCGTCCACCACCAGGCCCGTGGCCAGCACCAGGCCAAACAGGGTGAGGGTATTGAGCGATTGCCCCGTCAGCTTCAGCACGCTCAGTGAACCGATCAGGGCCACGGGCACCGCAGCGGCGGTGATCAGGGCGAGCCTGCTGTTGCCCAAGCCGAGCAGCAGCACCACAAACACCAGCAGCACCGCATCGCGCAGGCTGTTGATCGTGCCCCGGATGCTGCCGCGCACGAAGTCGGCCTCATCCACGATCAACTGCTGATCCACCCCCGGCGGAAACTGGGGCACCAGCTCCTCGAGGGCGGCATTCACCGCCTCGCTCACGGCAATCGCATTGCTGCCATCGCGCTGGTAGATCACCACGGCCACCGTGGGCCTGCCCTGGAGGTTGGTGGCGATGGTGTCGTAGGTCTCGCTGCCCAGGTTCACCCGGCCCACATCGCGCAGCAGGGTGACGCCCCCATTGGCGCTGCGGGCCACCACCAGCTGCTCAAACTCCGCCGTGCTGCGCAGTCGCCCTTCCATCCGCAAGGGCAGGGTGATCTCCTGGCCGGTCGGGGCTGGCGCCTCTCCGGTCTGGCCCAGGGCCGCCAGCACGTTTTGCTGCTGCAGGGCCGTGCGCACCTCGGCAATCGTCAGGCCCCGCTCCTCCAGTCGCGCCGGGTCGAGCCAGAGGCGGAAGGCCAGGCTGTTGCCGCCGGAGAGGGTGACGTTCCCCACCCCAGGCACCCGCTGCAGCCGCTCCTTGACCACCTGGTCGAGCCAACCGCTCAGGAAGGTGTCGCTGTAGCGGGCCGGATCGGCACTGAAGCTCAGCACCATCAGCAGGTCGTCAGAGCTGCGTCGCACCTGCACCCCGAAGCGGGCCACCTGGGCTGGCAGTTGGCGGGTCACCACGGCCGCTTCGTTCTGGGTGTTGATCTGGTTGAGTTCGGGGTCGCCGCCCTCAAATCCCAGGGTGATGGAGCTGCCGTTGGCGGAGCTGGTAGAGCGGATGCTGTCGAGCCGCTCCAGTCCGTTGAATTGCTTCTCGAGCAGGGCGGTCACGCCCTGTTCCACCACCTCCGGCCCGGCGCCTGGATAGTTGGCCCGCACCGTCACCCGCCCGGGCGCAATCGGCGGCAGGTTTTCCACCTGCAGGGAGGGCAGGCTCACCAAGCCACCGAGCAGCACCAGCAGGCTCACCACCAGGGTGAGCACCGGTCGGCGCAGAAAGGGATCGGAGATCGATTTCATCGGCGCCGCAGCGAACGTGCTGGCGAATCAGGCGAATCAGCCCAGGTCGCGTTTCAGCACCACACAGAGGTAGTCGGGAGCTTTGTAGCGGCTCGGTAGGCAGATGTGCAGTTGCTCGAGGCGGCTCCAGCACACCGTGCGCTGGATGGCGGCAATGGTTTTGCCCTCCTTGAGCAGCAGGCGCAGGGCCTTGCAGTAGAGGGAATAGTTGGCTTCGAGTTCCCCGATGGTGAGTCCCTGGCTACTGCTCATCTCACGGGGTGCGTCCAGGAGTTGCAAAGACGCTTTTCTACATTACGGCGCGGTGGAGATCAGGTGGTTGAGGGTTCCATCAGACGTAGCCGGTGGCACAACCGGGGCAGGGTGAGCCCCTGGGCGAGGAGGTTCACCAGCACCACAATGAAGACGATGCTCTGGGCGTTGTGCACCAGGCTGGTGACCGTTTCAGGATTGATGCCACGCAGCTGGCGGATCTGATCGACGGCGCTGTAGGAGAGGGCAAGAGGAACGGCTCCCCGCAGGCCACACCACGACACCAGCAGGCCAAAGATCAGAAAGATGCAGATCTCTGCCATGGTGTTGAAGGGAAGCAGCACGTCCTGAATCGTTTCGTGATTGATGTTGGCCTGGCGATAGCGGATGTTGCTCATCATCAGTCCGGTGATGTACACCGCGATGAAGCCTGATCCGCCCAGGAAGTGGGTGGTGCCGTAATCAACAAAGGCAATCGACATCGCCACGATCAGCAGCTGGGATTTGTCGCGGGCCAGGTGATCGATCACAAATTTGGCCACGTAGCCAAACAGAACGCCAAGGATCAGGCCAGCGCCTACCTGCTGCACAAACTGCCCCAGGCCATGGATGATCACGGCAGCTGGAGTGGACGGGTCGACGTCCAGGCCGCCCTGGGAGGTGCTGAACAGGCCCACAATCAGCCCGAACAGCAGCAGGGCAGTGGGATCGTTGACAGACGATTCGAACTCCAGCAGGTGCTTGAGACGAACCGGCACCAGGCGGCGCACTGAACTCAACACGCTGATGGTGGCCCCGGCATCGGTGGAGCCCAGGCAAGCTGCGATCAGCAGGGCTGCCCCCAGGGGCATGGCGTCGCTCAGGCCCTTAGCAGCGTGGTGGCCAAGATCACTCCACCCACCGCCAGGGCGAACACTTGCAGGCTTTCCGCACCCCGAGGATGGCCGGGATGCCCACCTTCACCGAGAAGCGGCTGATCGCCAGGGTGCCCAGAAACACCACCCCGATGAACAACACCTGGCCTTCGAGGGGTACGGCAGCAAGGCCTGAGGCCTGGGCCAGCAGGATCGGGGTCATGGTTGGCAGTGGTGGAGTGTGGCGGCCTGGGCATCGCTCAGCCGGCCCGCGGCATGCAGCACCCGGGTGATCCGCTCGATATCCAGCACGGCATGGCTGCGGTAACCGGACGCTGCCAGGCGCTCCCTGGCCTGGCGGTCGTGGTCGCCGCCGTGGTCGATGAACACCACCACGTCCTCCACCACCAGGCCGGAGCTCTCGAGCTTGGCGATGCCCTCCAGCACGCTGCCGCCGGTGATCAGGATGTCGTCGACCACCACCACCCGGTCGCCCTCGTCGAAATCCCCTTCGATCAGGCGTCGGGCGCCATGGGCCTTCACCTCCTTGCGAGGGTAGATCAAAGGCTTGTGCAGTTGCAGCGACAGGCCGGTGGCGGTGGGCAGGGAGCCATAGGGGATGCCGGCGATGCGGTCGAAGTCGAGCCCTCGCAACAGCTCGGCGTAGGCGTGCAACACCCGGTGAAACAAGTTGGGGTCGGAGATGATCTGGCGTAGATCGACGTAGTAGTTGAAAACGGCTCCCGAGGCCTGCACGTAGTCACCAAACAACAGGCAGCCGATGTCGAACAGGTCGACGATCAGGCTTTCGAGCGGGTCGGCTGCCGCTTCACCCTCCGGCAGCCAGAGGGCGCAGGTGTCGCCGTCTCTTTGCGCGCGGTTCGCCAGCCACTCTTCCCGCCGGGCACTGATCTGGCGTTTGAGGGCTTCGGCCCGGGGGCCGATGTCGTCTTCGACCAGTAGGTTTTGGGGCAGGGGCAGCAGCAGCCCGTCGGCGGCGGCGCTCAGGCCGGCCTGCAGCAGCGCCTCGAGCTTCTCCTCTTCCCCCCAGAGGCTGCGCAGGATCAGGAAGCGCTCCGGTGCCTCGGCCCGCACGCGCGCCAGGATCTCTGGATCGCTGGTGCCCACCTCAAGCAGCAGCTGGTCGGGGGTGGCCCAGAGCTGGGTTTCGCGCACAATTCGCAGGTATAGCGGCTCGGTTTCATTGGGGTGGTGCTGGATCACCCGGGCCGCTTGGTTAGAGCTGTGGCAGGTCATCACCACGGCCTTGCCCGGGTAGAGCAGGAACGGGGCGGCGATGTCCTGGCCGGCCAGGGGCGACAGGGTGACCGCATCGGCCCCGAGCTCCTTGAACAGGTAGTGGGCCAGAGCCGAGGAGGAGTTGAGATCGCCGTGCTTGGTGTCGACGATCAGGGGCAGATCGCGGGGCACCAGGTCGCGCACCTCCAGCAGCAGCTCCAGGCCCACCGGCCCCAGGGCCTGGTAGAAGCCGAGGCTGGGCTTGTAGGCGCACACATGGGGTGAAGTGGCCTCGATCACCGCCTTGATCCAGTGGCGGGCCTGGCTGAGAAAGGAGCGTCCGGCCAGGCCGCGGCGGGCGGCCCAGCTCTGCAGCATCTCCGGGTTGGGGTCCAGCCCGGTCACCAGCAGCGACTGGCGATCGGCGATGGCGTCGGTGAGTTGAACGAAGAAGCCCATCGCCCGCAGGCTGCCTGGGCCTGTTGCTAAGCCAGCCGACAGCCCTGGCGCGGGCTGGTGACACAGCTCGTTGTAATCGGCTCCCCATCACGAGCGGTGCTCCAGTCCCGACGCCCAGGTGTGGAGCTCACCCCTGGGCGCCGCGGCGCTGCCTGCTGGAAGCGCGCAGTCCTGAAAACAGCTGGCAGAGCACGGTCTGCATCGCTGGCGGCAGGGTGAGCCCTGGCTGTGAATGCACGGCCGTCACCACCAGGGCGCAGGTCTGCATCAGAATTTTGGCGTCGTCATCGGAGAGCACGATCAGGTGCTGCCCATCGGAGCGCGTGATCCGCACCGATTTCTTCCATGGGAAGGCCATGCCAGCCCTTCCCCGCCGGCGGTTCAGTATCGGCAGCTACCAATCGATCGGTGTTTACAGACTGTTGAGCCGCGATTGATCGGGTCTTAATGCGGCTGTGTTCAGTGCTACGCAGCCGTGGCTGATGCCCAATTCTCTTAACCGAAACCGGTCAGGATCTGGAGACGCCCCTGGTTCGCATGCGGTGAAGACGAGCTCAGTCTGGTTGAGGGCAGTCCTGACGGGCAGCCTGGTGTTGGCCCAGGGCCCGGCCGCGTTGGCCCAGGTCCTCATGCCAGACCTGCAGGCCATCAGCAGGGACGTGATCGCCTCGCCCCAGTGGGGGGCCTTCAAGCAGCAGCTGGCCGAGGAGCGCCAGCGTCTGTTGGCGGCGCCCCCGGCAGGGCTTCCCCTGCTGACCGATTGATGGTGCCGCGGCGCTGGTGGGGCGTGCTCGCGTGCCTGGCAGCCGGTTCCATCAGCTCGCAGATGCTGGCCCTGCCCGCCGAGGCCCTGCCCGGGTTGGTGGTGTTGGTGCACCACGGGCATAAAGACAGTCCTGGCGCTCCGCTCACCAACTACAACCTCTCATCGCGGGGATTGGTGGATGCCCTCCAGCTGGGCCACCTGCTCAGGGCCTGTGTGGTGCCCGCGGGGCCCTTGGCCTTGGCGAGTTACGGCTTTGACGGGCGCACGGGAAAAAATGCCCGCAGCTACCAGACCCTGGTGCCGCTGGCGGTGTTCACAGGACAGAACATCCGCGTCTTTGCCGATGCCGACAACCGTTCGGAGCAGATCGGTCGCGAGCTGCTCACCGCTCCAGAGCTGGCCGGCAGCACCCTGGTGATGGCCTGGGCTGGGCGCAGATGCCCAGCATCGGCGACGACGACTTCGATGGCCTGTGGCTGCTGCGCTATTCCGGTGCCCGTGGCGAGCCCGAGGTGAGCCAGCTCTCCCAGGCCGAGCTGCGCAGCCGCGCCTGTTTCGGTGCCGCCGGATCGGCGGGCCATCCGTTGCGGCGGCTCGCTGAGGAGCTGCTGCAGCCGCTCCAGTAGGTCAACCCGCGGGGGCGAGCAGGGGCTGGTGGTCGAGCCGCCGGATCGCCACCACCCCCGGCCGTGGTGGGCGGCCGGGCACGCCCGAGGGCCAGTTGGAGCCGAGCGGCACCTGGCGCAGCTGCGCAAACGGCTGGCCGGCGCGATCCACCAGCTGGTGGGCCTGCCATTCGCTCGCCTGCCCCTGGCGCGTGCCGTGCAGCTCCCCCGGGTGCTGCACCGCCAGGAACAGGGTGCGGCCGCTGCTGTCGAAGCAGGGGCCGCAGAGCTCGCAGTCCATCGGGCCGATGGCGAAGCAGAGCGCCTGACCGGCTGCGGCCCCGGAGCGGGGCAGCAGCCAGCAGCTGTTGTTGCCAAACACATCCAGGCTGCTTGAGCTGGAGCGGTCGGTGACCATCCAGAGGTTGCCGGCCGGATCGAAGGCCAGGTTGTCGGGGTTGCTGAAGCCCAGGCCGCCCTGCCAGGGCGTGCCCCCGGTGGCCACCATCTGCCAGCGGAAGCGTGATCCCGCCGCGCTGTCGGCGTCGCTGAGGCGCATCACCCAGCCGTGGGGCCAGTCCGCCTCGCCGCCGGGCCCGCGGAAGATGGCGGGGTCGCTGCCGCCCTCGCCGTTGCGGCCCGCGGCCGTGAAGGCGATCAGCAGGTCGCCGTTCCGCGGATCGATCACCGTGTCTTCCGGGCGGGCCGCTGGCGTGGCGCCCACGGCGTTGGCGGCCAGGTGGGCATCCACCAGGATCGCCCCCTGGCCCGTGTAGAGATCCCCCAGGGTGCTGTAGCGCTGGCAGTAGGCCGCCACGGCCGCGTCGTTGGCCAGGGGCTCGGCGCCACTGCGCCGGCGATCGCTGTGGGGCAGCACGGTGGGCTGCACAAGGCCGAAACCACTGAAGTGGCTCGGCCGCAGCGGCGCCAGGGGGGTGGCCGGTGTGAGGCTGATCCAGTGGCCCGTGCCATCGGGGGCAAAGCGGGCCACCTCCAGCCGGCCCTGCTCCAGCAGGCGGGAGTTGGCAGGGTTGCGGGGATCGCCCACCACCCCGTCGCTGACAAACCGGTAGAGGTGGCCGCCGTGGCGATCGCAGCCCGAATACACCACCAGGGGCTGGCCGGCGCGGGCCTGCACGGCCACCGCCTCATGGCGGAACCGGCCCAGCCAGCTGTGCTTCAGCGCCGGTTGCTCGGGCCGCTGGGGATCGAATTCCACCATCCAGCCGTATTTGTTGCCGGCCAGGCCGAAGGGATTGCCCAGGCCATCGAGGCGGGCGCCATCCCAGCGGAAGGGCCGCTCAGCCGGCGGTGTGGCTGAGCCATCGGCAAACACCGCCTCGCTCACCTGGCTCTGAAAGTTTTCCTCAGCGCTGAGCACCGTGCCCCAGGGGGTGGTGCCGCCGGCGCAGTTGGCGAAGGTGCCCACGATCCGCTCGCCCAGGCCGTCGCGGTAGCCCAGCGGCTTCGGGTTGGCGAACACGGCGGTGGCCGGTCCGGTGCAGCCCAGGGCCTGTTCGGGGTCTTGCCAGCCGGAGAGGCCGGTGAGGCGCCGCTCGAAGCGACTCCCCGGCTGCCGCCGCCAGCCGTTGGCGCTGCGCTGCAGCTCCAGCACGCCGATGCCCAGATCGGCCATGGCGGCTTCCGCCACGGCCCGCACGAGCGCGCGCAGGGGATCGCTGCTGCTGAGCTGGCTGGCATCCACCTGGCCACCGCGGTCGGCCAGGGCCGTGCGCAGCTCGGCCAGCGGCAGGGTTTGACCGGTGGCCTCCTGAAAGCCACTGGCCCAGGGCAGGGGGCTGATGTATTCGAAGTTCACGCTCAACAGCGCCCGATCGCCCAGCTCCAGCAGGGCCAGGTAGTCGTTGTTGAAGCCAAAGCGGCCAGCGGCCAGCGGGTCCCCCCACACGGCCACCAGTTCGGCCCGGTATCCCTCCGGCACCACCAGGCGGTCCTGCACGGCAAAGCGGGCCAGCTGCCGGCGTTGCTCGGCGGCGCTGCGGGGGTCGTCGGCCAGCGGCAGCGGCAGGGCGGATGGCGGCAGGTGGGCGGGGGCTGGGCCCCCGGCACCAGGGTGAGCACTGCCCTTCGCCAGCGCCCCGGCTGGAAGGCGGGCCACGGCCAGCCCGGTGCCCACGCCCAGCAGCTGCAGCAGGGAGCGCCGTTGCACGCCTCAATCTTCAAACCCCACCACGATTGAAGCCGGCTCCACTGCTGCCTGCAATACCGGTGTTCCTGCAGCACCCCCGCCACACTGGCAGCAGAGATCCCCATGCAATCCAGGCGGCGCCGGCGATGGCACTCCACGAGCAGCAGCACATCGGCCGCAATGGGCTGGCCTCGGCCTTCCGCTGGAGCATCCTGCTCAACACCGCCCTCTCGGTGGTGCAGCTCCTGGTGGGCACGGCCTTCGGGTCGCTGGCACTGGTGGGTGATGCCGTGCACAACCTGGGCGATGTGGCCGGCTTGGGCCTGGGGTGGGGGCGGAGCGGCTCACCACCCGTCCGCCAACGGAGCGCTTCACCTACGGCTTTGGCCGCAGCACCCAGCTGGCAGCCCTTGCCAATGGCGTGTTGATCGCGATGGCCTCAGCCGTGGTGATCGTGGAGGGGATACAGCGCTTGCTCCAGCCCGAGTCCGTCGTCAGTGGACCCGTGGCCTGGGCGGCGGCGGCCGGGATTGGCGTGAACCTGCTCTCTGCCCGCCTGTTCGGCCACGGTCACCACCACGATCTCAATCGCCGCGCCGCAGTCACCCATCTGCTCAGTGATGCCCTGGTGTCAGTGGCGGTGCTGGTCAGCGCCCTGCTGGTGGGCCTCACGGGCTGGCTTTGGCTCGATGCTCTCACCGGCATCGGCGTGGGCCTGGCCATTGCCTTCACGGCGGTGCAGTTGATGCGCGACGCCCTGCAGGTGATGCTCGATGCCGTGCCGCCGCACATTCAGGTTGGGCAGGTGCGGGATGTGCTGCAGGCCCTGCCCGGGGTGGTGGATGTGCATCACGTGCACGTCTGGTGCCCCAGCACCACCCAGGTTGCCCTTACGGCCCATCTCCGCCGCAACTCCGATCCCGCCCAGGATCTCGACCTGCTGCATCGGGCCAAGGACGCCCTGCGGGGTGTTGGTGTTGACCATGCCACGTTGCAGCTGGAGCCGGGCGACGCGGCGCCAGGCGGACCAGGTGGCTGGCCTGCAGCGGGTTGAAGTTGTCGTCGCTGGCCAGCAGCAGGCTGCTCCGTCCGTCGTGCAGCGCAGGCCCCTCCAACAGCACTTCCCAGTTGTCAGCTGCCAGACCCAGCTGCAGCAGGTTCCACTGCTGCCGCGGGATCAGGGGCGGGTCGTTGGCTTGCTCGCTGGGCCAGGGATAGAGCACCAGGCGGGCCTGCCAGCGGCTGGGGGGCTCGAAGCGCCGCCAGATGCCGAGCAGGGCAGTGGGCGGCTGGCCGCTGGGCAGGGCCAGCAGGTCGGTGAGCCCCCAGTTCCCCGGTGGAATGGCCAGGGGCTGCATCGCCCGGGGCACCAGGCCGCCGCCGGGGCCGGGCTCCCAGCGCAGCAGCCGCACCCGATCGGGGGGATCCTGCAGCAGGGGGTTTTCGGCGGCCATCAGCAGGGCCCCGGCGGGCCCGGCAGTGGTGAGCGGCTCGGGTCCGCCGTTGCTGCGCAATCCGCGGTGGGCCTGCAGCTGCCAGTCGGCCGGCAGGGCCAGCTCCTGGCGCAGCTGCCCCGTGTGCAGGTCGTAGCGCAACAGGGCCGCCTGGCGGGGGGGCGCCAGCCTCCCCTCGCTGGCGACCCAGGCGCTGTCGCCCTGGATCACCAGCCCCTCCCCGTCCATGGTCGGCGGCTCGGCCAGGGGCCAGGGGGGCAGCGGTTCCAGGGCGGCCAGGCCCCCTTGCCGCATGCCCCGCCAGCGGCTGATGCTGCCGCGCGGTGCGTCGCTCAGCAGCCAGAGTTCATCCTGCGCGTGCCGATAGGCGCCGGCGGAGAAACCACCGCCCGTCCGCGGTGGCAACACCACCTGCTCCACCACGTCCCAGCCGGCGTGCAGGGGGCAGGGCAGCGGCATTCAGGGCAACTCCACTCAGATCGTGTCCATGGCCTTGCCGGTGGTTTCGATCCGGTAGGCCCAGGTGATGGCGGCCCCCACCAGGGAGGTGATGGCCAGCAGGGGCAGCAGCCGTTCGGTGCCCCAGTCGGCCAGCAGGATCGGAAACAGGAAGGCGGTGAGCACGGCTCCCACCTTGCCAATGGCGGCAGCCAGGCCTGCCCCCAGCCCGCGCACGGGGGTGGGGAACACCTCTCCGGCGAGCAGGTAGGTCTGGGCGTTGGGCCCCAGGTTGGTCATGAACTGAAAGATCACGAAGCCGGCCACGATCAGGGGCAGGTTGCTCTGGCCGCCCAGGTTGCCGGCGGCTGCAATGAGGAGCCCCAGGGCGCAGCCCACGAAGCCGATCACCTGCAGGGGGATGCGCCCCCAGCGATCGGCCAGGGCGATGGCGCAGGCGATTCCCACCAGGAAGCCCAGGTCCACCAAGGCGGTGCCGCGGGCCCCCAGCAGGTCGTTGTGGATCACGGCGGCCACGGTTTGTTCCTTGGACGTAGCTCCGAAGGCCGCCGCAATGATCACCGGCGTGAAGACGCCGATGCCGTAGGTGGAGATGTCCTGCAGAAACCAGGGCACCGAAGCCAGGATCGTGGCGCGCTGCAGCTTGCCGCGGAACAGGCTGCGCCAGTCGCTGCTGCGTTGGATGCGCCCCTCTTCGGCGATCTCTAGGGAGAGAAGCTCCACATCGCTGCGACCCAGCAGTTTGCGCAGCTGCTTCTCCGCCTTCTCCACCTTGCCCTGGCTCACCAGCCAGTGGCTGCTCTCCGGCAGGAACAGTCGGCCCCACACCACCAGCCCCACCGGCACCACGGGGATCAGATAAAAAATGCGCCAGGCGTTGAGAGTGGCATCGCTGCCCAGAACCACCGCGGCGATGGCCGTGCCCAGCACCGCCCCCACAGCCTGAAAACTGAAGGCGCCAAGTACCAGCCGCCCCCGCACCGCTGCCGGGATGCTCTCGGAGATCACCAGGTGGGCGGTGGGGTAGTCGGCGCCCAGGGCCAAGCCGATCACAAACAGGGCGGTCACCAGTGGGAGCGTCCCCGGGCTGAAGGCCGCGGCCAGCAACGCCACGGCCAGGAGCACCATCTCGCCGATGAAGACGGGCTTGCGGCCAAACCGGTCGGCCAGCCCCCCCAGGGCCAGCGCCCCGATCAGGATGCCGGCGAGGGTCGCTGCCGTCACCAGGCCCTTGTCGGTGCTGGTCATGGCGAACTGCTCGGCCACCAGCGGCAGGGCGATCCCGCCCATGAACACGATCAGGCCCTCAAAGAATTTGCCGGCCGTGGCCAGCGACCACACCAGCCATTGCATGCTCGAGAGGGGCGGGCCGGCCAGGTGGGTGCCCCCTTCCCAACTGGGCACCTCCTCGATGTAGGCCTGCACGCTGCGCTTGCTCATCGCCGGCGATTCACAGGGAGGGAAGGGTTACGGCGAGACAATCCCGCTGCAACAGCTCGCAGACCTCCAGGATCTGATGGGCCCTCGTGTCGCCGAGGTCGAGCTGGGCCGCCAGGGCGTTGAGAAACTGCTGTTCTTCCGGTGCGATCTCTCGGTCCGCACACACCACCTGGCAGGCCAGGGCAAAGGCGGTCTCCCGCTGGGTCTGGTTGAGCAGGGGGCCGGCGGCAGCGATCAGGCACTGCCAGCTCTCCTCGCGAAAGCGCTGCAGCAGCCCTGAAATCATCAACCCGAAGCTGTAGGGCCCCATGGCTTGGTAGACGGTGCGTGTGAGCAGTTGCTCGCGGATCACCCGCGCTTCATCTTTGCCGAAGGTGTGGTCGCAGCACACCGCCGCCAGTGGAATGGCGGCGAAGGCTTCGTGGAGGGTGAGAGCGGTGTCCATGGATCCAACAAGCAGGGTGGCAGGAGTGTTGGCGCTCAATCGCCCTCGGGCTGGCTGAGGTTCTGCAGGCGCTGCTCGAGGGAGGCGAGCAGTTCGAGGCCAAACAGCGGTAGGGCCTCCATCGCGAACAGGAATGTCTCGCGATTCATCACCAGCAACTGGGTGGGTTGCTCGGCGATTGCGGTGTTGTGGCGTGTGTGGTTGCCGGCCTCCACCAGCGCCCCTTCGCCGAAGCAGCGCCCCGCTCCCAGCAGTTCGGTCTGGCCACCTTCCGCTTCCCCCCAGTGGATGCGCACCTGGCCCTCTAGCACGCCGTAGAAGCAGTCTCCCGGCTCTCCAGCCCGGAAGATCACCTCCCCCTGTTGCACGACCTGCGCGGCGGTGTGGGGTTCAAACACCTGCATGCTGCGCAGAATCTGCTCGTCTGCCGAGGGCGATGCCATGCCGATCATCGGTTGCCTTGTGAGCAGCCTGCTCAAGATTGGTGCCCGTCTCGTTAAGGACTGCTCAAGCTTGGGCTTGGGCCGCCAGGCACTGGCGCACCATCGTGCCCTCCTCGTCGGCGGGGATGGGCAACCAGAGCACCGGCTGGAGCCAGGCCAGGGCCTGCTCCAGCTCTCCGGCCAGGGCCGTGTCGTGTTCGCCGATGCCGCCGGTGAGGGCGATGGCATCCACGCCGCCCAGGCTGGCGGCCATGGCGCCGATGCCCTGCAGCAGTCGATGGCGAAACACGGCGATCGCCAGCCGGGCGCCCGCGTGCCCCTGGCTGGCTGCCTGGCGCAGCTCGGGCATGTCGCCACTCAGCCCGGAGAGGGCCAGCAGGCCGCTCTGGCGGTTGAGGGCCCGATCCAGCGCCGCCAGCTCCACTCCCTGGCGCAACACGTGCAGCAGCAGGCCGGGGTCGACGCTGCCGCTGCGGCTGGCCATCACAAGCCCCTCCAGCGGCGTGAAGCCCATGGTGGTGTCGATGCTGCAGGGGGCGCCAGCGGTGGAAATGGCAATGGCGCAGAGGGAGCAACCGGCGCCCAGATGGGCACTGATCAGTCGCCGCACGGCGGGCTCCTGGCGGGCCACCGTTTCCCCCACATGCTGGTGGTTGAGTCCATGGAAGCCATAGCGGCGCAGCCCCTGGGCCCGCCAGGCAGCCGGGATTGCATAGCTGAAGGCCGCCTCGGTGAGGGTGGTGTGGAACGCCGTGTCGAAGCAGGCCCACTGCTGCAGGTGGGAGCTGCTGGGCCCATGCTTCAGCAGCCAGCGGATGGCGGCCAGGGCGGGCCCGTTGTGCAGCGGGGCCAGGGGCACCAGTTCTTCCAGCTGATCCAGCACCGCTTCCGTGAGCTGGGTGGGAGCGGAGAAGCTGGAGCCTCCGTGGACCAACCGGTGGGCCACCAGCACTGGGGCCTGATCCCAGCTGGCCAGCAGCGGCGAGAGCCACTGCTCCAGCAGCGTCTCGAGCCCCAGGGCGCCGGAGGCATCCCAACCCCGCTGCTCCTGCCAGAGCCGGGTGCCGCGGACGTCACAGCGGGCCAACTTGATGCTGGAGCTGCCCGTGTTCACCACCAACACGCTGGGGGTCAGATCAGGTGCCATCGGGGTGCTGCAACTGCCTCACTCAAAGCACGATCCACAGCCTCCGTCCATGCACAGGAACACAGCTCCAAGACAGACAGCGCGATGGTCTTAGATTGCAGTGGTCCCTGCCTGAACCCTTGATGGTCCAGACCCTTTCTTCGCTTCATCCCAATCCTGGATGGGATGCCTCTGCTGATGAAATGTCAGCGTCCCCGATTCAGCTGACCACCGGTAAACATTGCATCCTTGAGCTCTACGGCTGCAGCAGCGCCAAGCTCAACGACGAACCTTTTCTCAGGGCCACCATCACCGCCGCAGCGAAGCGGGCTGGTGCCACCCTGCTCAACCTGATCACCCACCGGTTCGATCCCCAGGGGGTGACGGGTCTGGCCCTGCTGGCCGAATCCCACATTTCCATCCACACCTGGCCAGAGTTTGGTTACGCGGCGGTGGATGTGTTCACGTGCGGCGATCACACCATGCCCGAGCGGGCCTGCACCGTGTTGGTTCAGGAGCTGGAGTCGGACCATCACAAACTCACCAGCCTTGAACGGCAGACCCCACTGCCGAGTGCTCCGGGGGTGCGTCTGCCCAGTCTGCCGTTTCGCGCTTCCTTCTGAGTCCGCTTCGGAGGCCATCCTCCGATGACGGGTTCCGCGGGTGCCCTGCTCAGCACCGTGATCACCCAGTCGTCTGGGCTGGCGTGGCCAGCGGCGACCTCGATCTGGATGCGGGCACGGCGCGGCTGGAGGTGATCCGCTGGCTGCGGCGGGTGAGCCAGCACATGGAGCGCGCCTGCCACCATCTCGGGGCGACCGTCTTTCCGGTCTGAATCGGCTCAGGTCGGCACCCGCTGGCAGTGCACCCCCTGGCGTTGCAGTTCCTCGATCAGCGGCTCGCAGAGATCGCCGTCCAACGGTGGGGTGAGTTGCTCGCGGCCATCAAGCAGGGGCGCCACCGTTCCAGGTGCGCAGCCCAGCCAGCGGGCCAGGCTCTGCTGGGCCGTGAAGCGGCGCGACGGGTTGCCATCGCTGGGGAATCGCAGCCTTAGCCTGGAGTTGGGCGGGGTGGCATCCCCCAGCTCGATCCGTCGCAGGCTGTCGGCCGTGGCCAGCACCATCAGCTGGTCGCCGGCCGCCACCACGGTGTCGTGTCTGGGCAGGCTGATGGCCCGGCCCAGCCTGGGTCGCAGCAGCGAAACGACAGTGATGGCATAGCCGTTTTCCAGCCGGGCAATGCTTTGGCCGCAGAGGGTGTCGTGGGTCCTGATCCGGTAGCGCACCTGCAACAGGTTGGTAGCCCGCAGCCGCAGGATGGCTTCGATCCGTTCCCCGAAGGCCGTGGCCACCATGGCATCGGCGACCAGATCGACCGCCGAGATCACGGCCACACCGCCCAGCAGATCGCCCAGCTGCTCGGCAGCGCCGAAGGCGTGGGCGAGCATGGCGATGCGGGCTTCCGGCCAGCGTTGCTGCAGGCTCAGGGCGGTCTGCAGATTGGCGAGCAGATCGGTGGAGAGCAGCCCCACGGCCCGAGCCGGTCGGCCGTCGAGCGCCGTCAGTACGGCGTTGAGATCGTCGAAGCGAAGGCTCGCATCCGCCGGGGCGTTTCGGGGCCCCACCGACAGCACCGTGCGTCCCTCGCGCCGGAGCAGTTGCGCCACCCTGCCGGCCAGGGCCTCGCCCTCCACCAGCAGGATCGGTCGACCGCCGCGGCGCGGCAGGCGCGGTTTGGCCTGGCCCAGGCGGTCGCGCAGTAGGCGCTCCAGGATCACGGCCACCAGCGCTGAGGTGAGCAGGGTGCCCACCAGCGAATACAGCAGCGTGCCGCTGATCAGCCAGCCGCTGGCCCCCTCTACGCCACCGCCACCGGCCAGCAGCAGATTCACCGGATCGACGTATTCGCCCTTGAGCAGGGCCAGGGTGACGAACACCCCCTGCTTCCAGCCGCCGATGCTGGAGAACAGCTGGATGCCCAGCGCCGCCAGACTCACGACAATCGCAACAGCGAGTTGCTGGGGGCGGCTGTGGCGTCCCAGCCAGGGTGGTTGCCGGAGCCCTCGGGCCAGCCGCAACCATCCCCGTCGGCGCCGCCAGGCAGGTTGGTCGTCGCCCCCGGGGGTGGGCTTGAGGGAGCGGGGCGTCACCAGCATCGGCTGGTCGCCGGGCCGGGCGAGTTGGGCCCGCAGCGGGCGTTGCAGCCGCCGGTCCACCCAGCTCTGCTCCATGATCTGGAAGTCCTGGCCATGGGCTTCGAAGCTGGCTGGAATCGATTCCGGGCGGAGGGCCGAGGCGATCGCTCCGGCGCACAGCAGCACCGGATCCACCACCGCGACTCCGGGCAACCGCTCCTCCAGCAGGGCTCCGAGGTCGGCCTGGCGGCTGGAGGAGCGCACCACGATCTCAGCCTGCGGGTTGAGCAGGCGCGCTTGCAGGGCTGCTTCGATGTTGACGGTGCTCTCGGAACTCAACAGCAGCACGGCACGGGAGGAGACAACACCGGCCTGCTCCAGCACGTGGGGCCGCCGCATGTCGCCGAGGGTGAGCTGGCCCGCCAGTTCGGCCTCCAATTCGGGATCTCGCCAGTTGGGCGGCTGCTGGTCGAGGCATCGGATCGGCACGTGGAAGCGCACCAGCCGTTGCAGGCAGGCCTGACCTAGGGCTCCTAGGCCACACACCAGCACCGTTCCATCGGCCATCGGTGCTCCGGGTCGCTTCTCCTGTCTGACCGGTTTGCATCTGCCGCGCCACTACCCAGGCTTAACCAGGCTGATGACCCGCCATCTGGCCGACATCGAGGAGATCCTGGAGGAGGAGGAACCCTGACTCGGCAACTGCAGCCTGCTTTCTCGAGTCGCTGGCCTCGCTGGAGATCCCGTCTACGGGCTATGGCATCCGCAACAGGTGGTGGCGGGTATTCCCCACGACGTGCTGGTGCAGCTTCTTCTCCTCGGATCGCGCCATCCAGGAGTATGCCGAGCGGATCTGGGCCGTCCAGCCGCGCCCGTTGGTGATGGCCTGTGCTGTGTCGGAGGCTGCTGGTCGCGCTGATGGTGCGCAACCGGGGTAATTCGGCGTTGATCTGCGTTCAGGGGGTGGGGCGCAGCCGCCAGGCCAGGGTTTCGCCGGCGTGGAAGGGCACCAGATCCACAGCCGTGCCGGCGTCGTCGTTGCAGTGCAGCCGGCGGGGCACCTCCTGCGGTTGCCGCTCCAGGGTGATGGTGCCCTCGTTGAGCGGCAGCCCGTAGAAGCGGGGCCCGAATTCCGAGGCGAAGGCTTCGAGTTTGTCCAGGGCCTTCTCCTGTTCAAACACAGCCGCGTAGCTCTCCAGTGCAAACGGGGCGTTGAAGATGCCGGCGCAGCCGCAGGCCGATTCCTTGGCCTCGCGGCTGTGGGGCGCCGAATCGGTGCCGAGGAAAAATTTGGAATTGCCGGAGGTGGCCGCCGCCCGCAGGGCAATGCGGTGCAGTTCGCGCTTGGCCACCGGCAGGCAATAGAAGTCGGGCCGCAGGCCACCGGCAAACATGGCGTTGCGGTTGATGTGCAGGTGGTGGGGCGTGATCGTCGCCGCCAGATTGGCGGGGCTGCTGCGCACCGCATCCACCGCATCACTGGTGGTGATGTGCTCCAGCACCACCTTCAGCCCCGGGTGGCGCGCCAGCAACGGCAGCAGCACCCGCTCGATGAATACGGCCTCGCGATCGAAGATGTCGATCGCGGCGTCGGTGACTTCGCCGTGGATTAGCAGCGGCATGCCGATGCGTTCCATCATCGCCAGCACGGGCTCGACCCGCGTGATCGCTGTGACGCCGGAATCGGCGTTGGTGGTGGCGCCGGCCGGGTAGAGCTTGGCGGCCGCCCACACGCCCTCGGCAAAACCGCGCTCGATCTCCTGCGGAGCAATGGTGTCGGTGAGGTAGGCCGTCATCAACGGCGTGAAGCCGCAGTGATCGGGCAGGGCGGCCTGGATGCGCTCCCGGTAGGCACTGGCGGCCGCCACCGTGGTAATAGGCGGCCGCAGGTTGGGCATCACGATCGCCCGGGCGAATTGGGCGGCCGTGGCCGGCGCCACCGCCTGCAGCATCGCCCCGTCGCGCAGGTGCACATGCCAGTCGTCGGGTTGACGCAGGGTGAGCTGCTGCAGCGGCTGCGGCACGGCGAGTGCAAGTGGGTCCCCACCACCCTGGCAGGCCTGAAAGATTCACTGCAATCGGCTGGCGGCCAGCCCCCCGACCACCTAGATCTGAAACAGGCGTTTCAGCTGACGCGTTTCACCCCAACCATGGCCCACCACCAGATCTTGATCGTTGGCGGCGGTGCCGCTGGCATCACCGTTGCGGCCCAGCTGAAGCGGGCCCGCACGGCCCTGGATGTGGCGATTCTGGAGCCAGCGAGCGAGCACTACTACCAACCCGGCTGGACCCTGGTGGGTGGCGGCGTGTTCAGCCTGGAAGAAACCAGGCGCGCCGAGCGCGACCTGATCCCCTCGGGGGTGCACTGGATCCAGGCGGCGGCGGCTGGCTTCGATCCCGACCACAACAGCGTCACCACCAGCACCGGCGAGCAGCTCAGCTACGACGTGCTAATCGTGGCCACGGGTCTGACGCTGCGTTGGGACACGATCGAGGGGCTCAGCGAAGCCCTGGGTCAGGGCGGGGTGTGCAGCAACTACAGCAAGGATTTCGCCCCGTACACCTGGGAGGCGATCCAGGCGTTCAAGGGCGGCAACGCGGTGTTCACCTGCGCGCCGATGCCGATCAAGTGCCCCGGTGCCCCGCAGAAGATCGCCTACCTGGCCGACGACGTGTTCAATCAGAAGCGTCTTCAGGCCAAGGTGATCTATGCCACGGCCACCCCGGGGATCTTCGGTGTGCCGACCTATGCGGCGCCGCTGCGGGAGGTGGTGCAGCGCAAGGGCATCGACGCCCGCTACAACCATGTGCTCACGGCCGTGCGGGCCGACCAGAAAGAAGCGGTGTTCAAGGTCACCGAGGGTGAGGCGACCCGCGAGGAGGTGATCCCCTACGACCTGCTGCACGTGACCCCGCCGATGGGGCCTCCCGAGGTGGTGGCCACCAGCCCCCTGGCCAATGGCACCGGCTTTGTGGAGGTCGACCAGTTCAACCTCCAACACGTTCGCTACTCGAACGTGTTCTCCCTGGGCGATGTGAGCGGCATGCCCAATTCCAAAACGGCCGCGGCTGTGCGTGGCCAAGCCCCGGTGGTGGTGGCCAATCTGTTGGCCCACCTCGATGCTTTGCCTCTGGCGGCCACCTACGACGGCTACAGCTGCTGCCCGCTGATCACCGGCTACGGCAAAACGATCATGGCCGAGTTCAACTACAAGCAGGAGCCTGTCCCGTCGTTCCCGCTCGATCCCACCAAGGAGCGCTGGAGCATGTGGTGGATCAAGCGCAAGGTGCTCCCCGCCCTCTACTGGAATCGCATGCTTGCTGGAGCCCAGCACGAGCGTCGCTTCATCCCCGGGGTGAAGGCCTAGCCGTGCAGGCGCCGCCCCTCACGCAGCACTTCGGAGGGGCGGATGCCGAAAATGCTGTTGAAGTCGCGACTGAACGCCGAGAGGTTGCGGAAGCCGAGTTTGGACGAGATGCCGGCGACGGTGTCGCTGGCCGCGGGGTTGAGCAGGTGTTGGCGAGCCAGCTCCAGCCGCTGGCGGCGGACCCACTGGATCGGCCCGCAGCCGAAGCGCTGGTTAAAGGCCAGCTGCAGGTTGCGCCGTGAGTAGCCGCTGCGCTGCTCCAGCTCCGTGAGGCTGATGGGGGTGTGCAGATTGGCCTGAATCCACTCCAGCAGCTCCTTGAAGATCTGCTGGCGCGATAGCCCTTCGCTCTGGTGGCGGGCTTGTTGGTCGGCGTCGGCGAGCTGGGGGCAGAGGGCGAGGGCCAGGATGCGATAGATGAGGTCGTCAATCTGGAGCGTCGCCAGATCTCCTCGGTTCTCCAGTTCGGGTGCGTCTACCAGGGCAAAGGCCCGCCGCAGGGTTAGGAGCAGCTCGGCTTGCCGCTTTTCGGTCATGGCGAGCACCTGGGGCCGCTGCAGATCTGGAGCGAAGCGGCGGCCGGATCGCCCTACGCCAGCGATGGTGGCAGCGGTGTTCTGCAGCCTCTGGAGGTCAACATGCAGCACCAATCCGTTGTAGTGGTCGGTAGCGTAGCGGTATTCGAGGCCTGGATTGAAGTACAGAGGTGCTTCGCCATGGATGCTGTAGCCCCGGCCGTCCACCTCGTAGGTCGCGGCCCCGGAATAGCAGATGTTGATGGCGCCGATCCCGGGGTTTTCACCGATCGTGCCGATGATCGGACAGGTGTACCCCGCGGTGAGGGTCAGCGTGCCAACGGTGGCCGTGCTGGCCCGATGCAGGAACGGACTGGACTCGGGGAGGCGGGGGGCAAACTCGAGCACGGGGAAGTGCTGGTTGAGTTTGTTGGCCAAAGCCTGGGGATCCCGATCCACAACCGCTTGGTGGTTGTGGAAGACGAGGGGCAACTTGGCAACAGAACTCAAGTCGGCCATCGAACAGGGGGCAGTTCTTAAAAAATGTTCGAAAGATCGGCCCGCTCTCGAAGCCTATTTTAACGCTCAATGCCTGGAGCCTTACAGCTATTGCCCTTATGACGACTTCAGCAACGCGTCCTTGCTATCCTTGAGGTCCTTCCAGATGCTGCGGATCTGGGCGTAGGCCTGCTCCTGGCTCACCTTGCCATTGCTCTGCAGCCCCACCACCAGTCCAACCCGCTCGGCGAACGACTCGAGGTTCTGGTGAAACATCAGCCGCTGGGGTGTCCAGTCTGGTCCGCGGTACGGCGAATGGGGCTCCATGGGTGAGCGCACACCGGTGGGCTCGGCATCCGACTCAGGAGGTGTGGGCCGCGACCCTGCAATAGCCACAAGGATCAAGCGAACATAATTATTTTAGGAGCCGTGGTTTAAGAGGTGGTGAAGGCGTGGCCTCGTGTTACGTGGAGCACCGGCGCGTTTCGGATGGTGGTTGCACCATTCTTTTCCCCAGGTGGCGCCATGCCATGGATCATTCCTCCCAGGGTTGGTGGCCACAGGTCTTGCTCTGCTTGCTGATCCAGGCCAGCATCGTGGGTGGTTGCCAGGTGCTGAACCGCTGGCTCGCCCCTGTTTCAACTCCGCCGTGCTGCGCCCCACCCCTGGTGCTCTGAACTCCCACCTGCTGGAGGAGCGCCCCGCCAATCTGCCGGCCCATCTCTATGTCTCGGGGGGGCGTCACCGCAGTTGCTTCAGTGCCGTGCTGTTCGAGCCCGACGGGCCGCGGTTGCTGCCCCTCACGTCGCCCCAGGAGCTCGAGCCGTTGCAGCAGCTCGGATACCCCCTTTGGCTGCGGGTGATGGGCTTGGGCGATCCCCTGCTGGTTGAAGCGATGCTCGACAGCCTGCAGGTGCCACGCATGCTGCTGCCGCCGTTGCTTGAGGTGCCGCAGCGCTCTCGGGTGGATGGGCTCGGTGAAGCGGTGATCGTGGTGCTGCACCGCCTCAGTTTTTCCCGTGATCCCCTGCATCTGCTCAGTGCCCAGGTGGGGTTGCTGCTGATGCCCAACCTGCTGGTCACCTTTGAGGAGGCGCCGGCGGGAGAGTCGTTTCCGGAGCTCACCGCTTGGTTGGAATCGCAGGTGGGGGCGGTGGAACACCACGACCTCGACGACATCCTCCATTTTCTGGTGGATGAATTGCTCGATGCTCTGTTTCCGATGCTGGAGCAGATCGCCAACCGCCTCGATGATCTCGAGGAGGCGGCGCTGCGGGACCCCAAGCCGAAGCTGCTGGCCAGAGCGTTCGTGCATCGCAGCAACCTGCGCACGATTCGCAATCAGGTGTGGCCCCTGCGCCATCAGATCCGTGCGCTGCTGCGGCAGCAGGGGCAACAGCTGTTGGGGCCGGAGGCGCTGGGGGGCTTTCAGGAAATGGCTGAGCTGGTGGAGCTGTTGTTTGAAAACTGTGAGTTGTTGCGCCATCAGTGCGATGCCATCGCCCAGGCCTATGCCGCCAGCGTGGGCAATCGCATGAATCAGGTGATGAAAACTCTCACCATTCTCACCAGTATTTTTGCGCCGCTCACCTTTATTGGCGGGATCTATGGCATGAATTTTGCTAACATGCCCGAGCTCAATTGGCACTATGGCTATCTCTACGCCCTGCTGTTGATGGCGATTGTGGCGTTGATTCAGTCCTATTGGTTGTGGCGCCGGGGCTGGTTTCAGGATTGGACGGCGCCGCACTAAATCCACAACCTGGCCTTAACCGCCCAGGCGCCTGGGATCGCCCAGAGTTCTGTCGTGGATGTGACCGTCATGCGCCCCCTCCTGCGCCTCGCCTGGCTTGCTCCGATACTGTTCGTGATGCCGGTGTGCCTCCCGCCTGCTGGGGGTCTAGCGGCGCCCAGCCCGATCCGCATCGGCGGCTCGAGCACGGTGTTTCCCGTGCTGCAGGCAGCCATTGCGGCCTACCAGAAGGCGGGAGCCAGCCGCCAGGTGCGTTTTGAGCTCAAGGAAACAGGCACCTCGGCGGGGTTCCGGCAGTTTTGCGCCGGCCAGTTGCCCTTGGCCAATGCTTCGCGTCCGATCAATGCCAAGGAGCTCAAGGCCTGCGCGGCCAAGGGCGTGACCTTTCTGGAGCTGCCGATCGGCTTTGATGCGATCACGGTGGTGGTGAACCCTGCGAACACCTGGGCGTCCAGCATCACCACCCGGGAGCTGGCGCGGCTCTGGAATCAACGGGCGACGGGATCGGTGAAAACCTGGAGCCAGGTCAATCTTGATTGGCCAAATCGCCCGATTCGACTCTGCGGACCAGGCAAGGATTCTGGTACTTATGATTATTTCAATAAGGCCATCAATGGAGATGAGCGCAATTCCAGGTCAGACTATTTTGCCAGTGAAAACGATAATGAACTGGTCTCCTGTGTAGCCAGTAATCCAGAGGCCCTTGGCTATTTCGGCTTTGCCTACTACCAGGCCAATGCCAAGCGTCTAAAGCCCCTCAGTGTTGTGGGTAAAAAGGGCGTTGCGATGCCGTCGCTCGCGTCGGTTCAGAAGGAAGCCTATGTGCCTTTATCAAGGCCTCTATTTCTCTACGTGAACGACAAAGCCCTGCGGCAGCGCCCGGAGCTGCAGAAATTTGTGACCTATACGGTGAAGAATGGGCTCAAGCTGGTGAAGCAGGCTGGCTACATCCCCATGCCCTCTAGCACCTATCTGCTGGTTGAAAGCAAGCTATACCGGCATGTAACGGGCAGCGCTTTTGGTGGTGATCTGCCCGTGGGCCTCACCACAGGTCAGGCGTTGCAGCGCAGTTTGGAGAGCATCAAGAAACCGGAATTCCGCTGAGCCCTGCATGGCGATCCCAACCCGCTCCCAGCTCCTGAGCAATGGCGGCTACGCCAGGGACCTGTTGCACAACCACGTGTCCAAGCTGGTGCAGCTGCAGGCGCCGGTGTCGGAGGGCAAGGGCACTGAACCGTTGCATCAGATGCGGGTGACCATGCGTCGCCTGCGCACCACCCTGCTCCAGTTTGAGCCGGCCCTGCACTTGCCTCCCGCCATCAACGACCAGCGCCTGGCCAAATGGGTGCGGCGCCTGGGTTTGGCACGGGATCTCGATGTGTTGCGGGAGCGCCTGGAAGATGGCTTCTTGCCCCAGCTGCCGCAGGCCGAGGTGAAGGCCCTGCGGCCGGTGTTCAAGCAACTGCGTCGCGAGCGCCAGCTGGCTTACGGCCATGTGGTGGAGGTGCTGCAGAGCCGCTCCTATCTGGAGGGCCTGGCCCAGTTGCAGGGCTGGTTGAAGCAGCCTGAGTTTTCGCGGTTGGGAAACGAGCCGATCCGGGAGTGGCTGCTCGAATGGCAGGGCCCCTGTCTGGCCAGCCTGTTTCTGCATCCGGGCTGGCAGGTTGCCAGCGCTGCCGGCGAGGTGGAAGTGCTGCACGAGCTGCGGCGGCAGATCAAGCAGGCGCGCTACCGCCTTGAGAATCTCGCCGCGCTTGAGGGCGGGCAAACTGCTGCCTGGATCAGCCACTTCAAGCAGGGCCAGGAGCTGCTGGGTGAATTCAATGATCTGCAGGTACTGCGGCGCGCTATCAGCGATCAAGTGCCGGGGCGCTTGGATCAGGAGCTGCCCCAGTTGGAGTGGCTGCTGTCGCAGCACCAACGCCATTGCTGGGAGCAGTGGCGCGAGCTGGTGAGCGAGGTGCTGCCCCCTCGGCAACGGCGCCGCCTTTGGCAGTCGCTGTCGCCTGGGTGGGTCGCATGCCGCCCCTGGAACTGGGTGAAGGCTGGATTAAGGCGGGCAAGTGCCCTTTTCGGCTAAGGATGGGGTGCCCACAGTTGTTTTGCCCAGGCCATGCTCAGTCCCAACTGTTTTTGGATGATGGGTGACGAGCGCCTGGCCGATCTGGGTGCCTTGCTGGTGTTTCGGCATTGGTTGCGTCAGCAACTCGAAGAACTCGCTACGCAGAGCGATGCCACGATTCCTGAGCAGGAGCCAGGCTCACCGGAGGTATCCTATGGCCGCTTGTTTTTTTAAGCTGCGGCGCAACTGCATCTCGTCTGCTGGTTGGCATGTGTTCTGCAACACACTCCTGGTGTAGTGCACGTGCTCGTTTCTGGAACTTGCCCTCGATAGGTTGCGGACGACTTCCTTTGTGAAGTCATCCCTATCGGTGTGAGGACCCGATGAATCTTTCCAAAAAGCTGCTGCTGGCTCTTGCCGGCACTGGCCTGATGGCTCCGATGGCCGCTTCGGCCCAAGAGCTGGCTTCGTTGAGCGGCGCTGCTGCCATCAACGAGTACATGCAACAGCAAGACGTGGATCGCTTCCGCGCCTGGGAATCCAAAAACCAGGTCACCAGCGTCAATCAGTTTTCTGATGTTCAGCCCACCGATTGGGCCTACCAGGCGCTGAGCAACCTGGTGGAGAAGTACGGCTGCGTGGCCGGCTACCCCAACAGCACCTACAAGGGCGGCAACGCCATGACCCGCTACGAAGCGGCTGCCCTGCTGAATGCCTGCCTCGATCGCGTCACTGAAGTGACCGACGAGCTGCAGCGCCTGATGGATGAGTTCAAGGCTGAGCTGGCCACCCTGCGCGGCCGTGTGGATGGCCTCGAGAAGAAGGTGGGCAAGCTGGAAGCCCAGCGGTTCTCCACCACCACCAAGCTGCGTGGTGAAGTGAGCATGATCATTGCCGGTTCGCCCAATTACGATGGCGATGGCTCAACTGCTACTACTTTCAATTACGACGCTCGTCTGAGCTTCGACACCAGCTTCACAGGCAAAGATCTGCTGCGGACCCGCCTTCGCAGTGGCAATTTCAGTGATGATCCTTTTGGTAGCAGCGGCAATGTGTTCAAGTTGGATAAGTCGGAAGAAGGAGACGGAACTGTCTCCATTGATCGTCTCTTCTACTCCTTCCCGGTGGGTAATGAGGTGAAGCTTACGGTGGGTGCCCTCGCCCGCAACACCGAGATGTTGTCGTTCCTTCCTACCGCGTATAAGTCAGATATCCTCGACTTCTTTAATCTTGCTGGTGCTACAGGTACTTATAACAAGGCGACTGGTGCCGGTGCAGGCTTCTCTTGGAAGCAAAAAGTCAAGAAGGGCAACCCTTTCGTTGCCTTTGACTTGAACTGGGTATCTCAAGAAGGCGGCGCAGGTCCAGGATATGCTGACTCTTCAATCGGTGCTTTCACTAAAGAAGGAGCTCAAAATATCCTGGCTCAACTGGGTGTGAAGGGTCAAAACTGGGGTGCAGCGGTTGCTTACCGTTACGGCTCTGAGAATGCACGCTTGAGGGATCCCAACAGCTCCTCCAGCAACTTCTTCCGAACTCTTGGCGTTGGCCAGGATAGCAACAGCGTGTCGCTTGCGGGTTTCTGGGAGCCGATGGATGCCAAGTGGCTTCCGTCGATCTCTGGTGGCTTCAGCTATACTAGCTATAGCGAAGGTGATACTCTTCCGTCGGCAGATATCTGGTCTTGGATGGTTGGACTCCAGTGGAAGGATGTGTTCGCCAAGGGAAATAGCGCAGGTTTTGCTGTTGGCTCACCCCTCTACGTGACATCAAGTTCGACTGGTGCTCAGGAGAATGCTCCTGGCTACATGTATGAGTTGTTCTACCGGTTCCGTGTCTCTGATAATATTTCCGTTACACCGGCCGTGTTCTGGATATCTAAAAACTACAATGACGGCAACGCTGGCGAAGATACTTATGGTGGTGTGATTCAGACCACCTTCCGCTTCTGATCTCCAGAACGGCCTACACAACTCCTCACACAGTCCTCAACTGCTTTCTCACACACATACCTATGGCCCCCCAGTAATGGGGGGCTTTTTATTGGTTGCGGA